>ERZ791802.79-NODE-79-length-120847-cov-4.258080_pt1 | contig 120847 bp, 115 predicted proteins | sample MGYA00510308_ERZ791802 | MGnify/ENA primary metagenome ERZ791802 (study PRJEB30046, sample SAMN00792028) | human gut metagenome | study: EMG produced TPA metagenomics assembly of the A metagenome-wide association study of gut microbiota in type 2...
CGCCATCCATGGCTCAGTGGCGGCTTGTTTGAACATCGTGTTCAAACATTGCTGATTTACCATCAGAACATCAAGAACTTCTAAGTTCCAAACATATCATATTTACAGAAGTGGATGCAGTAGATTATACACTCTAGCAACGCTTTCGTAATATCCAATTATTCCTACTTAATAATCTTTACTGGGCATTTTTCCTTGCAGGTGCCGCAGCCGGTACATTTTGCATAGTCAACGACTGCGAGGTGATCTTTCACGGTAATTGCGCCCTGTGGACAGTTTCTCTGGCACAGACCACATCCGATACAGCCTGCGCTGCAGACCGCCTTCACATCCTTACCGAATTCCTTCGAATTACACTCGACGATTGCACCGGCATCTTCCGGTACCATCTCGATGATATGTCTCGGACAGGCAAGTACACACTGTCCACAGGACTTACATTTGTCCTTGTCCACGACTGCCACGCCATCTACGATGGAAATTGCATCAAACTGGCAGGCACGCTTACATGAACCATACCCAAGACATCCGAAGCTGCAGCCCTTTGGTCCGCCGCCCGGTGCATTTGCTGCGATCTGGCAATCCTCCGGTCCGACATAATCATACACATCCTTTGCCTTCTCACAGGTTCCGGCACATTTCACATGTGCCACATGTCTGACACTGTCGATCTCCCCACCGACAATCTCTACGATCTTCTTTGCTACGGCTTCGCCACCAACCGGACAGGCATCCGGCTTCGCTTCACCTTTTGCGATTGCTGCCGCAAGACCATCACAACCCGGATATCCACAGCCTCCACAGTTGTTGCCCGGCAATGCCTCACGTACTTTGATTTCTTTTTCGTCTACTTTTACTTTAAACTTCTCGCTCGCTACACCCAAGAGGATTCCGGCTAAAATTCCGACAATTCCAATGACTGCAGCCGCGTACAAAATCGATGCTCCCATTTCTTCGCCTCCTCTAAATCAATCCGTTCAATCCAAGGAAAGCGATTGCCATAAGACCGGCTGTGATCAGCACGATCGGCGCTCCTTTGAAGCTTTCCGGTATATCGTTTTTATCAATCTTCTCCCGGATACCTGCCATTACGATGATTGCAATTGCAAATCCGACTGCGGAGAACATACCGTTGATGATAGATTCCCCGATGTTTAATCCATCCTGCACATTCTTCAGTGCGATACCAAGCACAGCACAGTTCGTTGTGATCAGTGGCAGGTATACACCGAGTGCCTCATACAGCGATGGAATCGTCTTCTTTAAGAACATCTCCACAAACTGTACCAGTGCTGCAATGACTAAGATAAACACGATCGTGTTCAGATACGATAGTTTAAGCGGCACAAGCACGAAATGATAAATCACACTTGTCACTGCCGAAGCAATCGTCATAACGAAGATAACCGCACCACCCATACCGGCTGCGGTGCTTACCTTCTTTGATACTCCTAAAAACGGACAGATACCCATGAACTGGCTCAGGATAACGTTATTCACAAGAGCAGCGGATATCGCTAATAAAATAATATTCATATCCTACTCCTCCTTTCCTTTGCCTGCACACATGGCATTTGCACAGCTTGCACAATCTGCCAGTCTGCATGTCTCTGCCTTCCCGCCCGTCTTCTTTGCCTTCTTGATATGACGACGGTTGATAAATGCAATGATAAATGCCAGTACAAGGAATGCCCCCGGTGCCGATACAAAAATACTTGCCGGCTGGAACAATCCCTGATCGGATAAGATCTGGAATACCTTCTCACTTGCATGACTCTCAGCAAAATTCTCAACAGCCTTTACAAAGCCGAATCCGAAGATACTGCCGGAACCAAGGATCTCACGGATGATACCGATTGTCGTAAGTCCGACTGTAAATCCAAGTCCCATACCAATACCATCAAAGATTGATGGAATTACCGGATTCTTTGATGCATAGCTTTCCGCTCTACCTAAGATGATACAGTTTACAACGATCAGTGGAATGAAGATTCCCAAACTGTCATTCAGGCTTGGAATATATGCCTGCAATACAAACTGTACGATTGTTACAAACGAAGCAATGATAACGATGTATGCCGGAATACGCACCTTGTCCGGAATCAGTTTCCGGAGCAGGGAGATCATGAAGTTGCTCATCGTCAGGATTACCATCGTTGTAAGTCCCATGCCAAGTCCGTTAATTGCTGAGGATGTAACCGCAAGTGTCGGGCACATTCCAAGCATCTGGACAAAGGTCGGGTTCTCGGTGATAATACCATTCTTTAAACGTTCTGCTATCTTTCCCATATTACTGTGCACCTCCTGTTGTCAGGAATCGAATTGTACGAAGTGCCGCATTGACTGCATTTGTCACTGCCGATGTGGTAATCGTCGCACCGGACAATGCATCAATTTCACTGTCCTTTGTCGAACCAGTCTTTGTATACTCAAACTTATTTACCTGCTTACCAATAAACTGTGATTTAAATTCATCCGTATCTGCTTCCATACCAAGGCCTGCTGTCTCGTTCAAAGTCAGGAAGGAAATACCTGTGATCTGATACTCGGTATTGATTCCGATTGCCATCTGGATATCTCCGCCATACCCTGCCGTACTTGTAATGAGAATTACATAACCAACCAGTTCATTCTTCTCATCATCACCGCCGACGCAGATATCATCGATATGAACATCCTCAAATCCATACGATTCAAGGAGTGGATTGATCTGCTTTACAACATTGCCATCCTCTTCCACGCTCATAATACGTGTTGCTTCCGGAAGCACCTCCGCATAGGCATCGTTCTTTGCCTGTTCCTGTGCCTTCTCGATCGGATCCTTCGTCACACTGTAGACACCGCCAAGTGCTGCACCCATCACAACTGTGATCACACAGATTGCAACGATTGCAACCACGATGCCCTTGACATCCATCTTGTCTTTCTTCTTTGGTTCCTTGTCATCACCTTCTGAAGCATCTTCTGTCTTTGCAGCCTTCTTTGCTTCCTTCTTTGCCTCTTTCGTTGCAAGCCTTGCCTGCTTCTTATCCTTGATCTCGGCACCCTCGCCAAATGCCTTCGGTACGGTTGCACGCTCGATCAGAGGTACTAACAGGTTCATGATGATGATGGAATAAGAAACACCCTCGGTACTGCTTCCAAAGATACGAAGTACAAATGTTAAAAGTCCAAGTCCGATCGCGTAGATTACTTTTCCTGAGGAAGTGATCGGGCTTGTCACATAATCGGTTGCCATGAACCATGCACCAAGCATCAGACCGCCACCACACAAATGTGCAGCCACATAAACCGGTACATTGTAATCCTTCGTTGCTGCATAGATTGCAACTGCGATTGTAAAAGTTCCAATGTAAATCAAAGGAATCTTTGGGCTGATTACCCTCTTGCAAAGCAGATAGATTGCACCGATCAACAGTGCAACCACGGATGTCTCACCAATGGTACCTGCTGTATATCCAAGGAACATGCTACGCAGGTTTACCATGCCGGTAAGCTTCAGTGTTGCAAGTGGTGTTGCAGTTGCCACACCGTCATATACGAAGTTTGTCATATAACGAGAGAACGACAGCAACAGGAAGCATCTAGCTCCAAGTGCTGGGTTCATAAAGTTCTGTCCAAGTCCACCAAAAAGCTGCTTTACAATGATGATTGCAAATGCAGAACCAGCAATCGCCATCCAGATTGGAAGGTTTGGTGGCAGGTTCAGAGCAAGCAGCAATCCGGTTACCACGGCAGAGAAATCTCCAACCGTTACCTTCTTGCCCATACATTTCTGATATAATGCTTCAAACCCAACACAGCTTCCGATACAAACTGCGACCAGCAATGCCGCATACCAGCCAAATATGTACAGACCGAATGCCGTTGCCGGAACTAATGCGATCACAACATCGAACATGATATCCGATGTCGTTGCCTTGCTTCTCACATGCGGGGAAGCAGAGACCTTTAATTTCAAATTTTCCTGTTCCACTTTCTCGCACCTCCTATTTCTTGCGATTCGCCAAGATGGCTTTTCTTGTGCCTGCAATCGTCTGTGTCAGATGGCGCTTCGCCGGACATACATACGAACAACAGCCACACTCACAGCATTCCATACCATTTATCTTCTGGAACTCCTCCAGATCACCCTGTTCTGCCAGTGTCGCAAGCTTGTTCGGCATCACTCTGCCCGGACAAACCTCCACACATCTGCCACAGCGGATACAGTTACTCGGCTCATACTCTGAGACCTCATCCTTCGTCATACATAGAATTGCCGATGAAGACTTCGTAACCGGAATATTCAGATCATAGATGGCTTTTCCCATCATCGGACCACCGGCAATGATCTTCTCCGGATCCTGCAGGAATCCACCTGCTGCCTCGATCAGCTCTGCAAAGCTTGTACCTATCCGTACAAGATAGTTGCATGGTTCTGTAATCGCATCACCGGTCACAGTCACCAGTCTCTGCATCAACGGTTTGCCCTGCCGTACAGCTTCACAGATGGAATACACCGTATCTACATTATGTACGATACAGCCGGCATCTGCCGGAAGCATCTTCGAATTGATATACCGTCCGGTATTCGCATAGATGAGCTGACGTTCTGCTCCCTCCGGATACTTGGTCTTCATGGAATTGACCTTGATGTCCGGATCATTTCCAAGCACTTCCTTCAACTTCTGGATTGCCTTTGGCTTGTTATCCTCGACCGCGATGATTCCCTTTGCTTTCGGGAAGATTGCAAGTGCAAGACGCAAGCCCTCGATCACCTTGTCCGTCTCATCAAGCAGACGACGGTAATCCGATGTCAGATATGGCTCACACTCGGATGCATTCACGATAATGTAATCAATCTCGTCTGCATTCTTCGGTGAGAGCTTGACATTCGTCGGGAATCCGGCGCCACCCATGCCGACAACGCCTGCGTTCTTGATTGCTTCCAAAATCTCTTCCTTTGTAAGCTCCGCAAGTGGCTTCTCATTTTTCACATATTCAATTTCTTCAAACTGATTGTCATTTTCGATCACGATCGAATTGACCTTAGAACCGGATGCAGTCAGTCTAGGTTCCACGGCCTTGACTGTTCCGGATACAGAAGAATGAATGTTTGCAGAAACAAATCCACCGGCTTCTGCAATCAGCTGCCCTACCAAAACACGGTCACCTTTTTTGACAACCGCCTTCGCAGGTGCACCGATATGCTGACTCAGTGGATATACCATATCTCCCTTTGGGACATATTCAATTACATCCTTATCCATCGTAAGTTCTTTCCCTTCGTATGGATGGATGCCTCCTTTAAAAGTTAGTTTCATCGTACTGACCCCACTCTAAAAAATATTTACTACTATTCTAATACAAGTGAGGATTTTTATCAACAAATGTGTCCTTAATTTCACAACTTTTGTGACTATATTCTTATATTTTTTAACAGAAACGAAGCAAGCAATCCGATTGCTACACCAGCGACCGTTCCGGTAATCAACAGGATGAACATATAATAAAAAATACGCACGTTTTCCATCACGCAGACCGCGACCAGGATCTGCCCCAGATTGTGGAAGACTGCGCCTGCAACACTAATTCCTACAAGTCCGAATACCCGGCATTTTTTTAGTGCCGTCATGATCAGGATGCTGCATGCCGCACCGGCCAGACTGTATAGTAACACCGCCATATTTCCGAACAGGACATTCGACAGGATGATACGTCCGACCGAGATTACAACCGTCGACTTCAGATCCAGTTTCTGCAACGCGATGATCGTAACAAGATTGGCAAGACCAAGCTTCACCCCCGGTACCGCCATATGGATTGGCACCAGGCTTTCCAGATACGATAAGATCATGGCTAGTGCAATCAGCACACCGCAGAGTGCAATTTTATGGTTATTATTTAATTGTGATTGGTTATTTTTTTGTCCGTGTGCGTCCTTCACTGTGCTCTGTCTCTTTTCGTCTTCCATGTCCAGTCTATGTCCATCTACTCTTTAATCTCCACTACAAGTTTGTGTGGCAGACAGATGATCGTCTCCCCAGTCTGGCTGATTGCCCGGTGCTTCTCACAGATCTTATCCGGACAGTCTGCATCTTGCACAGTCACACTGCCATCCTGCACAACAACCGTATTAACACCCACCTGCTGCTTTACCTCATAGCTTGCATCCTGGTCAAGCCGCAATGTCTTCACAGAATCACCATCGATCATGATATCAACGTACGCTCCGGGCGTTTTCAGCTTCTTCCACGCAAAAAGTCCTGCCACCGCCAGAATCAGAATTCCGACGATCAGCAGGATATCTGCATGGGATATCAATTTATGCTCCTGTTTTGGTTCCATATCCGATTACCTCTGATTTACCCGAAAACATGTTCCGCAATCATCTGTTTGGCTACGTTCATCATCATATTTTCTTTTTACATTGATATCCAGCCAAATGCATTCGCAACGGAACTAAGCAGAATGATCAGTGCGAAGATCGGGCACAGATATTTTATCATCACGACAAATATCTTCTTCCTCCGGAACTTACTTTCTCCATGGCGGATTTCCTCTTCGATCTTATCAATTCCGACAACGCGTGATACAAGCAGGCTTGTCACAAATGCTGCAATCGGCATCATCACGGAATTTGTCAGAAAATCAAACAGATCCAAAAACTGCATTCCGAGGATCTTCACGAATCCTAGCGGTCCATATCCAAGACTTGATAACGTTCCGAGTCCAATCATAATCAATCCGATCACAACCGTTGATTTCTTCCGTCCCCAGCCAAGCTCATCCTCAAATGTCGCAACAGCACTTTCCGTCAGGGCAATTGAGCTTGTAAGTGCAGCAAATAACACAAGCAGGAAGAACAAAATCCCGACGCCTGTTCCAAGTCCCATATTCGCAAACACCTTCGGAATCGTGATAAACATGAGCGAAGGGCCTGCCTGCAGTGTATCCGGATCTCCGCCGGAAAATGCAAACACCGCAGGAATAATCATAAGTCCTGCCATGATTGCAATCGCCGTATCAAACACTTCTACATTTCGCGTCGCATCCTCGATGGACGTATCCTTCTTCATATAGGAACCAAATGTGATCAGGATACCCATGGCAATCGACAGCGAATAAAACATCTGCCCCATCGCAGCTACGACTGTCATCCACGAAAAGTTCTTTACATTCGGAACCAGGAAATATTTCACACCCGCAATGGCTCCCGGTCTTGTCACCGAATAAATGGCAATCACCACGGAAAGTACAACAAGAACCGGCATCATCATCTTAGATACACGTTCGATTCCGTTTTGTACACCGGCATAGATGATTACAAGTGTCACAAGACAGAAAATGACAAAACAAAGCTCCGTTGAAACACCGTTTGAGATAAATGATCCGAAATATCCATCCTCTGCAAGCTTTGCCCCATTTCCACGGATATACTCTGCCAAGTATTTGATTACCCAGCCGCCAATGACCGAATAATATGGTACGATCAGAATCGGGATAATTGCATTAATCCAGCCGCCGAAGGATATCCATTTCTTCTTACCAAAGAAACGAAACGCACCAACCGGACTTTTCTGCGTCATACGTCCGAGCGCGGACTCCGCAACGATCATCGTATATCCAAACGTCAGTGCTAACACAATATAGACAAGCAGGAAGATACCTCCGCCATATTTTGCAGCAAGATACGGAAATCTCCATATATTTCCAAGACCAACCGACGCACCTGCCGCCGACAGCACATAACCAAGCTTGCCGGAAAAAGCCCCCCGCTTCTCTGGATGTTTTCTATTCATGTAACCTACCCTCTACCCTTTCCATATTTGTTTCCATAGTCGTTTTCCTTTTGCAACTATACATGGCGGCATCGTAAATATCACGCTGCCATAGAGACAGGCCACACAGTAAACGCAAAAACGAACGAAATGACAGTAACATATTTTCCGTCCTTTTTCAATCGTTTTACGTCACCTTTCCCGTTATTTCATTAAAAAAGCGTGGATACATTTCGTGTCCACGCTTTTTATGATCTTTATTCTGCAGAAAGCAGCTCAATCTTGAAATTCAGTTCCTTACCTGCCATCTCATGGTTGGCATCAAAGGTGATAGTCTCCTTGTCTTTATCCACGACCTTCACCGGAAACTGCTGTCCGTATGGAGTTGTCAGATAAACCTGATTGCCAATCTCTAAGTTCTCAGAACCAGGCATATCTTCGAATGCAACTGTGATGATATTCGCCGGATCCGGCATACCGTAAGCTTCTTCCGGCATCAGATGTACATCGACGATCTCGCCGATATTCATATTCTTCACTGCTTCATCGAATCCTTTGATCATCATGCCTGCACCACATACAAACTCGAGTGGCTCGCCGCGATCATAAGATGAATCAAACTTTGTTCCATCGTTGAATGTTCCTGTATAGTGCACCTTACAGCGCTTGCTTTCGTTACTCATATCTATTCCTCCGATTTCATTGAATGTCTTATTCTATCACGAAACAAAAGGAATGGCTAGATGCTTCGATTATTTCTATTATATTATTAAAATCAACGTTTGAAAGCATTCCATCTTTATATTCTTCCATAGCATAACTATCCTTTAAATATAATATTACGCATGCTTCTGCCTATTTATTAAATTTAGCCACTTTGATTTCCTGTATCATATTCCGTAAATGATCTGCTTCGTCGTTCATCTCCATGCTCGCCGCAGCGCACTCTTCCGACGTTGCAGAATTACTCTGTACAACATCATTGATCTGCTCTATTCCTTCATTGATCTGCTGTATTTCAACTGTCTGATTTGCAAGCGTATCCGCAATATCGGATACCTCTCCGGTAATAATCTTAGAGTTTTGTGCAATTATCTCCAGCTGCTGTGCAGTCTCCTCGGCAAATGAAACACCTTTTCCGACCGCATTCACGGATGTTTTGATCAAAGCAGCCGATTCCTTTACTGCCTGTGCACTCTGGTCTGCAAGCTGGTTTACCTGATTGGCAACAACCGCAAATCCTTTCCCCGCTTCTCCGGCTCTCGCTGCCTCAATAGACGCATTTAATGCAAGAAGATTTGTCTGTGATGCAATATCATTGATGGTTTCAATAATTTTTTCTATCTGTATGGATGCGTCTTTAATTTCAAGCATAGACTTTACCATCTCACGCATCTTGGCATTGTTTTCCAAAATATCGTCTCCAAGTGCCACTACCTTTGTACTTATCTTACTTGCAGCCTGTGAGTTTTGTTGAACCTGTTCCGAAACATTCTCTACCGTTGCCGTCAGTTCCTCTACCGCTGCTGCCTGGTTCGTTGCTCCATCTGCCAGCTCAGTTGCCCCGGATGACACCTGTTCTGCACCACCGGACACTTGATCCGAAACCGTCTGTATTCCCTTTACCATAGTCGCCATACTTTCTTCAAATGCCATAAAGGAATTCAGGATTCCAACAAAATCTCCCTTCCACTCCACATTCGGCTGCACATCAAAATTTCCCTCTGAAAACAGCTTCATTGCGCGGTCTATATCATCTACATAAGAGCCCAGGATCCGGATAGATTTACGCATGCTATGTGCCAATCGTCCGATTTCATCTTCCGAACGATACTCCAACATGCTGTGTAAGTTTCCTTCTGTCAGCTCCTTTGCAACATCTTCGATGGCATGCAATGGCTCCAAAATGCTCGAAAGTACTTTTTTGCTGGTTTTTCTTGAATTTATCCACGCCAGACTTATAAAGAATATAATGAAGGCAACACCGAAAATAGCACATAATACGGTATTTCTGACTGCCTTATCGCTGGCTATGTCTGTAATATCATCTAATTTCAAAGCAATATCAACTAATTTATTCAATGCAGGGGTACATTTGGTAAGGATATCCTCTACACCTTTTTGGTTCTGTCCCTGTCGTATTTCCTCTATAATGGATGTGCTTATGTCTTCCCAATCGGATAATGCTGTAGCATATTCTGTATAATTTTCTTCTGAGACAACCCCGGTTTCTTTTATTATTTTTAGCTGGGCATCAACATCTGCAAGCAGCTTTGTTATTGTCTTTTCATAGTCATCATAAGAAGCTTCATCGTCATCCAACGCCATTTCCCTTATATTTCTTGCAGCAGCATTTACATTCACTCTGCACATTTTCACTGCTATGTCTGAAGCATTGATTTTCTGCACATAATTCAAAAGATCCGCAAGCAGTACGCCTATCGCTATTATGGAAAGCAGCCCTGAAATAAGCATCAGCATAATTACTTTTTTGTAGCCATAGGCTATTCGTTCCTGTAATGGCATGTTTTCAATTTTCTTTTTTGCATTTTTTGTGTACATAAATCATAGGTTCCTTTCTTATATTTTTTATCCTTCCGGATTCTATCACTATTTTTTTCGTATTTCTTGCACATATGTGTTCACAATAGTATAATTGTGTCCATATTCATAAGGAGGAGCCAGCCATGCAATCCATTGATTACGATTATATTGGTACAATCACCGGCAGTCTGTTCGGAATTCCGACACGTATTTATAAAAACAATACACTTATTTTTTATCACTCCACAGTCAACCTTGTTAAAGATCCTGTGTCTATCTACCAGGCAGACATTTTAAAAATTACTGACCACGTCGGTTATTTCATGACCGCACATTTTTGCTACTATGGCATTGTTAATTCCGATAATTATAAAATTGTAATCGGGCCGACAAGCCAGGTTCCAAACTCCACGCCAACACTACGAGATCTCGCCATGCAATTGGACATACCGGGTGACGATATCGATGATTTTATAATCGCCATGCAGGATATCACCCACATACCATTAGAAAGCCTTATGCAGCTTCTGTGTCTTTTGAATTACATACTGAACAATGAGAAATGCTTCCTTCATGATGTTTTTATTGACGATGCCATACAAAAGCAGTTTATAGAATCAATGAACAAGCATGATGCTGACATGTTTTTCTCCGATGAGACAACTCAAAGCATAACACTCCACAACACTTATGATTTCGAACAGAATGTGATGAATATGGTTCGAAAAGGCGATTATATGGCCTTAACAGGAGTGATTGAGAAATCTACAGCTCTGAAGATTGGTACGATGTCCGACAATCAGCTTCGTCAATTAAAGGATACCTTTATCGCTACAACTACGCTTGTTTCACGTTCGGCTATCCACGGTGGCATGAATCCCGATGATGCATTCACACTGAGTGACAGCTACATACAGAAATGCGAATCATCAAATGATTATTCAAGGATTATCAATCTTCGTTATCGTATGCTCATAGACTTTGCCAGGCATGTAAACCAGTTACAGGAAGCAGGGGCAAAATCACAGCTTGTTTCAGATGTAGCAAACTATATTGACCATCATATGTCAGAAACGATTACGGTGGAAGCCATGGCAAAAGAATTTTATATGAGCAGATCATATCTCTCAAAACGTTTTAAGGCAGAAAGTAATATCACGCTCACAGATTTTATACTTAACCGAAAAACAGAGGAGGCAAAACACCTCCTCCGCTACACAGATCAACCTTTGACTGCCATCAGTCTGCATCTCGGTTTTTCTTCCCCGGGGCATTTTTCCCGTGTTTTCCGGAAATACGTCTCCATGTCGCCGAGTGACTATCGCAAAAAATATTTAAACTGACAAACTACCTGCAACCGACAGATTATCCCCCGCATGGAAACAGATTCTACCTTTTTATCAAGAATAAGTCTTGGACTCCCCCCTTAAACTTATGTCCAAACTGACATGTAAACTCTAATGGTGTGTTCCAGTCTCCTTTGTCCATAGCTTCAGAATCGCAGGTTCCTCCCCTGAACTCGGCAGCCTTCTTCATATCCTGAAGATTAAGCTCGCCAGAGCAACAACAGCAGCGTTCCGGCAACAATCAACACTAGACCGATACCCGCCTTTGCCGTTAATTTCTCATGAAATACGACATAGGAAAATGCAATCGTAACTAAGATACTAAGCTTATCGATTGGTACAACCACGCTTGCCGGTCCGGTCTGTAATGCCCGGTAATAACAAAGCCACGAAGCACCGGTTGCAATTCCGGATAATACTAAGAATATCCAGCTTGATTTGTCGATCTGCTTTACGGTATGTTGCTTTCCGGTCACAAATACAACCACCCATGCCATGATGAGTACCACAATCGTCCGGATGGCTGTACCGAGGTTGGAATTGATGTCCTGCATGCCAACCTTCCCGAGAATCGACGTCAGACTTGCAAATACCGCAGAGGCAAGTGCGTAAAACAGCCATTTCTTCCCGGATGCTTCTTCCGTTTTATCCACTTCTTTTTTCTGAATCATCAGATAGGTACCCACTCCAATCGCCACCATCGCAATCACTTTCAGTACCGACAGATTTTCCCTCAAAAAGATAAACGCAAGCAACATCGTAAGGATCGTACTGGATTTATCAATCGGAGCCACCTTGTTAACATCTCCAAGCTGCAATGCCCGGTAATAACAAAGCCACGACGCACCGGTCGACAAACCGGAAAGCACAAGAAAGACAATCGTCTTCCCCGTCAATGTCGTAATCCCGTTCTGTGCGCCTACGACAAATACCATGATCCATGAAAAAATCAGGACTACAATTGTCCGGAGTGCCGTTGCAATGTTGGAATCAGTATTTTTTATTCCACATTTTGCCAAGATTGCGGTCAGTCCTGCGAACAGCGCAGAGCCAAATGCAAATGCAATCCACATCGTTATTCCTTCTTTCGTTTTATGCCTTTTATTCTATCCGGACTGTGCCGAACCAATATGTGAACAGCGCGATGCCAGTCCCAATCAATGCTCCGCCCAGCACATCCGATGGATAATGCACGCCGACATACAACCGGGATAAGCCCATCAGACAGGCAAAGACTAAAATCGGTATCCCATACTTCTTCGGCAATCCCAGGAACATCACAACCGCCGCTGCAAAGGCACTACCGGTATGTCCGGACGGAAAGGAATAATCCTTCTGTACACCGACCAGACTTGTCAGTCCTTCGATCACCTCATATGGTCTTGTCCGCGCAACGACGTTCTTCAAGATCACATTATCAATCAAAGCCGAGAAGACAAGCGAAACTAACGCCAACGCGCCAACGCGCCTTGTCTTCTTCGGGATCAGCAATCCCACAGAAAGGACAATCCAGATCACGCCCGCATTTCCAAGTGTCGTAATAAACCTGAATATTGGTGTCAACACATCATTCCGTATATTATTTTGAATCCATAATAAAATATCTGCTTCCATCGCGACCAAAACTATCTCCCATTACCATAGCTGTCATTTGTATTTGGACATAACTATACTATGTAATTACGTTTACATCAAGTTAAAGGGGAGATTTGCATTATAATTTTATACCCTTTTCTCACCTGCAATCTCCCCAACCCTGTTTTTCTTAATCCGCTTCAAAAGCACATACCCGACCAGACACGAAAGAAGCTCCGTAATCGGGAACGCCCACCAGATAAGTGACACGCCCATCTGCCCATTTCGGACGAAGATAGAGAACACCCCTGCAAGCGGAAGGATGATTACAAGCTGTCGGAGCAGCGAGATCACAAGTGATTCTATACCGCCGTTTAATGCCTGATAGATGCCCTGATATGCGACGTTGATGCCTGCAAAAAGAAAGCTGATCGAGATAACGTGCATCGCCTGAATAAAATATTTCCTCGACTGCCCTGCATTGAATAATCCGGCAAATGATTCCGGGAAAAGCTCCGAAATCAAAATTCCGACAGCCATCAGAACGATTGTGTATATCAGACCGTACTTAATTCCATCATTGATCCGTTTCTTATTTCCTCTTCCATAAGCAAATGCAATGATCGGTGTGATTGCGTCACGAAGCCCAAATGCCAGGAAGAGCACAAACTGCTGTACTTTGTAGAAGAGACCATAGGCTGTCTGGGCGGCCGCGTTGAATTTTAGGATCAGGTTCATCACATACACCATAATAGACATAAGTGCCTGTGCGATGATCGCCGGAAGTCCGACGGAATAAATCTCACGGATAATCCTGCCCTCCGGCTTCATGTAGGATACTCCTTGTTCAAATTCCTTGTTGAATTTCTTATGGAAGATGAATAATAGCACTGCCGATGCAATCTGTCCGATCACTGTTGCATAAGCGGCACCTTCGACACCCATTTCCGGAACCGGTCCGATACCATAGATCATGATTGGATCAAGAATGATATTTACCACAGCACCTACGACCTGACCAATCGTGGAGTAAAGGGAACGTCCCGTTGCCTGTAGCAGCTTCTCGAACATAGAAAAGAATATAATGCCGAACGAACACACACAGCAGATACGCAGGTAGCCCGTTCCCATAGAGATTACCTGTGAATCAACCGTCTGTGACGAAATGTATGCTTTCACACCAAACACGCCGAACAACAGGCAGACTACATAGATTATCGCTCCAAGAAACAAGCTGTTTCCTGCTACCTTCGCGGCCTTCTGCGGATTCTCCTGTCCGAGCGTCCTTGCCAGAAGCGCATTCGTGCCAACACCGGTGCCGATTGCAACTGCAACCATGAGCATCTGCACCGGAAATACCAGCGTCAGCGCATTCAGCGCAGCTTCGCTACCCACCTTCATATTTCCAACAAACGCACTATCTACAATATTATAGACAGCCTGCAATGCCATGGATAAAATCATCGGAATACCCATCCGGATCATGAGCTTATTCACCGGCATATCCTTCATCTTGTTACTTTCTGCCATTTTTCTAAATCCTCCTTTTTCTGATGCTTCTTCCGCAAAAAAATAATGCGTAACTATCTAAGTAAGTTGGACTTACGCTGATCAGCTACACACTTTTTAATGACATATAAAAATAAAAACGAGCAGCAAAACTGGATTTACGCAGGTCTGCTACTCGTTCGTGGATTATTATATTTGTTGTTTTTGAAAAAGTCAAACGAAAATTTCACTGTCCTCATTTATTTTATATCAAAAATACTCGCGTCATATCGATGTTCCACTCATTATGCCGTTGTAACCTTCACGCTCTCCCATATCGCCGGAAACTTCGGTAAATAAGCGGCAATAGCACGATGGAAAGAACGGTATACATCACCATTACAAGTGGAACCTGCCGGATCACATGCGTTCCAATCTGATACAACAACGGCACCCTGACGCTTGCTTCCACATTTGTAAGGATCGTCGGAATCAGGTTGAACACCTTTGTATAGCTGGACAATACCCGCCCAATAAACGGTAGTAAGCAGTACAGAAAAAATGGAATGCAGACAGCAACACTGATCGTATGCATCTTCGCCGCTACCAGCATGGCTAAAGACGCTGCAAGCAGACTTGCAATGTAACCGCATGCTACTGTCAGTGCGTAATATTGTCCATATGTCATGATGTAGATGCTATATGCTTCCGACATCTGGTACGGTGTATGCATGCCACTGGTTCCCATAATGCCAAAGCTGATTGCACTTAACAGGACAATTCCTGTCCAATAAATCATTGTTGTCGTAACAACGCCCGCCAGTATCTTTGTCCTGATTGCTTTGGTTCTGCCATACTTCGAAGCAAAAAATACCGCATCCGCCTTTGTCTGAAAATCATCTGCAAATATTCCTGCACAGATAAATCCAACCAGAATTGCCAGCACGATCGAATATGTCTCCGCATACATAATCATCGTATCCCATGCACCATAGGATTCGTATTGGAGCGGCAATATAATCTCACTGTATTTCTTCTCCAGATAATCTTTCTGTTCAGGAGTCTTTCCATACTGATCTGCCATCCATTTCATATTTCCTCGATACCACGTATAGAAATCCTGTACGGAATCCTCCGTCACCGAATCCAAAACTGTCTCATCGTATCCCTCATCTGGTGTTAGCACGGATATCATGAAATTCAGGATATCATCGATTGGCTGATATAGTGTCCCATAATTTGCATCCTGCTCCTCTTGGGATTGTGCCATCACCGCTTTATACTGTGCAACAATCTTCGTGAGTTCTGCTTCCGTCAGGGGACCTGCATACTCCTGTTTATTTTCTACAAGCTTTCTCGTTGCCAGCATTCCTGTGCTGACCGTTCCATGCGCATCCACATACCGGTTGCTGGTCGCAGCAAATCCACTAAACACTGCTGCCAATATCACCATCAGTCCAACGGCAAGCACATTTAACTTCTTTGAAAAAATCCGTTTCAACTCTAATTTAAGCATCCTGTCGTTCCTCCGATTTTTCCCCGAAATAAAGCAAAAATGCATCTTCCAGATTCTTCTCTGTCAGCACAGCTTCCGCCATCGGCTTCTCCTTCGATATGATCCGAAGCTCTGCACCATTTTCGGATGTTTTGATATTTCCGACCAGATATTTCCGCATATAGTTCTCGACCATATTTCTCGGCACCTGACACAGCCATACACGTTCCTGCATGGATGCAAGCAACTCTTCCGCGGTTCCTGTATAGCAAAGCATTCCATCCTTCATCAGCATGATTTCATTTGCAATATATTCAATGTCCGACACGATATGGGTAGATAACAATACAAGACGGTTCTCGGACAGCTCACTGATCAGGTTGCGGAACCGTATCCGCTCGTTCGGATCAAGTCCTGCTGTCGGCTCATCTAACACTAAAATCTTTGGATCGTTCAACATTGCCTGCGCAATCCCCACGCGCCGGACCATGCCGCCAGACAGATGCTTCATCTTCCGTTTTCTGAACTTCCACATACCTACCTGCTCCAAAAGCTGTTTTATTCTCCTGTTGGCAAATGCTTGCTTTAGTCCCTTTATCGAAGAAATGTACATCATATAATCATACACATTCAGATCGGGATAATACCCAAACTCCTGTGGCAGATATCCAAGCACCTCCCGATAAGCACTACCAAGCTTCCAGATTTCCTTGCCATTCCATAGAATCTCTCCTTCCGATGGCTGGATGATCGTACACAGCATCCGCATCAATGTTGTTTTCCCTGCGCCATTGACTCCGAGCAATCCGTAGATGCCCTGTTCCATAACACAGTTTACTTCCCGGACGGCGGCTACCTCGCTATATCGTTTTGTTACATGCTTAAACTCTAATTTCATTGGTGTAATCCTCCAACATTTTCTCATCGAAAGTCAATGACTTCCGAACACAATACACAACATATACAAATGTCAGCAACAGCATCGCTTTCCAGACCGGAGATGCAATCCTCTGATAGACCGCATCATTTACAACAATCATCGTCCAGACTGCCACCCATAGCAGACATAGCATCACGGCAACATATTCTGACCGTTCCCATCTGCTATACAACACGCGGAAGCAGATGCAACAGGACACATTGACCGGAAGTAAGAAGTTCACAACCAGATTGTTCAGGGTAAGTGCCGTTGTCCGATATGCTACCGCCAAAAATATCATGACAATCAAGAAGTCCACTGCTGCAAACAACAGGACTCTCGCCGCACAGATCCGGCGAAGCGTATAATACGATGCCTGTTCCACCTCGACGGCACCGTTTCTTCGGTTTTTCCAGACTTCCGGAACGATCAAAATCACAAACATCGTTGCGAAAATTCCCATAAGTCGCATTGTCTCTTTCATGTCGTTGGCATTGTTGCTCAGCCACAGCCATAGATACAGAAGCACTCCGCCCTGCAACACCCACCATCTTTTTTTGATGAACCGTGACTGCTCATATAAGAATTCAAAATACGATGTCTTCTTTGATTCCATCTGGAGTGCCTGTTCTGTCAGAATATCCTGACACACCTTTATCGTGCATGCCCCCGCTTCTTCCCGTATACATGTCTGCTGTACGAAATCTCTATATTCCTGTATCCGTTGTCTGTAAGCTTTCATTCTTCCACCTCCAATTCTTTGATCAAAAGCTCCTTCGCCCGTCCAATCCGGTATTTCACCAATGAGAGCTTAATCTGGAGCAATCCTGCGATTTCTCTTTGCTTCAGCTCCTGAAAGAACGACAAAATCGCAACTTCCCGTAGCTCCTCCGGCAGCTTCCGCACCGCCTGTTCGATATCCAGCCGGATACCAACCGTGTCCACACGATTTTCGGATTCCGCCTCTGGCAGTTCTTCTAGCGGAATATCCTTTTTCTTCTTATAATAATTTTTCACTACATTTCCGGCGATTGTGTACAGATAATTTTTTACTTTGCCATATTCCCTGTATCGTTCTAAGCTTTCAAAGGCTCTGGCAAACACTTCCTGTGTCAGATCCTCTGCTTCATAGGTGTCATATATATGCAGCAAACAGTACTGATAAATGCTTGGATAATATTTCCTGACCAGTCTCTCACATGCTTCCTCATCCCCGGCTCTCGCCCGGTGCACCAGCAGAAAATCGCTTGTAGACTCCATTCTCGCTCTCACCTCTTTTCTATCCCCACTTACTATAACAACATACGCGTCAGAAAAGTCAGTTTTATTTATATTTTATCAGATATTCTTCCAGACACAGATTTTCCTGCTTCATCGTTCTTGCTGCATCCTTTCCCACATACCGGTAATGCCACGGTTCGTTGTTGATGGATGTAATGTCTGTCTTATCTTCTGGATAGCGTTTCACAAATCCGTACTTATATGCATTTTCATCCAGCCACTGATAGACAGCATCCGATGAACATTTGGATGTATCCGCGTTGATATCCACACTGAGTCCTAACTGATGCTCGCTCGTCCCCGGAATCGCAACATACTCCTCCGCTTTCTTCTTCGCCTCTTTCTTCGAGCAGCCCTGATTTTCATATTCTTTGATTCGATCGTCCATGATCTGTTGCTGCTCCTTTGTTGTCCGATACCCTTCCCGCACAAACAGCGCAAGTCCCGCCGCTCTTGCATCATCAAACATCTGCTGTAGCTCCGGATAGATCCTTGAATCCACCTTTTCCCCATTGGATAATTCGGTCAGTTCCACCTGATAATTGGCAGGAATGTAATGATCCCGATCAACAAGAATTAGATTCCATGCGCCTGAAGTATCTGCCACCTGCTTTTCCGAATGAAATACCATGAGCAATGTGCGATCTCCACCACGGATTGAATAGTATGCGATCAGACCAGTGATCAATATTAGCAAAGTCACGAGTACACGCGCTACCGCTTTGTAGCTCTGTTTCTTTTTGTGTCTTGCCTGTTTCTTCATACTGCACCTTTCCTTTCATTCCTTTGTCATTCATATATAACAACCGGGAAACTGGAAAAGTCAGTCTTATTTTCAGGGCATAAAAAAAGGAGCTCATCGCTCCTTTTTCATAACTTTATTCCGTTCTTCCGAATATCTCATACAAGATCAGATCCCGCATGCGATCCATCGTCACTTCGTACACCTTCTGGTGCAGCATCTCTTTTCCCTCTGCGGCAAGCACATAGACCTTGATCAGATTCGCCACAAGCGGAATATTCACATCCGGTCGGATGCCTTCCATATGCCGGAAGAATTGAATACTTGTCTCGGTCTCTTTCAGCAGATCCGGTCTTGCCTGTTCCGGAAGCATCTCCAGCAGCCGCTTCTCATCCTCCGGTGTCAGACTTGGAAATACACTGTACCGCTCATCAATCATCATCTTCAGATACGTGCGCGTCTCTGCCGGACCAGCCTTTTCCTTGCCATTTAATGCAATCCGGATCAGCTCCGGAATCTTTCTTCTCCGGTATTGCAGAACCTCATACACATATTCTTCCTTCGACGAGAAGAAATTATAAAACGTACTTACACCGATGCCGGCTGCCTCGGTGATCTTGGCAACCGACATATGTGTCATTCCATACTGCTTCAACAAATCAAACCCTGCATCCAGCATTTTCTCTCTATACTCTGCCCGTTCTTCCTCCGTAAATACCCGTTTTGCCATCTGCATCCTCCCAAAAAGCTTCTGAAGAAATCTACTCGTTTCTGTTATTTTCCTTCAAAGCTTCCACCATGTCAATCCTTGATATTTTTTTCTTCTGGAGAAGAAGGGAAATCTCATAGACTACCCATGTAAGTACGAAACCGATCACCAACGTTCTGGCTGTGAGAACCGGTGACAACAGCATACCATAATTCTCGATCGTATCCGAATAACCGACCTTGACAAACATATATGCAGCCGGGATTCCAATCAAATATCCGATGCATACCAGAATATGGTTGACATTCAGTACCCGGTTTGAAATCTCTTTCTGGCTGAAACCAAGTACCTTCATAACCGAGATATTGGTTGCTGTTTCTGCCACGATCATGTTGATAATCAGATACAGCACAAATACACCAAGCACAACACCTACGATCTCAAATATAACCATGATTGCATGCATCGGTCCCATCATATTTTCCATCGTGTCTGCCGTGACAGTCATGGTTGTCTCACTTGCCACGCGGTCTTTGTCAAGCGACAATGCATCCTTGCTTATAATGCAGTTATAGGCGTCACTGTCTACACCTGCCAGCGCCGTTGCATTTTCTCTTCCTGTGTACAGATAGCAATGCGTGTTGTCCGTCACGATACCACTGATTGTTACCTTATGTTCTTTCAGATCTGCAATATTGCTGAAGGTAAGCGTATCACCTGTCTTTATACCATAGGTCTGTGCAGCCGCACTTGTCAGATAATATTTGTCCAGATCAAGCGCGTCACCACCGTCCGTCTTGTCCGGGAAATATTTCGAATCCTTGCTGATTCCCTGTGCCAAAAGCTGTACTGTTTTTCCCTCTACCTCATAGTAATTCTGGAACAACGCCTCGCCCTGCTCCGGCGTGCCTTCCTCTAACGAATTCAGCCGGTACAGATATTCGTACTTGATAGAGCTTGTAAGTCCTCCATGCATCAGCGTATCCAGACTGTCTTTCATAATAAATCCTGTCAGAATACAGAATGCAGCGACAGCCACACCAAATGCCGTTACAATGCTTCTTCCCGGATGTCCGATCACGCTCCGCACCCGCATCTTTGTCTGTGTCTTTGCATGACTCTTCTTCATCACGCCAACTGTCTTCGTATCTTTTCCTGTGTTTCTTAAGAGATCGACCGGTGACTTCTTCAAGAGCTTTGCCGCCTGGATTGCGATAGCCGCACAGTAAAGGACGGTTGGTACAACCAGTGCTATAACGATCGATGGTACATTGTAGGCCGGTGTATACGTAAGCTTTTCAAAATCATATTCGATATAGAATTTGCACAGTACCCCGGTCAACGGAATGGACACAATCAAGCCAAGTACACTTCCAACAACTCCCGGCAGTACCCCATACCGCATATAATGTCTTATGATCTGCTTCTTGGAAAATCCGAGTGCCAGAAATGTTCCAAGCAGATACTGTTCCTGTCTGATATTTCTTCCAAGCACCATAACAACAAGCGTGATAATAATGATGAACATGACCGGTGCATACATGGTTGCCATGTTCGTAACGGCATCTCCCTCATTGACCGGCATGGAGATTCGTGTGTTCGTGGTTGCCGCCATATAGCTTGCAATCACATAACCTTCATTTAACTTCTCACGCACTTCCATGGAATTATCCTTGTTGTATTTGATAGAATAATAGCTTGTCTCATCTGCATCAATCTTGTCATATTCCTTGCGATCGACGACGACAAGTGCGAATTTCTCACTATCAATATAGCCGGACAGCTTCTCAAGCATATAGATATAATCTGCCTTCGTCGTGTAGGCAGATACTTTATAAGCATACGCCCCAAGGGAAATCGTATCTCCAACCCGGATGTCATGCATATCCGCAAAATCCTGTGTCAGAAGTGCTTCCCCGTCACCCGGTTCGTGTCCGTCCCGCACCTCACAGAGGTTCAGCTTCTCCGGCATCGGGAATACACGGATCGTAGCTCCTTTTAAATCCCCACTTTCCACATTTACATCCTTATACCGGCTGTGTTCCAGTATCACATCATATTCCTGTTCGAGCTTCTCCATATCTGCATCGGACAACGGCTGATAAGTGACAAACTCCGCATTCTCCGCCTTATAGTCCTTCACAAAATCATCCACAACCTTTGTCAGTGTGTATCCGGTTGACACCGCGGCGACAATCACCATAGATGTCAGCATCGTAAGAATGATACTGATAATATAAAACGCGATGTTTTTCTTTATGCTGCGCCCAGCTCTCTTATTGATCGTCATATTACAACTCCATCTCCTCTACTCGTTTCTTATCTACATTCTTCTGATTGGATACAACCTTGCCATCCGTGATCCTGATGATCCGGTCTGCCATTCCGGCGATGTTCAGGTTGTGTGTAATAATCACGACCGTTGTCTTATAAGTATCATTCATTTTCTGTACACGCTGCAATACATCCTTTGAGGATTTCGTATCAAGCGCACCGGTTAACTCGTCGCAGAGAAGGATATCCGGCTTCTTCACCATTGCCCGTGCGATGGCGACACGCTGCTGCTGACCACCGGAAAGTTCCTTTGGAAAATGTGTCTCATACTTCTTCAGTCCGAGCTCTTCGATCAGTGTGTCGGTACTGAGCGGCTCCTGCACAAGCTCTGCTGTCATCTCAATATTCTCACGCACGGTCAGATCCGGTGTCAGATTGTAGGACTGAAATACAAATCCAAGCTTCTCTCTCCGATATAGCTCCAGCTCTTTGGCAGACATTTTCTCCAAGTCCGTTCCATCTACCAGCATGCTACCCTCGGTCACCTTATCCAGACCACCAAGTATATTCAGCAATGTACTTTTACCACTTCCACTCGGACCTAAGATCACAACGATCTCGCCCTTCTCGATTCCAAACTCGGTATGATCGAGCGCGAACACCGTGGCTTCTCCCTTTCCGTATTTCTTCACCAGATTTTTTCCTTCGATAAACATTCTGCGTCCTCCCTGCTATATGCGAACATTTTTGTTATTTTATTCGCATATATGTTAGTTCTAACTAACTTATTTGTCAAGAGGTTTTACGAATGTTTTTTGTTTTATATTCGCATAGTGTACGTTTTTGTATAAATTGGTTGATATAGATGACTGTTGCAGTGTGGTTTTGTATGAATTTGGGGATATTGTTGACTGCTGTTGGGTGACTTTTGCTGATTGCCACTTTTTTACCCAACTATCTCTCATCTTTATTGGTGGGTTTGGGGAAATTTTTTGAAATTAGATTTTTTCACCCAGTGAAATTACCAGATTAACAATTATCATTGGGGGGATTTTTCGAATTACGAAAAATCCCCCCAACCAGCTTGCTATATACATACTTTTATTGGGGAGAAAAAGTCAAAGAAAAAGAATTTCCCCAACACACATCCTTTACATCATACACAGATACACGAAATACGCTACATAACATAGCAGCATGAAGATGCCGCATGGACGCCGCAGCTCCTTATGCTTATATGTTCCGATCCACAAGATCGCACCAACTACAACCGCAATGATCGTATCTATGATGAATTTGCTCTCAAATGGCACTGTACAGATGAGTGCAGTTGTACCGATTACGAACAGGATATTGAAAATATTGCTGCCCACGATATTTCCGATTGCGATTCCCGCATTTCCTTTCCGTGCTGCTGTGACAGATGTCACAAGCTCCGGAAGTGAGGTGCCAAGTGCTACAATCGTAAGTCCGATAAACCGCTCGCTCATACCGAAATACCGTGCGATTGCAGATGCTCCGCTGACCGCGAAATCGCTTCCCTTTACAACGAGCACACCACCGATCACCATGAAAAGAATACATTTCCATACCGGGTAATCCTTTGTTTCGCCTTCTTCCTCATTGGTTCCTTTCTTCGCCATCACAAACAGATAACCAAGATATAACAGGAACAAAACCCAGAAAATAATACCTTCTACGAATGTCACTTCCCCACCGGTTATTCCAAATACCAGTAGTATAATCGTTACTACCATCATAAATGGTATCTCATAACGAAACGTTGACGTCTGGATCGCTACATTCGTGATCACCGCTGTCACACCAAGAATGATCAGAACATTCAAGATATTACTTCCCACGATATTTCCAATCGTGATTCCCGCATTCTTCTGCAGCGCCGCCGTGATACTAACCGCCGCCTCCGGCATGCTCGTTCCCATCGCTACAATCGTCAGACCGATGATAAGCTGCGGAATCCCGAGCTTCTTCGCGATACTCGCCGCCCCCTCCACAAACCAGTCTGCCCCCTTCACAAGAAACAAAAAACCTACCAACAAAATAACAACCTTCAAGAACATCCTTTCTACCTCTCTTTCTTTGTTTTATTTTGCAGTAGGTATAAAAAAAGAGACTCCTACTGCGTAAACAGTAAAAGTCTCGCTATTTCATCACTTTCCGAGTTATATGTTTCAATAACTGTCTTGACGAAGAAGTGAACCGCGACCGGCAAGCTACTCCCTTTTTATATGTGTATTCTAACAGATTGATTTTTATGAATCAAGTACCAAAATAGATTTTTTATTCTAATTTTTCTTATATTCATATATGTATTTTATTTCTTTTAACGTTAGTTTCTGGAATCACTTCATTATTCCACCGTGAAAATAGCATTCATATACCTTAACATTCTCACAGTAAATTTCTTCATAACCTTGAAACCAGGAAAAATCTCCGACTACATTACACTTATAGGTATATTGTCCTGATTGATAATACTCTGGTCCTCTAAATGGCATTTTTTTATCGGCTTTGCGAAGAGCTTCCTTTAAAAAATCACCACTGAAATTCTGATTTAAAACGCGTCCTATGTAATTCATTGCATACTGTGATTTACCTTCATACCATATAGCTTCTTCACCAGCAAACTGTTCCCCACCAACGTATGTATCATGATATGTATAAGAACCATTGCTATATGAAAAATCATGAGAATCCAATCGCGTTGAATCTGTCTCATTCATATAAGAAGCATATGTATTAACATTTGCTTCTAAGCAAAATTCAATAAGTCGATCGACGTCTGTTCCACTATGATCGAAACAGCTAACAGTACATTCTTGGTCTTTCACTAAATAATCGACTGTAACATTGAACAACTTGCTGATTTGAATAAGGTTACTAATATCAGGATATACCTGCCCAGACTCCCACTTCGCTACAGCCTGTCTGGATACATCCAGTTTTCCTGCCAGTTCCTCTTGGGTCAAACCTTTATTCTTACGAATTAATTGTAGTTTTTGTGAAAAAATCATTTCATATCACCTCCACAATCATCGTACTTTATCTTAAGCATTTATTACATAAACCGATAATTGCTATTTTGCTACTATTATTATACATATCCTTCCTATCGCTCCTGAAAAAACTCGATTTCTTCTCCAAGTGGTCCTCTGCCAAACGCGATTCTTGCCTTATATTCCGGATTAGATGGAATCACAATATCCTTTGGTTCCACAAACACCTTATACCCTGCTGCCTTCAGCTTTTCCACGCAGGTATCTACATCCTCGGTTGCAAGGGCAAAATGCCGGATAATTCCTGTCTCCGCTTTTCCTCCGCCATTTGCGAACACTTCCAATACTGCATTACCAAACCGGAACATAGTGCCTTCGCTCCATGTTCTGGCAATCTCTAATTCTAAAATCTCGTGGTAAAAATGTACCACTTCCTTATATTCCTCTTCGTTGGCACATTTCAGACATACATGATGAATCCCTCTAATTAAGCTCATTTTGACTCCTTTCCATGTTTCCCGCCCGTTTCTCATAAATACTAAATCCACTTTATTATGTTTTATTCTATCAAAAAAATATAAACCTGCAAGAACATATTTAACAACATATTACTGCCCATGAACCATATTATTTTATTGCTCAATTTTATTTAATATTTTTATTGTGTCCCGAACATATGTTTGATATAATGATTATGGTGCTACCCTATTCGGTAGGCGGTTAGCCTTCTCCACAAGAGTTATAGCTTGTGTTTACATAGAAATCCATTTTAGGAAATCTGTCGAGGAGGTTTGTGCTTATGCTTACAACGGAGCTTTTTATAGCCATTATCAGCTTATGTATTACTTGCTTTGCTCTTGGTTATGCCGTTGGTTCTAAGAGCAATGATAAGACACAAAAATAACCGCCCAGCCTGGTAAACTGTGAGCGGTTATTTTTATAACTAAACATTATCAAGGCTAACCGTCTATCGGTAGCACTTTGTAACATTATATTATCATTCAACCTTTTTCATGTCAATTATATTTATAGATTGCTTATCGCGATATTTTATCACTTTTTACAATCAGTATGGATACAATCATAACGACTATCTCGGTAATTGGAAACGCAATCCAGATTCCCCATATATGGAACAACAAATTGCAGACCCACATAACCGGAAGAAGCAGAACTGCCTGCCGCAGCAATTGAATCACAATACTCTGTATCAGTTTGTTCGTCGCCTGCGCATAGGTAGCAGCCATCGTTGAAATCCCACTGAATATAAATCCGATTGCCATAATCCGCATAGCCGGAATGCCGAACTCCCGCATAGCTTTTGATGCAGAAAACAGTGCTAATATCTGATTGGGGAAAACCAACACCAACAATGTTCCAACTGCCATCATGCATGTCGCAATCTTTCTTCCACTGCGATACGACTGCTGTAACCGATCTTTCTTTCCCGCGCCATAATTGAAGCTCATAATCGGCAGGCATCCCTGAATCAGACCATTTACTGTCATAACAATCAGCTGCTGCACCTTGAAATACGCGCCGAAGAACGCCACTGCAGTGTCTGAATATGCTACCAGAAATATATTTACAAAGGTCACCATAAATGATCCAAGCGCATTCATGATAAAGGACGGCAGTCCGCTGGCAAACACATCACCTAACATCTTCCCCTCAATGCGGAATCCCTGGAACTGCAGACGCACCTTCTGCTTCGTAAACAGAATCATAACCAATGCGATCAACATGGATAAAGTATATCCAAGCACCGTGGCAAGTGCCGCTCCTGCGATTCCCATTTTCGGGAATGGTCCAATCCCGAAGATCAACAACGGATCAAATATAAAATTAAATACAACTCCCGCAATCTGAAACCACATTGGAGCAAGCATATTTCCGGTCGCCTGCAACTCTTTCTGAATTAGAATATGCACCATATTCGGGATCTGCATAAATGCACATATCTGCATATAGGTCATGCCATAGGAGAATATCTGCGCATCATTTGTAAAGGCACGATAGTACGGCTTCATGATTGCAAGCACGAACAGGTTCACGCATATTCCAAGAATCACAGAGACAATCAATCCAAGTGTTGCTACGCGGTCTGCCTTCTCCTGCCTTTTCTGTCCGAGATAACTGGCTATGCGTACATTCACACCGACGCCAAGCCAGATAGACAACGCATTCATCAAAGTTGTAATCGGGAAAGACAACGAAACTGCAGCCAACGCCTGCTCGTTGATTTTTGCAACAAACATACTATCCACCAGATTGTATGAATACTGCAAAAACATAGAGAATAACGGCGGCATGGACATCTGCAAAATCAGCTTATTTATCGGTTCCTGTCCCATTTTGTTATCCGTTTCCATAGTACCAGCTCCTTTCCAAAATAAAAAGTCACACCCAAACAAATGGGTGTGACGAAAATATTCATTAGAAAAATTCACACAAATTTTCTGCGCACAGTATAGCACAGGTGTATTCAAAATGTAAATATACATGTTCACTCATGCCACAGCCGGAATCCGCGACAGATACCCGTTTCAGAATTGTCAATTTGCATGACATTCCTGCGATTCCGAATATTGCCAGATCATCTCCAACTATTGTATAGTGGACATAGAATTAAGAACGGAGGGCTGCTTATGAATTACGCATTTACAAATGGAAAGATACTGGATGGAACCAAAGACATGCAGGTGCAGACCGGTCTTTGCATCCTCGTACAGGATGGCACGATCACCGATATCGTACCGGATACAGCCGACCTTGCCGGCTACAAAACCATAGATTTACAAGGACGTTATATCATGCCCGGACTCATCAACATGCATGTGCATCTTGCCGGAAATGGAAAACCGCAGAAAAAGCAGCGCGACAATGAAAAGCTTGTGAAGAAGATAATGCGTTCTTCCCTGACACGTGCCGTCGCTTACAAGATGGTTTCCGGCTTTGCAAAGGATGAACTGCTAAGTGGTGTCACGACAATCCGGACAGTCGGCGGACTTGGAAGCTTCGACACCCGCCTGCGAGATGAAATCGCTGCCGGAACAAAGGTTGGTTCGCGTATCCTCGCTGCCAACGAGGGCATCTCGGTTCCGGGTGGACACATGGCAGGTTCGGTTGCGATTGCCGCTGCCTCCATCCCGGAAGCACTTGCACATCTCGAACAGTCAAAGAAGGAAAAGGTTGACTTAGTGAAGCTCATGATTACCGGCGGTGTGTTAGATGCCAAAGAAAAAGGTGTTCCGGGCGAGTTGAAGATGTCGCCGGATATGGTGCGTGCCGTCTGCGACAAAGCACATGCCGACGGCTATATCGTTTCCGCCCATGTGGAATCTCCGGAGGGTGTCCGCGTGGCTCTGGAAAATGGTGTCGACTCGATCGAGCACGGTGCGAAGCTGGATGATGCGATGATCAAATTATTCAAGGAACGCGGTGCATTTCTCTGCACGACAATCTCACCGGCTCTGCCATATGCGCTCTTTGACCGCTCTATCACAAATGCGACCGAAGTCGAGCAATTTAATGGCAATGTCGTATTCGAAGGAATCGTGGATTGCTCCAAGAAGGCACTGGCAAACGATATTCCGGTTGTACTTGGCAACGATGTCGGCTGTCCGTGGATCACGCAGTACGATTTCTGGCGTGAGCTTTATTACTTCCACAAATACGTAGGTGTCTCGAATGCATTTGCACTCTATACGGCAACCGGGCGAAGCGCCGAGCTTGCCGGAATCGGCGATATCACGGGATCGATTGAAAAGGGGAAAGCAGCCGATCTGATCGTCACTGCGAAGAATCCGCTGGATGATCTGCGCGCGCTCCGCAACGTAGATATGGTGGTTGCCAGAGGCACGATCATCGACCATCCGAAGATTAAAAAGAAAAAACAGGTGGAAGCAGAACTGGATAAATTCCTGTAAAATACTTCTACAACAGTCCTGCAAATAACCGCATGAATAATTGTCCCAGACGCAGATACGCACTGCGTCCGGAACAATATTTTTCTGTCACTTCCCTGCTCTCCTGCATCGTTTTCTCCAGATCATGCCGGATAGATAATACAGCAGGATTGTCAACTATGAAACAGCCGTTCTCAAAATGATGATACAGGCTCCTGTAATCCAGATTGATTGTTCCGCAGGTTGCCATACAATCATCTGCCACACTCATTTTCGCATGGCAAAATCCCGGTGTCCACTCATAGATCCGCACTCCATGCTTAACCAATCCGTGATAAAACGAACGCGTAACGTTGTAAATCAGCTTCTTATCCGGAATTCCCGGCGTGACAATCCGTACATCCACGCCCCTCTTTGCTGCCAGACATAATGCATGTGTCATCTCATCCGTGATAATGAGATAAGGTGTGATAAACCAGCAGTATTTCTCTGCTTTATTTATGATACTGATATAAACTTCCTCTCCAACCTGTTCATCATCGGTTGGAATATCTGCATATGGTTGCACGAAACCAGCCTGTCTGGCCCGGTAGCCGGACGGAGTAAGATATTTCTCAACATCCACATCATCCACATCTTTGTCACTCACGGCGTTCCACATTTCCAGAAACGTCACGGTCAGGGATTTTACCGCATCTCCTTCCAGACGAATGCCTGTATCCTTCCACCTGCCATATGGCTGGGTCATATTAAAATACTCATTTGCAAGGTTATACCCTCCGGTAAATCCTACCTTACCGTCAATCACCGTAATCTTACGATGATCCCGGTTATTTAAAAACATATTTAATCCCGGGGTAAATGGATTAAACACTCTGCACCGGATACCGACTTTTTCCATCTTTTTAATAAAATCTGTATTGATAAATCCAATTGACCCCATATCATCATAGAATACGCGAACTTCCACTCCCGCCTTTACGCGGTCTTCCAATACTTCCTGTACCATATGCCACGCTTCCGCATCCTCGATTGCATGATATTCCATAAAGATAAAATGTTCTGCCTTCGCCAGATCTGCAAGCTGCGCATGAAGCCCCTTGATTGCTTCATCATAATATGTGATATCTGTATTCCGGTACACCGGATAGCTTGAATTTCTCTGTATATACGTGGAGATACTTCCGGCTTTGGGGAGTTGCAAACGTAATCTTTCCAGATTATCTCTATTAGCCGGAATCAATGGGAAAAGGCGGCTGTCGATTTTCTCATACCGTTTGCGCATCTTCCGTGTGCCACCATTTAAACCAATCAGCAGATATAACGCAACACCCATGATCGGGAATATCAGTATCAGAATAATCCACGGCATCTTCATGGATGAGGTCTGATCTGACGCATATAATGCCAATACAAGGATTGTTCCAAGCAAACGTGTCAGTAGATTTACAATCTCTGCATATTCGTTCAGTCTTGTTATCATGGAGACTATAAATATAACTTCAAGCAAAATACACACGGCACAAAAACATAACCGTTTAATCCCGTTTTTTGTTTTGGCTTTCCCTTCTAACGTATTTTTCTGCATAATAATTTCCTCTCATAAATTCCTGGCAAATGCATTAATATCCAAGTGTATCGTTTACTAAAATCACATGAATTCTTCCCTCATGACGTGAGAACCTTGTAATCAGGAACTGACAGCAGAGTGTATCCGGAGACTTACAATCCGAACATCTGCCTGTGACCTTGCACGGTGTCTTCACATCAAACCGCTGGGCGTTCACCGGAGCTGCCACATTTCTGGCACGCTTCATCGCCTCATCAAGATCGGAACAGACCTTGTTCATTCCCACGATAAATAACACCCGCTTCGGTCCCTGTGCGATACAGGACACACGGTTGGAATTTCCATCGATATTTACGATGATGCCATCGTTCGTCATCGCATTGGCGCTCGATAAGAATACATCTGCATCATATGCTGCCAGCAGTCCCTCACGCGGTGTCATATTCGAACGGTCAATGTAATTATAATTTCCTGCCTGCAATGCATCCACAAGACCAATCTCGTGTGCGCTCTGACACCCCCCCATCGCAACGGAGCTGCCCTCACCGATTATCTCCAGTGCCAGCTTCAAAGCTTCTCCCTTATCTGCTGCATAATAACCGGTCATGTTCCGGGACTCCAGTCCTTTGATAACGGTCTGTGCCAGAATCTCATTTCTTTTTTTCATATTCTCGTTCATGATATTTCCTCCATTCTCTATGCGTGTCTTTTATTTTAGCACAATTTTACACATATAGAATCATACAGTTGCATTTTTTCTGCGTCCATAAAGAATCCGATAATACACTACATTCAGTATAATTCCAAATACGGTCGCAACCGGTGCTGCAAGTCCAATCATCGTCAGGCTTGCATCCGGCTGGATACTCATATAATAGGCAAGCGGAAGCCGCACGAGAAGTGTCTGCATCAGTCCCTGCATCATCACCCATACGGTCCGGTCATGTCCGTTGAAATAACCAATCATACTGAATAAGATGGCCGTCACGATCGTCTCCGGTGCAAAGCCCTTCAGATACTCGTATCCACGTTGTACAACTGCGGTATCCTTTGTAAATATCGCTGTGAGCATATCCCCCTTGAACAACACAAATACGAACACGATGCAACCGATTGCAAGTCCGATTCCGATACCGGTAAACATCGCTTTCTTCGCCCGCTTTTCATTTCCGGCACCGACATTCTGCGATACAAAGGATGCCATCGACTGCATCAGGGCACTCGGAATCAGCATAGCGAAGCTTACGATCTTGCATGCCACACCATACCCGGAGGATGCCGTGAGTCCTAACCGGTTGATAAATGCACAGAGTGCAAGGAACGAGCCCTGCGTCAGGCATTCCTGCAAAGCAAGCGGAAGTCCAACCTTCATGGCACGTTTGCAATTCACATTAATCCGGAAGTCCTTCTTCGTAATCGTAAATGGCAGCTGTTTCCTGACGAGCATAATCAATGCGAAAACAACGCTGACTGCCTGCGCAAATACAGTCGCGATTGCGGCACCTGCGGCATCCATATGGAAACCTGCGACCAGTGTCAGATCTCCTACGATATTAACCACACATGCAATTGCCACGAAGATCAGCGGTGACTGGCTGTCTCCAAGTCCACGGAAGATCGCCGCAAGCACATTATATGCCACGATAAAGAAGATACCGCCCCCACAGATCCGCACATAGACCGCCGTTTTTTCAACCGCTTCCTCCGGTGCCTGCATCAACACGGAAATCGGATGTGCCAGCGTAATCATCACAACAAATAACACCGCTGAGATAATCGCAAATACAACCGTTGCCCCGCCGATCAAAGGACCGATCTGTTTCGTATCCTTCTCGCCGATATAACGTGCGATCAAAACAGTAATACCCATCGCGAACTGTGTCACTACAAATGTTACCAGATTCAGAACCTGGCTGCCTGTGGATACTGCCGAAAGTCCTGCGGTCGTTCCAAATCGCCCTACCACGAGCAGATCCACCGCTCCATACGCCGCCTGCAGAATCAAGGCACCTAAAATCGGCATCATGAACCGTATCATCTTCCCTAATATATTTCCCTGTGTAAAATCTGATTTTGCACTACTCAATCTCAACACTCCTCTCGCTCATCACATTGTATAATTTTCCAATCGTCTGTATCATGCAATCCGCCTCTTCCTCGGAGATACACGCAAGATATGGGCAGAGGCGGTTATAATAATTCGTGTCGTATTTTTCTGACAGTTCTTCTCCTTTTTTTGTCACCTGCACATAGGTGATACGCCCATCCACACTCGATGTCTTCTTAGTGAGATATCCTTTTTTTACCATCTCTGTTACCGTGCGCGTAATTCCCGGTCTCGGCAGTTTCAGATAATCACTGATATCCGAAATCTTTACCCGTTCCTGTCCACTTCTCAGTTTGTGGATTGCATCAATATACCGGATATATGCCGGCGTTACTCCCTCCGGTAAGGGCGGCAATAATTCCCGGACCCGCTTTGCCTGATAACAGGCATCCATCATACGTTTGATTTTCTCTGGGTTCATACTGTTCTCCTTTTCCTATCACATTTTTTAGATTTAATATTTATACATAAATTAATTACCGGTTGTTTGCATTATAATTACCATTGGTAATTACCAGCGGTAATTATATAGTTATATTCTGGAATTGTCAACCACATATTGTCCTATATTCATTTTTCAATTATAATGATTTCGCTATGTTAGACAATCAGCTGATATTGGCTTTAAATACAGAAACGGAGAATTAAAATCACACATGTTAACGCCGGATTATTATAACAAATTTACCTGTATTGCGGACAAATGTCCGATCACCTGTTGTAAAGAGTGGAAAATCGCAGTCGATGCAGACACAAACCGCCGCTGGAAGAAGCTTCTTCCGCCAGATAACATACCGGAGTGCCGCAAGAATTTAAGTGCCTACACGACGAAGAAAGACGGGCAGCGCGTAATCGGATTAGACGCGATGCATCGCTGTCCTTTCTTAGATGATGCCAAGCTGTGCCGCCTAGTCTCTGCCTACGGAGATTCTGTGCTCTCAGAAACGTGTGCAACCTTCCCGCGGGAATATCATACCTTCCACGACCACAAGGAAGCGATGCTCATGCCTTGCTGCCCGGCAGTGATTGATCTGTGGAGAGATACGCTGCTGGATTTCCCACAAGTGTCTGAGCCGGACGCACTCTTTTTGATCCGCACTTCGATCATGGATCTGATTCAGGATACGAATATTTCTATCGAAGAAGCTTTATTAGAAAGCTTTTATATTCTGTCTGAACTGGCAAAAAACGCACCGATTACCATAGCAAAGGTAACTGAATATTTCTCACCTGCTTCGCTTGCAGAGCTTCGTGCAGCTATCCACGACGTAGAACTTCCGGCTGCGGACACATGGATGGAATGCAATGAGCTGTTACAGGATTTATCTGTAAATTATATCGAGGAAGGCTTATATACCCGGTATCTGAACCCATTGATGAGACTGGCAGAGGATTTCACGGCTGATTGCAGCGACTTTTCTTCCACACGGTCAGAATTTCAGGCGGCAATGCAGGATTACACGCTTTTATTCCGCAATTTCCTTGCAAATGAGATTTTTTCCGACCTCATCCTGCCGGATGATACACTCGAGGATATGCTATTGCATCTGGAATGGATTGCGCTGGAATACACCGCTATCCGGCAGAGTCTCTATCTTCACTGCTCTGCCGAAGGAGCAAATCATCTTTCTAATGAAACCGTCCGTGACTACATCGTGATCCTGTCACGCATGACCGGTTATGAAGATGCAGATATCCGCGAATATCTCGAAAATAGTTTTGCATCCCCGATCTGGGACTGGGGATATTTTGCGCTGGTGGTTGGGAAATAACATATATTTACAAATTACATACTGCATATAAAGGTATGTTTTCCATCCATTCCTGATTCATGTATTTAAGCGCAGAAAAACGAACGGCTCTTTCCGGATGATATTTATCGCAATACGCCCTTAAACTTTGAGAATGGATATTTGTCTCTGCCTTTACCTCAATTGGTATTATATTCTTTCCCTTTTGAATCAGGAAATCCTGTTCAAAGGTAGCCTTTTCTGTTCCATAATAATATGGCGTATATTCTGTATCAGAAATCAATTGCTGTAATACATACTGCTCTGACAATGCACCCTTGAACTCAATAAAAATATCATTTCCTTCTAATATCGACTCTGCTTCCAGCTCACTCATTGCTCCTAATAATCCCACATCAATTACAAATAATTTATATGCATTCATACTTTTATATGCCTTTAATGGCATGTGTGGTTCATTTACACGGGAAACTTTATATACTAATCCGCAATCAATCAACCATTGAATCGCAATTTCATATTCACTGCTTCGCGCTCCTTTTTTGATTTGTCCAAAAAAGAACTTTTTATTTTCCTTGGCAAGTTGAATCGGTATCGAATCCCAAACCATCCTTATCCGCGGCAATGTATGTGAATCAATATGCTTTCCAAAATCTCCTTCATACTGTCTTACAATATCGTTTTGAATCTGACGTACTTCTCCATAATCCTTATGCATACGAAACGCATCGACAACGGCCGGCATTCCTCCAACATAATAATAATTTTTTAGCCAAAATAAATATTTATCCGAAAAGTTATCAATTAATGTATAATCCTTCGTATCAAGTGCTTCTGATAATGCCCCTTCGTCCATCGCACATAAAAACTCCCGAAAATTAAATGGATACAGATCTAAAATATCTACCTTTCCAACCGGATAGGACACACCATCATGAATTGCCACACCCAACAGCGAACCAGCCGCTACGATATGATATTCAGGTGCTTCTTCACAAAAATATTTTAAGGATTCAAGAACCTTGGGAGCCTCCTGTATCTCATCCAAAATTATCAGCGTATCTTCCGGTGTAATCGCAACGCCTGTCTCTATATTCAAATTCATAAGTATTCTTTTTATGTCAAAGTCGACCTGAAACACATCATTCATGCGTTTATTATTATAAAAAGATATATATGCCACTTTCTTATAAAAGCTTTTTCCGAATTCTTTCATCAGCCATGTCTTTCCTACCTGTCTGGCTCCCATTATAATCAATGGTTTTCTATTATCTTTTTCTTTCCAATTTTGAAGTTTTTTCATTGCAAATCGAAACATATGGTACACCTCCGTTTATTTTTAATTAGTATATCACATTTTTTCCGACCTATACAATTATATAAATTGCATTTTTTCCGACCTGCATTTGATTGTTTCATACATTTTTTCCGGCCTGTATAGTTTAAAAAACAGAAGTATATCCTCAATAATGTGACTTATACTCCTGTTCTACAATTTTCGTTTCAATCACCCGCTTGCATCTACTTTTTCTCATCCAACAGCACAACGCCCTGTGCCGGATTTTCTTTGATAGCTCCAACGACTGGATGTGGCACATACATCTCTTCCAGGTAAGCCACGTCCTCTGCGGAAAGCTTCACATCGAGCGCACCTGCTGCATCATCCAAGTATGCAGTCTTCGTTGCTCCGACGATTGGTGCTGTCACGCCCTTTGCCCACTGCCATGCAAGAGCAATCTGTGACATCTTACAGTTGTGTTTTTCTGAGAGCTCATGCACTCTGGCAACCACCTTCATATCCTGTTCTTCCATCCGGTCATACTTTCCACGTGCAACACGGTCGGTCTGACTCCGCAGAGAATCTGTATTCCACACAGGTCTTGACAGATGCCCGGCTGCAAGCGGACTATACGGCATCAGCGCAACATTCATCTGCTTACAGATTGGAATCAACTCGCGCTCATCCTCCCGATAAAGAAGATTGTAATGATTCTCCATCGTAGCAAACGGTGTCAGTCCCCGCTCTTTTGCGGCAAGCTGCATATTATAAAACTGATATCCATACATCGCAGATGCACCGATTGCACGCACCTTTCCAGCCTTTACAAGACCATCCAGCGCTTCCATCGTCTCCTCGATCGGAGTATCAAAATCAAACCGGTGAATGATATACAAATCCAGATAGTCGGTTCCAAGCCTTTTTAGCGAACCGTCGATTTCCCGCTCAATCGCTGCCTTTGACAGTCTACCCTCATTGAAATACACCTTCGATGCGATCACAACCTTATCACGTGCCACATTCTTTTTCAGTGCCTGTCCCAGATATTCTTCACTGGTTCCTGCGGAATAACAGTTTGCAGTATCAAAGAAATTGATACCAAGATCCAACGCATGCTTGATCACCTTCTCGCTTTCCTGCGCATCCAGTGTCCAGTCATGCATTGTACCTGCTTTTCCGAAGCTCATGCATCCGATGCAAAGCTTCGATACTTCAATATCGGTATTTCCAAGTTTTGCGTACTCCATGTATAAACCCTCCTGCAATTCTAAATGTTTTTATTTCAACTTACCATATTCCTCGTCTGTTACCGGCTCGCACCACTCATTGGATGTCTCCTCGCCCGGTACTTCCACTGCCAGATGGCTGAACCAGCTATCCGGTGCGGCACCATGCCAATGCTTAACCTCTGCCGGAATATTGATGCAGTCACCCGGTTTCAATTCGACTGCTTCCTCGCCCTCTTCCCGATAATATCCACGTCCGGCTACGCATACAAGAATCTGTCCGCCACCGCTCTTTGCATGGTGGATATGCCAGTTGTTCCGGCAGCCCGGCTCAAATGTGACATTGAAGATTCCAACCTGACTGGTGGATACCGATGCCAGATAGCTCTGTCCAATGAAATACTGTGCAAATGCATCGTTTGGCTGTCCAATTGGGAATACCATTTCCTTTGCATGCGCACGCATCGCCGGATCTTCGTAAGGCAGATCGCCCCCATCAACATCCCAGACTTCCTTTGCCAGATTGAATACTGCCCAACCATTTGGCCATCCTGCGTAAAATGCTACATGTGTGATGATCGCAGCGATTTCCTTCTGTGTCACACCATGTGCTTTCGCATTCTGCAAATGAAATTTCAGAGAAGAATCCGTGATCCCCTGTGCCATAAGTGCGACTACGGTAATGATGCTTCGTGTCTTGACATCAATATCCTCGTTGTTCCAGTTCTCTCCAAATAATACATCATCGTTAAAATGTGCAAATTGCGGAGCAAATTCTCCGAGTGCATTTCTGCCTGCTGTCTGTGTAATCTTTGCCATGTTCTTACCCTTCCTAAAATTCTGTTACCAGTTCTTCGATTTCCTTCTTATTTGCATGATTAAGCAGCTTACCCTCGACAAACTGTGCGCCCGGTGCGGATGGCTGCAATTCCTTTACGGTATTTCCGAATCCGCTTCCGCCGGATGTTGCGAACAACACGATCTTCTTGCCTGTAAAATCATATTTCTCCAGAAATGTGTTGATGATCGTTGGTGCTACATACCACCAGATTGGGAAACCAAGGAAGATCTCGTCATACTCTGCAATCTTCGCGTCGGTGTCTGTGATTTCCGGACGAATCTTCTTGTCTGCCATCTCCACGCTGCTTCTTGATTTCTTATCCATCCAGTTTAAGTCTGCCTTTGTGTAGGCTTCTTTCGGGGTGATCTCGTACAGGTCCGCGCCCGCTGCCTCTGCTACCATCTTTGCGACATTTCTTGTAATTCCACTTGCACTAAAATATGCGACTAATTTCTTACTCATTTCTTGTCCTCCTTACTATAATCCGTGAAGCATATAGTGTTAACAACCACTAAAAAAGGTGTAGTCTCTTTCTTCCTACACCTTGATTATAATTATTGTATTGTATTATGTCTAATGCTTACATTGAATGTTTTATTATGCCTGAAAGGCATTAATCTCGTTAATGAATTTGAGGACAGCTTGTGAGTACGGAATGTTCCTGCGCCATGCGATCACAGTGCCTGCCTTAATCTCCGGATACAGTTTTTTCTGCACAAGCAGGTCGGATCGCCAGTATCTGCCGGCACCCTCGATAGAGATCGGATAACCAAGTCCCTGCATCGCCAGGATTGCAGCATTTGTACCGAGATTGCTTGTAAATGCTATGTTCAGCTTTGCAAAATCCTTACCAAACCAGTTTGCAAGCTCACTTTGTACGCCCGACCGCTCCGGCAATATCAGCGGCAACGGCAATAAGTCCTCTTTCGTAATGTATGATTTTTCTGCCAGCGGATCATCCGGTCGCATGCCTACAACCCAGTGGTCGCTCTCCGGGAAACGGATGTAATCCAGCCCTTCCAGATTCACCGGCTCCATGTAGAGCCCGATGTCAACCAGTCCTTTGTTCATCATCTCATAGATTGTATCTGCCGTTCCGGTATGCACCCGGATCTGAACCATCGGATATTTCGCCCGGTACCTCTCGCAGATCTGTGCCAGCAGCTCCACTGCTGCGAACTCACCGCATCCAATCATGATCGTTCCATCGACGACCTGGCTTTCCTTGAATTCCTCCCGGATCTTGTCTTCGAGATCGATGATTTCAAGGGCACGACGCTTGAGCAGAATTCCCTCGTCGGTCAGCGTAACATTTCGTCCGCCCCGGTTGAACAGCACTGTTCCAAGCTCTTCCTCCAACGCCGCAAGCTGCCTTGACAATGTCGGCTGTGTGATATGTAATTGCTCTGCCGCCTTCGTGAAGCTCTGCTCCTTCGCCACGGTCAGAAAATAGCGTAATACCCGAAGCTCCATTTGCATTTGTTCTCCTTGCTATTCATGAAATAATATTATTCCTTATCATCACCTGCTAACAAATTAACATGCTTGTGTTTTCCAGTATAGCACAGCAAACTGCCTATTGTCTAAAACAAATAAACACCTCACAATTACATATTATTCAAGAATTTCTTTTGTTGTTTGATTTATGAACCGGCAATTCGTCATACATTGCTCGAAAAAGCCCAGCCAGATATTCTTTACTGTCAACATCTTCTACTAAAAGCATCTCTTTTGCCCCTTTATATGGTAATTCATAAGTCACAGTTGCCAAATAAGAAACTGCAGATTTTGTCGGTTTCACAAGTAACCTGTCATCATATATACCGCCGACAATCCTGCCCCGATAATATATGATATATTCTCCCATCATTGCACGATAATTGATTTCTTCTAAATCAGATAACTGCCCTAATATAAATTGTAAATATTCTTTGCTTGAAGCCATATTTTTGTCCTTTCAAATACCGATGTTGAGAAAATATGCATCTTATCCTGAAATGTACCTACATACCCGCTGTCACTCAACGGAAACATACTGAATCCAACTGCTGGCATTTCATATTAAAAAATCTGTCCCGGCAATTTCTTTTTCCCTTTATATGGAAACTGCTTGTCAAATGCTTCCGCTTCCTGCGCATCCACCAGATACCCTTCCGGTGTTGCATACTCTCCGGTAATTCCATCCAGATACCCCGGTATCAGCTCCTTGCACAGAAAGAAGGATGCATCTTCCCCCTCCGGCAATCCATGATAACGGATACCATACTCGCCTGCCTGCCGGAAACCACTCTTCCCATAGAAATCAATATTCCCTTCAAAGCACAATGCTCCCGAGGATGTCAAGTCATTGCTACAAAAAATATGCGGCTTTTTTGCCACGAAAATGGCTTAAAACCGCATATTTCTGTATAGAGGACGTTATATTATTGTCACAAAGTAGGTGGGGCGGATGTTATATTATTGTCACAAAATAATTATCAGTTCAATTCATTCACCCTACATCTGAATTCTCTAAGTAGTAAACTCTGTACTTCTTCCAACTTCTGCACTGATTCTCCATTTTCTTTTTTAGCGTGAATTATTTGGTCTAATTCATCAATTTTTTTATTGACTCGAACTAGATTATAATTTACTTGATGACGTTTTAAATATAAGTTCAACTCTTCATATATGTATTTTCCAAGTTTTCCATTATAACCAATACTTCCATCCTCATTCCGATATATATATTGATAATATTCTTCTGTACAGGGATCTACAAAACCTTCATCATTAACAACTGACTCTTCTGCTTTATTGCTAGGCCATTTATCTGATTTTGCCTCATTGCAATATGGACAAGCATATAATAAATTATCATATGTAAATTTAAGGTCAGGAAATTTTTCTTTAGGAGCGAAATGTTCTACATGATAACTTCTCATTCCACCGTTATATTTATCCCAATCGTCACAATACGCGCATCTATGTTCAAAGTCTAAAGCTAAATACTTTTTATTTGTCCTATTTGTCTTCCATTTTTCTCCACTATATGATCTGACAGGTACTTTGTCTTTTATCCTTAGCATATCTCTATTCTCCTTGTAATAAAGTATCTAACTTTGACATAAGCATTTCAAAATTACTTCCTGACAATTTTTCTTTCAAATCTTTAGGTATTGCATACTCACCATCAAGGCTCATCTCAATTTTGGAATCCAAATCCAAAATTTTTGCATCTATTTCTTTACTTTCACCTTGTCGTGGGAGTAATTCCTCAAGTTGACTTTTCCATTCGTCTATTTGTCGCTTACGCTTAATATATTGTTCTACAATTTTTATATTAATTTCTATTCTCTCTTGTTCATCATTCATGTATCTTTCAAAATTGTACACTTTATATGCGTCAAAAATTTCCTTCTGATACAATTCTTCTTCATATGAAGTTAAAATAAACACAGGAAATCCCAAATATTTTTTATCTGTCTCTTCTGCAAATTTTACTCCCGTATAGTCTACTGCTACTTCATATGATGACAACATATAATCTATAACTAATGCATGAATATTCTTCTCAAAAATCTCTTCTAATAAATCACTTATATTTGTTTTTAACTCCAACTCTATAGGATTTATAGCAAAATCTTCATATCTTTCTTTTATTTCAGAAGATGCTCCATCCACAAAATCATCTAATTTTGACATAATCTGACTTCTTTTAGTCTCATCGTCATCTATAATTCCCACGTTAATAATCGTTTTTCCCAATATTATCACCTCTTTATTTTCATCTGCACTTCAAGTCCTTGTCTATATTCTTTTACTATAGGGGATGAATCATATTCTCTTAATGTAGATGCTACAATATACATTCCCATTCCAGTTCCAATTGTATTTCCCTCTTTATCCACCTTACTTGTTGTTCCATAGTCAAAAATCTCATATGGATTCTCAAATATATCTGCTAGACCTGGCCCATTATCTTTGTAAACAAACATGATACTTTCTGAATCATTTTTTAGATATATATTAATAGTTCGCTCTTTACATCTTGACTTTTCAAAGGCTTCTATAGAATTTATAATGAGATTATAAAAAACACTTTCAAAATCTGATTTAAATACTTTTCTTTCAACAAATTTGTCATTTGAATCAACATTCACGACCACATGTTTTCTATTTAAGATAGGTTCTAATACATTCACAATATCAAAAATCATATTGAACATATTATACTTTTTTCTTGTTCGTTTATCCTTTCTAGTCTGGCTTGCTACAACAGTCAACCATGATTTCAAAAACTGATCATTTTTTTTAAGATCATTTAATTGACGATTAATATTTGTTTCATTTTTTCTGTCAATCTCCTTTTTAAGTGAATTCACCCTAGCCACTAAAATAGCATTAATTCCCTTCAAATCATGAGCCACTGTCGATGTTATTAATCCTTTTGTTGCCAAAGATTTTAATTGCTGCAATTCAGTTAATAATTCCTCTCGTTCCTCTTCATATATTTCTATTGCTCTAGCCATTTTTTCTTCATCTGTGTATTCAGAAGTCTTTTTTCCATCTGGTGCTTTCCATCTTTCCGCACTTTTCTTTCCTTCCTCCTTAGTGCGTTGTTTTTCATTTACTTCATCACTATACAATTTTATCGCACGACCAATATATGCCCTATCTTTTTCAAATACTGCAATTAAACCTACGATAACATTTTTCAATATTGAAAAATATTCATTCTCAATAATTCCTTCTCGACTTGACTTATCTAGTAAAACAGCATTTTGCACTCTCGATATTAAAATAGTTCCCTGGCTCTGGTTATTTCTTACATGCCATCCCCCTCCAGGATGCGAAATTCCTGCTGGGTTTTTTGCCCTACGTGCATCTAATCCCAACCAATCAAATGTATCTGTTCCTGGCACTCCATACGGACGTACAAAAAAATTATCACGATAAATTTTTATCCCACCAAATTCGTTTAGCCAATCTGTTCGCTTTTTACTTATTTCTTTATAAAAAAACGTTTCTTTTGAATCATCTCTTAACGACAATTTCATAAAATTGTAATTAAAAGAAAAGCTTCCAATTTTCTCAACTTTTTTCAATAAATCTATGTCTTCCGTTTTTAGTACTTCCGAAATTGTTAACGTTTTTTCAAAATATTGTCTTTCAAAATCTACTTTTCTATAAGGATACTCTCTAAATTCTTCTCTTTCAAAAACTTTATCAGGAATTTTATTAAGATCAAATTCATTTCTCCTTATTTTTATATGAAATTGCTTTCCATCAAATTCTGTTTTTAAGGCATAGTCGCATTCTTCTGAAATACTATTTTGAATTAATTGATATTTTGATTTTAATGATTCCATTACAACTAAAAAAAAATCATCCTGTTCTTTTGGCGGTAAAAGTGTCTGTAAATTATCAAACATTTTACTTATAGATGACTCATTCCATTGGTCTCTAAGTTTGCTTATAACAAATACTGTTCCATTCTTAAAAACTTCTATATCAGTTTTATTTTCTTTTTTTCTTGTTTGATTCATATCTTTAGCCAATAACTTAATATTCTCAACAATCTCTATTGGCAAGTATTCGTCTATTGTTCCCGACAATTCATCTATTGTTGCTTCCATTTCATCTAATGTCTTGTCTGTCATTTCGAATTCTGACCAATCAGTTTTCCATCTGATAAGATTATCCGTATCTTTCATTTTGGTATACATAGTACATTGACTTCCTAAACGATCCAATGCAAATCTTCCAATTCCCTTTTCCCCTGACTTAATCCGCTTTTTAGCTGATTGATAATTATCCCTTTTATTTGGTGTACCTATAAGCATCCAACAATTTTCAATTGTTTTAGAATCCATACCTGAACCATTATCAAATAAATATATCTTATCGTGTTCTGCGTCCATACACATAAAACATATTTCTGCATCCGCATCGTAAGTATTTTTTATCAACTCCACAATAGCCCCATCTGCCTTAGAAACGCCTTCTCTTCCTAAAAGAATGGTTGCTCTAGCAGAAATTCTATATCTTACTTTTCCCATTTTTCTAATTCCTCCTTTCTAATTTTGAATTCATTTATATCTTTTGCTGTAATTCGCAGTGATTTTCCACTTGCTGGGGTACCAATTCCATGCACATATTTCAAAAACTCTTCACTCTCCAGTATTTTCTTTGCAATTTTTAAATCATACCCTTTTTCTGAAATCACATATATTCCTGCATATGGGATTGACTTTGTTCCAGTTTCATATGTGTTTACTTCGTTAGTGACAACTGTTGAAATCAGCAATTTTTTCTTGTTCATATTTTGTAATGCCTGACTTCTTCCATATTCAAACCACTGTGCTGATTTATCTGCATCCCTTTTTTTTAATTCTTTTTTGTTTTTCAACAAATATGCATATGCATTTGGATATTTTCTTTTGAATAATTCTTCCGAATAGCTAATAGCCTTATCTTTTCGTATCATATATGGAAAAATAATATATTCTTTATTTCCATATTTCTGATTTCTTGGGCTAAGTGCCAATCGCATTGCCCCTCTTTCCAATTTCCAATGTTTTTTTTCAGCCTCATTAACAACAAAAACTTTATTTCTCTGTGTTGCTATTGCCATAGAAGCTTGAAATAAATCTCCAAAACGAATTTTGAAATGATTTTCTTGCGAGTTTTCAAAAATCCATTTTCCATATAATTTTTCCTTTGCAATAGTGATTTGTTCTTTTTTAGGAACATTATTATAATCTACCACTTCGGCATATTCGCCTTTCCTAAGAAACATTATCGTAGAAGATGTCATTGCATTATCAAATAATTTCTGATTAGGATAATCTTTTATCTCTACAAGATATTTTTTAATTAATTTTCTCAAATTCTGTGCATATACATTCTTATATATACTATTAGGAACCAAATACACCATTTTCCCATTTGAATCCAAATATTGAATAGCATTTTCGATAAAAGCATAGCAATAATCAGGCTTTCCATTTTTGCAAGTTATATATTCTTTTTTTATAAAATCGCGTACTTCTTTTTCAAGATTCCTATATGATATATAGGGCGGGTTTCCTATGACATATTCAAATTTAATATTAAATGGTCGTGCAAGTACATCTCCATAAAAAATATTCCATCTTACTTTTCCTAAGTCATACTTTTTAGCAATATTGTCTAAATTTTCTATACATTTATCATATGTCGTTTTTACAATTTCTGCACCATATATATCAGATTCTAGACCGAGAACTATGGCTTCTCTTGAATAACCTTCCTCATATGCATTTTGAATATACCGTTCTACAACAAGACACAGTATATTTCCTTCGCCACATGAGTTTTCTAGTATTTTTTTCCCATATACTGATTTCCGATATCCTAACAAATCCAGCATTTCATTAGCTATATACTCTTTCGTGAACTGTTGACATCTTATATCCATAGTTCTCACCACCTTTCTCTACGCATAGTTTGTTTTATTTTACCATGCTTTACCTGCTTTCTCAATGCGTTTTCAAATAATAAAATTTCTAAATTTTACTCTTTCCACTCCACCTCCACTCTCCCATAATCATACACATATATATTGGTGATTCCAACTACATGCTGGATCAGTGATACTGCCACAGACTTTCCGGTTCCACCATTTCCTTTCAGTGTAAGGAATTTCTGAAACTGCGTATCCTGTGTCATGCAGTATCCAAAATACTCCCAGAATGTCTGCTGTTCTTCTTTGTTAGGAAGAGACGATGCCAGATACTTTTTGATATTTTCTCCACCTTGTAACACCTGCTCACAATCCTATAGATAATAGGGAAATGGAATCTGATTGATTGTCAGTTAATTCGGATTGTGTTCCAGCATTTCACCCGTAACCGGATCATAATATCCATTTTTGAAGTTGATCCACCTCACAGGTTGTTTATTTAGTTCATATGCCTCTCGGTGAACTTTTGGCTGTGCGATCAGCAGATTATAGATTCTTTTGATCACTCCACTCTGTACCTGGTCACGATAGATCAGCTTCTGGATACGGTATTTCATTCTTACCCCATCATTGTCTTCCAGGAAAACACCATGCTCATAATAATACGGTGTGATTCCTACCACAAAAAACTGAACATTCTCCACCAGATAATCTACCATCTCCATATCCCGGACGCCTTTCACATTTCCTTTTGCATCAAATAAGTGAAAACGACTCAGTTCCGGTTCTTCTCTCGGATCTCGTTCAAAACGCAGAATATACTGTTCCAGTAATTTCTCAACTTCTTTCTGATTATCCAGTTTGCCAAGATACTCTTTCTCTTTGAACAACTGCCAGCCTGCTTTTCCGTCGAGACCAGCGTCTTTGAAAAATGTCTGTAACTTATCATTCATCCACTTCACTGTACAGGCAGCCACATAATGATAGGCACTCTGACAGCTTCCAGTAAACTGAATAGACCTCATTTCCTCTATAAAAGAATCTGCACTGAAATAATATCCGTCATCTTCCTGCACCAGACAGATTGCCTGATATCCTGACATTACAATATTCAACGCTATATCCTGATTGTCCACCAGAAAGATATAGGTTTGTGCTGTCCCTTCTGGATTGGTTTCCATATAATGCTTCAAAAACTTCTTGTTCAAACTTATCACTTCCTTTCAGGCAAAGAAAAAGACGCAAGCCATATTTTATGACTCACACCTTACTTCGCTCACAATATTCTATTTTTATCAGTTACCTGCCAGATTGGTTACTGGCAATCCTTATGCATAAATCAATTCTTTCAAGATAATCTCCTCTGCAATCGCTCTGTGCTGATTAGCGGCTCTTACCCATGCCATCTGATCTTTCTCCTTATCTGGCAGTGGTTCTTTTTCTTCCAACTGCTCCAAGATTACTTCTTCCCGTTCTCTTGCTGCCTTGTCCACTTCCAGAAGATGCTCGCCAATCGTATCCTGTAAAAGCATCACCTGATACGTTGAGTTTCGATGGTTCTTCAGATAATCTCTGCGAAGAAATCCATATTTGCCAAGTTGCTCCATCTGCTCACCGGATTTATAGGTGAGATTCGGAATCAGGTATCCATTTACATTTGTATAAGTCAGTTTCATATCCCTATGACCTCTCTTTCGTTTAAACTGTTGTCTGTAACAGAACCAACTGTTCATGTTACGTCATTGCTACAAATCTTTCTTTCCATATCATTTTGAATCCAACCCGGGCAGATTTTCTTCAAAATCATGGTAAAAGTGCTTCGTTTCTGTGTTGGAAAAATGAACGGAAACACTTGATTTTACTGACTTTCTTCAATGTAACCTTATTATAACGTCCTCCCCACAGCCAAGCTCCGCCGCCTTCTCTAATGAGTAGTCAAGCAGGATTTTTCCATATCCTTTTCGCTTATATTCATTCCTGATACAGATTGGTCCCATCGTCATAATCGGAATGCTTCTTCCGTCATCTGCGGTGATTGCCGTCCTCACAAATATGTTCTGCCCGATAAGTTCTCCTTCTCAAAATTCCCGCACCATACATTTCAGTGCTGTTTCAAATTTCTCTTTTACCTGTTCCTTATCCTCTGCACCATCATAAACACTGTAATAGAAATGCATCATTGCATAAAACCGGATCGCTTTCTCTGCTGAATCTGCAATTTCCATGCTCTCAAACAAATCTTTCACATAGGAAGCCGGTCCCGCTGCCAGATACTGCTGATATAATTTCTGCATCTCTTCACTGCGGAACTGCTCGATTGTCAGCATCTTCCGAAATGATGATGCGAAATCATCCTCTGTCCAGTATTCAAACATGGACATACTATATTTCACGAAATCATCCAGAGACACAGGCTCATACTGTTCAGGCATCTCTTCTCTCTCATCCTCCGACATGTCATGCTCCGATGCCTGATCATGATCCTGCTGTTCCATCCGCTTTACAATACAGTCAAAAATATCTCTTTTGCTCTTATAATGGCGGTATAATGCACCTTTCGTCATCGCAAGTTCCCCTGCGATCTGGCTGACCGAGACAGCCTCATAACCATCTCTCGCGAACAGATGCAATGCCACAATTAATATTTCTTCTTTTCTATTACTCATTCGAATATCCTCCACGCAAAATAAACGGCCGCTTACATTTTTATTTTAGTAAACGGTCGTTTATTTGTCAAGTATTTAATTCAAATTACTTTTTCTCCATCACGCAGATTTTATTTGAGAAATTCCGCACAGCAGGAATCTTTCCAAGCACCTTGTAAATCGGCATCAATACTTTCATCCCCTCAACCAGACTTACATCACGCTTATTCTTAAAACGTGGAATCACCTGTTCCAACGCCGCACCATTTTTTACGCCCCATGAAAACTTCGCCGCACTCTTCTCGATGGATTTCTCCTTGATATGCTTTACTACAAACGGCGACATCGTTTCTACAAGCACGACTGCTTTCGAAAACCGCTTGTCAAGAATATCGAATATCTGCTTGACATCCGCCTCGGACAGATACATCGTCAAGCCCTCAATGATTACCAGCACCGGTTCGCCGTGATACTCGATATCATCCATATAGCCTGCGTCCATCGCCGATTTCGCAATCTGAAAGATCGGTCCCTGCTCCTCGAAGAAACGACTCCGGATCTCCATTGTCTCCGGCAGATCGATATTATACCAGCGGTCATATTTTCCTTCCATCCGATAGCAACGTGTATCCATACCGCATGCGATGTTCAGGACAACAGCATGTGGATAATGAGACAGAAAATCTCCAACCAATTTATCAAGCACGATTGTCCGCGCGATTACGCCCAGGCTCATCGCCTTGTCACTTTCCGCCTTGGAGAAATCATAATCCAGACGGGATACAACCTCGATTGCCCGCTCGTCATAGATATGATGATTCGGCTTCTTCGACTCCTGCGCCCGCGCATATAATGTCTGCAGCATTGTCTCCGGAACTCCCTGTACCTGTACTTTTGTTTTTTCGTTCATGTGATTGCCTCGCTTCCTTTTATTCCTTTTGCACTTACCTGATTTTTATGTGCTTTTCTTTTTAGACATAACAGTTGTTACGATTTGTTATGTTATAAAAAATGAGCTCCACAGCACTTGTTATGTTAGTTTAGCCTAACCTTCTTGTCAAGTCTGTTTTTTGGTTTTCACCGTCTTTTTGCCAATGTTAATTTTCATTGCTTGCATCCGCCATAAACGCTTCGTATAATAATGCTATGCTTACCACACAGGAAAGGACGTGAAATAATGATCCACGAAAATATCAAATATTTCCGAAAAGTAAAAGGACTCAGTCAAGAAGAGCTGGCTGTGAAGCTACACGTTGTCCGCCAGACTGTGTCCAAATGGGAAAACGGTTTATCTGTTCCGGATGCCGATGTGCTGATTCGTCTCGCAAATGTGCTTGACGTATCGGTCAGCCAGCTACTCGGTATAGAAACAGAACCAAACAATCATCAGGCACTTGCCGATCAATTAGCCGACCTGAATGAACAACTGGCTCTGAAAAATCAGCAAGAAAGAAATCGTCTTCAGGCTGGCAGAAAAAGAGGTACTATTTTATTTCTTACATTCTTAGCCATGCTGGTTGCATTGATTGTAAAAAACGAACTGGTGTCTCTCCTGTTAACCGGTATGTGCATGATCAGCGCAGCCATCATTTTGTATCGTAATCTTGCTCTATTGACAAATGAAACTACAGATGACCTGCGTATTGGCACCCTTCGCGTGACCACACTTATCAATATTGGATTTTTGATAATCGGGATTCTTGTTGCCTGTCTGACAGCACTTGATGTTATCACGTTTTCTGAAAATGGCGAGAAAATATTTGCAATGTCTTTTATAAGCTGTATCATGCTTGCGGCTGGTATCCTATGTCCAAGAATTCCATACAACCGGCACACAGGGCTGCGACTGCCTTGGACCATACGGGACGAAGAGACATGGAAAATTGCACATAACATTTTGGGGCATATCTCACTTCCCATTGTCCTGCTGTATATCGCCTGCACGTTGACAGTTCCGGATTTTGGACTTGTGACATCTGGTGCTATGATACTCTGGATCGGGATTCCGGGTGGTATTTCCGGCGTATACTATCTTAGGAAATACCACGGTCATCTTGGATAAATCAATCCGGATATTTGACCAGATCATATAATTTTCCATATTTGCCTAAATCACGTATACCATCAAGCTGCATGCCAAGGTGCATGTATTTGTCGCATTTCGACTTCGCATCTGTCTCCAGAAGCACCGGAACTTGCAGCCGGTTGCCTTCTGCGTAGGCAAGCTCCATCACCTTCCGCATGTAACCCTGTCCCTGATATTGTTCCGGCACACAGACCATGCCGACGAATATATAGGGTTTCTTTTCCTTTTTCATCCGATCCTGCAGCGACGTTCCTCCCTTGGAAACTCCCTGTCCCATCCGGATCAATTCTTTTAGGCTCATTGAATGAAACAATGCTTTTACAAGCTGCATGCCTGCTCTAAGCTTCAATTTCTGTCCCGGCACCTTGTAAGCGATATAGCCCTCGCCCCTCTCGCTTATCGTGTAGAGCATACCGCCTTCAAATGTCATCCGCACATACCCGGCAATATACGTTGCGACCGCATCCTTGCTGCGGTAAAATGCGCCCATTCCGACTTCCTCTCCATAATCATAATATCCAAACGCGTGCCCGATCTGCTCTGCCACCTGTGTATCTAACGTTGTTACCTTCATGGTTTCTCTCCCCTTCTATTCTACTTCATATACTACTTTTATTTGTGCCCGTATGGTGGTTGTAATTTTTTTCCTTTTTAAAGTTAGTTTCATCTAACTCATTTTATCATAGCATTGTAGAAATTGGAATACTTTTTGTGCAAAAAGGAGCCAACTTCTTGTGATAAATAACATCACCAAGATGAAGACTCCTCTTATGATTTAGAAATTCATTTTTATAGTTTCGTTGTGTAGCTATGTTTTAATTTGCAATCATCACACAACCATTTATATCCGCTTACAGAATAGCTCCTCAAACTGCTCTACTTACATCAGTTTACGGAACATCTCCTCAAACTGCTCTAAGCTTGCCGGTCTAGGGTTGCCCGGTGCACACGCATCCGCTGCAGCAGATTCACACAAGAACGGAAGATCTTCTTCCTTCAGCTTCTCCAGCTTTGTCGGAATTCCAACATCGATAGACAACTGCTGAACCGCATCGATTGCAGCCTGTCTGTAAGTTGCCTGATCCATGCCTGTCGTATCAATTCCAAATGCTTCTGCTATGGATTTGTACTTTTCTCCTGTATATTCTTTGTTGAACTCCATGACGATTGGAAGCATCATCGCACAGGCTACACCATGTGGTGTATCATATACCGCACCAAGTGTATGTGCCATAGAATGTGCGATTCCAAGTCCTACATTCGAATATGCCATCGCTGTTACATACTGTGCAAGCGCCATGCCCTCACGTCCGTCCGGATCGTTCTCTACGGCTTTTCTCAAGTTCGCTGCAATCAGTTTGATTGCCTCTAAATCCAGACAATCTGACAATTCCCACGCTCCTGCGGTTGTATAACCTTCAATCGCATGTGTGAGTGCATCCATTCCGGTTGATGCAGTCAGCCCCTTCGGCATCGATGCCATCATATCCGGATCTACCACTGCAACATCCGGGATATCGTTCGGATCCACACATACAAACTTACGCTTCTTCTCTACATCCGTAATTACGTAATTGATCGTTGACTCTGCACCCGTACCACCGGTTGTAGGTACCGCAATCGTAAATACCGTCCGCTTCTTCGTCGGTGCAACACCCTCCAGAGAACGAACATCTGCGAATTCCGGATTGTTGATAATAATGCCGATTGCTTTTCCTGTATCCATGGATGAACCACCGCCAATGGTGATCATAAAATCAGCTTTCGAAGCCTTATACGCATCAACGCCATGCAATACATTCTCAATCGTCGGATTCGGCTTGATATCAGAATATAACTCATATTCTATGCCATTTTCCTTCAGTAGATCGGTCACCTTCGCTGTCACGCCAAACTTCACCAGATCCGGATCAGACGCTACAAACGCCTTCTTAAATCCCTTTGACTTCACAATACCCGGAATCTCATTAATCGCGCCATGTCCATGATAAGAAATTCCATTCAATACAAAACGATTCACTGCCATAATTCATTCTCCTTTCAATCACACAATTCCTGCTCGTATACAAAATTCATATATTATGTGAAATTTGTATAACAAATTGCTTAATCGCAAGAATAATTGTAACATATTTAACAAATTATAGCAAACCTAAGAATGCTCGAAATCCCACAGGAAACCCTATATAAAACTATATTTTTTCAAGTATTAACAAGCAGATATACATGTACATAGCGTATAGCATCTATCCTATGGCCTCTTTATTGCCTGACCCAACATCTCAATCTCTGTTTATTATCTGCTTGATTTCCTCCAGAGATTCTGCAAAATAGATACCCTGCTGCCGTTCCGATGTCGAGAGTCCCATCTCGATCATATGCGCAAGCATTGCTTTCAAGCTGTCATAATATCCGTTCAGATTATACAGGATGCACGGCGCATCTAACTGTTTCAACGACACCTTCGACATCACTTCCGCAATCTCTTCAAGCGTTCCTGTGCCGCCCGGAAATGCGATAAATGCATCTCCAAGTTCAATCATCTTCGTTTTCCGCTCCGTCATATCCTTTGTGACTATAAGTTCCGTCAAGCCGTCATATTGCAGTTCCGCATCCATGAAAAATTTCGGTTCCACGCCTGTCACCGTGCCGCCAGCCTGCAGGACGCTCTCTGCAATTTCTCCCATCAATCCGGATTTTGATCCGCCATATACCAGCGCATTTCCGCTTGCACCGATCCATGTTCCAAGCTCTCGCACTGCCTGCTTCAGGCTCGCATCCTTCCCTTCAAAGGCTCCTAAATATACTGTGATGTTCATGTTTTTCCTCGCTTTTGTGTTAGATTCTGAATTATTTCCTTTTTACCGGAATCCAGATAGCACTGTGATAATCAGCATCTGTGTTTTCTCCATTTACGCAGTCATACCATTCCACATTCGCATTTCCGCTTATCTCATAATCAGAGTTGCCCGGTAACCATTCCTTAAATATTCTGGTATTTAGTGATTGAAGTGCCTCCGGGATTGCTCCTACGCAGTCAAACACCGCCCATTCCCCCTGTTCAAACTCATATAGCATCATTCCTTCCGGAACTTCTCCACCGGCATATTTACCTGCAACCAGATATGTAAATTTTCCCTTATCGGCTGCTTTTCCGTCATCAATACAAATGCCATATTCTCCTATACAATTTTCCACGAATGCCTTTTCATATGGATTTGCAGGTGGATTACCTGCATATACATTAGCCGCATATTTTTCACAGATTTCATCCCAATATTTCGGAATTTCCTCATATGCCGTATCAAAGGAAAACTCTTTCGCAAAGCCTATCACCTTAAAGCCAAACATTTTTGTAATCTTGTAGTCCATTTTATCTCCTCCTTGAACTGTAATTTTAACACTCAACGGAAGAAAGGTTCTGATATCACCGCCCTGTTTTACCTGCACAGGGGAAATCCCATGAAATCTGGTAAACGCTTTCGTAAAGCTGTCCGGTGTCTCATATCCATAATCAAATGCCACATCTATTACTTTCCTATCAGCCTTTTTCAGCTCAAGCGCCGCCATGTATAGCTTACGATTACGAATATACTCTGATATAGAATATCCGGTCATAATCAAAAAACCTCTTTGAAAATGCAGAGGGGATACATACACTTGCTCTGCCACATCCTGCGCACTGATGTTATCATTCAAATGATCCTCTATATAATCAATTGATTTTCTGATTGCAGTCAGCCATTCCATGCATTCACTTCCTTTCTTCTGTATGGTTAAATAATACGCTTCTTAAAGGAATATTTCTTGCCATTTAGAATTCAATTTTGTCCATCTGCTAAAACTAAGTTTCGCGCATCTTTATATGTAACAGAGAATTAAAGTTTTCGCTCTTTATTTTATCACGCATACATATAAAATTACACTCATATTTTTGTATGATAGGCGGATTGCACATACCTTGCAATTTGCACATAAATCACCATAATTCCATCCAGTTCCAACTGCCATTTTCATAAATTCTTATAAGTTGTTACCAGATTTTCATTTGTTACTAGATTTTCAACTTGGGCTTTTTCAAACTCATTTTGATCCGAAAACCCACCACATGGGCGTAGCATCCGGATTTCTCCTCCTTACGCCCATATCTGGCTCATGAATTCATTTTCAACATGCAAAAATGGGCGCAATCCTCTTCATTTAGCAGATTACGCCCATCCTGTGGGTTTTTACGATTCAATTTCCGGATTCACGCCCAAATCAATAATTCCTCCAAATGTATCAGCCATCCCGGAAACTATCAATATTCTCCAAATGTATCAGTCATACCGGAAACTATCAATAATTCCTCCGAAATGCATCAATACTTCCCCTCTACGAGATCGCATCCTTCATGCTCTTTACATACTCAAACACCGGCTGTGCCGCTTCGCGTCCATATTTTGCGATGATCTTCACAATCGCACTTCCGACGATGACGCCATCTGCGGAGGCAGCCATCTTCTTTGCCTGCTCCGGCGTTGAGATTCCAAATCCGATTGCGCAAGGAATGTCCTTCGCTTTCTTCACAAGCTCGACCATCTCGCCGACATTGGTTGTAATCTCTGTTCTTGTTCCGGTTACACCGAGCGAAGAAACACAGTAGACGAATCCGTTTGCTTCCTTCGCGATCATGCTGATCCGTTCGTGTGAAGTCGGCGCAATCAGGGATACGAGATCTAATCTGTACTGCTTGCAGATCGGATCAAACTCTTCCTTTTCCTCATATGGGATGTCCGGCAGAATCAGTCCATCGATGCCGATTTCCTTACAAGTTGAAATGAATTTCTCTGAACCATAAGAGAATACAACATTTGCGTAAGTCATAAATACCATCGGAATCGTAACCTTCTGGCGCAGCTTGCGAACCAGATCGAACACCTTGTCTGTTGTCACCTTATCCGCACCGGCCAACGCACAGATATTTGCCTCCTGAATAACCGGACCTTCTGCCGTCGGGTCTGAAAATGGGATTCCAAGCTCGATCAGGTCTGCCCCTGCATCAACCATTGCATACACGATTTTCTCTGTTGTTTCTAAGTCCGGGTATCCACATGTGATAAACGGAATAAACGTTTTTCCATGTTCAAATGCTTTTGCTATATTACTCATGAAGATCCTCCCCTCTGTAACGGGCGATTGCTGCTACATCCTTATCGCCACGTCCGGAAATATTGATAACCATAATCTGATCCTTGTCCATCTGTGGTGCAAGCTTCATTGCGTAAGCAACCGCATGCGCACTCTCAATGGCTGGGATAATTCCCTCGATTTTCGAAAGATATTCAAATGCATCAACCGCCTCATCGTCCGTGATTGCCACATATTCCGCTCTACCGATGTCATGCAGGTATGCATGCTCCGGTCCGATACCCGGATAGTCAAGACCTGCGGAAATCGAATAAACCGGTGCGATCTGTCCGTATTCATCCTGACAAAAATAAGATTTCATGCCGTGGAAGATTCCAAGACGTCCGGTATTTAAGGTTGCTGCTGTCTCGAATGTATCTATGCCTCGTCCGGCTGCCTCACAACCGATCAGGCGCACGCTCTTATCCTCAATAAAATGATAGAATGCACCGATGGCATTGGAACCACCTCCGACACAGGCAAGCACTGCATCCGGAAGTCTGCCCTCCTTCTCCATGATCTGCTGCTTGATCTCACGGCTGATTACTGACTGGAAATCACGCACGATCGTTGGAAATGGATATGGTCCCATAACCGAACCAAGCACATAATGCGTATCGTCAATCCGGCTAGTCCACTCACGGAACGTCTCCGAAACTGCATCTTTCAGAGTACCGGTTCCGCTTTCCACCGCATGTACCTTTGCGCCAAGCAGACGCATCCGGTATACATTCAATGCCTGACGGATTGTGTCTTCCTTACCCATGAAGATTTCGCACTCCATGCCCATCATGGCTGCAACGGTCGCCGTTGCAACGCCATGCTGACCGGCACCGGTCTCTGCGATCACACGTGTCTTACCCATGCGCTTTGCCAGAAGCATCTGTCCAAGTACATTGTTGATCTTGTGGGAACCGGTGTGGTTTAAATCCTCACGCTTCAGGTAGATCTTAGCTCCACCTAAGTCCTTGCTCATACGCTCTGCATAATAAAGTCTGCTCGGTCTGCCTGCATACTCATTGTACAGTTCGGTCAGCTCCCGGTTAAATTCCGGATCATCCTTGTATTTATTATAGGTTGCTTCCAATTCATTGACGGCGTTCATGATTGTTTCCGGTACATACTGACCGCCATGAATTCCAAATCTTCCTTTCGACATGTCTTGTCCTCCTTAGAAATATGACTATGAATATGTTCTATGTATGCAGTCCATATCCAACGCTTATACATCTATATGCGATGCTTTGAAACTAAGAAATGCTAGATGTTCCAATATACATTATTCAAATTTTACGCAACCGCCGCCAATTCGCCATCCGTGGCTCAGTGGCGGCTTGTTTGAACATCGTGTTCAAACATTGCTAATATTTCTGAAACATCAAGCATTTCTAAAAGTTTCAAACATATGCATATAGATGTATAAGCGTTGGATATATCATACATAGAACATATTCATATCTACACTTTTGTTATTACTATACTTCCTTCACATCTAAAATTTTCTCACCAGTTCCATAACTTCGACCATCTTGGTAAAGTCCTTGCTTCCATCTGTCTCGATTCCGGAGCTTACATCCAGTCCGTAGCTTCCAAGTGCTGCTGCCTCCCGCAGGTTTCCCGCGTGAAGTCCGCCTGCTAAGAAATACGGCTTTCCGAACAGCTCTCCTTCTGCGGTATCTCCGGCTGCTATCTTTGCCTCCCGCAGCAGTTCCCAGTCAAATGCCTCTCCGGTTCCGCCAAGTACACCCTTGCGGTAGGTATCTAACAGCAGGTAATCAACCGGAAGTGCCGCTGCCTTCCGTATCTGTTCGACTGTCTGCACCTTGACCGCCTTTATAACCGGCACGTCACATACCTCACGCAGACATCTGATATAATCCGCATCCTCCTCGCCATGCAGCTGGATCATGTCGATACATCCATCCTGCACGAGCGATGCGATCACGGGAATATCTTCATTCACAAACACACCGACTGCCGGAATCTCCGCATCCAATGTTTCCCGGAATTGCTTTGCCTGCGCGGCACTGATCTTCCGTCTTGTATTCGCAAATATGAATCCAACAAAATCCGGTTTGACCCGATTTGCATATTCGATATCGCACGGCTTCATCATGCCGCATAATTTTATCTTCTGCATTTTACTTTCCTTCCAGCCTGTTCCATCCTTATCCTGCTTTGCACACCAATTCGATCCCATGACATGTGCTTACATTCCCCGCAGTTCATCTAACGCCTGCTTCTTGTTCGCGCTGCGCATCAGCGTCTCGCCGATCAGCACCGCATCCGTACCATTTTCCAGAAGCTTCGCAATATCCTCAGCCGTCTTGATTCCGCTCTCTGAGACAAATGCGACTTCCTTCGGCACCATCTTCCGATACCTGGCGGAATTGTTGATATCTACCGTAAATGTCTTCAGATCCCGGTTGTTCACACCGATAATCGATGCATCCGCACGAAGTGCCATTTCCACTTCCCGCTCATCATGTGCCTCGACTAACGCCGACATACCAAGCTCCGTTGCCATCGCCTGATACTCTTCTAACTCCGACTGCGAAAGCAAAGAACAGATCAACAGGATTGCCGATGCGCCAAGCGTCCGTGCCTGATAGATCATATACGGATCAACCGTAAAATCTTTTCTCAATACCGAAATCTTTACATGCTCGGTGATTTCTTTCAGGTACAAATCCTTTCCCTGAAAATAATACGGTTCCGTCAGGCACGAGATTGCGGATGCGCCGGCTATCTCATACTCCTTCGCGATCTCCAGATACGGGAATTCCTCTGCGATCACACCCTTCGACGGAGACGCCTTCTTCACCTCACAGATGAACGAGATTCCCGGACTCTTCAGAGTCTGATAAAATGGAAATAACTTCGGACGGTTTCCTTTCGGCAATTCCGCTGCCAGCCGCTCCGCTTCATTCCGCATATGGAAAAATGGTATTTGTTTTTTATCTTCTTCCACACGCGCCCGTGTCTTTTCTGCTATCTCATCTAATATCATGCTCTAACTCCCTTATGCTGCATTTGTTTCGGCGATAAACTGTTCCATAGTTGCAAGCGCCTTGCCACTTGTGATCATCTCACGTGCCTCTTTGATACCTTCCTCCATGCTCACATTTTTCGCAACATGGATGGCTGCACCCGCGTTAATCAGCACGGCATCAAGCTTTGCACCTGTTACCTTTCCTTCGAGGATTTCCTTCACCAGTGCTGCATTTTCTTCCGGTGTTCCTCCAACCAAATCTTCTTTTCTGCATCGTGTGAATCCGAACTGCTCCGGTGTGATCGTGTATTTCGTGACTTTACCGTCAGCAAGCTCACAAACCTCAGTATCCGCACTCATGGAAATCTCATCTAAGCAGTCCTTGCCATAGACAACCATCGCATGTTTTAATCCAAGATCCTTCAACGCATTCGCTACCGTGTCAAGCAGCTCCTCGCTGTACACGCCGAGTAGCTGGTATGTATTATAAGCAGGATTTGTCAGTGGTCCCAGAATATTAAACACAGTCGGAACACCGATTGCCTTTCTTACCGGTCCGACATAGCGCATTGCCGGATGATATTTCTGCGCGAACAGGAAGCACAGGTTTGTATCCTTCAGCACCTTCGCATTCTTCTCCGGCTCAAGCATCAAATTCACCCCGAGTGTCTCAAGACAATCGGCGGTTCCACATTTGCTCGAAGCGGCTCGGTTTCCGTGCTTGGCAACTGCCACACCTGCCGCTGCAGTTACGATCGCTGCCGTGGTTGAAATGTTAAATGTATTCGAACGGTCTCCACCGGTTCCGACAATATCGATCACATTCATATCGCCACGGTCAAGCTTCGTTGCGAAACTGCGCATACCTTCGGCGCAGGCAGAAATCTCTTCGGCTGTCTCCCCTTTCATATGCAGGGCTACCAGAAATGCTGCGACCTGTGACTGTTCTGCCTCACCGCTCATGATCTCCTTCATAACCTGAAGTGCTTCCTCTCTTGTCAGATTCTCTTTATTCATTGCTTTGCTGATCGCTTCTTTTATCATCGCTTTGTCCTCCTTATTTCATTTACCAAGCCTATGCTTAATAATTCTCTGCAGACGCGCTCTCGCTCGGTTCAGCACGCAGCGGTACTAAATTCGTGCTCCGCACTCATTAAGTGCCGGCGTGCTTCAACGGTCTGCTGTAGAATCATTAATCATAGTCTTGGCATAATGTAATTCCTTCTAACTTACCTTCAAAAACCGCTCCATAATTTTCCTTCCATCGGGGGTCAGGATTGACTCCGGGTGGAACTGTACGCCGTATACCGGGTAGTTCCGGTGCTCCACTGCCATGATCTCGCCATCCTCCGTGCGGGCGATTACCTTCAGCTCCGCCGGAAGCTTGTCTTCCTCTGCGGCGAGGGAATGATATCTGGCTGCCTGTAATTTTGGCTCCATCCCCTTGAAGATGGCGCTGTCGGTGTCGAGATCAACGATGGACATCTTTCCATGCATCAGCTTCTTCGCATATCCGATCTCGCCGCCGAATGTCTCGCAGATTGCCTGATGTCCGAGACACACCCCGAAGATTGGAATCTTCCCTTTGAAGTAATCAATGACTTCCTCACAGATTCCGGCCTCCTTTGGTCTGCCCGGTCCCGGTGATACGATGATGTGATCCGGTGCCAGTGCTTCGATCTCCGCAATCGTCATCTCATCATTTCTTATAACCCTGATGTCCGGTCGGATCATTCCGATAAGCTGATACAAGTTGTACGAAAAACTATCGTAATTATCAATCAGTAATATCATGCTGCCATCTCCTTTCTTAGTCTGTCATTTCCTGTGAGATCTCGATTGCTTTCATCACAGCCTTTGCCTTGTTGATACATTCCTGATATTCATTCTCCGGCACACTGTCTGCCACGATTCCGGCTCCGCTTCGTACGAATACCTTTCCGTTCTTCTTATATGCGATCCGGATCGCGATACAGGTATCTAAGTTTCCGGTAAAATCAATATATCCGATTGCTCCACCGTAGATGCCGCGTTTGTTGTTCTCAAGTTCATTGATAATCTCACAGGCACGAATCTTCGGTGCTCCGGACAAGGTTCCTGCCGGAAGGATTGCATCGACCGCATCTGTCACGGAGCAGTCGTCCCGCAGTTCCCCTCGTACCGTAGAACCGATATGCATCACATGCGAATACCTCTCGATGCTCATGTATTTCTCCACTTCCACGCTTCCGAACTTGCTGATCTTGCCGATATCATTTCTTCCGAGATCAACGAGCATGTTGTGTTCGGATCGCTCTTTCTCGTCTGCTAAAAGTTCCTCTTCGTTTCGAAGATCTTCTTCCTTCGTCTTTCCTCTTGGTCTGGTTCCCGCCAATGGGAAGGTATGTAACACACCATTTTCCAGCTTGACCAAGGTCTCCGGAGAAGCCCCCGCTACCTCGATGTCATCGCCGCTGAAATAGAACATATATGGCGATGGATTGATGGTACGAAGTACGCGGTAAGTATTCAGCAGGCTTCCAGAGAAATCCGCTTCCAGCCGGTTCGATAATACAACCTGGAAGATATCTCCTTCGTAGATGTAATTCTTTGCTTTTTCCACCATGTTGCAGAAGTCTTCCTGATCGAACAGCTTCCTGTATTCGGATGTCATCTTCGCCGGTTCTACCTCTGCTTCCTCTCCATGCTTGATCAGTTCAATGATCTCGGATATTTCTTCCACCGCATGGATGTAATTCTCCGTCAAGTTATCCGTCTTCGCATTCGCGATGATGAGCAGCTTCTGCTTCACATTGTCAAATGCAATCACCTTATCGAACAGCATCAGATCTACATCATTAAACCCTTCCTCATCTTCCGCATCCAGATTCAGCTTCGGTTCACTGTATTTGATGTAATCATATGCAAAATACCCAACCAGTCCACCGGTGAATGTCGGGAATCCTTCGATCTTCGGGCTTTTGTAATCTGCCAAGATTTCATTGATACAGGCTTCCGGATGCTGTACCAGTACCTCGCGGATAACCGTTCCGTTCACATCGGTGACTTTCAGCTTTCCGTTCATACATGTCACACAAAGCTTTGGCTTGTAACCAAGGAATGTATAGCGTCCCCAGTTTTCCTGATTCTCCACACTCTCTAACATATAACAATGCTTGCTTGCTTTTTTCAGTATCTTCAGCACCTGCATCGGTGTGCGGATATCGGAATAGATTTCCTTTAACACCGGAACAACCTTATAATCCTTCTGATACTGCATCACTTCTTCTAATGTTGGTCTGATCATCTCCAAACTCCTTTCTTCGTGACATGGTTCCAATAATTTATTCATTGCAATAAAAAAGTCCTTGACAAAATATACTTTTGTCAAGGACGGAATTCCCGCGGTGCCACCTTGTTTCATGAGAGTTTCCTCCCATGCTCTTTCAGAATACTATCATATTCCCTGCAACTAACGTATGCGAACGTCATAGAATACTCAGAGCGGATGCTCCTTTGACTATGCCCTCCGTGGTCCATTTGCTACCCTGCGTCCGACCCGGTTCTCAGCCTCCCGGATTCTCTGTACGTGCACGATGTAACGTTATCTCCACATCATTGGTTTCGTGTCACTATTCATTTTTGATAGACTCATACTACTCTACTTCAGAAAAAATGTCAATAACCTTTTTTCAGTTATTTTTCCTTTGTCAAAGCCATGTTAGCTTAATGCACTCAGACGTTCTGCAAGTGCCTGCAATTCTCCGACGATATCACCAACCTCTACAACAATCGAGCTGTTCTCCTCACTGCTCTCAAGTGTTACGCTTGAATGTGCTGTCACTTCCTCGGTTGCTGCCGAGATTGTCTGGATACTATCCACGATTGCCTCATTCGACTGTGCCAGAGAAGATACCAGTCCGGTCAGCTCCTCTGTCAACTGATGGATATCCTGGGTCCGGCTTGCAATCGTCTCGAAGCTCGATGCAGTCTCAGTCGCTGCGATGCTCTGTAACTTATTGTTATCAATCAGGTAGCTGACAACATTTACAACCTCTGTCAGCTCCTCAGAAATATTCCCAATCAGTTCGGCGATATTGACCGTTGCTTCCTGGGTCTGGTCTGCAAGAGCAGAAATCTCAGATGCAACAACCGCAAAGCCCTTACCTGCTTCGCCGACTCTTGCTGCCTCGATACTTGCATTTAAGGAAAGAAGGCTTGTCTGATCGGTGATGTTCCCAATGATATCGACGATTCCCTGCATCTGGCTTGCATATGCCGTCAGCTTATCGAGCTCGGTTGCCACCTTCTTGCTCGCCTCATCGCTTGTCTCCACCTGTGAGATCAGTTCATCAATCTTATTTTTACCCTGTGCAACCTCCTCGCTCGCCTCATCCATGTCGCTCTCGATCGTATCGGATACATGCTCCACACGCTCGATTACCTGCTGGATTTCCTCCGTCTTAAGGAGCTGGGACTGTACTGAATCCGCGGTATCGTTTGTACCATTCGTTACTTCTTCCATGGAAGCTTTTGTCTTTGTAACCGAATCCTCCAATGTTGTCATCTTCTCCGAAACTGCCAGAATATCTCCGATCATATTCTCAGAGATTTCCAGAATCTGCTCTAACATTGCTGATACAGACTCCTTCTCCTGTGTGATAGCCTTCATCTTCGCTTCATTATTCGAGATGATAACATTTGTCGCCATCACCATAAACAACGCGAACAGCAATGTAAACCCGATCCGGATTTCAACATTCGGAAGATCCTGCGGCGTTATCATGCCATTTGCTGCCATATAAATCACATGAATCAGGTTAAGGAGGAAGATTCCTCCCGCTGCGCCAAAGCTCAATCGTTTCTCTCCATATACAATGACGAACAAACTAACAAGTGCACCATACACAAACGCAACCGGAGACACGGTTGTAAATATCGTAAAGGTGTAAAATACTGCATATGAATAAATCAAAATCCGTTTCAGATTTTCACTCGCCGGATTCCGCTTATATTCGATCCAGATTGCAGCGAGCGGCAGGATGGAAAGGGCTGCGAAGATTGCGAAATATCCGCCTGTCCGGCTGCCCTTGATTACCTCCGCAAGATAGCATACCAGCAAAACTGCATTATAAATCGTATACCCGGTTACCGTGAACCGGTTTGCCCGGCTCGTTCCCTCCAGACTATCCAGCGTATTTTTTACTTCAGCGACTTTTTCCTGCATCTTCTCCTGCATATTATCATGCGCTGCAGTCATCGCTTCTCTTATATTTTCTTCCATAAAGCGCTTTCCTCCTATGTTTTGTATTTATATCCTGTCCTGCTTATAATTCTACCACATTTGCATCGGTTCCTCAAAGCAAGAATCAATTACTTTGAAAGATTCTTCAACTCTTCAACAAGCTGCATATCTTCCGGTCTCACCTTCATGTTCGTACAGAGATTCTTCCCTTCTGCCGTTGTCACACTGATCTCTATGATTGAACCTTCACCAATCTGCGACGATGCCGCCTTGAAAAATGCCGGAAGCTTCGGATGATTCGTTGTAAACTGCGTCAACAGTCCTTTTGCTTTCATAAAATTCATTGGATTCATATCTGTCCTCCTTTAGCCCAGTCAAATGATGTCCGCACGGCCTTTTCCCAGCCTCGCACACGCACATTCTTCTCTTCTTCTGTAATCTGTGGTTCAAATATCCGCTCGATCTGTGCGTTACTTCGTATCTCATCCATATCCTTCCAGTACGAGACAGCCAGTCCGGCGAGATATGCCGCTCCGAGCGCCGTCGACTCCACACATACCGGACGTCTGACCGGAACCTGTATGATATCTGCCTGCGTCTGCATCAGATAGTTATTCGCACTTGCACCGCCATCCACATTCAACGATTGCAGGTGAATCCCGGAATCCTGATTCATTGCCGCAAGCACATCCGCAACCTGATAGGCAATGGAATCAAGCGTTGCACGCACGATATGTTTTTTATTCACACCGCGTGTTAATCCCACGATCGTACCACGCGCAAAACTGTCCCAATATGGGGCACCAAGCCCGGTAAATGCCGGAACAACATAACACCCCGCCGTATCATCCACCTGTGTGGCAAGTTCCTCACTCTGTGCCGCATCCCGGATAAATTCCATCTCATCACGCAGCCACTGGATTGCTGCTCCTGCAACGAATATAGAACCTTCGAGTGCGTAATTAATCTTTCCTTCTCTTCCCCAGCCGATCGTCGTAACAAGCCCGTGCTTAGAAAGAATTGGTGTCTCACCGGTATTCATCAGAAGGAAACAACCGGTTCCATATGTATTCTTCGCGTCACCTGCCTGAAAACAACTCTGTCCAAACAGTGCTGCCTGCTGATCGCCTGCGGCACCCGCGATCGGGATTTCGCCGCCCAGCAGATTCGTACATGTATAACCATAAACCTCGCTGTTCGAACGCACCTTTGGCAGCATGCATTCCGGAATATCAAGCAGCTTTAAAATATCTGCATCCCACTGGAGCGTATGAATATTGAACATCATCGTCCGCGATGCATTGGAATAATCTGTCACATGCACCGCTCCACCGGTCAGCTTCCAGATTAGCCATGTCTCAACCGTTCCAAACAACAGCTCTCCGGCTTCCGCGCGCTGCCTTGCCTGTGGCACATGGTCTAACACCCATTTTACCTTTGTCGCAGAGAAATACGGATCTACGATCAAACCTGTTTTTTGTTGGATCGCATCCTTAATCGGAAGCACATTTCCTTCTGCATCCATCATCGTCTGACCAAGCAATTTCTCACAATATTCCGCGGTTCTCCGGCACTGCCAGACGATCGCATTGCAGATTGGTTGTCCGGTCTTCTTATCCCAGATGATCGTTGTTTCCCGCTGATTTGTAATTCCGATTGCCGCAATATCCTCCGCTGTCACATTGATCTTAGACATTGCTTCCACCGCCACACCAAGCTGCGTCGACCAGATCTCGTTTGCATCATGCTCCACCCAGCCAGGCTGCGGAAATATCTGCGTAAATTCTTTCTGTGCCATACTCACGATCGTACCGCTCTTATCAAATAAGATACAGCGGTTGCTCGTTGTACCGGCGTCTAGCGCCATAATATAGCGTTTCTCCTGTTTCTCCAATACCCGTTCCTCACTTTTGCCCAAATATTCTCTGATATCCGTAATTTAACTTCTGCTCCGGCTCCATGGCAGCTGCCATCCCCTGCGATTCTGTCCGCACCTGTATCTGCCGCGCTTCCTGCATACGGTTTTCACATTCCAGATTGCCGCAGTTCATACAGATGCCCTGGCAATGCTGTTCCGGATTGTCAGACAGCAATGCGAAAAACACCACACTTTTCGACGGCTGTAATACGCCATATTCATTTGCCATAATATCATTTTCCTGTCCGATATCTGCCGGCTGTCTGCCATATACCTCTGCAAGTAGCTTCTGCATGCCATCGAGCGGAATTTCCTCTCCGACAAATACATACCGCTTCACATAGCGGCGATGGAATTTCGGATAGCTCTGATTGAAATCCGCATACATCTGCAAAAGCAGCTCATTTGCCACACACTCCACCATATAGCTTTCCGATAACGCGTGCTCCCGCTCATAATATTCCTGCAGACGATCCACACCTTCGCCAAGTGTCATCGCCACAAGCGCCGACTGTTCTGCATCGAGAAGCGGAACGCCCCGCATCCGTGTGTTGATCCGATAGATTGCATACGGTGCCATGTAAGTGCGAACCTTCTCATACACCTGCTGCAACACTTCTTTTTCTTCTGTGGAAAAATGATATTTGCGCATCACCTGCTCGATAAATGCATCCTTATTCGGTTGTTCGACTGCCATTCTGACTTTCATAATCCCACTCTTACAATTATTTTTTTATAAAATCATATATGTCTTGATATACCCTTTTTCTGCCTTTTTCATTCAGGATTTCGTGACGCATACCCTTGTACATCGCGCCCCGGACATCCGTGTATCCAAGATCCTTCATAAAATGAATTGCTTTTCCAAAATCACTTGGACTGATCGCACATGGATCATCCTTGCCGGAGAAGAACTTGATTGGAAGATCCTTATGCTTCATCTGCCAGCCATCCTTGCTATATGTCTCCTGCAAGAGATAGACCAGATTCTCATAACCATCCAGTGTAAATGTGAAATTACAATACCGGTCGTTGTTGTATTTCTCTACCGCATCCCTATCCGAATTAATCCATGCATGCTGCAGTTTTTCCTTCTTAAACCGTCTCTCATAGCTTGAATTCATCATAATGTGATCCATAATCTTCGAATGTCTGCGTCTTCCCCTGCAGGCACGCAGGATCTTCAATAACCGCAGTCCCGGGGCAATGCCACGCCGCATTGATGGGCTTCCGACGATCACTGCCTTGTCGATCTCATCGTCATACCGCTTCAGATAACAGCGGGCTACGAGAGAACCCATACTGTGTCCAAGCAGAATATATGGCACATCCCCCACACTCTCCTTGATCATCTCGGTCACCTGATGCGCGTCCTCAATCAGTCCATCATATCCGGCATCGTAGAAGTATCCAAGATCTGCATCACTCACGACGCTGCTGCCATGTCCACGATGGTCATGGATCACACACAGATACCCTTTCTCTGCCAGATACTTCATAAAATCATAATACCGTTCCTTGTGTTCACACATTCCATGCAGAATCTGCACCACACCGATGATCTTTGCTTCCGGCGCAACTGTCATCGCATGAATCTCCAGCTTATCTGCATGTGAATGAAATTTAAACTCTCTATATTTGACTGCCATGTATAGCCTCCTGTCTATTTAACGCCACATTTCTTACAAATATCCTGCAGACAGCACACATCACAATGCGGCTTCGTGCGCGCACTGCACACATCTCTACCATGATATACCAACCGGTGACATAAATCACTGCCCTCTTCTGGTGGGATGATCTTCCACAATGCCATCTCGACCTTCTTCGGATCCTTCTCGCCATCCACAAGTCCCATCCGGTTCACCAGACGAATACAATGTGTATCCGTCACGATCGCAGGTTTACCAAACACATCGCCCATGATCAGGTTCGCACTCTTTCTTCCAACGCCCGGAAGTGCCAGTAACGCATCGAAATCATCCGGGACATTATCCTGATATTTCTCATGCAATACTTTCATACAGGCACAGATATCCTTCGCCTTGCTTCTTCCAAGTCCACACGGACGCACGATTGCCTCCACATCCTCTGGCTTCGCCTCAGCAAGTGCTGCCACTGTCGGATATTTCGCATACAAATCCTGCACGACAATATTCACTCTGGCATCCGTACACTGTGCAGCAAGCCGGACCTCGACCAGAAGCTTCCACGCTTCATCATACTCCAAAGTACATGTGGCATCCGGGTATGCTTCCCGCAAACGCTCTATAATTATAACGGCTCGTTGTTTCTTCGTCATCGCATAGTATCTCCATTATTTTATCCTTTTTATCATACCAAATTTCATGAAAAATGAAAACCTTTTTCTCCCTCGATTTATCTTCGATTTTTCATCTTGACGTACCCAATTTTACTTTTGTATAATATTATAATTAAGTAAAGTAATTGACGCATCTTTCTATATCGTCAAGCAAGCCTATTATACAACTGGAGGAACCGGATATGGATTTACGCATACAGAAAACAAGACAGAATATTTTTCAGGCATTCATCGAACTTCGGGAGAAATATCCTTTGGAGAAAATTACCGTCAAGGAGCTGACAGAATGTGCCCAGATCAGCAAACAGACCTTCTATCTGCACTACCGGGATATGTATGATCTGTCCGAACATATTGAACAGTCCATGATTCAGGAAATGTTGAAGGAACTCCCTTACCCGGAAAATATCCTTACCCATACCGGTGAGGTCACAAAGCAGTTGTTCCAGAAAGCGATCGATCAGGGGCATAATTTCCGGATTGTCTTTTCCGGCTCTCGTGTCAGCGCACTCACCGAAGGACTGGAAACCTCCCTCAAAAATGCATTATACGAGAAATGTCCAAAATACCGCACCGATCTCCGCGCCAATATTCTTATCACGATTTTAGTACAGGGCTGTTACCATGCCTACGAGCAGTATTCGACCATCGACCAGGATCGTGTTGTCTCTATCATCAGTAAAATCGCAGATGAAATCTCAAACGAATGTAAGTAAAAGAAATCCTGAAAATGCAAAAGCGGTCAACTTGGGGATAGTTGACCGCCAGCTGCGTTATCAAATAACGCGAAGGAGAAATGTGTGTCTTGTGACACTAATATGAATCTTGGGGGGATTCTATATATATAAAGCATTCTCATGCTTTATACCAATTTCATAAGACTTCCTTCCTCTTTTGTCGATTCGTCTCTACACGAGTTATCTTTTGTAGAAATGTATCTCTTGAAGTCTATGTTTGTATAATACAGATTTTTTTTGATTTTTTATATCAAATATATGTCTTTTTTTGCACTATTATGATATACTATAAAAGAATTTAAAAAGAGAGAAATTATTCAGATTTTTAGAAGGAGTATCTATGAATATTGACAAAGAAGTAAACATGAAATTATTCCAACAACAACAGGAGCAAAGCCGCCATCTGGACTACGAGAAAGAATTTGGCATCTACAAAGCAATCGCCAATGGCAACATGGAGGAGGTAAAAGCCCGTCATAAAGAATACGAGGAACACAAAGGCTACACAACCGGTGATGACAGAAATGGTGTGTTATCTGCCGATCCATTACAGAATGCCAAGTATCACTTTGTAATCCTTGCAGCCATGACAAGCCGCTTCTGTGCACAGTATGGTCTTCCACGCGAGATTGCTTACAGCATGAGCGACATATTTATCCAGCGCATGGACGTGTGCAAGAAAAAGGAAGAAGTTGACAAGATTCAGACTGAAATGATCATGAGCTATACAAAAGCAATGCAGGACAACCGCAGCAAAGGTATCTATTCCAAGCAGATTGTCAAATGTGTCGACTATATTCAGGCAAACCTGCAACAGGAGCTTCGCTTAGAAAGCATCGCAGAATACCTGAATATGAATCCGACGTATCTGTCCCGTTTGTTCAAAAAGGAAATGGATGTGTCCATCTCCGCTTACATCAAGACCGAGCGTTTGAAAACTGCGGCACATCTGCTGCAATATAGCAATTATTCCATCTCTGAAATTTCAGAGTACTTAAACTTCTCCTCCCAGAGCCATTTTACAAGCTCTTTCCAGGAGTTATATGGACTCACACCGAAGAAGTACCGGGATTTACATACAAGCTGTGAATCTCCGGATCTGGAAGAATACGAATCGTAACAGCTATGATTGCGCAGCAATCTGTGCAACCAGATCTTCCAGATACATCCACCGGTCCATCTTTTCAGCCAGCGTTTGTTCGAGCTGTTCCTGCTCTTCATAGAGCCGTTGCAGTTCGGAGGAATTGCTGGCATTTTTTTCCATTGCAATTTTATTCTCTTCTATCCTCTGCTCCAATGTCGCAATATCATCTTCAATCGTATCATATTCCCGCTGTTCCTGATACGAAAGCTTCAGCTTCTTCGTGCGCGGTTTTTCTTTCCAGTTATCCGACTTTCCTGTCTTCGATTCAGCCGTCTCTGTCTTCGCTCCCGCAGATTTCTCTGCCGCCTGTTGTTCATACAGAACCCGTGTCTCGTAATCGGTGTAACCACCCTCGCTCTGCCAGAGTGTTCCATCCGGACGGAATGCGAAGATACGGCGTACCACACGGTCTAAGAAATAGCGGTCATGGCTGACTGCAACAACGATCCCCTGGAACGAATCCAGATAATCTTCCAATATCGTGAGTGTCGTGATGTCCAGGTCATTCGTCGGCTCATCTAAGATAAGAACATTCGGTGCCGACATCAAGACCTTACACAGATACAATCTTCTACGCTCACCACCGGATAATTTCCCGATCAGACCATACTGATCTTCTCCGCGGAACAAGAACCGTTCCAACAGTCTTGCCGCAGTAATCTTACCCTCGTCTGTTTCTACGTATTCCGCCACATCGCGGATGTAATCGATCACACGCTGGTTCGGGTCCATATCCTTGCCAAGCTGGATTTCCTGTGCGAAATAGCCAATTTTCACTGTCGGACCAATCACAACACTTCCGCTGTCTGGCTCTAAAATCCCCTGCATGATCTTAAGCAGCGTACTCTTGCCACAGCCATTTCGACCAACGATTCCAATCCGGTCATCCTTTAAGAAATGATATGTAAAATCATGAATGATCGTCTTTCCGTCAAAACTTTTTTCAATATGGTCAAGCTCCACCGTTGTCCGTCCAAGACGTGAGGAAACAGAACCGATCTCTACCTGTGCATCCTTCACTGGTGCGGATTTGCCTTTCATCTCCTCGTAACGTTCCAGTCTTGCCTTCTGTTTTGTTGAACGCGCTCTGGCTCCACGCTTTACCCATTCAAGCTCCACACGCAGAATCGACTGCCGTTTGCGTTCCTGTGCATCTAAGATATCCTCACGGAGCGTCTTTCCCTCCAAAAATCCAGAATAGTTTGTTGCATACGAATAGATCTGTCCTTTATCCACTTCGATGATCCGGTTCGCCACGCTGTCAAGAAAATATCGGTCATGGGTTACCATAATGATCGAGCCTTTGTATGCGCGCAGTTCGTCCTCTAACCAGGTTGACATCTCACTGTCCAGATGGTTGGTCGGCTCGTCCAACAGTAATATATCTGCTTTCGCTAGTAATGCCGATACGAGCGCCAGACGTTTGCGCTGTCCACCGGATAAGTGTCCGCATGTCTCTTCAAAATCCGTAATGCCAAGCTTCGTCATCATCGTTTTGGCTTCGCTCTCGACCGTCCAGTGGTTTTCCTCTGTGGCATGTCCCCGCACCACTGCCTGCAGCACGGTATCTGTCGGTTCAAATTCCGGTGTCTGTGGCAGATATTGTACTGTATAATGATTTGCCAGTATCACGTTTCCAGAATCTGGTTTCTCTATGCCTGCAATGATCTTCAGAAGGGTGGATTTGCCTGTGCCGTTAATTCCGATGATTCCGGCTTTTTCGCCTTCCTGTAAAAAGAAGGACGCTTTATCAAAGAGCTTGCGCTCGCCATATGCTTTTGTGATTTCATCGACGGTTACGATGTTCATTTTGAATGCTCCTATCATCTATCCAGATTTGGACGCGATTGCCATTCTACGCAGACGCGCTCTCGCTCGGTTCAGCACGCAGTGGTACTAAATTCACGACAAACAAGTTTGCCGTTCATTAAGTACAAGCGTGCTTCAACGGTCTGCTTAAGAATTGGCAATCGTGTCCAAATCCATATACATTTTTGATGGGATATCTACGACCTTATCCCTATATAATCTCATTCGTAGTCAGGCAAATTCAGTAACTTTAGACTCAAGTCTATTAGTTCCTGCCTTCCGGATGAATTCATAATCCGCACCTTGCCTTTGTGGTCGTCAGTGCGCAGCAGGCCTTGTACTTTGAGGCGGCGCATGAGTTCGCGGGAGGTTCCAAGGCTGCCATCGATCAGATGGATGTCACGGTCCCCAAGGAAATGGCGGAGTTCTTTTTTCAGGAACGGATAGTGCGTACAGCCAAGAACGATGGATTCTGTGTCGTCGGTCAGGACTGGTGATAGCTTTTCTGCGAAATAATCGTCCAATTCCTGTCCATCCAGATCGCCATGCTCGACGAACTCCATCAATCCGTCACACTGGACTGGAACGATATCTGCCTGCTCCCGATACTTTGCCAAAAGGTTCTGAAACTTCTCCTGTTTGAGTGTCATCGGGGTTGCCATCACTAAGATTCTGCCTCCATGACTTTCCGTCACGGCTGGTTTCACGGCTGGTTCGATTCCCACGATTGGAAGCTCCGGATATGTATTTCGCAGCAAACGTACGGCTGCGCTTGTCGCTGTGTTGCAGGCAACTGCTAATCCTTTGATTCCCATATCCAGCAGTTTTTCTACCACTGCAAATGTCAAATCCCGGATTTCCGCCTGCGGCTTTACACCATAGGGTGCATGCAGGGAATCTCCATAATATATAAAATCTTCCTTCGGCATCAATTTTATGGCTTCGCGCAGGACGCTTAATCCGCCAAGCCCCGAATCCATAAATCCGATTGGGAGTTTTTGTTTTTCCTGTAATTTGTCTGTTTCTGACATGTTATAACCTTCTTGTCATATTTAATGTTGCGACACGAAGCGTGATGGTTTACGCACGCTTTATTCATTTGCATTGCCACGCCCATTCTACCACAGATACCTATACTTGTACAAACGAAAAATCGCAAGGCATATATGGATCAGTCCTTACGCCTTGCGATTTTATCAATATTTGCAGGCAATGAGCTTCTGAGTCAAAAGATATAGCTTACGTTGATTGCCCTAAAATGTACAATTGCTTTTTATTTGGTTGTATCCGTGCTGCGGATCTTATCCCTTACCGGGAATATCATGGATGGCGATACCGAAAGCTCATCAATTCCCATCTTCAGGAAGGTTTCTGTGAGAGTTGTATCGGCTCCAAGCTCGCCGCAGATTCCGACCCAGCAGCCTTCCTTATGTCCATTGTCGATCACCATCTGAATCATACGTAAGATTGCAGGATGGTGGGAATCGTAGAAATCATCCAGTTTCGGATTCTGACGGTCAATCGCCAGCGTATACTGTGTCAGATCGTTCGTTCCGATGCTGAAGAAATCAACTTCTTTCGCAAGCTCTGCACTCATCATAACTGCGGCCGGTGTCTCGATCATGATACCCTGCTCGACATCTCCATACGGAAGTCCCTGTGCATCTAACTCGGCTTTCACTTCATCCACGATTGCATGAATCTTCTGCACCTCTGCCACGGAAATGATCATCGGATACATGACACCGATATTTCCATAATAGCTTGCACGGAAGATCGCGCGAAGCTGTGTCTTGAAGATTTCCGGCTGTGTCAGGCAGATACGGATTGCACGATAGCCCATTGCCGGGTTATCTTCCTTATCCAGATTGAAATAATCCACCTGCTTATCTGCACCGATATCCAGTGTACGGATAATGACTTTCTTGCCTGCCATATTCTCCGCAACTGTTTTATATGCCTGAAACTGTTCTTCTTCTGTTGGAAATGTATTGCTCTCTAAATACAGAAACTCGCTTCGGAAAAGTCCGATGCCTTCTGCATCATTCTGCAGGGCAGATGCCACATCCGCAACACCACCGATGTTCGCGTACAGCTTGATTTTCTTTCCATCGAGTGTGATATTTTCCTTGCCCTTCAGTTCCTGCAGCAAGCGTTTCTTCTCTTCGGCTTCCTGCTTCTTACTCTCGTATTCTTTCACAACATCATCGGTTGGCTCTACATAGACACTGCCATTGTAACCATCGACAATTGCGAATTTGCCGTCGACATTTTCCTCGAATTTAACACCGATCAGTGCCGGAATATTCATCGTCCGCGCCAGAATCGCTGTATGGGAATTCGTTGAACCATGTCTTGTCACAAACGCAAGCACCTTCGACTTGTCAAGCTGCACCGTCTCACTCGGTGCCAGATCATCTGCCAGCAGAATCACCGGTTCGTCACCATCTAATACACTATCTTTCTTTCCCTGCAGAATCTTCACAACGCGATTGGAAATATCTTTTACATCCGCGGCACGTGCTTTCATATAATCATCGTCCATCGCCGCGAACATGTTCGAGAAATTATCACCTGTCGTTGCAACCGCATACTCGGCATTGATTCCCTGATTCTCGATCATGTGTGTGATTGCTTCCACATAATCAAGATCATCCAACATCATCTGATGTACATCAAATATCATCGCATTGACTTCTCCGACTTCCACCAGTGCTTTTTCGTAGAGTGCCTGTAACTGCTCCTTTGCGGTTTCCTTTGCCTCTTCAAATCGTTTTATTTCTGCGGCTGTGTCCTCGATCTTTACACGTTTGACAGTACTTTCATCCTTGTTATATACGGAGATCCGACCGATTGCAATTCCGCCAAATACACTTTTTCCTTTTAATTCCTGCATACTCTCACCCGGCTGTATAAGACCTTCCCTTTCTTCGTACATCAATTACAGATTCTCGTTCATAAATGCGGAGAGTGCTGCGATTGCCTCATCTTCCTGTTCACCGTCTGCCTGCAGGATCACTTCCTGTCCCTGCTTTGCGCCAAGGCTCATAACGCCCATGATACGCTTTGCGTCAACGCTTCTTCCGTCCTTTGCGATCGTTACCTTGCAAGGATAAGCGGCTGCGAGCTTTACAAGCTGTCCGGCTGGTCTTGCGTGGATTCCCTGTGCATCTGTGATTACATAACTAAACTCTCTCATAATTTTATTCTCCTTTTCTTTTATGGTTATTCCAACATCTATGTTTTCTTTTCGAGTTGCGTACACTACACATTCTACGCAGACGCGCTCTCGCTCACTTCCACACGTAGCGGACACTAAATTCACGTCAAACACGTTTGCCGTTCATTAAGTGCCGGCGTGTTCCAATGGTCTGCTTTAGAATTGTGTAGTGTCCCGCAACTCTATCTACAATATTGGATTTTACAATCCTATATAAAAATTATATGGTATAAAATCCTTCGGTCGTGTGACCTTGTATTATGCGACTACTTTCTTCTTTAATACACCGAGCAGGAGTGCGGAAATGATACTTCCGACTACCAGTGCGAGAAGATACATTGCGGCGTGTCCGACAACCGGGAATACGAAGATTCCACCGTGAGGCGCCATCAGTGTACAGTTAAACGCTGCGGAAAGTCCGCCAGCGACACCTGCACCAACCACACATGCCGGAATGACATGTAACGGATCGGCTGCGGCGAATGGAATTGCTCCCTCTGTGATGAAGGAAAGTCCCATAACGAAGTTTGTAGGACCTGCCTTGCGTTCCTGCTCTGTAAACTTGTTCTTGAACAATAAGGATGCGATTGCAATTGCGATTGGAGGAACCATACCTCCGATCATAACCGCTGCCATGATATCATAATTTCCGGCTGCAATCTGCGCGGTACCGAATACATACGCTGCCTTGTTGACCGGGCCACCCATATCGACTGCCATCATCGCGCCGAGCAATGCTCCAAGCAGGATAATATTTGCGCCACTCATGTTCTTCAAGCCATTGTTCAAGGCTGTATTGATAAATCCGACAACCGGTTCAATCACATACACCATACCTGCTCCGGTAATCAGCAATCCAAAGACCGGGATCAGCAGGATCGGCACCATTCCTTCCAGTGCAGAAGGAAGCTTCGAGAAAATCTTCTTCAGCAGCAATACAACATAGCCTGCTATAAATCCGGCAGCCAGTGCGCCGAGGAATCCGGACTTTCCATTTGCTGCAATGGCACCACCTAAGAAGCCAAGTGCAAGTCCCGGACGGTCCGCGATACTCATCGCGATAAATCCGGCGAGGATCGGCAGCATAAAACTAAATGCCACGCCTCCAACCTGAGCCTTCAAGAAATAAGCAACCGGCGTCAATGTGCCGAAGTTACTCTTTACATCCGCAACAGAACCATACTTGTCAATCAGATACTGCGGAACGTGGTTTAAGTCAACGAGCAATCCATCAATCAGGAATGCAAGCGCGATCAGAATACCACCGCCAACGACAAATGGTAACATATGCGATACACCGTTCATCAGATGCTTATAAATCTGGTGTCCGACACTTTCTTTGCCCTCGGTCTCTTTGCTTTCGGCTGCATCACCGCCTGCTTCATAGACAGCTGCTTTGCCTTCGGCTGCTCGTGTCAGTAATTGTTCTGCCTTATTGATACCATCTGCCACCTTGCAGATGATCACCTTCTTGCCGTGGAAACGATCCATCGGCACCTGCGTATCTGCAGCTACGATGATCGCATCTGCTTCTTTGATTTCTTCTGCAGTCAATACATTCTTGGCTCCGCCGGAACCTCTGGTTTCTACCTTGATTGCGTAGCCCAGCTCCTTTGCTTTCTTCTCCAATGCTTCGGCAGCCATATAAGTATGTGCGATTCCGGTCGGGCATCCCGTTACTGCTAAAATCTTCTTTGTTGCTTCTGAGATAGTCGGAATCTCTTCCTGCTTGGCATCACCATTTTCCGCCTTGTCAATGATACTTAAGAATTCATCTACTGTCTTCGCGGATTTCAATGCATTCGTGAAATCCTCGTCCATAAGAAGCACGGATAATTTGCTCAGTACATCGAGATGTACATTGTCTGCGGTATCCGGTGCTGCGATCAGGAACAGCAGATGTACCGGCTCGCCATCCAACGAATCGAAATCCACACCATCCGGAATCACCATCGCTGCAAGTCCTGCCTGCTTCACCGCAGCGGACTTACAATGCGGAATCGCGATTCCTTCTCCGATTCCGGTTGTTCCTTCTTCCTCTCGTGCATACACACCTTTCTTGTATGTTTCCACATCGGCAATCTTACCGCTTTCTGCCATCAAAGCAACTGCGCGATCCAATGTCTCTTCCTTTGAGCTTACCTTAGCGCCAAGGTAAATGCTCTTCTTGTCTAACAAATCTGTAATTTGCATACGCAACCCCTCCTTTATCATTTTTTGCCGAAGGTCTTTACATACAAGCCTTCGACTTCTTCCTTCGTTGCAAGCTCTTCCGAAAATGCACTCGCACTTCCGGTACATACACCCATTTCAAATGCGTTTCTATAAGCATCTGCTCCGCCATCTGTAATCAGATATCCGGCAATAAATCCGGCGACCATCGAATCTCCGGCACCGACGGAATTTTTCACTGTGCCCTTTGGAGCCTCTGCCCGGTACTCACTTCCGTCCTCCGCAAGTAATACCGCGCCATCCCCTGCCATGGATACAAGCACATTTCTGGCTCCCTGCTCCTGCAGCTTCTTCGCATATTTGCATACATCGTCTTTGTCTTTGATCTCCACACCGAAGATCTCGCCGAGTTCGAAATTATTCGGTTTGATCATAAACGGCTTATATGGAAGCACATTCACCAGAAGATCTCTTGTCGCATCTACAACGATCTTCAACTTCTTGTCCTGCAGACGCTTCATGATATCCATATACGCGGACTGCGGCAAGCTCTCCGGAATCGAACCTGCCAGAACAAGGATATCGCCCTCCTGCAAGGTCTCTAACTTCTGATATAACAGTTCCAATGCATCCGCGGAAATCTTCGGTCCCTGTCCGTTGATCTCGGTTTCCTCCTTCGCGCGGATCTTGACATTGATTCGTGTCATGCCTGCATCTAACTCAATAAAATCGCTTTCCACACCTTTTGCCTTCAACATGGATTTCAAAACCTCTCCGGTAAATCCGGCCGTAAATCCAAGTGCCTGATTCTCAAATCCAAGATTCTTCAATACCATGGATACATTGATTCCTTTTCCACCCGGCAGAATCTTCTCGCCGCTGGTACGGTTGACATATCCAAGATTCACACAATCCAGATCCTGCACATAGTCAAGAGAGGGATTAAATGAAACAGTGTAAATCATACGCTCACCTCCGTGATATTCTTCATTCCTCTGTACTCATTATTTTCAATCTTCGTTGTAATTATCCTTGCAGACTTGAATTCTGCAAAACTTATCGAACAAATCTCGCCGAATTTGCTGCTGTCACACAGCACATAGCGTTCCTTCGTCTTCTGCATGGATTTCTTCTTCACCATTGCTTCTTTGACATCCGGTGTTGTAAATCCGTTGCCCTTTGTCACACCGTTCGCACCCCAGAAGCCTTTCGTGAAGTTGTATTTATCCAAGGAAATAATTGCTTCTTCTCCAACGATTGCTTCTGTGACCGGCTTGAATTCACCACCAATGATATATGTCGTATAGCCCTTCTGTGACAAATGCTTTGCATGTGCAAATGAGTTTGTGACGAATATCACATTCTTCGCTATGATATAGTCGATCATCAGCTCGGTTGTCGTTCCGGCATCCATATACACCACATCCTGATCCTCGATCAATGCTGCCGCATATCTGGCAATCTCAATCTTTTCTTCCCGATTGATCTCCTTCCGGTATTCCACCGCATCGTCCTTCACATGGAAGCTTCCGCCGATTGCCATCGCACCGCCATGTACCTTCACCAGTCTGCCTTCCTTATCCAGTGCGTTCAGATCCCGCCGGATCGTGGACTCGGAAATATCAAGAAGCTGCATCAGTTCCTGTACGGAAACGCTGTGTCTTTGTTCTACTGCTGCAAGTATCGCCTGCTGTCTTTCTTCTCCTAACATGTTTCTCCTCTCCGTCAAAATCATTCATTTTGTTTCATTTTCGTTCAACTTTTCTATATAGTAACGCCATTTTCCGTCATTGTCAATCATTTTCTTTCATTTTTCTCCAATTTTCAGTCAATTTTCCAATCAAATTCCGTCAAAAGTCACATACCATGTAATATGCCCAAATTACCGGCATAAAAAACAGGACAGCTGACTGTAAATCAACTGTCCTACATGCATTTATACTGTGTTGTTATTACGCCATCTGCGTCTGAAACAGCGTATCGATCTCTTCTTTCGTTGCAAGCTCCTCGGAAAATGCACTGGCACTTCCGGCACAGATACCAAGCTTCAACGCATACTCATAATCGTCACGCTCGATATAACCTGCCAGGAATCCGGCAAGCATCGAATCACCGGCACCGACAGAGTTCTTCACCTGTCCCTTCGGTGCGGCTGCGCGAATCACTCTGCCATCCTCTGTCACAAGGACTGCACCCTGATACGACATGGAGACGAGCACATTTCTCGCGCCACGCTCCTGCAGCTGCTTCGCATACACCTCTGCCTGATCCATCGTTGTTACTTCCACACCGAACAGGTTTCCAAGCTCGGTACGGTTTGGCTTAATCAAAAATGGGTGATACGGAAGAACATTCGTGAGCAGTTCTCCGGTCGCATCCACGATAATCTTGTTGTTATTATATTGCAGCATCTGCATGATATCCATATACGTTGTCTTGGACATACAGTCTGGCAGGCTGCCTGCAAGTACCAGATAATCATCCTGATCCAGATATCCAAGCTTCTCATAGAGCTCTGCGATATCCTCGCTCTTGATCTCCGGTCCCTGTCCGTTTACCTCTGTCTCATCGCCACAGCGCATCTTGACATTGATACGCGTCAGTCCATTTGCAATATCAATAAAATCCGCGTTCATATCACGCTGCATCAACAGCGCTTTCAAAGCTTCCCCGGTAAATCCCGATGTAAAACAGATTGCCCGGTTATCGATACCGAGATTCTGCAGTACGATGGATACGTTGATGCCCTTGCCGCCCGGCAGAATCTTCTCACCTGTCGTACGATTCACCTGGTTGCGTTCGAATTCCGTCAAATCCAGAATATAATCCAGCGACGGGTTAAATGTAACTGTATATATCATATTTTTCCCTTTCTCTCTATGCGTAGATCCCGAACCAATACATTAATTTTATAATACCCTATTCCCCGCGTGATTGTAAATGTTTTTTTATCTATACATTCCGGGAATTCCTATACGCTTCTGTTACTCCTTCACGGACAATATAATTACCATCACTAAAATACATGCCATACCAACCAGATCCATCGTCGTCATGACCGTTCCAAGCCACAACACGGAAAAAAGTGTTGCTGAAACCGGTTCCACACTGGAAATCATGCTGGCACGCACCGGTCCGATATCGTGCACGCCCTGTAAGAACAACAAAAATGCCATCATGGTTCCGATGAATACCATCGCCGCAACTGCTAATACTCCATGAAAATCAAGATGCACCGGAATCGTCCACACCTTCACGATACAGCTATATACCACACCACAGATCAGCATGCCATAGCCAACGACCGGCTGACTGCCCCATTTCTTGAGCATCCGCTCCGGAAGCAATGTGTACATACAGAATCCAAATGCCGCAAGCAAGCCCCATTTCAGTCCTGCCTTCGAGATACTCATCTGATGGATATTTCCATGCGTTGCGATCAGAAATGTACCGCCGACCGCCAGAAGCACCGCTACAATCTCCCGGAACTTCGGTGGACGCAGTCTGCGCACACAGGAAATAATCAGCACCATTACAGGTGCCAGATACTGCAATGCCGTTGCAATCCCGGCATTCGTATGATGAATGGCTTCCAGATATGCATACTGACACAAGCCCACACCGAATATCGCAAACAGGATAATCCCGAAGAAATCCCGGGTGGACTTGAATATATCAAATGCCGCTTTCCGTTCGCGTATAATATATGCAATTGTGAGGATCACACCGGTGACAAGCATGCGCATACAGGAAAGCCATGCCGTGTTGATGTTGTAGTGCGAAAATAAAAACTGTCCGCAGGCACCCGAAAAGCCCCACGAGATTGCGCCAACCAGTACGCACAGCACGCCCCGTAGCTGGTTGCCATGTGTCCCCTCATCATAATTTTTTCGTTTACTCATTGTTGGTTCACCAGAACGGCTTTGATCTCATCCACATTCGCATATCCGTTTTTCTCCATGATATACTTCAAAGCCTCCTGAATATCCTCCTCTGTCAGAATAATCTGCTTGCTCTCCTCTGTGACGACCGTACAGCCGCCCTTCATATCACAGCATCTGCCACTACAATTATTCTTCTGTATATTTTTCCGGCTGATCGCACCGATTTCCTCCAGCGTATTGATCATGCGGTACACAGTTGCAATACCGATGCTGTTGTCTCGCTTATGCGCCAGAAAATAAACTTCCTTACAACAGGTATATTCTTCATTCGCAATAATGTCGACAATCAGCTTGCGCTGCTCTGTCAGACGATATCCATGTTCCTTGAGTGACGCAAGAATCTCTTCCTTACTGCTTGCTACCTGTCCGATTGGTTCCTGATCGTTCATTCTGTCACCTCTTTCGCTTCTATTTCATTCTTTATATTTGCGCTCTTTAGTTTTTTAACGGTACTCCGGTACAAAATCACGGATAATGTCGTTCCGATCGTCCACCCGACCGGCCATGCGAGCCAGATTCCGGTGCTGCCCCATTCCCTTGAGAAAAGTGCGGCTAGGATCACGCGCAGGAACAGATCCAGAAATGTTGTAACCATAAACTGCTTCATTGCTCCAACGCCCCGCAGGACACCGTCCGTAATCAGCTTGACCGACACTACAAAATAAAATGGTGCTAATATATGCAGGAATTCAACACCGACCTTCTTCGCCTCGATACTGTTTTCATCCATGAAAAGCTGCACCAGACTGCCGCTGCACAAAAGATACAATATTACAACCGGCACGCAGGTAAGAAAGATCAGCTTCAGTGCTGCCTTGCAGCCCTGGCTGATTCGTTCAATCTTCTGTGCGCCAAGATTCTGTGCCGCAAAATTAGAGACGCCGTTTCCAAGCATCGTAAATGTCGTGATGACCATGTTATTGAGCTTCACGGCTGCCGCATATCCTGCGATCACATCTGAGCCGAAGCTGTTGATAATACTCTGGATGATGATATTTCCGATCGACACGAAGCCCTGCTGCAGGGTACTTGGTATCGCAATCTTCAGCATCTTGCCGAAGATCTCTCCTGAAAATACCGACACCTTCTGATGTCCTTCGTGTTCATCCTTGATCTTCCGCAGCCGGAGCAGCACAACGATCACGGACAGGATACAGCTTACGCCCTGGCAGATAAATGTTGCCCACGCGACACCTGCCACGCCCATATGAAAGCTCTTTACAAACAGGATATCTACAAACACGTTCGATACCGATGAAAAAGCTAAGAATATAAACGGTGTTTTCGAATCTCCGAGCGCCGAGAATATACCGGTTGCAATGTTATAGAAGAACAAAAATACAAGTCCGCCGGTATACACGTCCAGATACAGCTTGGAATCTGCAAATATATCTGCCGGCGTGTGTATCAGATGCAGCAATGCGCCGCCTGCAAAAAGTCCGGTTAGTGTCAGAATCAGACACAGCACTGCCGAATATATAAATGTCGTATAGACGGTCGTCTTCATCTTCCGGTAATTCTTCGCCCCGAAAAACTGCGCCGCAATGACGGAACACCCCATGTTACAGCCAAACGCAAACGCCATATAGATCAATGTAATCTCATAAGAATTTCCCACGGCTGCAAGTGCATTTTTACCAACATATTTTCCTGCGACCAGACTGTCTGCAATATTATATAGCTGCTGGAAAATGACGCTTCCAAGTAACGGAATGCAATACCTCCACAATACACGCTCCGGTTTCCCTACTGTTAAATCCTTATTCATCGTTGCCGCACCGTATGTCCGGTACGCCTCGCCTCCTTTTTACTCTGTTTCCGAATCATGGCAAACCTGGTTATTCTTCTGAGAAGCTGCATCCGCTATGAGATAATTTTGTATATACGTCTGGATGAGTTTCCATAATATACGATGTATTGAAACTAAGAAGTACTAGATGTTCTGATTTACACAGTACATCTGCACGCAACCGCCGTCAATTCGCCATCCATGGCTCAATGACGGCTTGTTTGAACATCGTGTTCAAACATTGCTGATGTCACGCAGAACATCAAGAACTTCTAAGTTCCAAACATATATATATTATGGAAACTCAATCCTGACATATATATACAAAAATTATCTCATCGCTCATACCTATAATATTGTATCAGAAGGTTGCCATGATTCCATAAGCACTTATCTTATGATACCTGGCTTATCTAATGTTCCTTGTATGCTCCAAGTATCTTAATATCGTTATACACTTGGATTTGTCTCAGTGTCTCGACAACAACTTCGAGCCGCTCGGTCAGGCAGTCGATCTCGATGTAGAAGTTGTAGGTTCCCATCGATTGTTTTGTCGGACGGGACATGATTGAGATCAAGTTGATGCGTTTGTCATAGAACCGGCGCAGGATATCGAACAGGATTCCGGGCCGGTCGGTGGCAGGCATGATATAGACCGGGATTCGTACTTTCTCCCGTGTAAGCTCCGCGGCTTTCTCTGTGCCATCCGCATCTGCATCCAACCCTTTCTCGTTACTTACAAGCTCTTCTAACTGCTTTTCAAGATCCGGATTTTCCACGTCTAACACGCCCTTGCGCAGGATGATAAAACGGGTATGATTGCCCTTTGCATCTGTCACATCTTCTGCAAGCACGCGCACATCGTCTGCCTGTATCACATGATGTGGTACAATTGCCGCTGTTCCTGGTTCATCCTGTATCTTGTAATAAGATTCCATGTTACTGTTCGTCGTTACAATCTCTGCGTCATGCAGGGTATGCAGGAACTGTCTGCACTGCCCGTTCGTCTTGAACTGCACATAGATCTTCCGGATATCTTCTATCTTCTCTGTATTGGCAAGCAGGGAAAACTGGACTGCTACCTGATTTTCATCGACGATATAGACGTTTTTCTCCAGCAACAGGTCAAGTGTCCGCTGCACATAACCATCCAGCATATTTTCTACCGGAACAACCGCATACTCACACGCTTCGTTCGTACAGAGCTGTTCGAACACATCGTCAATTGTCGGACAATAAAGCGGTTCTAATGATTTCCCGTGTGCTGCCTCATATTTCTTATTATATTCTTCATAGGACTTATCGCAAAATGTCCCTTTCGGTCCTAATACTGCTATCATGTAGATGTCTCCTCCCGAACGTGCATTTCCTATCTGCTGATTCACTTGCGAATCCAGCTGATTGCTTCATCTGTGCACACATTATATCCACTCGAAATTTCCACCGGTAATGGCAAGACTGAGTAATGCATCCATCTTCTCGACATCCTCGCCCTCCAATACCTGTATCAGCTTTGCGGTGTCTTCAGCCACCTGCATAGTCTCATCCGGTCCGATCTCCGGATCAAATTCCGCCTCACAGTATGGACAGTTGATATGCTCCATCGTCTGCAGAGACAGGAATTTCTCTCCACAGCTTTCACATTCATAATACCCACAACGGGTTGTTCCTTCCGGTACATAATACATATGCTGACTTTACTCCTTTACATCTATCTCTTTCACGGGATTCCTTATTCTGCATCATCGGAATCTCCTGTATCATCCAATTTATTTTCACCCTTCAGGTCGTTCAGGTTTGTCGCCGGGAAGATGTCTGCCACATCATTGATTGCGATATACGCATACGGATCAATGCTATGTACCAGATTTCGCATCTTGCCGACCTGAAACCGGTTCACAATGAAATACACCAGCGTGCGGTCGGTATTCGAATAATATCCTTTCGCATCAATCGTTGTGATACCGTTTTCAAATGCGGCGGAAAGTGCCTCGCACACATGCTTCGGATGTTCTGTCACGATAAAGGCTGCCTTGGAACGGTCGAAGCCCTCCACGAAGAAGTCAATCGTTTTGGATGCCGCCGCATAAGTCACAACCGAATAAAGCGGCAAAATCCAGCTGTCAAGCACAATTCCACATATGATATATAAGATTACATTGTATGCCATTACGAACGAACCGAGACTTAACCCAAGCTTCTTCGCGAACATAACGCCTATGATATCGATACCATCCATCGCGCCGCCAAACCGTACCGCAAGTCCGCTTCCGCAGCCGGAGATAATACCGCCGAAGATTGCACACAGAAACAAATCACTTCCGGCAAGCGGGGATACGATCGTCACATCCACCGGCAGAATATCTGTGATGATCCATGCAACAATGGAATAGATCAAAACCGCATAAATCGCGTAGATTGTGAATACCACGCCCTCGCGCTTTAATCCAAGTAAGAAGATGGGAATATTTAAGAGAATCAAAACCAGGGAAAGACTGATCCATTTCGGTGTGAGCTGGGACACCAGCATAGCAGTTCCCGAGATACCGCTATCATACAGTTTGACCGGAGCTAAAAATATAACAACGCCAAACGCATTGACAATTCCCGCAACCGTCAGGAGCAAAAAGTTCTTGATACTGAGCATGCCACATACTTTCCTGATTTTTCCCATTCGCAATCCTCCTGCTATAATATGTATCGCCCCCTCACATTCGTTCGGCGGCAGATCGTCGGAAACATCCTAAATCATTCACTTCGTTCATGATGTTTCCTCCTAATTTTTAATTTTACCTACAAGTTCTCGATCTGTTCCCGAAACGGGCGAAACGCAGATGGTAATGCATACGTCTCGTCCAGGCTCTCCTTTGTTACCCACTTCCATTTTTTATTTGTTCTTCGACAGCGGATATAATACGCTGTCATATGCCATTCCACATGGCTGAATATATGTGTATAGCTTGTCTGCATCAGAAGATCCACCGGTTCTGCCTGCCAGCCGGTTACCTGTGTTACCGCCTCCTGCTTGTCAAGCTTTACATCCACATTCGGGAATTCCCACATGCCTGCCAGAAGTCCGCTTACGCTGCGCTTATGCAGTGCCACGGTATCCTCCGTAAGCAGGATAAATACCGTCTTATCCACAATCTTACGTTTCTTCTTCTCACTGCGGACGGGCAGATTTCTCCAGGTGTCCTGCTCCCGTGCCTGACAGATCTCCGCTACCGGGCATACGTCACACCGCGGTGCACCATTTGGCACACAGACGGTCGCGCCAAGCTCCATCAGTGCCTGCGTCGCGATCCCGGGATTCTTCCGTGGATACGTCTCCTGCAGTTTTCGCGTGATGCGCTTCTTCGTTGTCTGCAGATCAATGTTTGCATCATCCGCCAACAACCGGCTATACACGCGCAATACATTTCCATCCACCGCCGGTGTCGGTGCATCAAAGCAGATCGACGCGATTGCACCCGCCGTGTAATCACCGATGCCGGACAAACTCCGGATCTGCGCATATTCCGATGGAAATACGCCTGTATAATCTGCACAGATCGTCTGTGCCGCCTTCTGCAGGTTGCGCACACGGTTATAATATCCAAGTCCTTCCCAGAGCTTTAATATCTGTTCCTCCGGTGCCTCCGCCAGATCCGCAATCGTCGGAAGTGCCGTAAGGAAGCGCCGGTAATATTCTTTGACCGCCTCCACACGCGTCTGTTGCAGCATAATCTCCGACAGCCACACATGGTACGGTTCCTTATCCTGTCTCCAAGGAAGTTCACGCTTATGTGCTTCATACCACGGGATGAGTGCCTCAAACATGGCAATAAGCACTTGTTCTTCTGTCCTCATTAAAAGTCAAGCTTGATGAAACTATCGTCGTCACGATTTGCAAGCTTACGTCCTTCCATTGTCTTGATTGCCAGATCAATCTGTTCGATCATCGAATCCGTGATATTCGTTTTCTCCCCGTAATTCAGGTAATTCAGGATTGTCAACATCTCGGATTCACTATCTGTAAAATACCCGGTGCCTTCCTGCTGCATATCGCCCACATTCTTGACGAGCTCCAGCATCTTGTTCGGCAGCGTTCTGTAATCCCATGGTTTTGATTCGATATCACCTAACATCGTCTTATTCCTTTCCATTCCAACAATATGTACAAAGCTTCTCCGGCTCGATTCCAACTGCTTCAAGCATATCATCTAAGCGGTGGAACCGGAGCGATGTGAATTTCAGTTTCTCGCAGATCTTGTCAACCATCTTCTGGTATTTCTCAGACGTGTAATCTGCGTACTCCTGCAAGACTTCATCGCTGACATCCCCGCCCTCTAACTCTGCGATAACATTTCTTGTGATCAGCTCCATCTCAGAGTTTGAACGGGAGAAGTTCAAGTATTTACATCCGTATACAAGCGGTGGGCACGCCGGACGAATATGCACTTCCTTCGCACCACTCTCAAACAAATATTCTGTCGTCTCACGAAGCTGTGTACCACGCACGATGGAATCGTCAATCAGCAGCAGGCTCTTACCCCGGATCAGCTCTTCGATCGGGATCAGCTTCATCTTCGCGATCAGATTACGTTTACTCTGAATCGTCGGCATAAATGATCGCGGCCATGTCGGTGTGTATTTGATAAACGGTCTGGAAAATGGAATGCCGGACTCATTTGCATATCCGACCGCATGTGCCGTTCCCGAATCTGGAACACCCGCAACGATATCCGGCTTGACATTATCCCGTCTTGCAAGAAGCTGCCCACAGCGATACCGCATCTCCTCGACATTCACACCCGCGTAAGTCGAAGATGGATATCCATAGTAGATCCAGAGGAAGGTACAGATCTTCATCTCTTTACCCGGCAGAACCAAAGTCTTCAATGCATCGCTCGTCATCACGGCAACCTCGCCCGGTCCAAGCTCCCGGTAAGTCGAATAACCGAGATTCAAGAACGCAAAGCTCTCGAAGGTTGCACAGAATGCGCCATCCTTCTTACCAACGATGATCGGCGTTCTTCCGTATTTATCTCTTGCAAGGTAGATGCCCTTCGGCGTCAGGATCAGCATGGACATCGAACCTTCGATGATCTCCTGTGCATAGCGGATACCATCGATGAAATTATCCTTCTGATCGATAATCGCAGCCACAAGCTCTGTCGCATTGATCTCACCGTTACTCATCTCAAAGAAATGTGTTCTTCCCTGCAAAATCGTATCAATGATTTCCTGTGCATTGTTGATCTTGCCAACGGTTGTAATTGCAAACGTACCGTGATGCGAACGCACTAAGATCGGCTGTGCCTCATAATCTGAGATACATCCGATTCCAAAGTTACCTTTCATGGTATTTGCTTCTTTATCAAACTTTGTCCGAAATGGTGCATTGTCAATCTTATGGATTGCTTTTTCAAATCCATGTTCCTCACTATACACCGCCATACCTGCACGTCTCGTTCCAAGATGGGAATGATAATCTGTTCCAAAAAACAAATCAAATACACAATCCTCTTTTGACGCAACTCCAAAAAAACCGCCCATGACTGTACCTTTCCACTTTCGTGGCCTTTCCCTGTATGCTTTTTATTTTTGAACATATTTTTACCACATAACATTATAACAACAATATTGCGGTTTTGAAACACTTTTTTAAAATCGAATGTATAATTTTGCGAAAGTAGGAAACGATAGATATAAGAAAGTACATTTCTGTATTTTAACGTATATGGAGGTTTGTTATGAAAATATTAAACTGTGTGGCTCTTACAATCGCCATCATCGGTGCGATCAACTGGGGGCTGATTGGCTTCTTCGACTTCAATCTTGTCTCCGGAATCTTCGGCGATGCAACCGCATTTACACGTGTCATCTATGCTTTGGTCGGTCTTTCCGGGATTTACATGATCAGTCTGTACGGAAGAGCTTGTGCAGACGCTTAAAAAGAAAATGCTGTCTGAACCGCTATGTGTCCAGACAGCAATTTTTATGCCTTATTTTTCTCTTCGAGTCTTGCAAATACTTTATCGTAACTTGCATTTCCGTAATTTAAGGACCGGTTTACACGGCTGATCGTCGCGGTCGAAGCACCTGTTTCGTTCGCAACCTCCGCATAAGTCTTTCCATCCTTCAGAAGCTTCGCAACCGCAAACCGCTGCGCAATCGACTGTACTTCCTTCACCGTACAGACATCCTCAAAAAAATCCATACATTCATCTACCGATTCCAGCGTGAGTACAGCTTCGAGAAATTCTTTTACAAATTGTGTCCGTATTGTCTTTTCCATGTCATCACCTACTCATATGAGCCATCCTATTTATTCTCTTTGTGCACCCAGACTGCCACAGCATCACGGTTTACGTAGAAATCACCGAAGCCTTCCTCGTCAATCTTAATGTTGTATTTTGCATTTCCCATCGCATCCGCGAAATGACATCCCGCAAACTGCCTGCCGATATACATATGCTTTGTGCCACCGGTTCCATCGGAGATCACAACTGCCATACCGGAATTCTTATGTTCCTCATCGCCTTCCCGTGTCCAGCCAATGCAGTTTGGATCATCGAAATAATCATGTTGTGCGCCATATGCCTGATTCTTACGAAGCTTCATCAGCTTGTCAAGTTCCCGCTTCTTCGACTTGATCTTCGCCGTCGGGATTCCCTTGTAATCGCCATAGAATACACATGGATATCCTTCCTGACGAAGCAGGATGATTGCATACGCCATCGGCTTGAACCAATCTTCTACCCACGACTCCAGTGACTGTCCCGGCTGGCTGTCATGGTTATCGACAAAGGTTACTGCCTTCATCGGATTCACCTTTACAAGCGTACCGTCTAAGATCGTGCGCAGATCGTAATTGCCATGTGCCTTCGAACAATTATGGAAGTTGAAATGGAGCGGCACATCGAAGAGACTTAACTCGCTCTCGTTCGCATTTATGTAATCCTGTAATACATTGACATCCCAGTGCCAGTACTCGCCGACTGCAAATAAATCCTTTTCGACGTCTTCTTTCATGGCACGCAGCCAGTCCTTATAGAAATATTTGTTGATATGCTTCACTGCATCAAGCCGATATCCGTCAATGCCGGTCTGCTTGGTATACCACTTGCCCCAACGGGTAAGCTCCTCCGTTACCTCCGGATTATTAAAATCCAGATCTGCACCCATCAGGTAATCATAGTTTCCAAGCTCAGAATCCACTTCCTTGTCCCAGTCTTTTCCCGCAAACTTGAAGATGGATTTGACTGCTCTGTCCTGATCCCAGTCGATGCCATCAAAATGTGTCCAGTTCCATGTAAAATCAGAATATTTTCCTTTTCTTCCCGGAAATGTAAACTTCGTCCACGCCCCAATCGTCTTGGAATCGCCTACCATCTGATTCCGGCTGTTCGCGTTGAACTCTTCCGCAGACACCTGCTCCACCTCGTCTGCACCAATTCTATGATTCAATACGATATCTGCATATACCTGGATTTTCTTATCATGCAGTGCCTTGATCGCTGCTAAGTATTCTGCTTTCGTACCATACTTTGTCGGGACAGAGCCCTTCTGATTAAACTCACCCAGATCATACAGGTCATAGACACCATATCCGACATCTTCTTTTCCCTGTGCGCCTTTATATGCCGGCGGTAACCAGACTGCCGTCACCCCTGCGGTCTTTAATTTTGCCGCATCCTCTGCCAGTGCTTTCCAAAGGGATGCATCTGCAGGAAGATCCCACTGAAAATACTGCATCATAGTTCCATTCATACCCATGAGTTTCTACCTCCGCAATACTTTAACATTTTAAAGTATTATAACAAATGGTTTGGATTCCGTAAAGTTTATTTTCCTATTTCTAACGGACTCTTCCAACGGACGCAGGCATATCGGACAATGGTTCCAATCCGGGGCCGCTTCCGCTTAGTTGCTCCGCGCATCGGTACTAAATTCGCACTTCGTGCTCATTAAGTACCGGCGGTCGCAAATGCCCCTTCTTGGAATCCATTTGTCCGATATGCCTGCTGGGTGTTGATATGATTATTATGTTAGTAATGTATCCCAAAGCATATATTTAATTATTTCCCACCTGTGTTGATATAATTATGTTTGTAATATCTTTCTCTATATGATTTGAAACCGTCAATTATTCTACTATATCCTCGGAGAATCCAGGCTGCTTCTCTCCATAGTTTCTCACCAAACTTAGATATTCCTTCTTGTATTCATCCGATCCGGCTGCATAACTGGCAAGCGTGTACACCATGCCAAGGTCTGCACTGCCGGAATATTCGCTGTCTTTCAAGAGCATTCCAAAGGCGGCGACGCTGGCTGCAAAACGCAGGTTGTCGGAGCCATCCCGGTTGTAGTTTTCTGTCTTACACGGATAGGATTCCAGCTTGCTCTCATCGCCATCCGGCTCTTTATAGCGGATATTGACGGTAAATAATTCATCGGTGTAATCTTCGGTTCCACAGGTTACGACCTGCGCAGTTTCACCGTATTTCAAGTCTGTCTCCGGCAGTTCCATCTCCGAATCAGCCGGGATGATCTCGTAAAGTGCGGTCACACTGTGTCCGGCTCCCATCTCTCCGCCATCCTTTGTGTCATCCGCGAAATCCTCAGCCGCCATCACACGGTTTTCGTAGCCGATCAACCGGTAACCCTTCACCTGCTCCGGGTTGAATTCCACCTGTAATTTGACATCCTTTGCCACAGTCACCATATTGGCACCAAGCTCGTCGACCAGTGCCTTTTTCGCTTCAAACATCGAATCAATATACGCGTAGTTTCCGTTTCCTTTGTCCGCGAGCAGTTCCAGCTTATTGTCCTTGTAATTGCCATAGCCGACACCAAAGGTACTTAAGAAGACACCGCTATCCTTCTTCTCTGTGATCAGCTTCTCCAACTGTCCTTCACTGGTCAGTCCGACGTTCAGATCTCCATCGGTACAGAGAATCACGCGGTTGTTTCCACCCTTGATGAAGTATTTCTGTGCAAGGATATACGCTGTCTCGATTCCCGCACTGCCATTCGTACTTCCATATGCTTCGAGCCCTTCTATTGCAGAAGAAATCTCATAATAGTTGTCGCCACTTACCCCCTGTAAAACCACTTCATCGGAACCTGCATATGTAACAATCGACACGCGATCCTTCTCGGTCAGATTCTCTGCCAGCATCGTGAGCGACTGCTGCACAAGCGGAAGCTTGTTATCGTCAAACATCGAACCGGACACATCGATCAGAAATACGAGGTTTGACGCCGGTGCCTCCTTGAAATCGATTGCCTGTGTATTCATGGCAACTAAGGCAAGCTTTGTATCCTTATTCCACGGACAATCCGCATACTCGGTATACACGGCGAATTTTTCATTGCCTTTCGGGAGCGGATAATCGTAATGGAAATAATTGAGCATTTCCTCGATGCGCACCATTGATGGATCAATGTCATAGCCATTTTGAATTGCACTCCGGATCTGTGTATAGCTTGCTGTATCCACGTCGGCGGCGAAGGTTGAAAGCGGTGATGTCTGCACGTTCATCCATGGATTTTCCTCTGTGTAGGAATATTCGTTTGTATTCCATTCTTCCGTATCCGGGCATTGCAGATAGTCATCATAAAAGCCGGATTCGCAATCTGCTGTCGCCATATTGGTTGCAGATTCCTGCATAATTCCGTCCACCTGCATTTCATTATCTTCCTCTGCCACATCACCGGAAGGAACTGTATCTTCTCCCGTAACTGTTACATCTGTCCTTCCTGTCTGCGTTTCTTCTGCTTCTTTTTTGTTTCCGCATCCACATACAGCCACCGCCATACAGATGCTTAACGCCATTGCTAAAATTCGTTTTCTCATAAAAAATCCTCCTTCGATCTTATATACATCTTTGTTTTCAAAAGCCTCTATATAAGATACGAAGGAGGATTCCTTTTTTATGGTACTTTTTAATTTTTTATTTTATAAATCGTAGTTTCGTCCCCGATTTGTAAATACTTACCATCATAAATCGTAAAACTGATAAATGGCTTATACTGTATCAGTACCTGATAGCGGACTGCTGACTCGCTTGCTATTGCACCGGCTGTTACTTCCTCACAGATTGTTGCACTCTGCAGTGATTCGCACAATGAACGGAGTTCATTCTCCGACATGCGCATCTGCTTTCCTGCCCCACTGCCATCTTCCGTGTTGTAGAGCACTATGACGGAATCGAGTTCCAGCATCTCCTGCAGGATCCATGGCTTTTCTTTCTCCGGTTATCGTTCAATATCCGTATCTGCCACATTCTTTTCTCCCAGCAGACGCGTTCCGCCTGTGTCAGCTCCGATGATCCAGCGGCCGTCTGCCCTCCCTGTCTGTCCGGAGGTGCCAATTACCGCACAGATCAGGCAGCCGCCACTCACAAGGAACAGCATACAGGCTACAACCAACCACCGGGAGAATTGCCCTCTTCCATAGTTTCGTTTCCTGGGGCGTTCTCCCTGCATTTCCGCATACAGTTGCCGTTTCAGGCGTTCCTGCATGTCCGGTGCGGGTGCAATCGAATCCGCATACGCTTGATATATCTTCTTCATGTTCTCAGACATAGCCATCCTCCTTCAATTCGTCCCTGAGCATCTTTCTCCCCCTGCTCAAAAGCGACTTCACTGTTCCCTCCGTGCTTTTTGTCACATGCGCAATCTCCTTTACCGATAGCTCTTCATAGTAATAAAGAAACATTGGCAGTCGATAGCGCTCCGGAAGCTTCTCTACCTTTTCTTTCAATACCGGCAGGTCTGACGCCTCGTACGAAGGTTCTGTTACATCATCTAAGGCAACCGTATGTCTTCGCCACGCACTTGTCACATTTGATTTAATTGTATTTACTGTCACTCTGATTAGCCACATCTTTCGATGTTCTTCATCCCGGAAGGTTTTGTCCGCTTTCAGATATTTGAGCAAAACCTCCTGGGTGATATCCTCTGCATCGGCGACATTCTGCATCCGCGTATATGCGATGCGGTAGATCATCGATGCATACATCTCAACAAGTTGTGCAATCCCTGCATGGTCTTCCAACTTGATTCCTCCATGAAACGATTTTAGTTGTAATTCTCCATATCGAACTTCGTGAGCACACCGTCCTGGAATGTGAATTCCACGCTGCTTGCGTATGCATCATCATTTTCTTCGTATGTCAGTGTCATGTAATCACTCGTATCGCTCGTATAACTATCGGTCGGCTCGCCCATGACCGCCTTTACCTCATCCGGTGTCATGCCAAAAGTGATGCCATTTCCAAGTGCTGCATCATACTTGTTATCAAAATCATCACGGCTAAGCTCGATTCCAAGAATCTCACAATCCGGAACCTTCTTTGTTCCTCCACCGGTAAAGTTCTTGAAACGGATATACATATCTGACTCGTCGGCAGCCTCTGCACGGGCGCTCATCGAATACTGATTGTCTTCGAGTTCCTCCTCGAGGTAATCATCTTCAATGGAATAACCCATTGCTAAGATATCGTCATAGGTAAGTGTCGCAAGGTTATAAGGTTTTCCAAGCATTGTAAACTGCATATTCTCCCAGTCAAAGCCATCTGCATTTACCGGTGTTGTGCTTGCAGCGCTCTCGGTTGTTGCTTCGGTCGTCTCTTCCTCTGCCTCGGTTGTCTCTTCCGTATCTTCCTCTGTATCTTCCGGTGCAGCCGCTACAAGTGTGTTTTCCTTCTGTGTAGACTCTGCGTAGATCACATACCACTTACCATCTTCTTCAATCAGGTAAATCTGCTCAGCCAGTACCATCTTCCCGTTGGAACCAGAGTATGTCTCCTCTGTGTCCACTTCATACATGGTGTCCGCATCCAGGGATAAACTATATGCTGCATTGACGATATCCAGCGTGCTCTGTCTCTTGGAATCTGATACCTTTTCTGCGTCAGATGCTGTATATGCAAATGAGTATCCGCCAAATACGGTATCATAGTGATTCCAGAATTCATCTTCGGATGATACACCATTCGATGTGTAGAAATTGTCCGCTACACTGGACTGAAGATCCGGATAATATGCATCCACGATTGCATCCATATCCCGGTTCTTCATACCTTCGCAGAAATCCACAACTGTCTGCTTCGCCGCTTCTGCATCCTTACTGCTTCCTTTTCCATCCTTCTTGCCAAACTTCATAAATGCGAAGATGACGCCACCGATCAATACTACCGCTAAAATGATCAAGCCGACGATCAGTCCGGTTTTCTTTTTCTTTGGCGGCTGATTCCCACCGGCTGGCTGCTGTGGCATGCCGTATCCCGGCTGCACGTTCTGTCCCGGCATTCCATAGCCAGGCTGTGGTGTCTGTCCCGGCATTCCTGCCTGCATACCCGGCTGCACTCCCTGCCCCGGCATTCCATAGCCCTGCTGTGGTGTCTGGCCTGGTGTACCATAGCCAGGCTGTGGTGTCTGTCCCGGCATTCCTGCCTGCATATTCGGCTGTGGCATTCCATAGCCATTTGGTTGTTGGTTCTGATTGTTGTCCATTCTCTGTCCTCCTTAATTATCTCCCCGCACCGGACATAGTTTTACCCGGCGGGAACTCTTTTGCTCCATATATAACACTCTATATCCGGTAAAAAGGTTGCATGAAATTCATCATTTTTTTATTTCTTTCATTTTCTGTAATTCAGTCATAAGATCTGCAACGGTCTTTCCTTCCGTATTTTCTGCTTCATAATAAACATTTGCAACACTCGATTCATCCTGCAGTTTCAGTTCCATCAGGTAATATGGCATGTCAGATTTTATCATATCCACCGGTTTCCAGTCCAGTACCTGATACGTTTCTAGCAAAAACTGTACCTTGTCGATCGCACCGTCTGTATCTTCGCTGTCAAACTGCTGAACGATTTTTCCCTGTGCATCATACTGCGTGAGAATCACCTGTGTGATTGTCTGATAGCTCATCTGATTATTTCCATCATTACGTTCTTCGGAAGCCTGGTTTCCGGATTGATTTGCAGCTATCGCCGCATCCGTCTGTGCCTCCGTCGCTCCATTGCCATCCATATGGTTCACGCTCGCATCTGCGCTTTCCTGAATTTCGCTGTCTGCCTGCACTGTCTGATCTGCAATGTTCGGCAGTGCACTATCTGCCTCATCTGCCATTTCATCCTTGCCAGCCTCTGTCACATGCATATCTGCTGCCGTTTCTGTTTTCATTTCCTTCATATTTGATTTACGCATCGAACTGATACCTACCGGCACCGCAATGATCACAATCAGAATTGCTGCTGCCACCAGTACAAACTGTCTGGTTCTTCTCTTTTTCCGAGCTGCTTGCTGCTTTGTTACTTCCTCTTCAAATCCTGTATCAATCCGGCTCCACAGATCCGGCATGTCCTGCATATCCTGTGTGCGAAGTGCCTGATATGCTTTTTCTTCTTCGGTTAATTTATTCTGTTGTTCCATACTCTCTCAGACACCTCCTTAATTTCTTGATTCCCTGATTGTACAGCCACGTCACCGTGCCAAGCGGCTGTCCTAAAGTCTTTGCGATCTCCCGGAATTTGAGATCTCCAAGCAGCTTCAAATCCAGCACTTCTCGCTCCCGGTCGGAAAGCGTCTGAATTGCCTGCCGCATATCCTCTGCCAATACCACATGTTCTTCGACGGTAGATGCCGTCTCCACCGTCCCACCTTCTTCTAATTGATCCTGTGGCGCATCTTCTGTCTCGTGCAACAGATATTCATGCCCACGCTTCCGTAGCAGATCGATTGCCATATTTCTTGCAATCCGGATCAACCATGCCCGATGCGATGTCTTCTTCTGATAGGTACCCGCTACCCGGATCAGCTTGATAAAGAATTCCGATGTCACATCCTCCGCGTCCTCCCGATTCTTTAAGATGTCATAAACGATTGTATAGATCAGCCGTCCATATGCGTCGTAGATGGCGTGGAGCATGTCCTTATTTCCTTTTGCAAGACCTTTTATGGCAGTATAAAATTCATGTTCTGTCATATAACCTGTCCCCTCATAACCCCTGCTATATATTATACGTTTCCGGTTTTATTTTTTATGGATGATTTTTCGATTGTACGAATTCACCAACCATACGTCTAAGTATTATACTGAAAAAAGCGGCAAGACTGTTCATCCTGCCGCTTCATTATTGGGTCTTATAAATCTTTTCCTGTCAACAGCTTATATGCCTGCAGATATTTGTCGATGGTCTTATCTACGATATCCTGTGGCAATGTCCAGTTATGACCTTCGTTTGCCTTTAACCAGTCACGTGCAAACTGCTTGTCAAAGGATGGCTGGCCATGTCCCGGCTCATAGCCTTCTGCCGGCCAGAATCTGGAACTGTCCGGTGTCAGCATCTCATCACCAAGTACGATATTGCCTTCCTCGTCCAGACCGAACTCAAACTTTGTATCTGCAATGATGATACCGCGTGAAAGTGCGTACTCTGCACATTTCTTGTACAGGGCAATTGTATAATCGCGAAGCTTTGCCGCATATTCTTCTCCCTTGCCTGGGAAATACTTCTCAAGATGCGCTACGCTCTGCTCATAAGAGATGTTCTCGTCATGATCACCAATCTCAGCCTTGGTAGATGGTGTGTAAATTGGCTCAGGCAGCTTGTCGCTCTCCTTTAAGCCTTCTGGAAGCTTGATGCCACAGACAGTACCGTTTTCCTTGTAGCTTGCCCAGCCACTACCTGTGATATAACCTCTTACGATACACTCGATTGGAAGCATATTCAATTTCCGGCAGAGCATGCTGTTTCCATCAAACTGTGGCTGCTGGAAGAACTCCGGCATATCCTTTACATCTACGGAAATCATATGGTTTGGAAGGATGTCCTCTGTCATATCAAACCAGAATTTTGACATCTGTGTCAGTACAGTACCCTTCTTTGTTACCTGATTGTTCAGGATTACATCAAAGCAGCTGATACGGTCTGTTGCAACCATGATCAGGCTGTCTCCGTTGTCGTAGATCTCGCGAACTTTTCCTTCTTTGATCGGCTTCATGTTCTTATCTCCTTTGTCTTTTTAATGAGTCATATTGTTTTACATATAGTTTTTCTAAAGTTTGCACATAACTACTATTTCTACGCAGACGCGCTCCCGCTCACTTCATCACGCAGTGGTACTAAATTCGCGACGATGAAGCTGTCGCTCATTAAGTGCCAGCGTGCTTCAATGGTCTGCTTTAGAATTAGTAGTTATGCACAAACTTATATACATTTTATTCGTAAAACAAAATTACTCATACATACTAGCACCTTGGCGATGCTTAGGCAAGAGCTATTTTGCAAAAAGCAAGGCAGGAACATAAGAAATCGTCTGCTCCTGCCTTTGTTTATTCATATTCTTTTACAGATGAAGTACGCGGTCTTTAATCTCCTGCGTCCGGCCCTGATTCCAGAACTGTGTTCCGATGTAGCCACAGGTTCTTCGGGCTACAAACAGGTTGTTCTGGTCACGGTTGCCACAGTTCGGGCACTCCCAGATAAGCTTGCCGTTCTCGTCGGTCACGATCTTAATCTCGCCGTCATAACCGCAGATCTCGCAGTAGTCACTCTTCGTATTTAACTCCGCATACAAAATGTTATCATAGATAAATTTCATTACAGAGATTACCGCCTCCACATTGTCCTGCAGGTTTGGTACTTCTACGTAGCTGATCGCGCCGCCCGGGGAAAGCTTCTGGAACTCGGATTCGAATTTCAGCTTGTCGAATGCATTGACCGGTTCGGTTACATGGATATGGTAGCTGTTCGTAATGTAGTTTTTATCAGTAACACCTTTGATAATACCAAACCGCTTCTGTAAGCACTTGGCGAATTTGTATGTCGTAGATTCCATCGGCGTACCATAAACGGAATAGCTGATGTTCTCTGCTTCCTTCCACTCTTTACACTTGTCATTTAATTTCTGCATTACTTCGAGTGCAAGCTTCTTGCCCTCTGGTGAAGTATGTGTCTTGCCTGTCATACGCACGCACATCTCGCAAAGTCCTGCATAGCCAAGTGAGATTGTTGAATATCCATTGAACAGTAATTTATCAATGGTTTCGCCCTTCTTGAGTCTCGCGAGTGCACCATGCTGCCACAGGATTGGAGCGACATCGGATACCGTTCCAAGCAGTCGCTCATGTCTGCATCGAAGTGCCCGGTGACAAAGCTCCAGACGGGATTCAAGAATCTCCCAGAACCGGTCGATATGTCCCTCTGCAGAACATGCAACATCAACCAAGTTGATTGTGACAACACCCTGATTGAATCGTCCGTAATATTTTCTTGTGCCATCCGGATTTCTCTGGCTGTCCTCGGATGTCGGAAATGACCGGCAGCCCATGCACGGATAGACATCGCCATTTTTCAGCTCACGCATCACCTTCGCAGAAATGTAATCCGGCACCATACGCTTTGCGGTACATTTCGCAGCGAGCTCGGTCAGATACCAATACTTGGAATCCTCGGTAATATTATCTTTGTCAAGCACATAAATAAGCTTCGGAAATGCAGGTGTAATCCAGATACCCTTCTCATTCTTGACACCCTGGATTCTCTGTTGCAGCACTTCCTCGATGATCATTGCAAGATCATCCCGTGTCTGCCCTTCCGGGACTTCATCGAGATACATGAACATCGTGACGAACGGTGCCTGCCCATTACAGGTCATAAGGGTGATAAGCTGGTACTGGATCGTCTGAATTCCGCTCTTTACCTCTGCACGCAGGCGGCTCTCTGTAATCTTGCTGATCACTTCCTCGTCAAGTGCTTCGCCACACATCTTCCGCTCCTCGATTACCTGCTCGCGGATCTTCTTCCGGCTCACATCGACAAACGGTGCGATATGGGAAAGTGTAAAGGACTGTCCGCCATACTGGTTACTTGCTACCTGCGCCACGATCTGTGTTGTGACATTACATGCAGTGAAGAAGCTGTGCGGCTTCTCAATCATTGTCTCGCTGATAACGGTTCCGTTCTGCAGCATATCCTCCAGATTCACGAGGTCGCAGTTATGTTCCCGCTGTGCGAAATAATCCGAATCATGGAAATGGATGATTCCCTGCTCATGTGCTTCCACAATCTCTTTCGGAAGCAGCATACGCTTCGTCAAATCTTTGCTGACCTCGCCTGCCATATAATCACGCTGGGTTGAATTAATGACCGGATTCTTATTTGAATTCTCCTGATTGACTTCCTCATTCATATGATCAATCAGAGCCAGGATTCCGTTATCGGTCGTATTTGATTTTCTGGCAAGTTCCCGCTTATACCGGTAACGCACATACTTCTGGGCAACCTCGTATCCACGCATCTCCATAATTCCGGTCTCCACCATATCCTGAATATCTTCTACGTGAATCGCATGTGTCATGATCTCGATCTGTTTCGCAATGTTATCGGCGATTGCCTGCACCTGATAATCGTTCAACTGATGCAACCGGTCTACCTCTTTGTTTGCAGCATTGATTGCATTGACGATTTTGTCCAGGTCAAAATTTACTTCCTCGCCATTTCTCTTAATTACGTTTGTGTGTACTGCATCCATTTATATTTGACTCCCTTTTTATAATACTTTCTCAAACACTAAATATAGTATTTTCTTTTTTATTTTAATACTATATTTAGTGACCAAGTGCTATTATAATACACACTTACAAAAAAAGGAAGATGTAAATGGAAATTTACACCCTCCTTTTTGCATGTATACAAGTATACATTTTTTATTTGAATTTTACCGCATTTTTTTGTCGATTATTGGATTGCCTTATGAATCTCCTGCAATGACATAACACCGATCTCACCATATTTTAAGACTGCTTCGATACCCTCTGCGGTTGCACGTGCGGCTGCCATCGTTGTCATATATGGAACCTTTGCACGGATCGCGGTCTTGCGGACATAACTGTCATCAAACACCTTCTCTTCCTGTGTTGCCGGTGTGTTGATGATGAGCTGGATCTTGCCATTCATCACAGCATCCACGATATTCGGTCTGCCTTCCTGCATTTTGTTGATACGGTCCGCCTTAATACCATTTGCGATCAACAGTTCATAAGTAGTACCAGTAGCTACGATGTGGAATCCGCATTTCTCAAATGTCTTTGCGATATCTACAACCTCTGGCTTATCCTTGCGGCTGACAGAAAAAAGCACCGTGCCTTCCTTCGGAAGTCTTGTCTGGGTTGCTTCCTGTGCCTTGTAGAATGCCTCGCCGACATTCGTGGAAAGTCCAAGTACCTCGCCGGTCGAACGCATCTCAGGTCCTAATACCGGGTCAACCTCCTGGAACATGTTGAATGGGAATACGGCTTCCTTCACGCCGTAATACTTCGGCTTTACTTCCTTCATCTCTGGAAGCGGAGATGGCTTGCCGGTTAACTCACTTGTCATAATCTGTGTTGCAATCTTCACCATAGATACGCCACATACCTTGGATACCAATGGTACGGTACGGGATGCACGCGGATTTGCTTCGAGTACATATACCTTGTCGTTCTCGATTGCATACTGCATATTCATCAAACCACAGACACCCATTTCCTCTGCGATCTTTCTTGTGTAATCTTTGATCGTCTCCACGAGCTTCTCCGGAATTCCTCTGGATGGAAGAATACATGCTGAATCACCGGAGTGAACACCTGCAAGCTCGATATGCTCCATAACAGCTGGTACAAATGCATGCTTGCCATCTGCGATCGCATCTGCCTCACACTCAGTTGCATGGCGCAGGAAACGGTCGATCAGGATTGGACGGTCCGGTGTCACACCAACAGCGGCTGCCATATATTTCTTCAGAGATTCCGGCTCGCTGACAACCTCCATACCACGTCCGCCAAGGACATAAGATGGACGAACCATAACCGGATAACCGATCTTCTCAGCAACAGCAAGTGCTTCCTCAACATTCGTTGCCATGCCAGCTTCTGGCATCGGGATGTCAAGCTTCTCCATCATTGCACGGAAGAGATCACGATCCTCTGCCATATCGATAACTTCTGGGGATGTACCAAGGATACGCACGCCGTTCTTCTTCAAGTCTGCTGCCAGATTCAGCGGTGTCTGTCCACCGAACTGTGCAATGACGCCCACCGGCTGCTCCTTCTCGTAGATCGAAAGTACATCTTCGAGTGTCAATGGCTCAAAATACAATTTATCAGATGTATCGTAATCTGTCGAAACCGTCTCCGGGTTACAGTTTACGATGATTGTCTCAAATCCAAGCTCCTTTAATGCAAGGGCTGCATGTACACAACAATAGTCAAACTCGATACCCTGACCGATACGGTTTGGACCACCGCCAAGGATCATGATCTTCTTGTTGTTCGTAATTGTTGTGTGGTCTGGTGCATTATAAGTTGAATAGTAATAAGAACGGTCTTCAGTTCCACTTACATGTACCGGCTCCCAGCTCTCGGTAATGCCGTAGCCAAGGCGGGTATTGCGGATATCGTCCTCTGGAACTTCAAGCAGCTTGCTTAAGTAACGGTCTGAGAAACCATCCTTCTTCGCCTGCTCCATTGTATCCTTGTCGAGTGTCTCACCCTTCTTTGCAAGCAGTGCTTCTTCCTCTTCTACAAGCTCCTTCATCTGCTCAATGAAGTAATGCTTGATCTTCGTCAGGTTGTATAACTCCTCAACTGTCGCGCCCTTACGAAGTGCCTCATACATGATAAACTGTCTCTCACTGGTTGGCTCTACCAGCATTGCAAGCAGCTCATCCTTTGTCTTATCATGGAAATCCTTCGCAAAGCCAAGTCCGTAACGACCGATCTCCAAGCTTCGGATTGCCTTCTGGAATGCTTCCTTATAAGTCTTACCGATACTCATAACTTCACCAACAGCACGCATCTGTGTACCAAGCTTGTCCTGCGCATCCTTGAACTTCTCAAATGCCCATCTGGCAAACTTGATTACGACATAATCGCCGCCCGGAACATATTTGTCGAGGGTTCCATGCACGCCGCAAGGAATCTCATCCAATGTAAGTCCGGCTGCAAGCATCGCTGATACAAGCGCGATTGGGAATCCTGTCGCTTTGGAAGCAAGTGCAGAAGAACGGGAAGTTCTAGGGTTGATCTCGATTACAATGATTCGATCTGTCACCGGATCATGTGCAAACTGTACGTTTGTTCCACCGATCACCTGTACTTCGTCTACAATCTTATATGCCTGCTCCTGCAAACGCTTCTGACATTCCTCAGAGATTGTAAGCATTGGTGCAGAACAGAAGGAATCTCCCGTGTGTACGCCGAGTGGATCAATGTTCTCAATGAAGCAGACAGTAATCATGTTACCCTTTGCATCACGGACAACCTCAAGCTCCAGCTCTTCCCAGCCAAGGATTGACTCCTCAACGAGTACCTGTCCTACCAGACTTGCCTGCAGACCTCTTGCACAGACGGTCTTCAACTCTTCTACATTGTAGACAAGTCCGCCACCGGCACCGCCCATTGTATAGGCCGGACGCAAAACAACTGGGTAACCAAGCTTATCTGCAATCGCAAGTGCTTCTTCTACAGAATAGGCAACTTCACTGCGCGCCATCTCGATTCCCAGTTTGTTCATAGTTTTCTTAAATTCAATTCGGTCCTCACCACGTTCGATCGCATCTACCTGAACGCCGATGACTTTCACGTTATATTTGTCAAGTATGCCTGCAGCTGCAAGCTCGGAACACAAATTAAGACCAGACTGACCACCGAGGTTCGGTAATATCGCGTCCGGACGTTCCTTGGCAATAATCTGCTCCAGTCTTGTCACATTCAACGGCTCAATATATGTCACATCCGCAATACCCGGATCTGTCATAATGGTTGCAGGATTGGAATTCACCAGAATAATCTCGTAGCCGAGCTGTCTTAAAGCTTTACATGCCTGCGTGCCGGAATAGTCAAACTCACATGCCTGACCGATGATGATTGGACCGGAACCGATAATCAGAACTTTTTTAATGTCTTCTCTTTTGCTCATATTTGCCCCCTTGTATAATATTTAATCCGATTTTTATCCAAAATCACTTAATTATACTAGATGTGAGGGGCAAATACAATCAGAGAAATGGCATTAAAAAAGAACCCTTAAAAAAAGGGTTCTTTCGTATTTTTGCTTAGTTTTCCGAAATCATATCCACAAAATATTGATGAATCTTTACTTCTTCGGTGAGTTCCGGGTGGAATGCTGTGACAAGCTGTTTTCCCTGACGGGCAGCTACGATTCTGCCATCGCACGTTGCTAAGACATCAACGCCATCCCCAACGCTCTCGATATATGGCGCACGGATAAATGTCATGCCGACGGTTCCGATTCCCTTGAAGTCCTCTTCTGCGAAGAAGCTGCCAAGCTGTCTACCGTAAGCATTTCTGCGCGCTACGATGTTCATCGTCCGGAAGCCAAGTGCATCTTCTCCGTCAATATCCTTTGCCAGAAGAAGCAAGCCGGCGCAGGTACCGAATACCGGCAGACCGGCTTCGATCTTCGCCTTGAGTGGCTCATACAGGGAAAGCTCCTTCAGAAGCTTTCCCATAACTGTACTTTCACCGCCCGGAATGATTAATCCATCCATATCATCCTGCAGGTCATCTGCCTGACGGATCTCGAAGTGTGGAATATGTAATTTATCCAGGGATGCTTCGTGCTCTGCAAATGCACCCTGCAATGCCAATATTCCTATCTTCATCTTACTTTCCTCTTTCTGCCATAAGAATCTCGATCTCGGACTCATTGATTCCAACCATAGCCTCGCCAAGATCTTCTGAGAGTTCTGCAATCAGCTTTGCATCCTGATAGTTTGTAACAGCCTTAACAATTGCGGCTGCACGCTTTGCAGGATTTCCGGACTTGAAGATACCGGATCCAACGAATACACCTTCTGCACCAAGCTGCATCATAAGTGCTGCATCGGCCGGTGTTGCAACACCGCCGGCTGCGAAGTTTACAACCGGAAGCTTGCCATTCTCATGGACGTAACGCACAAGCTCAACAGGTACCTGAAGCTGCTTTGCTGCTTCGTAGATCTCATCCTCTGCCATACCTACAATACGACGGATCTCAGAGTTCATCGCACGCATATGACGAACGGCCTGTACAACATCACCGGTTCCCGGCTCACCCTTTGTACGGATCATAGATGCTCCTTCCTCAATACGACGAAGTGCCTCGCCAAGATCACGTGCGCCACAGACAAACGGTACCTTAAACTTCGTCTTGTCAATATGGTAAATATCATCGGCCGGTGATAAAACTTCACTCTCATCGATATAGTCAATCTCGATTGCTTCAAGGATCTGTGCCTCTACAAAATGTCCGATACGGCATTTTGCCATAACCGGAATTGTAACGGCTTCCTGAATTCCCTTAATCATCTTCGGATCGCTCATACGGGATACACCTCCGGCTGCACGGATATCTGCCGGAATTCTCTCCAATGCCATAACTGCACACGCACCTGCCTCCTGTGCAATTCTTGCCTGCTCCGGTGTTGTAACGTCCATGATCACGCCACCCTTTAACATCTGTGCAAGGTTCTTATTCAATTCATATCTGTTCTCGCTCATCATTGTTCCTCCTGATTGTTCTTTTATTTCATAATTTTCTAATATTCTTGCAGATATACATCTTAGATTGTACATACAAGAAAACTATGAATATAATTAAAGCACAGAAACTGGATATATTGAAATACCCAGTCTCCATGCTTTTAACAACGTCAGTTTGAACTGTTTTTAATTATTTTTACATATCTGACCTTATGTGACCTTATAGTCAGTTTTTCCGTTATTTTGTACCGAAGATACGGTCGCCCGCATCGCCAAGTCCAGGACAGATGTAGGCATTCTCATTCAACTCGCGATCCAGATGACCCACATAGATCTGCACATCCGGATGCGCCTCATGCAGCTTCTGTACACCTTCCGGTGCTGCAATGATACACATGAACTTAATCTTCTTCCCACCATGTTCCTTAATCTGTGTGATCGCATCCACGGCGGAGCCACCGGTGGCAAGCATCGGATCGGTTACGACAATGATTCTCTCATCAATCGGATTCGGAAGCTTGCAGTAATACTCATGTGGAATGCGCGTCTCCTCATCCCGGTACATACCGATGTGTCCAACCTTTGCAGATGGTACGAGGGCAAGCACGCCCGGCACCATGCCAAGGCCAGCACGAAGTATCGGAACGATAGCGAGCTTACGTCCGGAAATCATCGGAGTCATACATTTCTCGATTGGAGTCTCAATCTCCACATCCTGCAATGGCAGGTCACCAAGTGCTTCAAATCCTTCAAGCATCGCAATCTCCTCTACGAGCTTCCGGAACTCATTGGTTCCCGTATTCTTGTCACGCAGAATCGAAATCTTATGCTGAATCAACGGATGCTCAAAAATCGTAATGTTTTTCTCATTCTTAAAATCCATTTTGTAATCTCCTTTTTCTTATTGAATATCTTACTTGATATACGAATTGCTCCGTTGCTACGCAACTTCCGCAATTCTGACTTTTGGCTTTTTATATCCTATTATTCCTTAGACTTCACAAAGACACCACGGCTCTGGTCACCATCCGGATTTACACCAAACTGGTAATCATTTCCAGGCAGAATCGCATTTAACAGGATGCCTGCAATGGCTGCGATAGCAAGTGCTGTCAGTGTGATAGATGTCTCCCCGATTGTAAATGTGATACCTTTTGAGAAACCAAGTCCACAGACGAAGATCACACCAGCAATAATCAGGTTTCTAGAACGTGTCAGATCTACCTTATTCTCAACGACATTCCGCACACCGATGGCTGAAATCATACCATATAGCATGAAGGATACACCGCCGATAATCGCTGATGGCATCGTGGAAATGACAGCTGCGAACTTCGGAATGAAGGACAGCACGATTGCAAATACGGCTGCCAGACGGACAACCATCGGATCGTATACTTTGGAAAGCTCTAATACACCTGTGTTCTCACCGTATGTTGTGTTTGCCGGTCCTCCGATTGCTCCTGCGAATGCAGTTGCAAGACCATCACCAACTAATGTACGGTGCAGACCCGGGTCCTGAATAAAGTTCTTGCCAACGGTTGCAGAAATAGCTGACATATCACCCACATGCTCCATCATCGCAGCGATTGCGATTGGTGCCATAACCAGAATCGATGTGAGATCGAATTTTGCAAACTGGAACTGTGGTACACCGAAGAAGCTTGCGGATTTCACCGACTCGAATGCGATGATCGCACTGCCATCCGGATTCGTAAGTCCTGCCGCATTCATGATCACTGCTGCCACGTAAGAAATCAAAACACCCATCAAAATCGGGATGATCTTGAACATGCCTTTCCCCCAGATATTGAAGATGATGATAACCGCTAACGCGATTACCGCAAGCCACCAGTTTGTGCTGGCATTTGAGATTGCGGATGGTGCAAGCGAAAGTCCGATACAGATAATGATCGGTCCGGTTACAACCGGTGGAAGGAAACGCATCACGCGGTTTACGCCAACCAGCTTGATAATCAAAGCCATAACCAGATACAATGCACCGGCTGCTACCACGCCACCGCAGGCATAAGCTACCTTGTCATTTGCTGCCATATCGGCGAATTTACCGGTATCCAGGTTGGCAACGGTTGAAAATCCACCTAAGAATGCAAACGAAGATCCAAGGAACGCCGGTACTTTAAACTTCGAACATACATGGAAAAGCAATGTACCAAAGCCTGCACAGAAAAGTGTGACTGATACAGTCAGACCTCTCGTCAATGGCTCCCCACATGCATCTGCAAAATACCCGGACACTAAAATTGGGACTAAGATAGTTGCACCGAACATTGCAAACATATGCTGTAATCCCAAAATCAAAACCTTCGGTAATCCAAGCTTTTTCGCATCTCTGACTGCTCCATCATTTGTGTCACCCATAGTTTTTACCTCTTTCCCTCTCTTTCTTTGTAAGAGAATTTATTTGTATTCTATTATGCACGAGCAGAGGGGATTTTGCAACAAGAAATCATAGGGATTTTTGTGGGATAGCATAGAGATTTTTGTAAGTTCATAAGAGCGTGGATTGTATCACTGGGATTTTGCATGCAAAGGTGTTTTTATGTGTAATAGGTGTCTTCTCAGGACTTTTTGTTACTCTGTTTGACAGGCTTGCGGTGGTAAGTTGGGGGAATTTTCAATTTCCCAGAAAAATTCTCCAATTGCAGATAACCATGCTGAAACAAATTGGGGGATTTTTTCACATTATCAAGAAATCCCCCAATCACAAGTCTGGAAATTGGAGCCAATTGGGTAAAGAATGCACATATACCAATATTCCCCCCAAACGATTTTGAAAAAAGGGCAGAAATTATTGGGTAAATATATTGAAATACGGAAAATCCCCCAATAGAACACGTTATTCAAATGCTTTCTGCATATTTCCCTCTTTCTGCTTCTCCAGGAAGATCAGGCGGAACAGGAAACGTACAAGTGGTCCCGCATAAAATATCTGCCAGCACAGTGCCATCGGGAAATTAAATGCACATGTCTGTAACCAGACGGCAATAAACTGATTTCCCGCATGCTTAAATAAAATGGTTGCTGCCAGACTCATAAGCGGACACATAAATGCGACTGAAATAAATGAGATTGCAAGAACCAGATGGAACGGATTTTCCTTCTCCGGGTTCACAATCTTCAACGCTTTCTTCTTCGCAATTGTACCGACAAAAAAGAAATCAAGCACAAATGCAATCGGTCCCATGATGACAAGCTCATGGAATGCGGCCAGAAACACTTTGTTACTCATCCCTCCGATGTTCAGTGCAATGTTGTAGCAGATCATCGCGTACACCATGACGAACACCATCATAATCGTGAAAATAACCTCTTGAAACTTTGTTTTTGGCATAAAAAAACCTCCTTAAAATGATAATTTTTAACAGACAGTGTTGTTCGTTATCATTCCAAAGAGAATGTGCGTTTCCAATAGTAACCTTCTATTTTCTTTTCCGAGTGTGGATTATATCATGTCGCCTAACGGCTCCATGTGTGTTTTCGCAATATGCCGGCTTGTGCAAGCACAGCCGCCGCATTGCTCATTTTATCAAATGGATTTTGTGGTGTCAAGGTGTTTTTTTTTATGATATAATGTAGCACGCTGATGCGTGCGCAGGTCATCACGCTTTCGCGTGGTGACAGATTATAATGTAGCACGATGATGCGTGCGCAGGTCATCACGCTATCGTGTAGTGACATGTGATATAATGGAAAAAACTTTACAGAATCGAGACACATTATGAAGAAAATACTTGCATTTATAAAAAGAGAAACAGTCCTGATGGTAAGCCTTGTGCTCGCCATCCTCTCCATGTTCCTCGTCCATCCGGACAGAAAATACATCTCCTACATCGACTGGCATTCCATCACACTCCTGTTCTGCCTAATGGCTGTTATGGCTGGATTCAAGGAAACCGGTCTGTTCCGCACGATCGGAAATGCACTGCTTGCACACGTTCATACAACAAGACAATTATTTCTAGTACTGGTGTTGCTTCCATTTGTATTCAGCATGTTTATCACAAACGATGTCTCACTGATCACCTTTGTGCCGTTTGCAATCATTGTGCTTTCCATGTCGGAGAAGGAACATCTGATCATCCCGGTCGTTGTGATGCAGACAATCGCTGCAAACCTCGGAAGTATGCTTATGCCGATGGGGAATCCACAGAACTTGTATCTATATGCGAAATCCGGCATGTCTCTCGGTACATTCGTGGAAATTATGCTCCCCTTTACGATTGCTTCGTTGCTTGGAATCCTGCTCTCCATGTTCTTCATCAAGCAGCATGCGATCGTGATTGACCGAAACGATCAGTCAGTTAAACTTCCGAAAAAAAAGATTATCCTTTACAGCATCGCATTTGTGCTGTGCCTGTTGAATGTCGCAAAGCTTCTGGACATCCGCATCCTGTTCGTGATTATTCTTGTACTGTTCCTGCTTGTGTCACGAAAAACTCTGCTTCACGTGGACTACGCACTGCTCGGCACATTTATCGGATTTTTCGTATTCATCGGAAATATGGAGCACGTGCCAGCTTTCCAATCCTTCCTTGAAAGCATCATTACCGGACGGGAAACATACATTGCAATCGGTGCCAGCCAGATCATCAGCAACGTGCCAACCGCCCTTTTGCTGTCCGGATTTACGACGAATTACAAGGCACTTATCATCGGTACCAACCTCGGCGGACTCGGTACACTCATCGCTTCGATGGCAAGCCTGATATCTTATAAACAAATTGCCCGGGAATATCCGGGCAAAAAGGGGAAATATTTTCTGTGGTTTACGGTTGTGAATGTGGTGTTTCTGGCTGGGTTGATGGGGATGTATAGTCTAACCTCTTAGACTATTTCCTCCTTGCATAATCCTCCTCAATCTCCTCGAAGCAATCTTCTTCATCTAGAAAGTCTGTCATATCCTGTGCGGATTCGCAGCTACGCATCATGGCTACGGTCTGACTTAAGACCTTGTAATTGAGTGCTGTTCCCGCAGCATCACAATGGTAATTGACGGCGCGACCGGCTCTGATTCCCATGCGTCCTGCTTCTGCGACTGCATCGATGTTTGCTCCAAGGAAGATAAATTCCCAGTTTTTCGCCTGCCATTTCTCAATCATTTTCTTGATCTTCGCATAATTATATCTGTGGCTTGCATTTTCCATCCCATCGGTTGTGATAATGAAGATTGCCTTCTCCGGGCGTTCCGACTCCGGCATACGTTTGCGTACATCCTTGATATGACTGATTGCACCACCGATTGCATCTAACAATGCCGTACAGCCCCGCACAAAATACTGCTCGTCTGTCATCGGCTGAATCTGCCTGATGTCCGCCCGGTCATAGATTACCTCTGTCTGGTCGTCAAATAATACGACCGATACAAGCGCTTCGCCTGCTTCCTTCTTCTGCTTCTCAATCATGCTGTTGAATCCCCCTATCGTGTCCGCCTCAAGCCCGCTCATCGATCCACTTCTGTCTAAGATAAATACCAGCTCTGTCAAATTCTTCTTCATAATGATTACCTCCATTTTCATCCTTCTAATATTTTTGATATGTAGCATTCATGCATTCAATCCTATATGCATATATCCGCCAATCGTTTTTATCAGTTACCTTGTTTGTTGTTGAAGGAATCATATCACAAAGCATAAAAAATAAGGTCGCCACACAAGCGACCTTATATATCATATCAGGCACGAAAGTCCATGCTCCTCTAACTGGATATCCAACTCGATCATATCGTAGATTTGATTCTCTATGAAATAAGAGAAGATAATGTCCGTCTTATCGCACGGGCTCAATGCATATCCTGCACGCGCAAGCAGATCTCTCGTCTCATCCAAATTTAGCTTTGCACCCATGCACAGACACATCGCGGTCATCTTCTGCGGATGATAATCTGCATGATTTTTTATCTTCGAAAATGTCTTCTTATCCACGAGCGCCCGCTTATAGACATCCGCATTCGTCATGCCTTTCTCTTCGATCAGATAGAGCAGATATTCCGAAAAGGAATCCGTCAGATGCTTCATGCGTTCTTCTAATTTGCTCTCATCCAGTTCTGTGAACTCATTTTCTTCCTCGGAATCTTCGTCGGAATCCTCTTCATACAGATCGTCCTCGTACAGATTGTCCTCATAAGGCGAAAACGATTCATCGTCCAAGTCCGTACCATCAGGCTGGCGGAGTGCATCGTCTAGTTCCGTCTCATCAGGCCGGCAGACTTCATCGTCCTGTTCACGCTGCAGCGCCATCGTCTGTATGCCATATTCTTCATGATGTTTTGCATCGACATAGTTCTCGTCAATATATGCCTGCAGGTCTTTGTCGAATCGTTTTCCATATCGTGCTGACTGCGCATCAAATACAACAAGATATATAAGCATCTCATGATTCTGCAAAAATGCCTGAATCTCGTCCGCAGCGATGCGGATACCTTCTTGCTTCGGATAGCCAAAGCTTCCGGTTGAAATCACCGGAAATGCAATGGACCGGCATCGCTGTTCCCACGCCAGCGACAGGCTCTTCCGATAGCAGACCCTCAGCTTTTCTTCCTCTCCATGCGCCCCATCAATATAAAGCGGACTGACCACATGGATGATATAACGCGCCGGCAGCCGGAATCCCGGTGTCAGGAATACGTCTCCCTCCGGGACCTCACCGATATTTTTCTCCCGGTATTCTGACAAACGTCGCTTTCCCGCTGCTTTATAGACCGCATAATCGCAGCCACTTCCTATAATTGGCTTTGTATTCGCAGTATTCACGATCGCATCGCACCGCATCTTCGTTATATCATTTCTGACTATCTTAAATGGCATCTTCTATCTCCCTTATTTCTCCTACGCCAGTACTGCATTTCCAGTATACAATTGGTAATATCTGCCCTTCTTCTCAAGCAGTTCTTCGTGTGTTCCACGCTCAATGATACGTCCCTGTTCAAGTACCATGATACAGTCGCTGTTGCGGATTGTGGAGAGTCGATGTGCGATTACAAATGTCGTTCTTCCATGCATCAGCTTGTCCATACCATCCTGTACCAGCCGCTCGGTTCTTGTATCAATCGAACTTGTTGCTTCATCCAGAATAAGCGCCGGCGGATCGGCGATGGCTGCCCGCGCGATGGCAAGAAGCTGACGCTGTCCCTGACTTAAGTTTGCGCCGTCGCCAGTCAGAACGGTATCATAGCCCTGCGGCAGACGACGGATAAACCCATCAGCATTCGCAAGCTTTGCGGCTGCCTCGACCTCTTCGTCCGTCGCATCGAGCCGTCCATAGCGGATATTTTCCCGCACGCTCATACTGAACAAATGCGTATCCTGCAATACGATACCAAGTGATCTTCGCAGATCCGCTTTCTTGATCTTGTTAATATTGATGCCATCATACCGGATCTTTCCATCCTGAATATCGTAGAACCGATTGATCAGATTCGTGATCGTCGTCTTTCCGGCACCGGTCGAACCGACGAACGCAAGCTTCTGTCCCGGCTGTGCAAACATCGAAACATTGTGCAGCACAATCTTATCATCGGTATATCCGAAGTCCACGTCGTCAAATACGACGTCACCTTTCAGCTCCACATATGTGGTTGGATCGCCATTTGTATGCTTGTGCGCCCACGCCCAGAGTCCGGTACGCTTCTCACTTGGCACAAGCTGTCCATTTTCGCGCTTTGCATTCACAAGCTCGACATAGCCCTCGTCCACTTCCGGCTCCTCGTCCAGCAAATTGAAGATTCGCTCCGCTCCGGCAAGTGCCATTACGATTGCATTGATCTGCATACTGATCTGGTTGATTGGCATGTTGAAGTTCTTGTTGAACGTCAGGAAGCTCGCCAGACCGCCCAGCGTGAATCCGCCGACATTTCCAATCGCCAGTACACCACCGACGATCGCACAGAGCACGTAGCTGATATTTCCAAGCTGTGCATTGATCGGTCCTAAAATATTCGAATAGTTATTCGCCTTGTAGGAGCTCTCGCACAAAGCATCATTCAGCTTGTCAAATGCTTCCTTGCTCTCCTCTTCGTGACAGAACACCTTGACTACGCGCTGTCCCTGCATCATCTCCTCGATATAACCATTGACCGTACCGATATCTTTCTGCTGCGCAATGAAATGCTTCGCGGATAAACCACCGATTTTTCTTGTCAGCACCAACATGATGCCAACCATGAAAAATGTCAGTGCCGTAAGTGGAATGTTCAGCATGAACATACAGACGGTCGTACTGATAATCGTAATCGCACTGTTGAAAAGCTGTGGCATCGACTGGCTGATCATCTGTCTCAGCGTATCGGTATCATTTGTATACATGGACATGATATCACCGTGCGCATGGGTGTCAAAATATTTGATTGGAAGCTGCTCCATCTTCGTGAACATCGAATCACGGAATGTTTTCAGCATTCCCTGTGTGACATTAACCATGATCCGGTTATAGGAATACGAAGCAATAATTCCGATCCCATAGAAGCATGCGACACGTCCGATTGCATGGAGCAATGGTGTGTAATTCTTCGTCTCACTCTTTAACAGCGGTGTGATATAGTCGTCGATCAACCGCTGCATGAACATCGTTCCCTGTACATTTGCAAGAACGTTGATGATGATACAGATTGCAACAATAATAATCGCTGCGCCATAATGCTTCATCAGCATTCCCATCAACCGCTTCAGAAGCTTGCCCGGATTCTCCGGTCCTTTTCCTCTTTGATTACGCATGCTGATTCACCTCCTTCGTCGCAACAGGCGCCTCATCATCAAAATCAGCATTGGCGCCGGCACCGTTTTGTGACTCATATACCTCGCGGTAAATATCATTTCCGGCAAGCAGCTCTTCATGCGTTCCAATACCGTTGATTTCACCCTCGTTCATGACGATGATCCGGTCGGCATGCTCCACACTGGAGATACGCTGTGCAATGATAATCTTCGTTGTGTTCGGAATCTCGGTTGCAAATGCCGCACGGATCTTCGCATCCGTCGCCGTATCAACCGCACTCGTCGAATCATCTAAGATCAGGATCTTCGGATTCTTCAATAGTGCACGCGCAATACACAGACGCTGCTTTTGTCCGCCGGATACATTCGAACCACCCTGCTCGATATATGTGTTGTAGCCATCCGGCATCTTCTCGATGAATTCATCGGCGCAGGCAAGCTCACACGCACGTCTGCACATCTCGTCAGTAGCATCCTTATCACCCCAGCGGAGATTCTCGTAAATCGTTCCGCTGAACAATGTATTCTTCTGCAGCACAACGGCGACTTCATTTCGAAGTGTCTCCATGTCGTATTCCCGGACATCCTTGCCTCCAACTCTGACGCTGCCCTTCGACACATCATACAAACGGCTGATCAGGCTGACAAGGCTCGTCTTCGCGCTACCGGTTCCGCCGATGATGCCGATCGTCTCACCTGTTTTAATTGCTACATTGATATCCTTCAATACGAAATCCTTCGCCGACTCCTTGTAACGGAAATATACATGATCGAACTCCACGCTTCCGTCCACTACTTCCATATCCGGCTGTTCCGGATTCTTCAAGGTCGTATCCTCGTTGATAACCTCTGCGATACGTCTCGCGCTCGCCATACTCATACTGATCATGACAAATACCATCGAAAGCATCATCAGGCTCATCAGGATATTCATACAGTATGCAAGCAGACTCATCAGGTTGCCTGTGGTAAGCATATCACTCACGATCATATGCGCACCGACCCAGCTGATCAACAGGATGCAGCTATACACCGTGAACATCATGACCGGCATATTGCAGGCGATGATGCTCTCTGCCCGCACAAACATGTTGTAAAGCTTCGCGCTTGCCTGTGCGAATTTATTTGTCTCATACTCCTCGCGGACGTACGCCTTAACGACTCGGATTGCCGATACATTCTCCTGCACGCTGGCATTTAAGTCATCGTACTTTTCAAATACAATATTGAAATATTTATTTGCCTTGCGGATAATGAACTGTAATACGAGTGCCAGCAAAATAACTGCAACCAGGTAAATGCTTGCGATTCTTGCATTGATCAAAAATGCGGCTACCATCGCGCAGATCATGCTCGCCGGGGCACGCATACCCATACGCAGGATCATCATGTAGGAGTTCTGCACATTCGTCACATCGGTCGTCATACGAGTCACCAGTCCGGCGGTACTGTACTTGTCAATGTTTGTAAATGAAAATGTCTGGATATTATAATACATCGCCTGCCGCAGATTCTTAGCGAACCCGGCAGATGCATATGCACCGTAACGGCCTCCCATAAGTCCCGCAAATAGTCCGACTGCCGCTGCCACGATCATCCATGCACCGACTACGCAGATATGGTGAATGTCACCGCCCGGCACATTGACGCCATCGTCAATGATGGATGCCATCAGGAACGGGACGAGTGTTTCCATCAGAACTTCCAACAGCATAAACAGTGGGGTTGCGATGGACGCGGCTTTGAATTCTTTGATTTGTTTTCCTAACGTCTTTAACATGTTGTCTCCTTTCTTATGCTTCAATTTCGTCTATGATGCATTTGTATATATGTCTATATTCAATTCTGGTAATATATGATGTATTGAAACTAAGAAGTGCTAGATGTTCTGATTCACACAGTACTCCTGCACGCAACCGCCGCCAATTCGCCATCCGTGGCTCAATGGCGGCTTGTTTGAACATCGTGTTCAAACATTGCTGATTACTTACAGAACATCAAGTACTTCTAAGTTCCAAACATATCTATATTTCCAGAATTGAATATGGACATTTACAAATTGCATCATGTCGCTCACTCTCTTAATCATAGGAAAGCAAGCCAAGTGACCTTCTGGTTACTTACAGGCTTGCTTGATTTCCGGTGCTCCAAGGCTTGTCAATTCGGCTCCAAGCTTATCTGTAATTGATAAAAACTGTGTGATTTCTTCCTCTGTTAAGCTTTCTCTCAGCCGCTGTTCCATCTGCATCACACGTGTATGTATCTGTGCTTCGAGTGCCTGTCCTGCTTCGGTCAGCTCCAGTTTCTTCAAACGTGCATCTCTGGCAACGCTGGAGCGCCTGATAAGTCCGTTCTTCTCCATCGCCTGTAACGTCTGGGTGACGGTAGACCGGCGCAGATAGAAGAATTCTTCCACATCCTTCTGATATACTTCTGTCTTCTTACTGAATTCGGAAATGTAATGCAGAATCCGGCTCTGAGAACCGCTGATGCCTTCCACTTCCGCTGCCCGATGCAGATAATGTTTCACCTGGTTTGATAATATGATGATCTGGTTTCCCAGATGATCATGCTTCCAATCGTCCATGAATTTTCTCCTTTTATTAGTATCTTTCCAATGTTCTGTATTGTAACAGATTGTCCGCGCCATACAGCCTGTTTCATCTACATATAACAGATCTATATAGTCTCTAATTTCATTTTCAAATGATATCCCTATCATCCTCATTTTATTAGATAAAAAAGTTCGGTTATGAATTGTTCGCAATCAAACAATTCATAACCGAACTATATTTTAACATGCATAAAATATTTTTCAAGCAATTCGCTTTTTATTTTTTTCATTTATTTGACTATTTGACGTCTTGTAATAAAAGCATATGAACTCCTAAATCCATTTCTCTTACCGCATTCCTACGAAACAATCTGCATGATCTGGATCAAGAACAACCATGCCAGTCCATAGTACGTTACGACTGCTACAAGGTCATTGACCGTTGTAATCAGTGGTCCGGATGCAACTGCCGGATCAATCTTGATTTTGTGGAAGAAAATCGGAATCAAGGTTCCAACCAGACTCGAAATCACCATGGCAACCATCAGTGATACACCTACGCAACCGGAAATCAGGAATGCATGCAGCCATGCATTGTGCTTGAAGCAGGCGATGTAGATACCAATAAATACAAATGCCAGAGAGCCGAGCAACAAGCCATTTACAAAACCGACCTTCATCTCCTTCCATACGAGATGCAGCTTCTGTTTACCAGTCAGGTTCTCATCCATCAATACACGAATCGTAACCGCCAGCGACTGTGTTCCAACATTCCCTGCCATGTCCAGAATCAACGACTGGAAGCACATCACAATCGGAAGCACAGCGACAACCGCTTCAAAAGCTCCTACAACGGAAGACACACCCATGCCAAGGAACAATAAGATGATCAGCCATGGCAATCGTTTCTTCATGCTTTCCTTTGTAGTTTCTCTCAAATCCTCCTCGTCTGTCAAACCAGCGAGTTTTGCGTAATCCTCGCCCATCTCATCATCGACAGCCTCCACGACATCCTGTGCGGTGATAACACCGAGTAATTCCTTTGTCTCAGATAAAACCGGAATGGAATCCTCTGCGTAATCCACCAGTTCGTCAATACAATCTTCAATCTTCTCATGATCAGTCACGAACGGATACGTCGTATTGATGATAGATTCCAGTGTATCATTTTCTCTGGCGACGATCAGATCCTTCAGGTCAATCGCGCCATAGTATTTATCGGATTCGTCTAATACATAGACCGTTCCGATATTATCATTTTCACCTGCCTGTGAAACCAGCTCGCGCATTGCCTGCCGGATATCTATGCCTCTGCGGATGGCGATATAATTCGTCGTCATACGACTACCCATCTCGTCTTCCTCGTAGGAGAGGATCATCTGGATATCATTTCCGGCATCCTCAGGGAGCATATCCACAACCTGCTTTTTCGTTGCATCATCGACCTCGTCCAAGACATCGACCGCATCGTCGACTTCCATCAGGGAGAGTACCTTTGCTGCCTCCTGCAGATTCTTATCCCGCAAATGCTTCTTTGACTGCGCTGTATAATTTTTTCTTTTCATCCATTTCTTCATTGTCTTCTACCTCCTTATTCCGGGGCATAAAAATACCACCGTCTTTCATACGGTGGTTCAGACAACAGAAAACTAAACGCAGTTATATCGTCATATATAAAATGAGACTATGTCCCAACTGCGTTCGTATATCCATATGTCTTCCACCGCATATCGCTCGACTCGTACTATCGCAACCGTCCATAGTCTCACCTCCATAATTTTTATTCTATTCGCAGCTTTATCACTGCCAGATCTTCCTAAACCATATTTCGTCATGATTCTACTCGACCTGTGGTGTAGTCTACCCCATTTTCCCGGGTTCGTCAACCAAGTTTACAAGCTTTTAACAATTTTACAGCTCATGATAATATGGGCAGATATCCTCATAACTCCCATCATTCATGCGGAAGCCACCCGGTATCGTGCCAAGCTGTTTAAATCCAAGCCGCTCATACAGGTGTCGTGCATGCACATTACTTGCGACAACCGCATTGAACTGTAAGACACGGTAACCATGTGCCTTGCCCTGCGCCAGACAGTCAGACACCAGCTTCTCGCCGATATGCAATCCTCTTGATTCCCGGTCGACCGCATAGCTGGCATTGCAGATGTGTCCGCATCGTCCTACATTGTTTGGATGCAGGATGTACATGCCGTAGATTCTGCCTGTGTCCATATCCTCCGCGACTCCGCAATATGTCTGCTCTGCGAAAAATGCGGTTCCTGACTCCGGTGTCAGACATTCCTCCTGCGGAAATGCCACGCCATCTTCGACAACCTGGTTCCAGATCGTCACCATCGCCTCGATGTCATTGTCTGTATATGCTCTTACTTCGATATTCATGGTTTTATTCTTCTTTCCTATATCAATCCCGCAAGCATTGCAACCGCGGTCTTCATAATCTCATCCGGGAATTCATACTCCGCTGTATGAAGCTGTGCATGGTCTTCGCCATCGCCTACACCGAAGAATGCCCCCGGCACTTCCTGCAGATAATATCCAAAATCCTCCGACCAGCGCATGGGCTGTGCAAGCTCTGTCACAGGGAATTGTAATTTTTCTGCACACGCGCGCAGCTTATCTACATTTGCATCGTGATTTTCCGTTGCAGGAAACCGCTCGATTTCCTCTATGGCTATAGTAAGCTGATTTTCTTCTGCAAGCGTCGCAGCCAGAGCTTTAATCTCATTCACATATGTGTCAAATGCATCTTCTTTCTCTGCGCGCACCGTAAGCCGCAACGTACCTTCAAACGCTGATACGCCATAATTTGCACTGCCAACATCCGCCCCGATCACAGTCATACGCACGAATTTCTCCCGCACTTGCATCTCCTTCGTAATCCGCTCGATCTCAAGCAGAAGCTTCGCCATCGGAATAGCCGGATTCCTGCCTGCTTCCGGGTATGCCGCATGGCTTGGTGTTCCAATCATACGAATCGAAAGCCCGGTCGATGCACACGCAAATGTTCCCTTGCGAAGCAGCACCTGATTCTTCGGATATCCGGGAATGTTATGCAATCCGTATATCTCCCCGATCTGCTTTTCCGCAAGTAATTCCTTGCAGATCTTCGCGCCCGCGCCAATCTCCTCGCCCGGCTGAAAGATCAGATACACATCACGGTCTGGCAATTCTTCCCGCTTTGAAAGATACAACGCTACGCCACACAGAATACTGCTATGCCCATCATGTCCGCAGTAATGTCCCGGTTTTCCATCCTTTCCACATACCGCATCCATATCCGCCCGGAACGCAATCGGTGCTTTCCAGCTTTCCTTCTCCGCTTTCTTCACGGCATAAAACCACACGCCTTTATCTACAACCTCAAACGTTGTATGCCGCTTTATAAATTCCTGCAATATATGCCGGGTCTTTTCTTCCTGCATGGAAGACTCCGGATTCTCGTGGAGCTTCTTGCGCAGACTGTGAATCATATCAGAAAGCTCTTTATATCTTGTGATATGGACCTCCGGAATTGCAACATCCGCAAATGTTACAACCTCTTCCTCCGTCTCTCCGTCCGCATCCGGATGCTTATGTTCCACATTTCCTTGACCATGCACAGTTCCTCCGATATGCACTTCCGGGATTGCCAGATTATCAAATGCAAGATTAAATTTTGTTTTTTCCTTCTTCTCTTTCTTGTCCTTCATGTGATTCCTCCAACCTTATCTCCATTTCAAGATAAGGCTTTCTTCCAAATATTCGTCTCACTGCACTATATAATATTGATGAACAACGTAATCACCAGACTGTTAATGAAGTCCGCAAACAAACTTCCGATCAACGGTACAAGCAGATACGCTTTGACCGATGGTGCATAGCGGTCACAAAGTACCTGCATGTTCGCCATTGCATTCGGTGTCGCACCCATACCGAATCCGCATGTTCCCGCCGCAAGCACTGCCGCGTCGTAATCCTTTCCCATCACACGAAATACTACAAAATATGTGTACAAGAATATAAGCAGAAGCTGAGCGCCAAGCAAGATCATAAGCGGTAATGCAAGCTCCGCAAGCTGCCACAGCTTCAATGTGATCATCGCAATTCCAAGGAAAAGCGACAAACAGATACCACCCAGATTATTGATCTCACCCATATAGATGTCAAATTTTCCGGAATACTCGCCGACATTTCGAACAATCGCCGCGACGATCATGGCTCCGATATAGATCGGAAATGTAAGTCCCGTCTTCGTCAGAAGCTCAGAAATAATCGTACCGAGTCCGACTGCCAGAATCAGCTGAAACACAGCCGCGGCATACATATTCGAATGTCTCTCATGCTTCTTTTCTTCCTCAATCAGCAGGCTGTCATCCTCTGTCACGATTGTATCGAGCAAATGCTTCTTCTCAATCAGACGTTTTCCGATCGGCCCACCGATCAGGCTTCCTGCCACCAGACCGAAGGTTGCCGCTGCCGTACAGATTGTCGTTGCACCCTGTACATTAAAATCCTCAAGCACCGGACCGAATGCGCCTGCCGTTCCATGTCAGTCGGTCATTTTTTGCGGACAGTTCAATACATGCCTGTCTGTTTC
>ERZ791802.85-NODE-85-length-114289-cov-8.465037_pt1 | contig 114289 bp, 122 predicted proteins | sample MGYA00510308_ERZ791802 | MGnify/ENA primary metagenome ERZ791802 (study PRJEB30046, sample SAMN00792028) | human gut metagenome | study: EMG produced TPA metagenomics assembly of the A metagenome-wide association study of gut microbiota in type 2...
GATAGAAAGCTGCCGGTTAAAAAATAACCATACCATACGGTATGGTTATTTTTTTATGTTAGGTAAATTTCTAATCTTTACTTGACGTTAGCCTACGCTAATAGTATACTATATGAAGACAAATAATAGTGTTCTTAATAAGGAACAACACAAGGGTTTTTTAATCACTGTATTGTTTGTCTGTTTTTTGTTATAATATAAAGCAAGCTATGAATTTATTTAGGAGGATATTGCCATGAAAATGGAATTTACAAAGATGCACGGTACTGGTAACGATTATGTTTACGTCAACTGTATGGAACAGGAATTGCCTAATCCGGGCGCTATTTCCGAATATATCAGCCACAGACGTTTTGGTATTGGCAGTGATGGTCTGATCATGATCTGTAAATCTGACGTTGCGGATTTTAAAATGCGTATTTTTAACGCTGATGCTTCTGAAGCCAAGATGTGCGGTAATGGGAGCAGATGTATCGCCAAGTATGTTTATGATAAAGGTCTGACGGATAAAACAACTTTTACGCTGGAAACGCTCTCCGGTATCAAAACCATCGATGTATTTTTGGGTGAAGATGGTAAAGTGGCAGAAGCCAGTATCGATATGGGCGAGCCTATTTTTAAATGTGCCGACATCCCCATGATCAGCGATCACTTTATGTTTGTAGATCAGGGACTGGTGCTGGAAGAAGACGTTGTTTATAATGGTACGGCTATTTCTGTAGGCAATCCGCATTTCGTCACCTTTGTAGACGATGTAGATGCTTTGGATCTGGAAAAATTAGGGCCTAAATTTGAAAAACACAAATTATTTCCTGAAAACGTCAATACTGAATTTGTGCAGGTAATCGATAAAAATACCGTTAAATTCCGCGTCTGGGAACGCGGCAGCGGCGAAACCTGGGCCTGCGGCACCGGCGCGACAGCAGTTTGTGTTGCTACTATCATGCTGGGCCATGCAGGTAAAAAAGGTGAAGAATTAACAGTTATCGCCAAAGGCGGCACTCTGAAGCTTACCCATTTGGCCAATAACCATGTTATTTTAAGAGGCCCGGCTGTAACTGTATTTGAAGGCGTCATCGATATTCCCGATGAAGTCATTAATAAATAAAAATATATTTTTAGTTTAATGGGGGACAAAAAATGGCTTTTGTAAATGACAACTATTGTAATTTGAAAGACAGCTACCTGTTTTCGCAAATCGCGCAAAAGGTTAATGCTTATGTAGCGGAACATCCTGAGAAAAAGGTTATTCGTATGGGTATCGGCGACGTTACCCTGCCTTTGGCGCCGGCCGTTATCGACGCGATGCAGAAAGCCGTTGCCGAAATGGGCGTGAAGGAAACTTTCCGTGGCTACGGACCGGAGCAGGGCTATGATTTCCTGCACGAAGCTATCGTAAAATATTATGCCGGCTTCGGCGTAACTTTGGCCAGCGATGAAATCTTTATCAGCGACGGCGCTAAAAGCGACTGCGGCAATATTACCGATATTTTCAGCAATGCGAATACGATCCTGATTCCTGATCCGGTCTACCCTGTATATCTGGATACCAATATCATGTGCGGCCGTAAAATAGTTTATATGGACGGCAAGCCGGAAAACAACTTCCTGCCAATGCCTGACGACAGCGTTAAAGCTGACATCATTTATCTTTGCTCGCCGAATAATCCTACCGGCGCTGTTTATACCAAAGAGCAGCTGGAGGCCTGGGTCGCTTATGCATTGAAAAACGACGCGGTCATCCTGTATGATGCCGCTTATGAAGCGTTCGTTGATGATCCTGCTATCCCGCGCAGTATTTTTGTCGTTGAAGACGCCAGAAAATGCGCTATCGAATTATGCTCCCTGTCTAAAACTGCCGGTTTTACCGGTACCCGCTGCGGTTATACTGTAGTGCCGCATGCTTTGGTACGTAAAACTGAAAGCGGTAAAGAGCTGGAACTGAATAAAATGTGGCTGCGCCGTCAGACTACCAAATTCAACGGTGTGCCCTATATCATCCAACGCGGTGCCGAAGCTGTGTTCAGTGAGCAGGGGCAAAAGGAATGCCGCGAAATGCTGGCTTTCTATAAAGAAAATGCCAGGATCATGGCCGAAGGACTGCGCAGAAAAGGCATTAAATTCTACGGCGGGACCCATTCACCCTATATTTGGCTGCAATGCCCGCAGGGTATGTCTTCCTGGGAATTCTTTGATTTCCTGCTTGAAAAACTGGCTGTTGTCGGTACTCCCGGCGCCGGTTTTGGCGCTATGGGCGAAGGATACTTCCGCCTGTCCGCTTTTGGCAGCCGTGAAAACACTATCGAAGCAATGGAACGCATTGAAAAAGAACTGTAAGCAGAATAATAAAAACGCCTGGTTTTTAACCAGGCGTTTTTGTTTTTAAAACAGACCGTCAATTTTTAACAGCTTTGATACAGAACATCGGGACTGGGATATAGAAGATATCCTGTTCGGCATAAATACGGTCGCCGACGCTCTGGTCGACAGAACAGGAACAGCTGCCTAAAGCCTTAAGTATTTCCAAGTCCCAGCGGGGACGCTCAAAGAGGCTGATTTCCAGCATATGGTAAATATTGTGGCACTCATTTAATAATTCTGCGGAAACATCGGCATGGGCATTGAGGGCAGGCAGTTTTTGCCGATGATGGTCCTTGGCGTATTCCGCGTCATAATTCAGCAGGATACCTTTCGGAGCCAGCACACGGAGCCATTCGGCATAAGCTGTTTCGGGATGGGGCAGGTTCCACATCAGATTTCTGGCAATAACGACATCAAAGCTGCCGTCAGAAAAAGCCGTATGCTCGGCATCGGCAGTCTGAAAAGTACAGCTGCAGCCTTCTGCTGCCGCCAGCGTTTCCGCCTGAGCGATCATGGCAGGTGTCAGATCGATACCGGTGACTAGGTGACCTTCATTAGCCAGCAGAACGGAGAAAAAACCGGCGCCGCAGCCAACGTCAAGGATACGCAGCTGTTTTGCGGGCGGCAAATGCTGCACGATCTCGCGCTGCCACTGGCTGTATTTTTCACTGTGCAGCTCCTGACGGCGCAGTGCGGCAAAAGCGTCGGCCCTTTTCGTCCAGTAATTTTCAATATAGTTTTTGGTATCGCCGCTTGAAATAAGCGTTTTTTTAGATAAATCAGACATGATCTGCTCCTATTTTATCGCTGCAATCATAAACATGGGCGTTGAAGCGTAATTTATTTTTTCTACCGTCGACCAGACGCGCTGCCAGACAGAAACGTCAGTAGTAATGGAACGCATACGCAGCTTTTCCAAAGTGCGGATATCCCAATGCGGCCGTTGGATACCTGTCAGAGGTACCTGCAGGGCGATCGCCTCCATCGCGTCGATATCAGTACTCAGATAATGGTCTTCAAGATCGTTTTGCTGTACGTTGCGTCGATCCTGTTCGTATTGCTGTTTTAAGTCAGCGTCATACAGATAATTATACCAGTTGGCGTCAAAATTCAGAAGCAGCCCTCCGGGTTTCAATACATGATGCCAGTTGCCATAAGTCTGCTCCGGGTCTTCCAGGACCCAGGTAAGATTGCGTGAAAGTACAACGTCAAAAGATTCTGCGGTAAACGTCGGCTTCTGCGCGTCCATCAGGCGAAAATCGATAGCTTCCTGCCAAGGTCCGGCATTACGTTTGGCTTCAGCCAGCATTGCCGGGGCAGCGTCGATAGCCGTTACTTTATAACCGGCTTCCGCCAGAATAACAGCAAAGAAACCGGGACCGGTGCCGGCGTCTAAAACAGTGATTTCCTGCGGCGCCCGGTTAGGATAAACCATCTGGATCTGTCTGCTGATTTCTCTGAGCCAGTTGCTGCGCTGACAGCCTGCCAGTTCTTCCTGATTGACCTGCGAATAACTGGGAGCCCGATCTGTCCAGTATTTTTTATTAACTTCAAATAATGCAGATGTCATAGCCTTCACCTATATTTTCGTAAGATTGAATGCTGCCGTTACCAGTTCGCGGGTGTAGTGCTGCTGCGGTCGGGTGATGATATCCAGGGCAGGTCCGCTTTCAATGATCGTCCCGGACTGCATGATCAGGATTCGCTGGCAGATTTCCTGTACAAGAGTAATGTCGTGACTGATGAACAGCAGGCTCATTTTAGTTTCAGCCTGCAGCTTAAGCAGCAGCTGAATGATCTCTGCCTGGGTCTGTACGTCTAAAGCGCTGGTTATTTCATCGCAGATCAGCAGCCGCGGTTTGATACTGATCGCTCTGGCGATAGCGGCACGCTGACATTCGCCGCCGCTCAGCTGGTGCGGAAATTTTTCAGCATGCTGCGGTGTCAGGCCTGCTGCCAGCAGTAAAGCGATCGATCTTTCCTGGGCCGCAGCCTTAGTACAGCCGTAATTCAGCATTGGCAGCATGATCGAGCTGCCGATGCTTTTCCGGGGGTGAAAAGCCGCAGCGGCATTTTGAAAAACCAGCTGGACCTGACTGTAATAATTTTTTCGCAGTGCGGCATCGGCAAAGTCCAGCGGCTGGCCATTGAAGCTGACCGTACCGCTGTCGGCCGGCGTCAGTCCCATAAGCAGACGTGCCAGGGTGCTTTTGCCGCAGCCGCTTGCCCCAGCCAGCCCCAGACATTCGCCGGGAGCAACACTAAAGCTGACATTGCAGACAGCAGGCAGCGCGTTATGTTCACTGAAGAAAGTTTTACTGAGGCTGGCTGCCTCTAACAGGGCGCTCATAAAAGAAATTCCTTTCTGAAATGCGGTATAGCCTCGATCAGCTTACGGGTATAGTCATGCTGCGGCCGGTTGAGTATTGTTTGCGCCGGACCGCTTTCGATGATTTCGCCCTGCCGCAGTACGGCGATCGTATCAGCTATCTGAGCCAAAGCGCTGATGTTATGTGAAACAACGATCAACGCAGTATGGTGATCTGTTTTGAGCTGCAGCAGGTGCCGCAGTATTTTCTGCTGCGTCAGCAAATCAAGTCCAGAGGTCGGTTCGTCTGCCAGTAACAGCTCCGGCTTCATCAAAAGTGCCATAGCGATACAGACCCGCTGGTTCATGCCGCCCGAAAGCTGAAACGGATAGCTGTTTAAAATGGCCTGAGGCTTAGAAAAATCGAGCCCGGCAAGCACCTGCGCGGCAGACTGCAGGCTGGCGGCCTTATCGAACTGTCCTTGTGCCTGCAGCATAGTGCAGATTTGCGAGCCGATCGTCTGCAGGGGATATAAAGATGCTGTAGGGTCCTGAAAAATCATGGACAGCTTCCTGCCGAGCAGACCGCTGCTGTTCAGACGGCCGCCGATGAGCAGGCTGTGCCCCTGCCAGAGGATCTCGCCGCCGGTAATGACAGCGTTAGCAGGTAAAAGGCCGGTCAGCGTTTTTAATAGAGTGCTTTTGCCGCCGCCGGAGCTGCCGACGATGCCCAGGATCTCTCCCGGGCAGACAGTAAGCTGCACAGCTTTTAAAATTTCTTTAGCCCCATAGGCAAGGCTCAGGTTATTTATTTGCAGTAATGGCTGCTGTTTGTTCATAGTTGAACCCCTTAGACCTCAAGGTCGGAGGTGATTTCGTAATAATCGGAAGGATGGGCTGTAAAGCCCTTGATGTTGCTTTTCATCACAAAGGACATTTTCAGATGCGAAGCATAGATAAATGCGTTATCGTCTAAAAGCTGCTGGCTGATCTGAACTGCCAGCCTGCTGCGTGCTGCCGGGTCAAATTCGCCGCGCAGCTGCCGGGTCAGGTCTTCGACCCGCTCATTATGATAGTGCCCGGAATTATAGGAAGAGCTGTCCAGCACATGGGTCGTAAAATAATACTGCGGGTCGCCCGTAGGCGCAGCCACAAAAGCCTTGGCATAAATATCCCAATCACCGCGTTTCAGAAAATCGTTATAATTGTCTGTCGCATTGACTTCGGCCCTGATACCGACCTCCTTTAGAAAAGCCTGGGCCGCTTCGGCCAGCAAAGGCAGCTCCTGCCGGGAAGTATAGGTGAGCCAGCGGACGGTAAGGTCCTGACCGTTTTTATCAACGTAGCCGTTGCCGTCAGTGTCGGTCCAGCCGGCTTCCCGCAGCAGTTTTTTTGCCTGTTCGGCGTTATAAGCGTCCGTATGCACGGCATCGCCGCCGCAGGGCATATTGGCAGGGAAGGGACCGACAGCCGGCGTACCATTGCCATTCAAAAGCACGCTGGTAAATTTATCCTTGTCGATAGCCATAGCTATTGCCTTTCTAACGGCAGGCTCCTGTAATGCCGGCGTCGTAAAATTCAGGCAGGCCTGAAAAACTCTGGAAGTATTGGCGGAAGCAACCTTAAATTTTGCATTGCCGGTAAATAAAGGCAGACTGGCATAGGGCAGGCCCTGTGTGGCATCGATCTCGCCGTTCTGCAGCGCCATCGTCAAAGTATCGCCGTCGGGAATACTGCGGACGATAACTTTATCTGTTTTCACCCTGCCGCCCCAGTACGCCGGATTTTTAGTCAAAACTATTTCCGTAGGCGTCAGGCTTTGGACGATATACGGGCCGGTGCCCGAGATTTTGACATCGTCGGCAGTGCCACGCTGCATATCGATGATGCAGCCGTAAGGATCGCATAAATAATTGATCAGCGCCGGCGCTTTTTCCTGAGACTTTATCGTAACGGTTTGTCCGTCAGCAGTGATTGAAGCCAGTTTTAAGTCGTCGGCAGCCCGTTTATGGCGCTTTACCAGATCCTCAAGGCAGGCCTTCACGGCGGCTCCGGTAAGTCTGGCGCCGCTGCTGAAATTTACGTCGTCGCGTAAAGTGATTTTAACAGTATGATCATCAAGAAATTCGTAGCCTGTTGCCAGCCAGGGCTGCGGCTGCATTGCTTCATTAAAGCGGAACAGCGTTTCGCCGACGCCGTAGCGCAGTGTTGACCAGCCCTTATAGGATTCGTGCGGGTCCATACCGGCGTTCTCCATAGCCACACCGTAAGCTGTGGTGCCGTAGCGGAAGACAGATTCTCCCGCCTTGTCAGGAGCTGCGGAAGGGCCGCAGCCGTTGAGCAGTAAAGCGGTAAGCAGCAGACCGCTGCCCAGTAAAGAAAGTTTCATCATAATAGCAATACCCCTCGCATAAAATTATTTAGGATTGAATTTAGGGTCAAGCTGATCACGTAAGCTGTCACCTAAAAGATTGAACAGACTGACCGTCACAAAAATCGCCGCACCGGGTGCCAGGATTACCCACGGCGCCGTCTGCAGCATACTGCGGCTGCTGCTCATCATCGAACCCCACTCGGCTGCCGGCGGCTGGGCCCCCAGACCCAGAAAAGACAGGCCGGCAAGTTCCATCAGCATCGTGCCAAGATCAAGTGCCGACATTACCAGCAGCGGACTTAAAATAGAAGGGAGGAGATGCCGGAAAATTATTTCCGTGTCGCTGCAGCCGCTCAAACGTGCCGCCTCGATATATGGCTGCTGCCGGACAGTCAGCGCCTGACTGCGGGCCAGGCGTGCATATTTGGGCCACGAGATGACGGCCAGCGCCAAAACAGCGTTTGTCATACCGCCGCCCAGGATACTGGCAACAGCAATGGCAAAAACAAGGCCGGGAAACGCTAAAAAAATATCGGACAGACGCATGATAAAATTATCCAGCTTCCCGCCATAGTAACCGCTCCAGAGCCCGGCGGCAGTACCGGTAGTAAAAATGATCCCCACTAAAGCCAGCGCAGAAAAAATGGAGCTTTGCCCTCCGACCAGCACACGCGAAAAAACGCAGCGTCCGTAACGGTCAGTCCCAAAGGGATATTCGGCGCTGGGAGCCTGCAAAGCCAGGTCAAGGTTTTGCAGATAAGGATCGTGCGGTACCCAGTAAGGCGCGCTGAGCGTGACCAGAAACAGCAGCACTGTCAGCAGAAGCAGCCAGCAGGTCTTATGCAGGCCATGCGGCAGTATGTTTTTTGGCATCACCATCCACCGCCTTTAGTAAATTGCCGTGCCTGCGGCTCCAGCTGATGCAGCAGCAGATCGGTGACAAGATTGACACAGGTAAAAATGAGCGCGGTCCAGACTACGTAAGCCTGCACGACCGGGTAATCGCGCATCAAAATAGCGTCCATTGCCATTTTGCCGATCCCGTCGATCATAAAAATCATTTCAATAATTGCAGTTCCGCCTAACAGCGAGCCTACCGACAAGGATAATAAAGTAATGAGCGTACTGCCAAGAGAACGCAGGATGAACCTGCGAAAAACAGTTGCTTTGGGAATGCCGCGTACAAGAGCGCCGGCAACATAATCCCTGTTGATCTCCTCCAGGATATTACTGCGGATATGCCGGATATACTTGGCAGACATGGGAATTGCCAGCGCCAGCGCCGGCAGCAGCAGACCGCCGAACCCTGAGCCGCCGAGGACGGTAAAAAAGTTCAGTTTTAATGCAAAGCAGTAAAGCAGCAGCAAAGCGATAAAAAATCCCGGCAGTGAATTGCCCAGAAACGCGCAGCAGCGAATCAGATGATCGCAGCAGCGGTTATGCCTCAGCGCTGCCACGATACCCAGCGGCACAGAAATGCAGGCGGTAAGCAGCAGGGCCAGCGCCGTCAAATAAAGCGTAGGCTGCAGCTTAGCTACAAAAAGCGCTGTTACAGGCGTGCCTGAAATATACGAACGTCCCATATCGCCGCTGCAGACAGCCAGCAGCCAGTCCAGATAACGTACCAGCAGCGGACGGTCGAGTCCCAGCTCGGCACGGGCCGCTGCTTTGACCGTTTCCGATACCGCCCCGGAGGCCTTATACATCATATCGACCGTATCGTCTGCCGGCAGCTGCATCAGCACAAACGTAAAAAAAGTGATGCCCAGCAGCACCGGCAGCAAAAGCAGAAAACGGTGTTTGATATAAACATTCATCGTGTCAGGCATCCTTTCTGAAAATAAAAACAGCTATGCAAAGTAAACCGCCCTTTCAGGAGCAGCTTAAGCCTTCATAGCTGTATCAATAATACTGTTGTTCAAATAAGAATGAGGGCAGCTTCAACTGCCGGCGGCTGCTTCAGCAGCCTGATATTATTTTATCATATTTTAATACTTTAAGTTAACTCCAAGTCAAGCCTTCAAAGAAAAAATTTACAAAAAAGTTTTTTCTTTGTGAGATTTTTGTAGAATCACAAAACTTTCCTTGAAGCTATACCAAGGTAGATGTATAATAGTAAAGAATCAAATTGACCCTAATATTCAAAGAGAGCCGGAGGTAATTATTAATGAAAAAAATTCTTTTAATGCTGACAATGGTCTTAGTGCTTGGTTTCAGTGCTATCTGCAGTGCCAGCAACGGTAAAGTGCTTGACGCTGAAGAAGCCATGGTCAACAAGTTTTTGGCAGCTTCCAATTATTCTGCCGTAACTTCCATGATGACTGACGGTATGAAAAAAGACTTTACAGAAGAAGTTTTTAAAAATTTCAAAGAGCAGATGGATAAAAACTTTGGCGCTGTCAGTGAAAAACGTTTAGTAGTGATAGAAAAAGGCGCCGATGCTGATATTTTAAGATACAGCATGAAATTTGCCAAACAGCCCGAAGCAATGATGAGCTTCCTGTTTGCAGTCAAAAACGAAAAACCTTTATTAGGTGATTTCGGTATTGCTCTGCCGCAAAAAGAAGAAAATAAAGAAGCCGCTAAATAAAACGGCGTAAAAAAAGGACTGCCAAACGGCAGTCCTTTTGTATTTTTATAGCAGCCCGCGCAGTTTGTCCAGTGCTTTTAATCGGTGCTTGGTGACATTGCGCACACTGCAGCCTAAACGTTTTGCTGCTTCGGAAGGTTTCAGCTCCTGTGCGAACAGCAGCATCATCACCTGCCGCTGGGCGGGGTTCAGCTGACGCAGAGCTTCCTGCAGATCCAGCGACAGTAAAAGCCGGGCCAGCTCGTCCAGGCTGCCGTCAGCATCACGGCAGGCCTCCAGCAGTTCGGTCCCGGCGGCGCTTTCAGTATCTACCTGCGCTTCGTTTTCCCAGATCTGCCCCTGCTTCTGCATGGCGTCAAAAAGGGCAAAATGCACCTTACAGCGCGCCAGCCCAGGCCAGTTGGCAAAATCGGCGCCGTCATATTTCAAAATCAGTTCGATCAGGGACAGCACGGCGATACCTTCGGCATCTTTACCCAGCGACCGGTAAAACATTTCGCGGTGGGCCTCGCTTTTTAAAAGCGGGCTGAAATCTTCGCATAGCTGCAGCAGTGCCTGTCTGTCGCCGCTTTGCGCGGCGGTTATCAGCAGCTGCAGGCGGCTGGGAGGTGTCTGGTCGTTTTTTGTATTGTTTGGAGTGTTAATATTTTTTATGATGATCAAATCCCTTGGTTTTATGATGGCAGGCCATACTGTAAAGCGTTATGCATAACAGTTGCTAGTGTACGCCTGTTTTTTTAAAAAGTAAATAGCAAAATATCCCTTCCAGCCTGTTAGCCCCTATCTCTAAGATAGGGGCTAAATTTTTTTTTGCGGCCGGCCGTTTGCGGAGCAGGATAAGCAGGAAAAAATTAGATCCCGGGCCTTGGCAGAAAGAGCTTTTGCTGCGTTTGCCAAAACAGCAAAAGTAAGATACCGCCTTTAAGGGCCGTAAAGCAGAGACTGGGAAAATTTTTTCAAAAAATTTTTCCGCCGTTTGCCCAATCTTTGAAACCAAGCCGCCAAGCCGTTTACATAGGCCGGCGGCGCCAAGTGTAGCGCGGCGAAAAGCAAAAATGTATAGAAAACATTTCTCGCGTCTTGTGGGGGGGTACAGAGGTGCTATAATAACAAAAGATATTGCTGTATGTTCATAAAAACAAAAATGTAGTTTTAAAATATTCGTTGAGATAATTTAAAGCTATATTTTTAAGTGCTTTTTATTTGCTTATATAAAATACAGGGAGTGGAACATGTACGACGAAAAATGCCTGCGTCAGATCGGCGGCAACGTCAAATATCTGCGCAGCGCCTGCCATATCACCCAGCAGGAGCTGGCGGCGCGCATCGGCATCAGCCAGACGCACCTGTGCAATCTTGAGCATGACCATGCCCGGATCAGCATGAAGCTGCTGCTGCGTATCGCCAATACGCTGGGGTGCGCGCTGGAAGTACTGCTGGACACAAAAGCGGCGGTGGCCTGGGGCGAAAACAGGGACGAGCCGGAAATGGAAGCGGTTGAGGAAGAAGAAGCAAGCTATTCGCTGGAAGAAGTGCGCCTGCTGCTGCAAATACTGCAGCCCCGCAAAAGCGCGTCCGGTTTAAAAAGGTAAAAGCGATGAATAAGGGAGATGGACGAAGTGAGTAAAAGGGAGATACGTGCCAAAAGGCTGGTGGCGGCAGTATTGCTGGCGATTAGTGTGCAGATGTGGTCTGCGCCGCCGCTGTGGGCGGCGGAAGCGTCAGTGCAGACGGAAACGTCGGCGGCCGGGGAAACAAAGGAAACAAAGGACGCAAAAGCAGCGGACAGCGAAACCGGCGGTGAAGCGGACGCCGGGGAAGAAGAAACCGTCGTTGTGCCGGTCATCGGCTACAGTACGCGCTCAGCTGCGGGCAGCGACTACGGCGTCATGCCGCTGGCTGATGCCGCAGACCCCAACCCTAATTTTGGCGGCGAGTGGACGAAGAATGCTTCTGGAGTGTACGAAAGCAATGGCAAAGGTGAGCTGACTGGCATTACTAAGATCAGCGGAATTGAGTTTCAGTATATTGCGGATAATCCCAGTCTGGCCATTGGTACTTATCTGAGTGGAGATTATTATTATTCTCTGGCGATTGGGGGCGGTGCTGATGCTGCTGGTGATCATGCTACAGCTGTAGGTTTTAGCACTACTGCGGAGGGAGAAGATTCTACCGCAATTGGCAATGCCAGTACCGTTTATGAAAAAAGAGGTACTGCTATTGGAGCTAGTGCATATGTTCAGAAGGGACATACTGGCAGCGTCGCTATCGGTTACGATAGTGCTACGACAGCTGCCAATCAGGTATCCTTCGGTACAGGCAAAGTTACAACAGACGATGGACCGGAAGTAATCACCTGGACAAACCGCCGCAGTCTGGCAGGCATCAGCGATATTGATATGGAAGGTACTATCAACCTGGGCGGCACGTGGACGAGGAATGCAACTTCTGATGCGTACGAAAGCAATGGCAAAGGCAAGCTGACCGGCCTTACTAGTATCAACGATACGGAAGTTTTTATTGGTAACGATGGTGATGCTCTTGTTGTAAATATCGGTGCTTATCTTGGTCCTAATGCCATGGGTACTATCAGCTTAGGAGAAGGTAATTATGTTGACGGATCTTATGCTATTTCTCTTGGTTATAATGTCACTACAAGGGGGAGTTATTCTATCTCAATTGGTGCTGTGTCTTCGGCTACTAAAGATCATAGTACAGCCTTAGGTGGTGATGCCTATGCAGAGGGTGTAGGCTCAACGGCGATCGGTTATTATAGTAGAATTGAAGGGGAAAACAGTACTGCTCTGGGTGCTAATTCTACTGTTGCGGCAGAACATACTAACAGCGTTGCTATCGGTTCAGAGAGTGCAACCAGTGCTGCCAATCAGGTATCCTTCGGACACAAAGCCGGAGATAAAGAGAGTACCGGCGGCAGCGCTACCTATGACACAGACCTGTTCCGCAGCCTGACAAATATTTCCGACATCGAAATGCACGGCGGTTTGACAGGTGTAACCAGCATCAACGATGGTGATTTTATATTGGATGTAGAGAATAGTAGAGTGGGAATTGGTAGTGGCATTGATCTTTCTGAGGATGCGTACAATGGCATTGCAATAGGTGCGAATAATACCGTAACTGCTAGTTACGGTATTGCAATTGGTGGTGCATCTAGTGCTCTTGGAGAAAATAGTATTGCCATTGGTAGTGATGCTTTTGCAAAGGCAGCAAATGGTATCTCTTTAGGTGAGTATGCAAAAGTTGGCGAGGAACATACTGGCAGCGTCGCTATCGGTTCCCGTAGTACTACAACAGCTGCTAATCAGGTGTCTTTCGGACAATGGAGTAGTACAAAAAATGAATGGACGAACCGCCGCAGCCTGGCAGGTATCAGCGACATCGAAATGCACGGCAACATCAGCCTGGGCGGCGAGTGGAATGATAATAAAACTTCTGGCCTTTACGAAAGCAATGGCAAAGGCGAGTTGAACGGCGTCACCAGCATCAACGGAGTGATTTTTGCCAAAGACATTATGAATAATGATCGAGATGGTTTGCTTATTGGCACACTTGCCCCCGATACTTATTACGCTGAAGCATGGTCGGTAATGATCGGTACGAACATTGATAATCAGGCCATAGAAGCTGTAGGTATAGGCGCTGATATAAAATTAAGCGGTGACGGGTCTGTAGCTATTGGGAATGGTGCTACGGCACTTAATGATGGTATGGCTATTGGTCTCTGTGCACGTGCTGACGGTAGTACTACTACAGCAATCGGAACTTTCAGTTACTCTGAATATGATTACAGTGTAGCACTAGGTGAGGATAGCAGTACCTCGGCAGAGAATCAGGTATCCTTCGGACATAAGGCTGGTGATAAATATGGTGATGGTAGCAACACTCATGGTGACGACATGTTCCGCAGTCTGGTAAATGTTGCCGATATTGAAATGCACGGTGCTTTGACAGGCGTTACAGGTATCGACGGTGTAACCGTCAGCGGCACGGATGCCAGCACGGGGCTGACCGTGGGCGGCAATGCCGTGATTGGCAAAACTGATACGCCGTTCAGCAGTACGGGCTTTGCAGTTGCTAAAGACGGCGCTGTGACTGCCAAAACTGTCAACGGAGCGACGATAACAGGAACTGCTTTTAATGGTGTAACGCTTAGTACGGACGGCAAAGTCAACGGCGCGGCTATCACCAGTAACAGCTTTAATGGTGTGACGCTGGAAAAAGGCGCCGACAGTCACTATAAAGTTGGCGGCGTCGACGTAACGAAAATGCAGACTGACGTTGCAGGCAAAGCGGATGCGGCGACTACACTTACAGGCTATGGCATTACCGATGCCTATACAAAGACCGAAACTGATACAGCGGTAGGAAAAAAGGCAGATAAAGCGACCACGCTTACAGGTTATGGCATTACCGATGCCTATACAAAGACTGAAACCGATACGGCGATAGGTAAAAAGGCAGATAAAGCAACTACGCTTACAGGTTATGGTATTGCCGACGCTTATACAAAGACTGAAACTGATACAGCGATAGGAAAAAAGGCAGATAAAGCGACCACGCTTACAGGTTACGGTATTGCCGATGCCTATACAAAGACTGAAACTGATACAGCGATAGGAAAAAAGGCAGATAAAGCGACCACGCTTACAGGTTACGGCATTACCGACGCTTATACAAAGACTGCTGCTGATGCAAAAATAACTGCGGCAACTGCCGATATGGCAACTAAAACGCAGGTAACGGCAGATATCGGCACAGCTAAAACAGCGCTTGAAAGCGCTTATCAGGTAGCAGATACTGCTTTAGGAAGCAGGTCAGCAGCTTTGGAAACAAAGACTGCAAAATTCAATACTGCCGGCGATAACCTGACGGGGATGGCGAATATTACCAGTACGGCGGCGACTTTGGGCGGCGTTGGCTTTGCTTCTGCGGGAGTTATGACAGGAGTTGCCAGCATCGACGGTATTGCTATCGACGCCAGCCGTAACCTGTCCAAGGCCGGCACTTATAACGGCGTGACAGTTGCGGTGGCAGGTATCAGCGGCACCAGTGTATTTAACGGTGCTGCGATAACCAATAACAGCTTCAACGGCGTGACATTGGAAAAAGGCGCCGACAATCACTATAAAGTGGGCGGCGTGGATGTGAGCGCGCTGAAAACTACTGTTGACAGCATCAGTGCTGACGGCGTTGGCACTGCTGATACGGCAGGTATCAAACGTGATACGACAGGTACGGCGACTACCAGTATCGAAACCAACACCAAGATCAGCAGCAGCGGTATAACAACGAATAAAGCAACGGTCAGCGGTGCGACAGCTACAACGCTGGAAAACGGCAAGCTGACGGTGGGCGCAGCCACAGTACAGAATATAGGTTTTGCAGTGGGCAGCAGCAGTTTGAATAATGGCAGTCTGACGGTAGACGGTAATAATAAACTGACGACGGCAGGACTGACGGCCAGCAAAGTAACTGTAGGCGCTGTAATAGTGAGCGGCGGCAAAGTGGGCGGACTGACGGACGCGGCTTTGAGTGCTGTCAGTACGGAAGCTGTAACAGGCAAGCAGCTGAACGCGACCAATACGACGGTCAGTGCTTTGGATACTGCTTACAAAGCAGCGGATACGCAGATACGGACTGATTTTGCAGCAGCGGATACGACTTTGCAAAATAATATCGATACAAAAGTGGCACAGACTGCCTATGATACGAAAATGAGCGCTTTGGACAGCGCCGATACCGCTTTAGGCAGCAGGGCAACAGCTTTGGAAACAGTAGTCAATGACAGCACTACAGGGTTGGCGGCAGTCAATACCAAAGTAGGCGCTTTGGATACCGCTTACAAAGCAGCCGATAATGCTTTGAGCGGCAGAGCGGCAGCCTTGGAAACAGCCGCTACAGGTATGAGTTATGACGCTGGCAAGAATACTACCACCTTTACTGGCGGCGTGACGGCGACTGTACTGACGGCAGGTGAGTTTAAAGTCGGCGCAACAGGCTTCGGCTTTGGCAATGACGGCGCTTTAACGGCTAAAACTGTCAACGGTATAGAGATCAAAAAAGACGAATCGAAAGTAATGGTAGGCGGCATCGACCTGACGGCGCTGAGTAATGGTGATGTAGTTACCGATAATACCAAAGGCATCGACCGGAATCAGGATACGGCAACGACTACTATCGAAACCAATACGGCGATCAGCAGCAGCGGCATCACTACTAATGCCGTAACTGCCAGCGGTACGGTAAAAGCAGGTGAATTTGTAGAAGGAAGCCAAAAACTTTCTGATAAATATGCCGCTAAAACAGCGCTGGCTGATTATACGACTACTACAGATATGAATACGAAGTTCGCTGATTACGCAACTACTACAGCAGTAGACACCAAACTTGCTGATTACGCTAAGAGCGACAGCGTTTACAGCAAAGCAGCGGCGGATACGGCCTTTGCTAAAGCAGGTGACGTCGATACTTTAAAAACAACAGTTGGTGACGCTGATGGCGGTCTGGTAAAAGATGTTACGGAGCTGCAAAGCGGCAAGGCAGATAAAGCGACTACGCTGGCCGGTTACGGCATTACTGACGCGTATACGCAAACCGAAATCAATGAGAAGATCGTTGAAGCAACGAAGGATCTGGCGACCAGCGCGACTGTAACAGATATTCAAAGCGGGCTGGAGGAAGTGACTGGCAAAACGGCAGGGCTGAGCTATGATACTGCTTCCGGAAGCAGTAAGTTCAGCGGCAGCGTGGTTATTGGCAATGAGGGTGCTAAAACCCATACTCAAATCACAGATGACGCGATTATTTTCGGTGAGGGCACTGATAAGCAGGTCACAGTAGATGCCAGCGGTATCCACGTAGGTAAAAAAGCGGCCGGCGGCATTGCTTTATATGCCGATGCTGACGGTACGCATATCGATCACACCAGTCTGGTAACAGGCTCGGTAACGGCGGACAATCTGAACGGCGTCGCTATCAGCGGCAACGCAACTGACGGTTTGAGTGTAGGCGGCGTCAGTATCAAAGCATTGTCGGAACGTCTGGACAGCCTGGAACAGGATGGCGTGGCTACCGCCGACATGGGCGGCATCAAACGCACTGACGTTGTAGAAAACAGTGGCAAAACAATAATCGAAGACACAACCAGTTTTACTAAAGACGGCTTGAAAACAGCGAACCTGGAAGCGGCGACGGCTGCTCTCGGCGGCGTAAATTTTGCCGCAGGCGCAGTGACAGGCGTCAGCAGTATCAACGGCGTTGTTTTTGGCAGTGATGGTAAAATCGGCGGCGTGAGCCTGAGCGGCGGTAAAGTGGACGGAGTGGACGTTGGCTGGCTGGATCAGCGGGTAAAATCGCTGGAAGACAACGGCACAGGAGGCGGCGGTACGGGCGGCGGTGGCAGCAGTGCCAATACCAGCGGCATCCACAAGCCTGACGGCGATACTACTAACATCGAAGGCAATACCAGTATCACTACTGACGGTATTGACACTAATAAAGTCAATGCCAGCGATTCGATCGTTGTCGCTGATGGTGAAAAGAATAAAACAGTTATCAGTAAAGACGGTATTCTGGTGGCCGAGGGCGAAAAGAATCAGGTCAAGATCAATGAAGATGGTATCCACGTTGGTAAAAACAGCTCGGTCGTCAACGACACCGACGGCTTTATTACGGATAAAGGACTGTATATCGGCGTCAGCAGCAGCAGCGATACCAGCACAGCCAAATTCAGCGTTGCCCCTAACGGCAACCTGAGCAGCAAAGCTGGCGACTACGGTTTCAGCAATACCTCGGCAGACGGCGCCAAATTTACCCACAGCGGTGATACGGCTTACGGCACAGGCAGCCAGCTGGATACTACGATCCAGGGCAATAAGGTGACTACCGGCAGGATAGATACGGACGAGTTATACGTAGACGGTAATAAGGTAACTGTAGCCGGAGGTACTATCGGCCAGACTGACGCCGTAGACAACCATTTGAGCGGTACTGATGCCGACGGGAATACAGTGACTAATGACGTTAAGACCAGCGCTGTGAACGGAACGACACAGGCGGCTGAGAAAACCTCGGCTGACGGTAAGGAAAGCACCAAGACCGTCAATAATACCTCGGCAGGCGGTACCAGCGTGACGACCAGCAAGACCACGACCGACAGCAAAGACAATGTGACGGTGAAGGAAAGCAGCTTCGGCACGAATGAAAAAGGTATGACGCTGAGCACAAGCAATAAGGTAACTGACAAAGACGGAAAGGTTACTAAAGACACCAGCGGCACGACCACGATGACCGGCGACAGTATCAGCGTCAGCAAAACAACGACGACTACGGAAAAAGACGCTGACGGCAACGAGAAAGAAGTCACCAAGACCAGCGGCACCACGATCGGCAGCGGCGAAGTGACCTTGAAACGCGAGGACGGCAGCACGATAGAAGTAGGCAGCGCCATTGAAGGTATGCAGAGTGATATGCGAGAGCTGGACGGCAGGGTCAACCGTATGGGAGTCGAGATCAAGGAAGTGGGCGCACTGAGCGCCGCTTTGGCAGGTCTGCATCCGCAGCCTGAAAACGCCAACAGCCGTGCGGATTTCGCAATGGCGATGGGCAGTTATGAGGGCAAGCAGGCGCTGGCAGTAGGCGGGTTCTATCGCCCTGACAAACGGACGATGTTGAGTATCGGGGCATCGACGACCAGCAGCAAGCATATGATGAATATGGGTATCAGCATAGCGCTGGACAGGCTGCCGGAAGCAGAGCGCAAGGCGAAGGAAGCGGCCAAAGCTGCTGGCGTTGAGCAGGAAACACTGAACAGGGTGCTGGAGCGTCTGGCGGCTTTGGAGCAGGATAACAGGCGTTTGCAGGCTGATAATGAAAAGCGTGATGTTGCTTATGAGAAACTGGCTGCTGATTATACGCAGCTGAAAGAAAAATATATAGAAGAAACTGCTGACAGACAGCAGCCTGAACAAGCTGAGGCTGAAGAATAAATGTTGGGGGTTGGATGGTAATGAAAAAGACAGTAATCTTATTGATATTAACTTTGATGATGGTGGTGAGTGGTATGTGTTATGCGGCAGGAGATGGCAGTGACTTGAACAGGCAGCAGAAGGTGGCCGATAAGTTTATGGCAGTACTCAGCGGCGATGCTGCGGCTGTAACGCAGCTGCAGGTAGATATGGTGCCGGAGCTGGCAGAGAAGATGACGGCGGCTAATTTTGCCGCTTTGCAAAAGCAGATGAAGGAACAGTTTGGTATTCAGAAATCGGTGCGTTTTGCGGTTTATGAGCGGTTCGACCAGGGCGACCGCCTGACGTATCTTGTAGGCTACAGCAGGCAGCAGGCTGTGCGCGCGGTATATGGTTTCGATAAAAACGGTAAGCTGAGCGAATTCGTTTTTGTACCGCTGGAAGTAAAGGCGGCCCAGAAATAAAAATCAATAAAACCCAATAAAAAAGGCCGGACTGTTAAGTCCGGCCTTTTTATATAGATAAGGTCTGTTACCAGGTGAACCAGGTATAGATGCTGAAGACTGTCAGCAGCATGACTTCTAAAATAAACATCGGTTTGAGGGTCTTGAAGAAGTCGGCTTTAAAATAATCCAGGGTGACGATAAAACACATATGGGTCGGCGTCAGCATTTGTCCGGCTACGCCGAAGGCCATGGCCACGCCTGCCAGGTTCAGGTCGCCGGGCGACAGGGCTGCTACTATAGGCATAACGATCGCTACATGACCCTGTGACAGACCTGTCAGGATGCCGATAATAAAGGAGATAGCTGCGATAATGACAGGTACGGGCAGCGGTGAGGCTTTAAAATCTTCCACGATGGTATGCAGAACGTTGGTATCGGTCAGGATCTGGATAAAATAGAGGATGCACAAAACGTTCATCAGCATTTTCCAGTCGCAGGCGCCGGTAAAAACTTCTTTGATGTTCAGGACGCGGCTTGTCATACGCAGGACCGGGATCATGGCGAAGGTGACCAGAGCCATAGCGGTGGAGGCGTTAAGGTCGCAGAAAACTACCAGCAGGAAGTTGATTACGACCGGGGAAAGCGACAGGACCAGGTTCATAATGTCCTGACGGCGTTCGGCCGGATCGACATCTACATTGCTGTTAGCGGGCATATCCAGCGGCCGGATAAGCACCAGCCAGCCCAGGGCAAAGGCCAGCAGGGTCAGCCAGCACAGGTGGGCGATAAAGTCGCTGAAGGCAACGCCGGCGATGCTGCAGGCCATGATCATGCCGGGGATGATGGGGCTGGAAAATTCAAAGATATGCCGGAACCAGAAATTGATGGCGGCTTTATGTTCTTTGGTAAGGTCTGTATTGCGGCTGGCCGCTTCGACGATGGGCGCAGAAAAACGTGCGCCGCCCAGCGAAGGCAGCAGGCCGAGAAAAGCTGGCATAATGGCCAGTGTAAATTTTTCGCTGGCAAATAAGCGCTGCAGGGCGCGGATCATTCCGTCTAAAGCGCCGCTGGTACGCAGCTCGATTTCCAGGCACATGACAAAATAGAGCGCCAGGATCAGGTCGTAGGTGCGCTGCATGGTAAGCGTGGTGGTGAAGGCGCTGACCAGATAATGGAACTGAGGGGCTACTAAAGCCCAGATCAGCAGGCCGCCTGCCAGGATCGCCGGACCGATGGGGATGTGGCGGCGCAGCAGGATGATGATCAGCAGCATTGCTAAAGCGATCACGAGAAAAATATTCATTTTAAAACCTTCTCACTCTCAAATAATATATCTATTATACAAAGAATGCAGAGAAATTTCCATATTCGGCTGAAAAAAGGTATAATAAAAGAAAATATACTTCTGGAGGTGTACTATGTATATCAGTCGCTTATGTTTGCAGAATTACCGCTGTTATGATAATTTTGAGATAGATTTCAACAAAGAACTGACTGTTATCGTAGCTGAAAACGGTAAGGGCAAAACAGCTATTCTAGATGCGGTCGCTGTAGCTTTAGGGCCTTATCTGGCGTGCTTTGACGGTGTTAAGGCCAACCAGATCAGTGATACGGACGTACGCCAGACCAAAGATACTGTAGGCAGGACTTTGGAGCATGTGCTGCGGATGAAAAGCCAGTATCCCGTTGTGATCGGGGCAGAAGGCGTTGTTGACGGCGAAAAGATCACCTGGAAAAGAGAATTGAAGGCGGCCGGGGGGCGGACGACGATCCTGAATGCGAAGGCTTTGAGCGAGTATGGGCGGCATATGGTCAAGGCGCTGCGGGAGGTCAACGACAGTAAAATAATTTTGCCGGTCATGGCTTATTATGGTACCAGCAGGATGTGGAAGGATAATAAGCTGTTCGAGCTGCGCAAGGATATCAGTCTGGAGCGCGGCAGCGGCTACGTCGATTGTATGGAGCCTTCGTCATCATATAATACTTTTGGGCAGTGGTTCAAATATGCGGCGATGAGCGCGATGGAATTTGACCGTTATCTGGCCGAGAGCGGTAAAAAGGATGAAAAGAATCCGTATACGGAAGTGCTGAAGGCTGTGCGTCAGGCGATCATTACCTGTATCGGCAGTATGGGCTGGACGGATATAGATTACAGCTTTGCTTTTCAAAATCTGATCATTATGCATGAAACGATGGGTGTATTGCCGCTGGAGGCTTTGAGTGACGGTACCCGCAGCGTGATCAGTATGGCGGCAGATCTTGCGTACCGGATGGTGCGGCTGAATCCTGACCTTGGAGCCATGGCGGCTCTTGAAACGCCGGGCATCGTACTTATCGACGAAGTCGATATGCATTTGCATCCTTCCTGGCAGCAGGCGGTAGTGTATGATGTGCGGAAGGCGTTTCCCAACGTACAGTTTATTGTGACGACTCACAGTCCGCAGGTTCTGAGCACGGTCCCTGCTGAGGCTATCCGTATCCTGCGCTGGGACAATAATCTGATCAATATCGATAAACCTGCCTTTTCTTTAGGCGCTGAAAGCTTTCAGCTGCTCAAGGATATTCAGAATGTCGACACGCGCCCGCAGGCATTGCCGATCGTGAAGGACCTGTACAGGTATCTGATGCTTGTGAGCGAGGATAAATGGGATACGGACGAGGCCAGGGAGCTGCGCAAACGTCTGGACGAATGGTCTAAAGGGTGTGAACCGGCTTTGGTCCGTGCTGATACGGAAATCAGGATGAAGTCTTTCAGGAGGAAGAAAAAATGAAACGGGTGTACAAATCTCCGGCTACACCCGAGCGCCTGTGCAGTTATGTGAAGGCGTTCCCGGACGAGACCTGGGAGCATTTCCGCCGGCGCAACCGCAGGGGCTACCGCGAAGTAAAGCAGCAGCTGCTGCAGGATCAGCACGGTTTATGCGCGTATTGTGAGATCAGTATCAAGCTGGCTGAGTTTGAGGACAATGTTGATGATTTCAGGGTGGAGCATTTCTTCCCCAAAGTAGCTACACAGCTTGAAAAACACAATTATCACCTGGACTGGCATAATCTGCTTGGTGTTTGCCATGGCGGCAGCCAGCCTTATGTGTCGGACCCTGAATGGCGTTATTCCAGCAGGAAGAATGACCGGAGCTGTGATGTACCAAAGGGCGGGAAACCGATTTCCGAGCGGATACTGAACCCACTGAAGATACCGGCGTCAGTCAGGCTGTTTCGTTATCAGGAGCATACCGGTAAGATGATCGTTGACGAAAGTTCCTGTCCGAAAAAACTGCAGGCCAAGGCGCGCAATACGATCCGCGAGCTGAATCTGAACGCGCCGCGGCTGCAGCGGATGAGACTGGCGCTGATCAGGATACTGGAGGACGAGATAAACAGTGCTTTGGCTGGCGGAGCGGTGCTGGAGGAGTTTTTGCCGCTGCTGGCGGAAAGTATCCTGCTGCCGGATGAAGATGGCAATTATCAGCCGTTTTTTTCAGTGGCGCGCTGGTATCTGGGTGAATTTGCCGAGGATATTTTAAGGGAAAATAATTATGCGATGTAACGCACTCCTGCTTAAAAATAACTTTTTAAGCAGGAGTTTTTTTGTGGAGGTAGAAAGTAATAATTATCATGTTTTCAGATAATTGCAGAAAGATATAGGGGAGCGGAGAAATATGGAATTAACTAAGAAAGCGTTTAAAGCATATGATGTGCGCGGCGTTGTGCCGACAGAGGTCAATGCGGAGATGGCTTATCGGGTAGGGCGCGTTTTTGCGGCGATGTTTGCAGCTGAAAAAGTTGTAGTCGGGCATGATATACGCTTGAGCGGGCGCGAGCTGGTCGATGCTTTGACGGAAGGGCTGCGGCACGGCGGCAGTGATGTGATCGATATCGGGCAGTGCGGTACGGAGATGATTTATTTCGCGACGGCACATCTGGACGCTGACGGGGGGATCATGGTAACGGCCAGTCACAATCCGGCAGAGTATAACGGGATGAAGCTCGTGCGCCGAGGAGCCAGACCGATCTCGGCCGATACGGGACTGATGGAGATCGCTGATATGGTGGTCGACAGTAAGGATTTTCCTCATGTCAAGGTGCCGGGCAAGACGGAGGGTGCTGTAAGACGTTATGATATCATGCCGGAATATATCGAGCATTTGCTGGGATATATCGACATCAAGGCGCTGAAACCGCTGAAGATAGTGGCTAACCCTGGGAACGGCGGCGCCGGTCCGGTCTTGAACGAGCTGGCCAAATATCTGCCTTTTGAATTTATCAAGATCAATGAAATACCTGACGGGACTTTCCCGAACGGGGTGCCTAATCCGCTTTTGGTACCAAATCGCGAGGCTACGGCAAAACTGGTGCGCGAATATCAGGCTGATCTGGGCGTGGCCTGGGACGGCGATTTTGACCGCTGCTTTTTGTTTGATGAAAAAGCCGAATTTATTGAAGGCTATTATATAGTCGGTTTGCTGGCAGAGGTATTTCTGCGCAAGCAGCCGGGCGCCAAGATCATGTATGACCCGCGTCTGACCTGGAACACGCAGGAGGTTGTGGATGCGGCTGGCGGTGTTGCTGTGCGCTGCAAGAGCGGGCATGCCTTTATGAAGGAATGTATGCGTGCCAATGAGGTGCTGTACGGCGGCGAAATGTCGGCACATCATTATTTTAAAGATTTTTCCTACTGTGACAGCGGCATGATACCCTGGCTGTTGGTGGCGGAGCTGTTATGCACCAGCGGCAAAACTTTGTCGGAGCTGGTCGAAGCACGGATGGAAAAATTTCCCTGCAGCGGCGAGATCAACCGCAAGGTTGAAGATTCAGCGGCCGTACTGGCGGCGATCGAGGCTGAATATGCGCCCGGCGGTCAGGTCGATAAGCTGGACGGGCTGAGCATTGATTATGCCGAATGGCGTTTCAATGTGCGTGTTTCCAATACAGAGCCGGTGATGCGTCTGAATGTTGAGACCAGAGGCGATAAAAAGCTGCTGGCTGAAAAAACAGCGGAACTGCTGGAACTGATCGGCGGCGAAGAAGCCTGACAGAGCCCGTGTCTGATCGGTGCTGGCGGCAATCAAGGTAAGTGTTTATCTAAAAATTTATTTCCTGTTCAAGTGGAGAAAGAGTGATACAGATGACTGCAATCAAACAAGTACGCAAGGCTGTTATTCCGGCGGCCGGATTAGGCACGCGTTTTCTGCCTGCTACTAAAGCTACACCGAAGGAGATGCTGCCGATCGTTGATAAGCCGACGATCCAGTATATTATTGAAGAAGCGCTTGCTTCGGGAATAGAAGATATTCTGATCATTACCGGGCGCAGCAAACGTGCTATCGAGGATCATTTTGACCGCAGTAGCGAACTGGAATTGAACCTTGCGGCCGGCGGTAAAGCGCAGGAGCTGGAGATGGTCAAAAAGATCTCTGATATCCGGATCCACTATATCCGCCAGAAAGAGCCGCGCGGATTGGGGCATGCTATTTTATGCGCGAAGCAGTTTATCGGCGATGAGCCTTTTGCGGTGCTTTTGGGCGACGATGTAGTAGACGGTGAAGTACCGGCGCTGAAACAGCTGATGGATGTTTATGATAAAACCGGGGCCAGTGTTTTGGGCGTACAGGAGGTGCCGCAGGAAAAGGTATCGTCTTATGGTATCGTAGCGTCCGAGCCTACGGCCGAACCGCGCACCTTTACGGTCAGAGATATGGTCGAGAAACCGGGCGTTGAGGAAGCGCCTTCGCGGCTGGCTGTTTTGGGGCGTTATATCATCAATCCCGAGGTGTTCCCGATCCTGGAGGCTACCAAGCCGGGACGCGGTAATGAGATCCAGCTGACGGACGCATTGAAGGAGCTGGCTAAACTGCAGAAGATGTATGCTTATAATTTTGAAGGACGTCGTTATGATGTCGGCGATAAACAGGGCTTTTTGGAGGCGACGGTGGAAATGGCGCTGAAGCGTCCTGATCTGAAGGATAAGTTTTTAGCATATTTACAGACTATTGTCAGTAAGAACTAAGGAGATTGAATGATGAATGTTCTGGTTACCGGCGGTGCCGGTTATATTGGTTCACATGTAGTTGAAGAATTGCAGAAAAACGGTTTCACACCGATCGTTTACGATAATCTTTCCACAGGCCATGCGGCGGCAGTGCCTGAAGAGGTGCAGCTGGTGGAGGGCGATATCCATGATGTTGCTTTTTTGAAGCATATCATGGCCCAGTTTGAGATCGACGCGGTCATTCATTTTGCTGCCAGCAGTCTGGTCGGCGAATCGATGGAAAATCCTTCCAAGTATTATTTTAATAATGTGGAGGGGTCGCTGCATCTTTTGGAAGCAATGAAAGGCGCCGGCGTAGATTATATCGTTTTTTCGTCGACGGCGGCAGTATACGGAGAGCCTGAGAGAGTTCCCATTAAAGAGGACAGCTGTCTGAACCCGACTAATGTTTACGGCCGCACGAAGCTGATGATCGAAAAAATGCTGGCTGATTATGATATGGCTTATGAGATGCGTTATGTGGCGCTGCGTTATTTTAACGCCGCAGGAGCTTCGCCGAGCCGTGATATCGGCGAAGACCATGATCCTGAATCGCATTTGATCCCGCTGGTTTTAAAAACTGCGCAGGGCGTACGCAGGCAGGTTGCCATCTATGGTACTGATTATGCTACTGCAGACGGTACCTGTGTGCGTGATTATGTTCATGTCTGCGACCTGGCAACGGCACATGTTCTGGCACTCAAGCATCTGCTGGCTGGAGGAGCGAGCCGCGTGTATAATCTGGGCAGTGAAAATGGTTTCAGCGTGCGCGAGATCATCGATGCTGCTAAAAAGATTACGGGGATAGACTTTACTGTGGTGGAAGAAAGCCGCCGCAGCGGCGATCCGGCTGTGCTGATCGCTTCTTCGGAGAAGATCAGGGACGAGCTGGGCTGGGTGCCTAAGTGCAGTACTGTCAATGAAGTTATCAGTACGGCCTGGAAATGGCATAAGGGACACCCGCAGGGCTATGAAGGCTGAAAATGTAAGACCGGTTTGCCTGGGCAGCCGGTCTTTTTGCTTTCAAGCCGTTTTTTTGTTAAAATAAGAGTTCAGGAAGAAGAAAACAGAGGACGAAAAAATGCAGCTTGTTGTAGATAAAATTGCCAGGAGTTTTGGCATTAATGAAATATTTAAGGATATCAGCTTTATGATCGATAAAGGTGAAAAAATTGGGCTTGTAGGCGTAAATGGCAGCGGCAAAACAACGCTGCTGCGCTGTCTTTTGGCTCCGGAAACGGTTGACGGTGGTGTGGTGCGTTTTGAACCCGGCTTGAAGATCGGTTATGTGGAGCAGGGGTTTCAGAATATCGGCACCGGCAGTTTGTGGCAGTTTATGCTGCGCTCCTGCCCGGAGATAGTTAAGATGCGTGAAGAACTGGCGGCTTTGGAAGCACGTTCTGCCCAGCTGGAACCGGGTGCGGAGCTGGACTGGGTTTTAGAGGAATACGCCCGTGTGACCAAACGTTACGAACATGTTGACGGATATAATTATGAAGCGTTTATTAAAAGAGTCTTGATTGGCCTGGGGTTTGAAGAAGCGGTCTGGGATAAGACGGCGGAGCACTTTTCCGGCGGACAGAAAACCAGGATGATGCTGGCGGCGGCCCTGGTGCGGCAGCCTGATTTTCTGATTTTGGATGAGCCTACAAATCATCTGGATATTGCTATGACTGAGTGGCTGGAGAAGTATCTGCAGGAATTTAAGGGCGGGCTATTGGTAGTCAGTCATGACCGTGCGTTTCTTGATAATATCGCTACACGGATACTGGAAATGGAAGGCGGGCATCTGACTTCCTTCAAAGGCAATTACAGCAAATATCTGGTGCAGAAAGAGCTCCAGACTGCAACACTGGAAGCTGCTTATGCTTCGCAGCAGGATTATATCGCACGGACGGAAGCCTATATCCGTCGTTTTAAAGCGGGCATCAAAAGTAAGATGGCGCGTGGACGCCAATCTCAGCTGGATCGTCTGGAGCGGATGGACGCGCCTGTGCAGCATGAGGAATTTGCCCTGCGCCTGCCGCCTGCGCCGGAGTCTGCTGAACGGGTGCTGATTTTGGATAACCTTTCTGTTGGTTATGGCGATAATGTACTGCTGCATGATATAGATTTGGTGCTGCGTAAGGGTGAAAAGGTTGGCTTGCTGGGCCCTAACGGCACCGGTAAAACGACATTGCTGAAAACTGTTTTAGGCGAGCTGCCGCCGCTGAAGGGAACAGCGCAGATCGGCAATCGTGTGAAGGTGGGGTATTTTTCGCAGAGCTATGAAAGGCTTGCTCCCAAACAGACGCTGCTGGATAATTTTTTGGTGGAATATGGCTTTACTGAGGAACGTACGCGTTCACTGCTTGGCGGGATGCTGTTTCACGGCGACGACGTTTTTAAAGAGATCGGCACTTTGTCAGGCGGACAGAAGGCACGTCTGGTATTGCTGAAGCTGGTGCTGGACGGGGCAAACTGCCTGGTGCTGGACGAGCCGACCAACCATCTTGATATTATGGCGCGGGAGACTGTGGAAGCTGCTTTGACTGCTTTTGACGGGACGGTACTGGTGGTCAGCCATGACCGTTATTTTATCAACGAGATCGCTGACAGGATCTGGGAACTGGAAGATCACCGGGTCTGTGATTATAAAGGCAATTATGATTTTTATTTAGAAGAAAAGGCTAAAAGACGGCTGCTGCAGGCTGCCGTGCCGAGCAGCGCCCCTGTGCAGAGGAAGGCTGCGCCTGAGCCGATAAGCAGTACTGTAAAAAGTTCCGGCAGGCATAAGCGTGCCTACAGCCCGCAGGAAGCAGAAAAGCTGCTGGCAAAAGTTGAATTGAGTATTCGTGAACAGGAGGCTTTGCTGGGGGTGTTGGAAGGACGAATGGCCGATCCTGCCAGCCATACAGACCCGGAAGCCAGCGCTGCTTTGGCGGCGGAGCATGCTGCCCTGCAAGCGGAAATCGAGAAGCTGATGCTGCGCTGGGAAGAACTGATGACAGCGGCAGAAGTGTTACAGGAGTAAGCAGAAGATGTTAAATGCAATGACGGACGAAGAATATATGCAGTTGGCGCTGCAGGAAGCCCGGGCGGCTGACGTGATCGGCGAGATACCGATCGGCGCCGTACTTGTGGTTGAAGGTGAAGTTGTAGCGAAGGCGCATAATATGCGCGAAACCTGGAACGATGCGACGGCGCACGCAGAGGTCATCGTGATCAGGGAGGCGTGTAAAAAGCTGGGCCGCTGGCGTTTAGAGGGGGCCGTGCTTTATGTTACAGTCGAGCCCTGTCCAATGTGTTCGGGCGCTATCGTCAACAGTCGTATCGACAAGGTTGTTTACGGCTGTCCTGATGCTAAAGCCGGAGGGGCAGAGTCGATCTTTAATATCATCAGTAATCCCAATCTTAATCATACGGCACAGGTCGTCAGCGGCATCTGTGAAGCCGAATGTGCACAGGTAATGAAGGATTTTTTTAGACGCAGACGTGCGGAAAACAGGCTGGCAAAGGCTGGAATAGCTGCTGACAGTGTGGAAAATTAAGAAAAACTCTTTGCAAAATACGGATTTATGATATAATAGATAAGGCTGGTTTACGCGGAGAGGTGTCCGAGTGGTCGAAGGTGTTTGACTCGAAATCAAATGTACGGCAACGTACCGTGGGTTCGAATCCCACCCTCTCCGCCAGATGATTATGCGGTTCTTCATTTATTTGAAGGACCGTTTATTTTTTTGCAGCGGCAGACATCAGCAAGAATAAAAAATATTTGACAATAGTTAGATGTCTAATTATAATTGAGATATGATGAAGCAGACAAAAACGATTTTTTTGATCAGTAAAATAAGAGAGAAGGCTAATAAATTCATTCTGGCAGATCTGGCGCAGCATGGTATTACTAAACTGGCTCCCTCACATGGAGATATTTTAGCGTATCTGTATCAAAGGGAGCGGGTGACGATGAAAGAGATTTCAGACTCTATCCATCGGACGAAACCAACGGTAACGGTGCTCGTAAATAAGCTGGCAGAGCTGGGGCTGGTGAAGAAATTTCAGGCAGCGGAGGATTCCCGGGTCATTTATGTGGAGCTGACTGAGCAGGGAAAAGCATTGCAGAAGCTTTTTGAAAAAATTTCAGCTGATTTAGTTCAAAAAGTTTTTCAAAATATGGAACAGGAAGAAATGAAAAAGCTGGAAATATCTTTGCAAAAGATTCTGGATAATCTGGGGTAAAATTTTTTAAGAAAATAGTTAGAGCTCGAACTAATTTTAGCAGCTGATAAACAAGGGACAACAATATTTTTATGATAGATAAACATGAGATTTACGCAGGGAAAGGAGGCTGGCAGATGAAAGGTCTGCGGCAGTGTTTCGGAAATTCAAAGCAGGCTGCGGCTAGGTGTGCAAGCGGCTGGATCGAGTGATTACCAGGCCCTGAAAGGGGTAAATAAAAGAAAGCGAGTTGAGTTTTGTGAAAAAAGAAGTATTGGATTATGTTATTGAAAAGACACATGAATTGATGAATGCTGCTTCCTGCAGCAGTGAAGCTAAGGCAGCGGCGCAGAGCTGGCTGGATGCGGTCGGCACAGAAGGGGAAGCCGATGAAACAAAAAAATATATTGCCGAACTGGAAGCGGATATTATGCCGATCGACAATCTGATAGCTTTTGCAGGATCTGAGGCCGGAGCCGGATATTTTGGTGCCGAACTGGCAAAGAATATTACCGCACATGCTGAAGAAATAAAGCTTGCTGGGGCTGAATACTGCGATTGCCCTGCCTGTGCGGCTGTGGCAGAAATACTTGCCAGAAAAAAAGAATTGCTGTGAAGGTTTTTAGCAGGTTGATTGCGACTGCTTGCAACAGAATATTGCTGATAAAAGGAGTTTCATTTATTTGAAGCTCCTTTTATTTTTATAATTAAGTATTGATGCCGGATTTTTAATTTTAGTCAGGCTTCGGAAGCTGTACGGCAGATTAAAATTTTGTTATGATAATATCATCAGCCAAATTAGTGATGGAGGCATGAAGTGAATAATTCTGTGGTAATAGATAAAAAGTTTTACTGGGAACTGTTTAAATCTACGTTCCTGATCAGTGCTTTTACAGTGGGTGGTGGTTTTGTCATTATCCCGCTGCTGAAAGCCAAATATGTCGATCATTATAAATGGATGAGTGATAAGGAAGCGCTTGATCTTGTTTCAGTAGCGCAGTCGGCTCCTGGAGTGGTGGCCGTCAATGCCGCTATCATTATAGGTTATCGTCTGGCAGGGTATACCGGCGCTGCAGTTACTTTGCTGGCTACAGTGCTGCCGCCGCTGATCACACTGACGGTGATTTCGTATTTTTATGATGCTTTTGCCCATAATTATTATGTGCAGATTTTGCTGCGTGGTATGCAGTGCGGGGCTACAGCGCTGATACTTGACGTAGGCATAAATCTGCTGCAGAAAGAGCTGAAAAAGAAGCTGCTGCTGCCGTGTTTGATTATTTTCGGCACTTTTATCGCCAATTATTTTTTTCAGGTCAATATCATGTATCTTATTCTGATCGATGCCGTTATCGGTTATTTATGGCTGCAGGATGAAAAATACAGCTAAGGAGGTATGGAAGTGATATATATAAGTTTGTTCTGGAGTTTCTGTATGGTCGGCGCTTTTTGCGTTGGCGGAGGTTATGCTTCCATACCGCTGATCCAGACGCAGGTCATTGATGTCCATCATTGGATATCATTCAGTGAATTTATGGACGTTGTTGCTATTTCGCAGATGACACCGGGGCCAATAGGTATCAATGCCGCTACTTTCGTAGGGACAAAGGTGGCAGGTATTGGCGGCGCGGTAGCGGCGACGGCAGGTTTTGTTACGCCTTCGCTTATTATTATGATCGCATTGGCAAAGCTGCTGGCGAAATATGGAGATATGGGAGCGATCAGGGGTGTTTTGAACGGCCTGCGCCCCGCTGTAGTCGCATTGATAGCTTCTGCCGGTGTGATGTTTTTAACTCTGTCTTTGTGGAACGAAGAAAAATTGCCGGCTGTCTGGAGTGATCCTGATCTGGTCAGCACGATCGTTTTGCTTGTTTCACTGGTCCTGATCAAGAAGAAGATCTGCGGCGTGATCCAAACACTGGTTGGTTCGGGGTTATTGAGTTTGGCGCTGCATTTTTTTATAAAATAATATGGTTGAAAAGTAATTAAAGGATTCCTGACTGTTTGCAGTCAGGAATTTTTGCTTGGAATTTTATTTTTTTGTAACATCTGTAGCGAAATAGTAAATGGTTAAACGTAAAGAATAAATAGTATTTGCGTTTATTAGCATTTTTGTTTAGAATTATTAGAAATGTGTATTAGGGGAAAGAGGTTGTTGCTGATGAAAATTATTGATTTATTAAAAAACGAAAAGGTGTGCATTTCCTGCGAGCTGTTTCCACCTAAAGCAGGTACAGAGCTGCAGAATGCTTTGAATATAGTCAGTGATATTGCCGAGGTGGGTCCGCATTTTATGAGTGTTACGTACGGGGCTGGCGGTACATCTGTGGGTCAGACGGTGGCTATTGCCCGGGCAATAGAAGCCAGCGGACGCCCAGCGCTGGCGCATCTGACCTGTATCGATGCTGATGAAGCCAAGATCGACGGTGTTTTGGCACAGATGCGGGCTGCTGGCGTCCAGAATGTTTTGGCTCTGCGCGGAGATGCGGTGAATGGCAATGACGGGGATTTTGCCCATGCCAGTGATTTGATGGGGAAAATCAAAAAAGCCGGTGATTTTTGTGTAGGCGGGGCCTGTTATCCGGAAGGACATCCGGAAGCCGGCTCTCTGGATCGTGATATTGTCAATACCAGACGGAAAATCGACAGTGGCTGCGACTTTTTAGTGACGCAGATGGTGTTTGACAATAATATTATTTACAATTATATGTACAGACTGCTGCGGCATGGTATCGATGTGCCGGTCGTGGCGGGTATTATGCCGGTGACAAATGCCAAACAGATCAACCGGATCTGTGAATTGAGCGGGACCAAACTGCCTGCGAATTACCGCGCTATCGTCGAGAAATTTGCAGATGATCCCGAAGCGTTAAAACAGGCGGGTATTGCTTATGCTACGGGGCAGATTGTTGATTTAATCGCTAACGGACTGAAAAATATTCATGTTTATACGATGAACCGGCCGGAAATCATCGGCGGGATCATGAAAAATCTGTCGGAGATCGTAAAATGAAGTATGACAGAGCTGAAGCCGTGAGGTATATGGGCGCGAAAAAAGATGATAATGAGGCGGCTGTTTTGGCTGATCTGGCTTATTTGCAGCTGCGGAACGAAGTGCGGCCCAGAAGCTGCTGGCAGATTTTTGCGTGCCGTGTAGATGATGCAGGTGTGACCTTAGTAGATAATGGCATGCGTTTTGAAAGCAAAAATTTGGCAGGACATTTGCAGGGCTGTCAAAAAGCGGCGGTTTTGGCTGCTACTTTAGGCAGTAATGCCGATACTGTTTTGAGGCGTCTGGCATTGACTAACGTAGCACAGGCAGCAGCTGCTCAGGCTGTATGCGCGGCTCTGATCGAAAGTTATTGTGATGAAACCGAAGCCGAGATAGCGGCTGCAGCAGGGCTGCACTTGAAACCGCGTTTTTCACCGGGGTATGGCGACTGGCGGCTGGAGGATCAGCGTCAGCTGCTTATGCTGCTGGATTGTGCAAAACGAATCGGGCTGACTTTGACCGATGGTTATATGCTGACTCCTATAAAATCAGTGACGGCTGTGATAGGATTGACTGAAGATACCGTCTGCAATACCAGTAAATGTGCGGCGTGCGTTAATCGAGCGTGCGAATTTAGAAAGGAATGAAAGCATGGGTTTCAGGGATTTATTAGGTAAAGAATTATTATTTTTTGACGGCGCTACCGGGACGATGCTGCAGGCATTGGGGCTGCAGCCGGGAGAGCTGCCGGAGCTGTGGAATTTTACTCATGCGGCTGAAGTGCAGTCTGTACATGAAGCGTATTTGAATAACGGTTCGAATATCATAAAAAGCAATACCTTCGGGGCGAACCGTCTTAAATTTAAAGGGATGGATATCACCGTTGATGAAGTTGTGGGGGCTGCTTTAAAAATAGGCAAAGCTGCCTGTGCCGGACGTACAAAAGCGTTTGTGGCACTGAATCTCGGCCCTACCGGAAAATTACTGGCGCCTTATGGTGATCTTCCGTTTGAGGAAGCTGTGGATATTTATGGTGAAATGGTACGCAGCGGTGCCAGACACGGAGCTGATCTGATTCTGATCGAGACGATGAGCGATACTTATGAGATCAAAGCCGCGCTTTTGGCGGCAAAAGAAAACTGTGATCTGCCGGTGATCGTTACGTTGACGTTTGATGAAGATGGTAAGCTGTTGACCGGTGCTGACGTTTTGAGCGCGGTAGCAATGGTGGAGGGGCTGGGGGCAGATGCTGTAGGGTTTAACTGCGGCTTGGGACCGAAACAAATGCGCAGGCTGCTGCCGCAGCTAATAGAAGCATGCTCGCTGCCGATCGTTTTGAATCCTAATGCCGGGCTGCCCGTACAGCGTGACGGTAAAACTGTTTTTGACGTTGCCGCAGATGAATTTGCAGCGATGATGCAGGAAATGATACCACTGGGTATTTCTGTCGCCGGAGGCTGCTGCGGTACTACTCCGGAACATATTAAAGCTCTGATCGAAAAGTGCTATGGTATGCAGCCGGGAGGACGCCGCAGCTGTGATCTGACTGTGGTTTCTTCTTATGGCAAAGCTGTCGTTATCGGCGGGGAGCCTGTGATCATAGGCGAGCGCATCAATCCTACAGGTAAGCCGCGTTTAAAACAGGCTATTTTAGACGCAGATCTGGATTATATTTGCCGGCTGGGGTTGGAGCAGCTTGAAAATGACGCCCATATCCTGGATGTCAATGTAGGTGTGCCGGGTATCAACGAAGCTGCCGCTGCAGAGAAAACAGTTCTGGCTTTGCAGGCTGTCACTTCGGCACCGCTGCAGATCGATACTTCAGATTATGAGACTATGGAGCGGGCTCTGCGTTTATATAATGGCAAACCGCTGTTAAATTCTGTCAGCGGTAAAGATGAATCGCTGGCAAAGGTACTGCCGCTGGTAAAAAAATACGGGGCTGTTGTGGTTGGCCTGGCGTTGGATGATGACGGCATTCCTGCAACAGCTGCAGGCAGGTTGGCCGTTGCGGAGAAAATAATCGCACGCGCCGCTGAATGCGGTATCGAAAAACGTAACATTATTATTGATCCGCTGGCGCTGACGATAAGTACGGGACCTGACAACGCTGCTGTTGACTTGGAAGTGATCCGTAAATTGACAGAGCAGAAGATCAAAACGATTATGGGCGTTTCTAATATTTCTTTCGGACTGCCGTCACGTGATGCTGTCAACAGTACATTTTTCACTCTGGCAATGGAGGCGGGGCTTTCCTGCGCTATTATCAATCCGCAGAGTAAAGCGATGCTGGATGCTTACTATGCGTATAGAGCTTTAAAAGGATTGGACGGAGGCTGCAAGGCATATGTGAAGCGTTTTGCTGATTCCGTAAATAAAGTTCCGACAGCTGCTGTCAGTGAATATACACTGCGCGATGCGATCGTTAAAGGCTTACAGGAACAGAGCCGTCTGGCTGTGACCCGGTTGCTGGAAACAGAAAAACCACTGGATATTATCAATACTCAGATGATACCGGCTTTAGATTTTGTTGGAAATGGTTTTGAGAAAAAAAATCTGTTTCTGCCGCAGCTTTTGATGAGCGCCGATGCCGCGAAGGCAGCTTTTGAGGTGATCCGCGACAGGATGGCTGACGGTGGCGCTGTGGAAAAAGGTACTGCTGTTGTTATTGCTACGGTTAAGGGTGACATCCATGATATCGGTAAAAATATAGTTAAGGTACTGCTGGAAAATTATGGTTATAACGTTATCGACCTTGGTAAGGATGTAGCTGTAGAAGCAATAGTGAAAGCTGTATTGGAGCACAAGGCTCATGTTGTAGGACTGTCAGCTTTGATGACGACTACAGTAGGTGCAATGGCAGCTACGATCAAGGCTTTGCGTGATGTCTGCAACTGCCGTATAGTTGTGGGCGGTGCTGTTTTGACACAGGACTATGCTGACAGTATCGGCGCCGATCACTACGCGCCTAACGCTGTCAGTGCTGTTGGTTATGTCAACGAAGTTGTAGAAAAATGATTTGCTGACAGGCCTTTGCAGCGGGGGACAGCTGCAAGAACGGCTGTTAAGGACAGATATACAAAAAAATATGCAAAGTATATTGTATACAAAAACGCGCGGCGAGAAAATCTCTGATGTCACTGTACACGAGAGGTGGACTTGTCGTGTTTTTGTTTTCGGGAAAGTTCTTTTTGTGAGGACAAAACAGTGAAAAAGCAACGCTTTACAGCAACATTATTCTTACAAAAATGTTAAAATACGAAAAATGCTGTTTGAAAACTGTAAAGAAATTGTGAAGAAATAGTAATATTGTCACATCCGTGCTTTGATGTTATAATCATTTACAGTTAAGGGGAAAAAGCTGTGCAAACAGTAAAGAAGGGACAGATTACATTGAAAATGAAAAAAATATTATCAGCGCTGTTGGCTTCAGCAGTAGCAATGAGCTTAGTAGCAGGCTGCGGCGGCGAGAAAAAGGAAGATGCTAAAGCATCCGACGTGATCAAAGTCGGTGTTTTCCTGCCATTGACCGGTGATAATGCTGCCGGAGGCGAACTGGAACTCCGCGGTATCAAGCTTGCCAACAAACTGCATCCTGAAGTTTTAGGCAAAAAGATCGAGCTTGTTGTAGCTGATAACAAATCTGATAAAGCTGAAGCTGCTTCTGTTGCAGCCCGCCTTATCGAAAAAGATAAAGTAAGCGTTATCGTAGGTTCTTATGGTTCTTCGCTGTCTATGGCGGCAGGTAATATCGTAAAAGACAGTAAAGTTCCGGCTGTTGGTACCAGCTGTACTAATCCGCAGGTAACTGCTAATAATGACTATTATTTCCGTGCCTGCTTTATTGATCCGTTCCAGGGTACCGTTATGGCTAACTATGCATTCAAACAAGGTGCTAAAAAAGTTGCTATCGTGCAGGAAGTTTCCAATGACTATGCAGTTGGTCTGGCAAAATTCTTCAAAGAAGCTTTCATAAAATTGACCGGTGATGAAAACAGCATTGTTGAGATCGCAAACTATCAAACAGGCGATAAAGATTTCAGTGCTATTCTTACCAATATCAAAGCTAAAAATCCTGATGCGATTTTCGCACCCGGTAACTTTACCGAATCTGCACTGCTTGTAAAACAAGCCCGTCAGCTTGGCATCGAAGCTCCCTTTATGGGCGGTGATACCTGGGAAACTCAGGAATTCATCGATGTTGGCGGCAAAGATGTTGAAGGCGTAGCTCTTTCTACTGCGTTTGACCGTGAAAAAGCAACTACTCCGGAAGCTAAAAAATTCCTGGATGAATACGTAAAAGAGTATAAAGGCGAGCCTTCCGCACTGACTGCAATGGCTTATGATGCTTATCTGATCGCTATCGACGGCATCAAACGCGCAGGTTCTACTGATACCGTTAAGATTCGTGACGCTATCGCAGCAACTAAAGATCTGGAATGTGTAACCGGTATGACTACTCTTGATAAAAACGGCGATCCTATTAAAGGCGCTGTGATCAAAACTGTTAAAGACGGCAAATTTACATTCCTGGATTTTGTAGAAGCTAAATAATTCATTGGTTCTTTCATAACCCTTTTGCTTTATGTTAGTGCTCCCTTCTCCTTAAGGGAAGGGAGCAATTCTTTTGTGTCATGAGGTGTTTTTCATGGAATTTTTCCAAGCGATTGCGAATATGTCCGGTGACAGTCTTGCGCAGCATTTGGCTAACGGCATATCTCTCGGCAGTCTTTATGCCCTGATCGCCATCGGTTATACGATGGTCTATGGCATTTTATTGATGATAAACTTTGCACACGGCGATATCGTTATGATGGCATGTTATTTTGCCTTTTTCGGTATTACCGTTTTTCACATTCCCTGGTATATTACTTTTGTCGGAGTCATTATTGCTACGGCAATTTTAGGTGTAGTGATTGAACGGACGGCTTATCGTCCGTTGCGTGACGCACCGAAAAATTCTGTTCTTATTTCTGCTATCGGCGCTTCATTTTTATTGGAAAACCTGGCTAATTACTTATTCAGCGGCCGTCCGATGCGTTTTCCTAATATTGAACTTTTATCGCAGAATATTTCTATCGGCGGGATTCAGATCCAGGCGATCTGTCTGGTCATTCCCGTTATTACAATAATCAGCCTTGTTGTGCTGCTGCACATCGTCAATCATACTAAAACAGGTATGGCTATGCGTGCAGTTTCCAAAGACTATGAGATCGCGCGCGTTATGGGCGTCGATATTGATAAAATAATTTCGATCACATTTATTATCGGGTCCTCTTTGGCCGCTATCGGCGCTATTATGTGGGGTATCCGCTATCCTGGCATTACCCCGATGATGGGGGTTATGCCGGGTTTGAAATGCTTTATTGCGGCGGTTATCGGCGGCATCGGCAATATCAAGGGTGCAGTGCTGGGCGGCTTTATACTCGGACTGGGAGAGATCCTGATCGTTGCTTTTTTTCCGCAGCTTTCCGGTTACCGAGATGCCTTTGCTTTTATCGTGCTTATTGTGATTCTGTTTTATAAACCTACCGGCCTTTTGGGCGAAAAAACGACTGAGAAGGTGTGACGAAGATGAAAAAGAAAGATGTTTTCCTTACTTTGATCGCTATTGCCGCACTCTTTGGCGTTGCCTGCTTCGTCCAGACCGAGATGGATTCTTATATCCGCAGGATCGTCAATCTGTGTCTGGTTTATGCAATTATCGGCTTATCCATGAATCTGACGAATGGGTTTGTTGGTCAGTTTTCGCTGGGGCAGGCTGGTTTTATGGCTATAGGCGCTTATGTTGTAGGCATTTTTACCGTGCCTGTAGAGCTGCGCCCTAATGTTTTTTATGCGGCACCGATGAACCCGCTGATCGCTGATATTCAAATGCCCTTGTGGCTGGCCCTGATTGCCGGTGGACTTTTAGCCGCTTTAGTGGCTTTTCTGATCGGTACGCCGGTATTGCGTCTGCGCGGGGATTATCTTGCTGTGGCGACGCTGGGCTTTTCCGAAATTATCCGTATCTGGATAACTAATGCGCAGAGCATCACTAACGGGGCTTTGGGTATCAAAGATATACCGCCTCTTAATGATGTGCGTTATATTTTTCTGGCGACGGCAGTGACTTTTATTTTTATAGCACTTCTGATTAATTCTTCTTATGGCCGTGCGTTTAAAGCGATCCGCGAAGATGAGATCGCAGCTGAAGCGATGGGAGTAAGCCTGTTCTGGCACAAAAATCTGGCATTTATGATCAGTGCTTTTTTTGCCGGCGTGGGCGGCGGCTTGTATGGTGCGCTGCTGGGAACTGTTGATCCGAAGAATTTCCTTTTTACATTGACCTATAATTTTTTGCTGATTATCGTTTTAGGCGGTATGGGCAGTATTACCGGCAGTATGCTGGGGGCTGTCATCGTTACGGCCGGGCTGGAGTTCCTGCGTGTATTTGACGAACCCCTGATGCTTTTTGGTATGGATATTCCGCTTTTCCGTCCTGGTTTCAGGATGGTGATTTTCTCGGCGCTGCTGATGGCCTGCGTGCTTTTCTGGCGGCACGGGATCATGGGGACCAGCGAGCTGACCTGGAAAAATATCCGTGCCTTCTGTAAAAATCCATTCAGCTTCTTTGGGCGGAAGGGAGCAGAAAGATGATTTTAAAAACTGATAATATTACAATGCAGTTTGGCGGTGTGACAGCTGTAAATCTGCTTAATATTGAGATCAATGAACACGAGATTGTTGCACTGATCGGTCCTAACGGTGCAGGTAAAACGACGGCTTTCAATATGATTACCGGGGTCTATACTCCAACCAGCGGCGACGTGATCTATACAGACGCGCAGGGTGAAGAACAGAAAATAACCGGTAAAAGACCCAGCGAAATCGCCAAAATGGGCGTAGCACGTACTTTTCAAAATATCCGTCTGTTCAAAAATCTTTCAGTATATGAAAATGTTATGATTGCCAAGCATCTGCACCTGAAATCCGATTTTATGTCGGCGGCTCTGCACCTGCCCTGGTATAATAAAGAGCAGCGTGAGATGGAAGCTTCGGTCGAAGCCCTGCTGAGGAAAGTTGATCTATGGGAGCTGCGCGATGAAAAGGCGTCCAGTCTGCCGTATGGGCAGCAGCGTCGTTTGGAGATCGTGCGTGCGTTGGCAACTGGCCCGCGTCTGTTGCTTTTAGACGAGCCGGCAGCGGGTATGAATCCTAAAGAAACTGATGAACTGACGGAGTTTATCCGCCAGATCCGTGACGAGTATGATCTGACGGTGTTTATGATCGAGCATCATATGGATCTGGTTATGGAAATATCTGACCGTATCTATGTTTTGGATTTTGGTATGACTATTGCTGAAGGCACACCGGAGCTGATCCAAAATAACAAGCGCGTTATTGACGCTTATCTGGGGGTGGATGAAGATGCTTAAAGTGCAGGATTTATTTGTAGCTTATGGAGGCATCGAAGCGCTCAAAGGTATTTCCCTAGAAGTGCCGGAAGGTAAGATCGTTACGCTGATAGGCGCTAACGGGGCCGGTAAAAGCACCTTGTTGCGGACCATTGTTGGGCTGGTAAAGCCTAAAAGTGGTACTATCAGCTATAATGAACAGAATATTACCGGGCTTAATTCACAGAAAATCGTTAAAACAGGTATTACTTTAGTTCCGGAAGGACGAAGGGTTTTCCCGAATCTGACGGTCCTGGAAAATTTACAAATCGGCGCGTATATGCGCAATGATAAAGAAGAAATAGCAAAAGACATCAAATGGGTATATGAATTGTTCCCGCGTCTGGAGGAACGCAGCTGGCAGATGGCCGGCACTTTATCCGGCGGTGAGCAGCAGATGCTGGCTGTAGGCAGGGCACTGCTGTCGCGTCCTCAGCTGATGATGATGGACGAGCCGTCTTTAGGACTGGCGCCGCTCATCATTAAAGATATTTTTAATATCATTCAGGAGATCAACAGCAGAGGTATGACGATCCTTTTGATCGAACAGAATGCTAATATGGCGCTGAAGGTGGCTCATCAGGCTTATGTACTGGAGACTGGCAAAATAACTATGAGCGGGACCGGTCAGGAGCTTTTGGAAAACCCTGATATCAAAGCCGCTTACCTTGGCAAAAAAAGAAATCAGAAATAAATGCAGCAGCCGGCAGTATTTGCCGGCTGTTTTTGTATTTTCCAGCATTTCCTTGCGAAAATAGTCAGAACAGGCTATCATATAAAAAGAGAATGGTGGTAAATAAATGATAGAAAATTTTTTGAACAGTTGCAGGCGTCATCGCGAAATGCTGCGTTTTTCTGTTTTGGCGATATTTATTATCTGGGTTGTCTGGCAGCTGCATAGTTCGCCTTATATCCTGCATCCTTCCTCAGTCGAAGATGTGCGCCGTTGGGTAGCGTCGTACGGCAGTCTGGGGCCGTTAGTTTATATAGCTTTATATACTGTGCGGCCGGTACTGTTTTTTCCAAGTATTTTTTTAAATCTCAGCGCCAGTATTTTATTTGGGCCAATGCTGGGTATCGTATATTTGCTGTGCGGTGGTCTGAGCAGTGCTGTTTTATGTTATGCGCTGGGAAGTCTGGGCGGCGGCAGGAGGCTGCTAGATCGTTATGGCGGCTCGTGGGGTGAAAGGCTGACTAATTATTTAAGCGGCAGCGGCGGATTTGTTAAGATGCTGTGGCTGCGCACAGTACCTATTTTTCCGTATGATCCGGTAAGCATTATTGCCGGCTGCTGTAAGATGAACCTGCAGCTGTATGCTGCTGCAACTGTACTGGGAATGCTTCCGGGAGCGATTGCATATAATTTACTGGCTGATTCTATTTTAGGCGGCCGAGGATTGTATGTGTCTGTAGCTGTAGTTATTATAGCTTTTGGTCTGCCTCTGGCGTGGTGGGCTTTGGGCGGTGAACATAAAAAATTAAAGGAGTAGATACTGATGAAGGTTTACGTTTGGCGTCATAACAAAACTTATCATAGCCACAGTATGATCAATGAGCCCTGTGTGCAAAACCATTTTTATCTGGATGCACTGGCAATCGTAGCTGCAGAAAGTCTGGAAGAAGCCTTGTCAAAGCTGGCGGAACAGAATGCCGGTTGGCGGATCGAAGACCTGCGTGCGCTTACTCCCAGGGTATATGATTTAGATGTTCCCCAGGTTATTTTTACAGATGTCCGCGGTTCAATAGCGGAATAGGAAGGCGATAACATGGATAAAACAGTGGAAATGGAAATGAAACTGACGATTGCCCGCAGGGATCTGAAAAAACTGCTGGCATCTGAGCTTATTACTGCTACAATGATTAAGGGAAGTTTGGCAAAACAGGAGCTGCTGACAACGTATTACGATACTGCGTCATACAAATTGACCGAATCTGGAATGGCATATCGCATCAGGCGTAACGGCAAAAAATATGAGGCTACAGTAAAAACAGAGCAAGCGTCTGGGGGAGGACTTTCGGCTCGACGTGAGTTTAACATGCCTTTGAAAAAAGATAGTCCGACAGTGAGTGGTTTCACAGAATTAGGATTGGAGACTGATCTGGAAGAATTGCTGGCAGGAGAAGAATTGCAGAAGCTTTTTACCGTAGAAGTGAAAAGGGAGATCAGGCTGCTGCAGGTAACTCCTGAGACTGTTTTGGAAATGGCGATTGACCAGGGCAAGATCAATGCCGGAAAACAAAAAGAAAAAATCGATGAAGTTGAGCTGGAAATCAAAGCTGGAACGAAAGCGGATTTATTAGATTTCACGGCTCAAATAGCTGCTAAAATACCGATTTTTATTGAACCGCGCAGCAAATTTGCCCGTGGCCTGCATTTGCTTGGTAATGGCGAAGAACATGAAATACCAAAGGGACGCTTGAAAATCGACCGTGGCGGTATGGTGCAGGATGAGCTCAGCAAATTGCTGGAGTATTATGGCGATCGGATCTTGAAGCTGCAAAACAGACTGATAACGGATAAAAATGTGCTGGTGCAGGCCGATAAGCTGCTGCTGCCGCAGTTCAAGCATTTGCAGGCTTTACTGGCGCTTATCAAGCCGTTATTGGCTGAAGGGGAATATGATAAAATACGTAAATTACTGGCGGAACCTGCTGGTACACTGGATGTACTGTTTCGTTATAAACGGCTGCTGATGCAGTGGCAGCTGCTGCATGGAACGGCGGGCAGCACTATTTTGCAGCGCCCGCAGCTGGCAGAAAAGTTGACGGAAGAAATAGAAAATATTCTTGCGGAAGTAGCAAAACAGCTGGAACAGGGAGTGTACAGTCACTGTATTTTTAAACTGCTGGCGTGGACTGAACAATCATTATGGCAGAACAGTTATTATGTGGAAGTTGAACAGCTGGCAGGCTGTCGTGTAGAAGACTGGTATAATATGCTGAAAGAACTTGATATTAAAGGGGAAAAAATAGACGAAGCGCAGGCTAAAAGTATTTTACGCGTCTGTGAAGCTATTTATTATGCCCGCCGCAGTCTTAAAATTGACAGGCTCAGTAAAACTGCCTGGAAAGATATCAAAGAACTGTACCAGCGGATCCAGGTACTGGTTTATGATGTTTACAGCAGCAAATGCCTGCTGAACTGTATTAAGGGGAATAACAGCCGTGCGCTTTATCGCGACAGCGGACTTTTGATAGGCTGGCGTCTGCAATCTATGCAGTCTGCCAATACTAAAGCCTTAAAAGCATATGGTAGGGTAGTAGAAGCTTTAAAGAAATAATGGCAATAAAAAACACCGCGAATAATTCGCGGTGTTTTTTATTTATTGAGCTGTTCTTCAAGCATGCCCTGATGGATACTTCCGGGCTCCTGAAGTAATTTAACTTTCAGGCGGGTAATGCGGATATTATCCAGTTCTTCGACCAGGAATTCCGCTTTGGGCAGTTTTACAGACTGTCCCAGCTGCGGAGGGTAATCAAGCTGGGAATAAACCCAGCCGCCGATTGTGTCGCAGGAGTTAGAACTTAATTCAAGGCCGAAAAGGTCATTGACATCTTCAAGCAGCATTTTACCATCAATAGAGTAGGTTTTATCGCTTTCTTCTTCAACTTCAGGACGTTCCTCGTCAAATTCATCCTGAATTTCACCGACGATTTCTTCTAAAATATCTTCGATGGTTACCATACCAGCAGTACCGCCGTACTCGTCGATTAAGATTGCCAGTTGTTTGCGCTGTTTCTGCAGCAGACGCAGAAGTTTACTGATCGGCATTGATTCTGGTACTACCAGAACTTCACGGGCTAAAGTGCGTAAGTCAGGCTTTTGGCCTGCGTTTAAAGCACGCAGCAGGTCTTTGATATGCAGAAAACCGATAATATGATCTTTGTCTTCTTCACAGATCGGATAGCGGGTCATGCGTTCACTGAGAGCGACTTCGATGTTTTCTGTAAAGGAATCCTTAAGATACAGGCAGATCATATCCGTACGCGGGACCATGATCTCACTGGCATGACGTTCAGAAAAATCAAAGACATTATCAAGATAGGTCAGTTCGGTTTTATCGATATAACCATATTTATAGCTTTCTTCCATTAAAATACGAATCTCTTCTTCGTTGTGTGCTTCTTCTGCTTCGCTGGCAGCATGGATACCCATGCGCCTAAGGGTCCAGTTGGCGACATGGTTTAAAAACCAGACTGCCGGATACATCAGCTTATTGAATACGATCAGGGGCCAGGCTATAAACAGCACTACTTTTTCTGTTTTCTGGATAGATAAAGATTTTGGTACAAGCTCGCCAAGAACGATGTGCAGTGCGGTAATGACAGAGAAGCCTACAACGAAGGCGATCGTATGTTCAAGCTGCGCCGGGATATTGAATAAATGAAAAAGCGGTGTCAGCATTTTAGCTACGGCGGGTTCACCGATCCAGCCAAGACCTAAAGAAGCAAGCGTAATACCAAGCTGGGTTACAGATAAATAGGCATCAAGATGCTCTGTGACCTGTCGGGCATAGACTGCCTGCCGGTTACCTTCTTTTATTAAAGTATCAAGGCGCGAAGGTCGCACTTTAACTATAGAAAATTCTGATGCAACGAAAAAGCCGTTGAGAGCAACTAAAAACAGGATGATAATAACATTTAAAAGTATACTAAAATATTCCAAAGAATCTGTTTCCGTCAGGAAACATGTTCACCTCCATTACTGCTTAAAGCAGTATATTATATAAAAATAATTTTATCATATATCAATGTTATAAACAAAGTTTCATTTTTGTATAAATTAGTTGTTAACAAGCCATTTTCGCAGGTAAGAGGCTAATTACTTCCTGCGAAGAATGTATGGTAGTCTAAACGCTGTATATCGCAGTTTTTCAAAAATACTGGCTGGTTTAAAAGGTTTTTTACAACTAGAGAGCTGTTAATTGTAAAAAATAACTATATTTCATCTGATATATTTAACTTGAAAAATTTATAATGTTGCTTGGGCACAGGAAATCTTTAAATTATTAAGTCTATAATATTACGTCAGCAGAATATAATGCTGAATATACAGCGCAGTGGTACTTAAAGTGGAATTATGGTCTGGATAGGCTGAAAATTAAATGTAAAAAACATTTACCATTGATCGTTAAGTATCTTGGTTGGAAGCTGGAGACTGAAAGAACTGACAAACTCAGAAAGGCAGGGCATATGTATCTGCTGCGGGGCAGTATTTTGGTTTTGAAAGGAGGCAGATGGAGTAAATGGAAGAAAAACAGGAGCAAAAAGAATGCCATAAATGGCTGATGCAGATTTGCCCTATCTGTGGCAAAGAATTTGCCTGTAACAAAACTCATCATGTGTATATGGAACGAGTTGGGCGCAAACGTTTGTATTATTGCAGCTACAGCTGTTTTAAGTTGAGACTGTATTTAAAAAAGTAAGTAACGGATCAGATAGAGAATGAGAATTTTGTCGGTATTTGTAATTTTGTTAGTTCTATGGCAGAGGGGGTATGAGTAATTGTAAGGAAAAAGTATTTTACTGCTCATTATCATGAAAAATGAGTTATTGAAACAGCAGTTTCGTCTAAAAAAGAGATGGAACTGCTTTAATATTTTATTGCAAGTATTTTTAAAATTTATGACTCGAAAATAAATATGAAAATATATCTATAATGGTTAAAATTTGCTGCAGCAACAGTAGGTGTAAATGCTGTTGGCGAGCCATGTTTGATTGCATGTTGCTCTAGCAACAAAAAATTAAACTATTGTTTAATTTAATTAAACTATTAGCGGCAATAATGTTCGTCATTTTAATATATTGTTAAACTAGACGCTGTAATTATAAATTTCTACAATAAAAGTGTAATCACAAAGGTGATCAAGTAACCAAGAAGGAGGATTATGTGTAAACTATTTTGGGAAATGAGGTGAGTTTATGGCTCCTGCAATCAAATGTTTAATCGTATTAGCGATAGTGGCTCTGTTATTTATTACTGAACTTATTCCTTTGGCTATTACAGCTATGAGTGGCGCTATCGCCTGCGGCCTTTTAGGATTTATCCCGGCCAAACAGGTTTTTTCAGGTCTTTCCGATTCAACAGTAGTACTTTTCGCAGGTATGTTCGTTGTTGGTGCTGCCATGTTCCATACTGGTCTGGCACAGAAAATCGGTATTTCTATCGTTAGATTCTCCGGTACCAGCGAAAACAGTTTGATGTTTGGTATCATGATTGTCGGCGCAGGTTTATCTTCCGTTCTGTCTAACACAGGTACGGCAGCCTGTCTGATGCCAGTTGTTCTTGGCATCTGCGCCGCAGCTAAGATCCCGGCTTCCCGTCAGTTGATGCCTTTGGCTTACGCCGCAGGCGTTGGCGGTATCATTACCTTAGTAGGTACACCGCCTAACATTATCGTTTCCGGTGCTTTGAAATCCTTTGGCTATGAGCCGTTCTCCTTTTTCGAATTTGCCTGGATAGGTATTCCTCTGACAGTTGTAGCGATCGCTTACATGATGTTTATCGGCAAGTATTTGCTTCCGAAAGCTGAGCTGGATGCGGATCAGGAAATCGAGCAGGAAATCGAAGCTACTGTACATGACAGTAAAAAACAGATCATTTCCGGTTTGATTCTGGCAGTAGTAATCGTTGTTATGGCACTTGATATTAAATTTATCTCTTTGGAAATGGCTGCTGTAATCGGTGCGCTGGTTTGTGTACTGACCGGCTGTCTGACTGAAAAACAGGCTTATGCTTCTATCGACTGGGTAACCATCTTCCTGTTCGCAGGTATGATGCCTGTATCTAATGCGATGGATAAGACCGGTGCCGGTAAATTGATCGCCGAGTGGGCAGTAAGCCTAATGGGTGGTTCTCCTACCCCGATCATTATGACTTCAGTACTGTTTATTATCTCCTGTACTTTGACGCAGTTCATGTCTAATACGGCAGCAGCAGCATTGCTGGCGCCGGTAGGCGTAGCGATTTCCCAGCAGCTCGGCGCGTCTCCGAAAGCAGTACTGATGGCGATCGGCGTAGCAGCATCCTGTGCATTCGCAACTCCGGTAGGCACTCCTCCCTGTACGTTGGTGCTGGGACCTGGCGGTTACAAGTTTATGGACTATGTAAAAGTCGGCGTGCCTTTAGTTATCCTCTGCTTCATCGTTTCCATCATCGTTATTCCGATGGTATGGCCTTTCTTTCCCGGTTAATTGGGACTAGCTGCGGAAGAATGTACATAGAGTTCTCCTTTTAAAAGTAGAAATGCTTTTTGGGTGGTATTTCTGCTAGTTGGCCTGGGATTTAAGATGGAAAGAAGGTGTGACTGGTATGGGAGCAGAAGTTATTGCTGGTGGTCTTATTGCAATTATTTTCTCTACTTGCTGGTGGCTCGTTAGAAGTTGATTCTAAAAAACAAAATTCGTGTATGTCAGTCTTTCCGGTCAAGTAAGATGATCCGAGAGAGATAGCACATAAAGTTCTCCTTCGCTGAAGTGGAAGTACTAATTGGTACTTCCGCTTTTTTATTGTTCTAAATGAGTGATGAGCAGGTATTTTTTGTGCTTGTAATGTATTTTATTGCGGTTTATATAATAATAATTAATTTTGAAGTGAAAATAAATTATAAAAAATATTTATGAAATATGATTTTTGCATCAGCAACAAATATTACAGAGCCAGGTGCAGAGCGAAGAATAATATGCTGTTGCAATAGCAACAAATAATTGGATGTTTATTTAAATAAATTAAAAGATTTAAGATAATAAAGTTCGTTATTTTAACTGTTTTCTAACTGGAGTGCATAAAAATAAAATTTCTATACTTAACCTGTGATTGCTTAAAGCAATCAACATAAAAGTGGAGGTGAATTTCATATATTTGCTGTTTTACAAAATTATTTGAAACTGAGGTGAAGGTATGTCGTCGGCAGTAAAATGTTTAATTGTTTTGGCAATAGTGGCTTTATTATTTATTACTGAACTTATTCCTCTGGCTATTACTGCAATGGGAGGAGCTATAGCCTGCGGGCTTTTGGGATTTATTCCGGCTCAACAGGTTTTTTCAGGCCTTTCGGATTCAACGGTAGTGCTTTTTGCAGGTATGTTCGTTGTGGGTGCGGCGTTGTTTCATACCGGTCTGGCACAAAAAATTGGTATAGGTATTGTTAAAATTTCCGGAACTAAAGAAAGCAGTTTAATGTTTGGTATTATGGTGGTCAGTGCAGCATTGTCCTCCTGTTTATCTAACACTGGCACAGCAGCATGTCTGATGCCCGTTGTTTTGGGTATTTGTGCTGCAGCTAAGATTCCTGCTTCCCGTCAGCTGATGCCTTTAGCTTATGCGGCCGGCATCGGCGGTGTTATTACGATGGTTGGCACACCGCCTAATATTATTGTATCCGGTGTTCTTACTTCCTTTGGATATGAATCCTTTTCTTTCTTCGAGTTTGCCTGGATAGGTATTCCTTTGACCTTTGTGGTTATCGCTTACATGATGTTTATCGGTAAGTATTTGCTTCCGAAAGCAGAATTGGACGCTGACCAGGAAATTGAACAGGAAATTGAGGCTACTGTGACTGACAGTAAAAAACAAATTGTTTCTGGTTTGATTTTAGCAGTGTGCATTATTGTTATGGCACTTGACCTTAAAGCTATTTCTTTGGAAATGACCGCTATTGTTGGTGCACTGGTTTGTGTATTAACTGGCTGTTTGACTGAAAAGCAGGCTTATTCAGCTATTGACTGGGTAACTATTTTCCTGTTCGCAGGTATGATGCCTGTTTCGGCTGCTATGGATAAAACAGGTGCCGGCAAATTGATCGCTGAATGGGCAGTAAGCCTGATGGGTGGATCTCCTACCCCGATTATTATGACCTCGGTACTATTTATTATCTCCTGCACTTTGACGCAGTTTATGTCCAATACAGCAGCCTGCGCCTTGCTGGCTCCGGTAGGCGTAGCGATTTCTCAGCAGCTGGGTGCTTCTCCGAAAGCGGTACTGATGGCGATCGGCGTAGCTGCTTCCTGTGCATTCGCAACTCCGGTCGGAACTCCGCCATGTACTTTAGTACTTGGACCTGGCGGTTATAAGTTTATGGACTATGTAAAAGTCGGTGTGCCTCTGGTAGTACTTTGTTTTATCGTTTCCATTATAGTTATCCCAATGGTATGGCCTTTCTTCCCCGGTTAATTGGGACAGCTGCGGAAGAATAGTACATAAATTTCTCCTTTTTAGAACGGAAGCACATGTCGGTGCTTCCGTTTTTTTGTGGGCAATTAATGAGTCTGTCAGGAAAATGATAAAAGAGCCTGTTCTTTTTAGAACAGGCTCTTTTATTTCTTAAATATTTAAAGCTTTATTCAAAACAAATTAGTCAGCAATGGCAGTAGAAGTGGCGCTAAAATAGAAGTAGCAATACCGGTAAGACCAATTGCTACACCGCCGATGGCGAGTTGCAATGCGCTTTTATTGACGCAGGCACTGGTTCCGAGACCGTGACTTGAGGCACCAATAGCCAGACCGATAGCGATATCATTTTTAAAGCCCAGCCAGGATAAAATTTTATGATTGAAGGTAGAACCAAACATACCTGTAAAAATAACACAGGCAGCGGTTAAGGAGGGGATACCGCCAATGACACTGGAAATATCCATGGCAATAGGCGTTGTTACTGATTTGGGAATCAGAGAAAGCAGAACCTGTTCGCTGGCGCCAAACAGCTTTCCGCAGACGAAGATGGAAACAATGCCGATGACTGTAGCGACAACAACTCCGCTGACGATGACGGCAAGATTGTTTTTAAGGGTCTGACGGTTACGGTATAAAGGGAGTGCCAAAGCTACTGTAGCCGGTCCTAAAAGGAAGTTTATGAAGTTTGCTCCGGCAGCGTATTGTTCATAAGTTATATGAGGTGACTGAAAATAAATGATGCCCATAATAATAGGGCAGGCCAGTACGAAAGGTGGAATAATGTTAAGCTCAAAACGATTGACGATCAGTTCGCAGAAGACGTAAACGATAATGGTCAGTCCAATGCCGAACATGGGTGAATTTAATAAGGCTTCGGGAAAGAACATCAATGTTTTCCTCCTTTGCTGTGTTTGGAAACCAGCTCGACAAAAGCTGTAGTAGTAATAAGAATAATCAGACTGCTGACGATGATCGTGATGAAAATTGCGATGCTTTCAGCTTTAATAATATCGAGATAAAGCAGCATACTGATACCGGCTGGTAAAAACAGCATGCCCATCTTTTCGATCAGGATAGTACAGGCGTCTTCGACGCTTTCCTCACGGATGACACCTGTCAAAAGCAAAACAGCCAACAGGATCATACCAAGCAGTGCCGGTGGAAAAGCAATGTGCAGGGCCTGCAAAAATAAAACACTGACCCATTGCAGAGCCAGCAGAATAGCGATACCACGTAAAATAGAACCAGCTGTCATAAATTTTCCCCTCAATTTGTATAGAATAACTATTATTGTACTCTTGCATATATGTTTGTCAAGATTTTGATGAATTAAAATAATAATAAAAATACTTGACTTTTTGACTTTTGGCGTTTATAATAAAAATTAAGGAAGCCGGCGATGCCAGCTTCCTTGCGAATTATCCTACTTAAAAGCTATATAAAGATTAGTTAAAAGAATCAAACCTAAAAGGCCCATGGCAAACAGTCCCAGTAGTTCGAAGCGGTACATGGATACTTCTTCATTGAGCAGTGTATAACTGCGCTGGATAACGTGGATTTTATTTTCAATATTGTCTTTCCAGACAGAAGCGCGCAGCAATGACAGATATCGAGTGTAGATACGTGCATAGAAAATATCTTCTGTTACCTGCAGGGCATTGTTGATATTGCTGGTGAGACTGCTGACATCGGCCATCAGTTCCATCAGGTTACCGCGGATCTGGCGATAGCTTTCGAGCCGCGTTGCTTTACTGGTCATATTGGCTTCTTCAAGTTCATCATAGGTTTTATCAATGGCATTGTTGAGAGCGTTATCATAATAGCGCAGCTCTAAAAACTGTGCATTGGCAAATTCAAGCAGATCAGGAACGTCAAGGCTTCCACTTTGGTCGTAAACTACGGCTGAATCCCAGGCCAGATAAGTAATGTCGTCGGCATAGGAGAAGCGATTTTCCAGTGTTTCCCTGCGAGTTTGTTCACTGACAGGGGTTCTATCTTTAAGTAGCAGCGGGACCAGATCCCAGTCAGGGATATTCTCTTTGAAGTAATAAACAACAAAGTCTTCGTCGAAATCCGAAACACGCTCGTTTGAGCAGGCGGGACGAATCGTTTCCAGAACGGCGTCCAGATAATGATGGATCTCGTCTTCCGGCATATTTTCGCTGACGATAGCCATATCGAGATATTCGTCGTAAGTTACATCGTCTTCAAATGGGATTCTGATAATCAGGCTGATAACTCCCAAATCAAAAATACGGGCCTTGATTTCAGCCAGATAGGTTTTGCCGCCAAGTTCCATTTCGTGTGAACCAAGTTCTACCAAAACAGGCGGGTCTTTAAAGGTAATGGATTTTGTCGAGATCCTGTCCAGACGCAGACGTGAAGCTATTTTATTGCGGCTGGTCCACAGGGCCTGTACAAGGTCCAGGTTGATTTCGTCGGCGACGTCAAACAATCTGTAAACGATCATGGATGTATTCATACTTGCCTCCATATTATATTACTTTGATGATTTGCTGGTTGATATTGAATGATACAGGTCAGCAACAAGTGCAGAAGCCCATTGGCGTAGAGAGATATTATCTCGTTTACTATGCAAAAGCAGCTTACTTAATTGGTTTATTCGCCGCAGAGTTTAGTTTCCCTGCGTGACGATAAAAATTTTCTGTAAAAATAAGTTAATAAATTCTAAATTAGATTATAGTCAGGAGGTGTAGCGATATGCAGGAACGCTACAGTGAAGAAGTAAAAAGTATTTTGGAAGCAGCGCAGCAGCAGGCTGTAATGAATTATCAGCAGGAGCTGTCATGTGCGCATATTTTAGTGGCCTTAAGCAGCAGTGAAGGTTTTTTCAGATTTTTACTCGCTAATGTCAAGGCAGATGAAAGAAACTTTGCACAGGAGGCTAAAGCGTTGATGCAGCGCATTCCTTCTGTAAAGGGACAGGATCGTCAGCTGGTGATGAGCACAGCTTTAGCCAGAGTATTAGGGCTGGCAGCGCAGGCCGCCGGTCAAGGTGAAGTGAATGTTGGCAATTTGGTTGCAGCTTTAGCCGGTGACGGTGACAGCGAGACTGTTTCTCTGCTTAAAAAGTATGGTATTGATAAGAAAAAGGTTGAGGGCTTGTATATGGCTTATACTAATGGGCAAGCTGATGAAGAAAGCAAACAGACACTTGAAAAATATGGACAGGATCTTACTGCTAAAGCGATGGAAGGCAAGTTGGATCCAGTTATTGGCCGTGATGAGGAAATTCGCCGTGTAATTGAAATTTTATCGCGTCGTAAGAAAAATAATCCGGTGCTGATAGGTGAGCCTGGCGTTGGTAAAACGGCAATCGCTGAAGGTTTGGCAAGACGTATCATAGCAGGTGATGTACCTGAAAATCTGAAAAACAAGACTTTATACGCTTTAGACCTGGCAGCTTTGGTTGCCGGTGCTAAATATCGCGGAGAGTTTGAAGAACGTTTGAAAAAGGTTTTGAAGGTTATTTCCGATTCTGCAGGACAGATCATTATGTTTATTGATGAGCTGCATACCGTGGTTGGTGCTGGTGCAGCCGAAGGAGCCATGGATGCGGGTAACATACTGAAACCGATGCTGGCCCGCGGTGAATTGCGTTGTATCGGCGCGACTACATTAAATGAGTACCGCAAGTATATTGAAAAAGACAGCGCTTTAGAGCGTCGTTTCCAACCGGTAATGGTCAAACAGCCAGGCGTTGAGGATACGATTTCGATTCTGCGTGGATTGAAAGAACGTTATGAGGTGCATCACGGTGTAAGGATTAAGGATGCGGCTTTAGTTGCGGCTGCTGTAATGAGTAACCGTTATATCAACGATCGTTTTTTGCCTGATAAGGCGATTGATCTGGTCGATGAGGCGGCAGCACGATTGAGGACCGAGATCGATTCGCTTCCGGCAGCGCTTGACGAAAGTAAGCGGCGGATACTGCAGCTGGAGATCGAGGCTCAGGCCCTTGGCAAAGAACATGATGAGCAGTCTAAAGAACGGCTGGTGAAAATTGAAGAAGAGCTGTCTGAGCTGAGGAAGGAAAATGAAGAGCTCGTTAAACGCTGGGACGGCGAAAAAGCTTCTATTGCCCGTGTGCGCGAAGTGAAAAAAGAGATTGATGCCGTTAAACAGGAAATGGAAGGCGCTGAGCGCAGCTATGATCTGAATAAACTGGCAGAACTTAAGTATGGACGGCTGCCGGCGTTGGAGAAGGAACTTGCAGAAGTCGAAGCAAACAATAAAAATGATAAAGAGAATGTGCTGCTGAAAGAAGAAGTAGATGAAGAAGATATCGCTAAGGTGGTCAGTACTTGGACAGGGATCCCTGTTTCGCGTCTTAGCGGCGGCGAACGCGAAAAGCTCGTACATCTTGAAGATATCCTGCATCAGCGCGTTGTCGGTCAGAACGATGCGGTTAAGGCTGTCAGTGAAGCTGTCGTTCGTGCCCGTGCCGGCATAAAAGATCCTGATCGTCCGATTGGCTCATTTATTTTCCTTGGTCCTACCGGCGTTGGCAAAACAGAGCTGGCTAAGGCTTTAGCCGAGATATTGTTTGACGACGAACGCAATATGATTCGTATCGATATGAGTGAATATATGGAAAAACATACCGTTTCCCGTCTTATCGGTGCACCTCCAGGCTATGTAGGCTATGATGAAGGCGGACAGCTGACTGAAGCAGTGCGTCGCCATCCTTATTCTGTGATTTTACTGGATGAAATCGAGAAAGCACATGCTGATGTGTTTAATGTACTGCTGCAGGTACTGGATGATGGCCGGTTGACCGACGGACAGGGACGCAATGTTGATTTCAAAAACACGTTGATTATTATGACGAGTAATCTTGGTTCGGCCGAGATCATGAAAAAGCAGGGACAAATTTCCAGAGAAGATATCCAGAGTATGCTGATGCAGTTCTTCAGACCGGAATTTTTGAATCGTGTGGATGATATCGTGGTCTTTAAGGCCTTGGAAAAAGAGCAGATTAATGATATCGTGAAAATGATTCTGAAAGAGCTTGGTGAAAGACTGGAAAAACAGCTTGATCTGACGCTGGTATGCAGTGATGAAGCTGTGGCATATCTGGCAGATACAGGGTTTGACCCCGCTTTTGGTGCCCGTCCTTTAAAACGCTTGATCGTACATACTGTTGAAAATCTGCTGGGAAGAAAAATTGTCAGCGGAGAGATCAAGAGCGGTGAAACTGTAAGAGTAGTCCTGAAGAATGGTGTAATTGATATTGAGCAGGTTTCCTAAGTATTAAAAAAGTAAAGATTTCTGTAAAACAAGGCTGTGTTCGTTGAACACAGCCTTGTTTACGTATATAATGAGTATATAAGGAATTTTTTTATTGGAAGGAGCGATCAGAATGGCTAAAAAGGTAGTGATTATTGGCGGTGTTGCTGCTGGAATGAAAACAGCTTCACGCCTGCGCCGCAGAGATAAGGACGCAGAAATCACAGTAGTGGAACGTGGACAGCAGGTAAGTTATGGAGCCTGCGGTTTTCCTTATTACATTGGCGGAGATGTAAAGGATTTTTCCAGTTTTACTCATACACCGCAGGGGTTTGCACGTGATGCGGAATTTTTTAAAAATGTTAAAGGCTTTGATGTTGTTACCGGGCATGAAGCTCAAAAAATAGACCGCGCGAATAAAACGGTAACCGTAATGGATAAAGAAACTGGGGCAATACAGGAAATGTCATACGACGTATTAGTGTTAGGGACTGGGGCTACGCCTGTAAAGCTGTCTTTACCTGGAGCTGAACTGGGAGGGATACATAATTTCTGGTTCCCCTGGGAGACACTAAAGGTTAAGGAAGAGATGGAAGCCTATAAAGTCACCGATGTCGTTATCGTTGGGGCGGGCTTGATAGGCATGGAACTGGCGGAGGCTTTTCATAAGCAGGGGCTGACTGTAAATATTGTAGAGATGCAGGATCGTATTCTGCCGCAGATGCTGGATCTGGAAATGGCTGATTTAGTTAAGAAACCATTAGAAAAAGCCGGTATCAGGTTATATCTGGAAGAAAAGACGCTGGGTTTTGAAGGCGAAAATGGACGAGTTACAGCAGTAAAGACTGATAAACGTACGATTCCGGCTCAGTTGGTTATTGTGGCGGTAGGTGTACGCCCGAATACAGAGTTGGCAAGTGCTGCCGGACTGGAGCTAGGTACAAGCGGGGCGATTGCTGTTAATGAATATTTGCAGACCAGTGATCCTGATATTTATGCCGGCGGTGACTGTGCAGAAAATATGAATCTTATCAGCAAGAAAAGAATATTTGCACCAATGGGTTCCACTGCGAATAAACATGGACGTGTTATTGCGGACAATATTTGTGGTGACATGATAAAATATCCCGGTGTTTTAGGAACAGGGATCTGTCAGATATTGAACTGGCAAGCCGGAAGTACGGGTTTGAACGAAAAAACGGCCAAAGCCGCAGGGATTGAGTTTGAGTCTGTGGTCGTACCTGGATTTGACAGATTAGGTTATATGCCCGGCGCGCAGCGTTTGGTCCTGAAGCTGCTGGCGGAAATTAAGACTCAGAAGGTTATAGGGGCTCAGGTTGTAGGAACCGGCGGCGTTGATAAACGTGTAGATGCTTTGGCTGCTGCCATGAGCTTTGGAGCGACATTAGAAGATTTGAGCAATATTGATTTCGCATATGCGCCGCCTTTTAACGGGCCAATAGATAATATTGCGACAGCCGCCAATGTTTTGATGAATAAAATAGAAGGACGCCTGCGCAGTATTAATCCGAAAGATTTTAAAGAATTGCGTAAAAGCGGTGAATATACTTTGGTAGATGTGCGCACTCCGGGAGAATATAAAAGTAACCGTATCGCTGGCTGTGCTAATATCATCAATTTACCTTTGGGCAAGGTGCGCAGTGAAGCCGAGAATGTGCTGGCTGATAAAGACGCTAAACTTGTTTGTTCCTGTCAGATCAATCTGCGTGGTTATGAAGCTGAAACTATGCTGCGGGCCTTAGGTTATAAAAATGTCCAAAGCCTGGAAGGAAGCATGAGCAGCTGGCCTTATGAAACTGAAAGCGGCGAAAAGAACTAGAAAATAAATGTTACATATATGCAAGATTTCTTAGCTTTTTTGCAGAAACCTTGCATATATTTTTTTGTTTTATAAAAAGACTTGCTTATTACTTTAAAAGGGCGTATAGTTTAATACTGTTTGGGAAGGGGTATTACAATGATTATCAGACCAGCTACAATTATGAGGAATGATTATAATTTGATTTCTGAATATGCGCATCAAAGCGGCGAAATTGTATATTTAACGAAGTATGGTAAAGGTGATTTGGTTGTGATGAGCATCAAAACTTTTGAACAGCGTGAAGAAAAGTTTAAGTTCTATCATACTGTTATGCAGGCAGATTTAGACAGACAAAAAAGTGCCGAAGAGCTTTTTGACGGAGACGACGCTATCGCCAGATTGAAGGCGAAATTTATTGACTGATTATGCAATACGTACAGGATTGAAGATATTACCGCAGGCATGGCACGATCTTTTGGAAATTGGGTTTGTCTACAGCAGACAGGGTAAGAGACTTGAAGCAAGTGCTGTGACATGTAGTATTGTTAGTAAACTAAAGGAACTACAGGATTTTGCAATGCTGGGGAACAAAACACCCTTGAGCAGTTTGAATGAGAAAAAATATTTGATGCTGATGATAGATAAGTATGCCTGTATTTACCGCAAGGTTGAAAATACTGTATATATTTATCATGTTACAGAATTACAGCGTGATTATCCTAAATTAATGAAATGACGGCAGGCAGCTTTTGCTTACAGCGAAAGCTGTTTTATTATTTTCCGGCAAGGGTATTTTACAGTAGTTTCACATATTTTCGAGTCTAGTGAGAACACTACCCTTGTGGTATAATATTTAAATATGAACAGGATAATTTGAGCGTTAAGGAAAGTGGTGAAGAAATGGCTGATAAATTTTTAGTTATTGATGGCAGCAGTTTGATACACAGGGCATTTTTTGCTTTGCCACCGTTGATGACCAAGCAGGGAGTTCATACTGGCGCAGTATATGGCTTTTGTAATATGCTGGTGAAGCTTTTGGGTGATGTAAAACCTAAATGGCTGGCAGTTGCATTTGATAAATCACGTAAAACTTTCCGAACGGAAATGTTTGCAGATTATAAGGGGCAGCGTAAACCTACGCCCAGTGAACTGAGCGAACAATTTCCACTGGCCCGGCGTTTGCTGGAAGCTATGAACATCACTGTTCTTGAAACTGATGGCTACGAGGCTGATGATATTATCGGTACTTTTGCCGTACATGCGCCGCAGAACGCAGAAATTATTATCGTAACCGGCGACAAAGATGAATTGCAGCTTTTGGATGACAGGGTAAAGGTTTATTTTACCAAGCGAGGGATTTCTGATATCAAGGCGTATGATGTTGCAGCATTTGCCGCTGATTATGAAGGGTTGTCGCCAAAACAGCTGATTGATTTAAAAGGACTGATGGGTGACAGTTCAGATAATATTCCTGGCGTTCCCGGTGTAGGCCCTAAAACTGCTTTGAAGTTGATTTGTGAATATGGAACAGTAGAGAAGGTTTTAGAAAATATTGCGCAAATCAGCGGAAAAAGTTTAAAAGAGAAATTAGAAAATAATAAGGATGCTGCGCTGCTTTCAAAAAAGCTGGCAACCATTTTTACAGAAGTTCCAGTCGATCTTGATCTTGATAAATATGAACTGAAAGCTATGTCGGATGAGGCAAGGCCTTTAATGCAGGAATTGGAGTTCCGAAATTTGCATGAGAGATTCCAGACTATTTTGGGCGGCAGTGACGGTACCTTTGATCTTTTTGGAGAAAGTATCGGTCAGGAAAACGCCAATATAGAAATTGCGCTTTTAGAAACAGCAGAACAGGGCAAAGAATTCTTTGCGTTATTGCAGCAAAAGCAGGAAAAGGTTGCATTTACTGCTGTTTGCGGCGGCGAGTTACCTAAAATCCATTTTACTGCAGTGGAAATTTTTAATGATGGAAAAATTTATAAATTGCAGGAAGGCAGCGGGGCCTGGAACTTTTTTTATGAATGGCTGTCTGATTACAAACAATTGAAAGTTACATGCGACAGCAAAGAGATTTATAAGGCTTGTATGTGCCTGAATAAAAAAGCCGACGGTATAGTTGATGATATAGATATAGCTGCTTATTTGATTGAACCAGGTCGCAGCTCCTATAGTTTGAAGGCAGTTGCAGAACGTTATCTGGCTGCAAATAACGGTGGGAATGCCGCTGATTTGCAGGCGTTACTTCCGCTTATTGAACAAAAACTGCGGGATTATGAATTGTATAAACTATATACGGAAATGGAACTGCCGCTGGCCTATTTGCTGGCAAAAATGGAATTAGCTGGAATTAAGCCGGATGTGAAGCTGCTAGAGAGTATTACAAAAGAAATGGCAGTACAGATAACTGCTTTAGAGATTTTGGCAGAAGAACAGGCCGGTGAAAAATTTAACCTGAAATCTCCTAAACAATTAGGTGTACTGCTGTTCGAAAAGTTGGGGCTTCCTATTATAAAAAAGACAAAGACCGGTTATTCGACAGATGTTTCTGTTTTGGAACAACTGGAAGGTTCGCATCCTCTGATTACGACGATCCTGGAACATCGCAAGCTGACAAAACTGCATTCAACATATCTGGAAGGGCTGCGCCCACTGATCAATCCTGCGACAGAGAGAATTCATACGCATTTTCAACAGACGGTAACGGCAACAGGAAGGTTATCAAGTACTGACCCGAATTTGCAGAATATTCCTGTACGAACTGAGATCGGTAAAAGAATCCGTGAAATATTTATACCGGGGACTGGTTATGACTGGTTGATGTCTTGCGATTATTCTCAGGTAGAACTGCGTGTACTTGCACATATGGCACAGGATAAGCTGCTTTTGGAATCTTTCCTGAATGGTCAGGATGTACACGCACGTACAGCGGCAGAGGTGTTTGGGGTGCCGTTGGAACAGGTCGATTCAATGATGCGTACCCGTGCGAAAGCAGTTAATTTTGGCATAGTTTATGGTATAAGTGATTTTGGACTGGCTAAACAGCTGGATATCAGCCGCGGTGAAGCAGCCGAGTATATAAAAAATTATTTTGCCCGCTATACAGGGGTAAAGAAATATATGGATGATACGGTCAATCATGCTCGGGAACAGGGTTATGTAGCTACAATGTTTGGACGTCGCCGTTATCTGCCTGATATCAGGCACAGTAATTTTAACTTACGCAGTTTTGCTGAGCGCACTGCCATCAATACGCCAATTCAGGGGACTGCGGCGGATATAATCAAAATAGCGATGCTTAAAGTTGAACAGGCGCTTTCTGATGCTAAAGTCAAGAGCCGCATTTTGCTGCAGGTACATGATGAATTAGTATTAGAAGTTATGGAAACGGAAAAAGAGCTGGTGGCACAGCTTGTAAAAAAAGCAATGGAAAGCGCTGCTTCTCTTAGTGTGCCGCTAACTGCCGATGTTGCCTGGGGGAAAAACTGGGCACAGACCAAATAGGAGGGATATCCATGCCGGAGTTGCCAGAAGTGGAGCAGGTCAGAAAGACTTTGCTGCCGCATATTAAGGGAAAAACTATTACTAAAGTTGAAGTATATTTGGATAGGCTGGTCAAACATCCATCGTCTGAGCAATTTATCAAAAATCTGACCGGTCGTACGATTGAAGACGTTTGCCGTCGCGGAAAGTATCTGGTGCTGAAAACAGGTGTCAATCAAAAACTTATCGTGCATTTACGTATGACCGGGTCTTTGGTGGCACAGGCTAGTGATTTAGAAGCACCGCCTTATGCCAAGATAAAATTTGAATTGACTGACGGTGTTACTATGTGGTTCTGTGATATAAGAACTTTTGGAACACTGTATTTAGTTACGGATGATGATTGTTACATTGCAGGTTATGAAACCTTGGGGCCTGAACCGCTGACAGTAGGGTTTAATCCTGAATATCTGGCCCCGATAGCTGCTAAAAGCCGCAAGCCAATCAAAACGTTGATTCTTGACCAAACTGTTATTGCCGGACTGGGAAATATTTATGCTGATGAGTGCTTGGCTTTGGCTGGAATTTTGCCTACACGTATAGCTAATACTTTGACGCGTGCGGAAATCGAAGCTGTGCATGAAGCGGCGAACAAAGTGATTGCACAGGGAATTGCCAATCGAGGAACCACTTTTCGTGATTATAAGGATGGCGAAGGTAATAAAGGTGACAATCAAAATCATCTGCTTGTTTATGGACGTGGCGGCGAACCGTGTAAAACCTGCGGTGAGCCTTTAGCCACGACAAAGGTTGGCGGCAGAGGCACTACTTACTGTGCCAAATGCCAGCACTGAGTGAAGTTATGAAAACTATTGGGTTAACAGGTGGTATTGCTTCTGGAAAAAGTACTGTCGCTTCGATTTTACAGAAACTGGGAGCTCATATTTTTGATGCGGATATTGCAAGCCGGCAGGCAGTTGCGCGTGGATCACAGGGGCTGCAACAGGTTGTAGATGTTTTTGGCAGAGATTACCTGACAATTGACGGGGAGTTGGACCGGCAGAAGATTGCACAGCTGGTTTTTGAAAATAAAGCAGCGTTGGGGCAGTTGGAAAGCATAGTTCATACTTATGTGCGCAGTGAAGCAAAAAAATTTTTAGAACAGTGCAGGCTGCAGAATTTATCAGCAGCGGTGCTTGACGTGCCGCTGTTGATCGAATGCGGCTGGTATAAAGAAGTTGATTTAGTGTGGCTGGTTGCAGTTGACGAACAGACTCAGGTTGAGCGTGCTATGGCACGCAGTGGAATGTCGCAGCAGGAAGTAGAGGTTCGTATTGCGGCACAAATGACTTTGGCTGCAAAGTGTCAGTATGCGGATTTGATCATTGACAACAGTGGCAGCCTGAAGCAAACTGAGCTGACAGTAAAAAAAGAATGGGAAAAAGTATTACAGATGGAGGATTGAGTTTGGCCAGACGTCGAAAAAAGAAAAACAACAGCCGCAAAATTTGGTTTGTACTGATTTTGCTGTGTGCAGTTTCGTTGTTGGGCTGGAAAATTTGGACGTCTGACGAAGTACAAATGCGGTTTGTTTATATGTGGCCTTATCAAGGCGAGATTTTGGAATACAGCGGGAAAAACAAGATTGATCCTTTTTTAGTGGCGGCAGTCATAAAAAATGAAAGTAATTTTGATCGTAAGGCTGTATCTAAGGTTGGAGCAATCGGACTAATGCAGATTATGCCGGATACCGGGGCATGGATCGCCGAACAGATGGGAATCAAAAATTTTGACCCACTGGATTTATATCGTACAGACGCTAATATCCGTTTAGGATGTTGGTATCTTGGAGAACTGGAATATGAATTTCAGCGGAACTGGGTCTTGATGATGATTGCTTATAATGCCGGTCGTGGCAATACAAAAGCGTGGATGCAGGAAAATAATTGGGATTACGATTTTAATAGAATCGAGGATATTCCCTACAGTGATACACGTGAATATGTGAGGAAAGTTTTGTATGATCGGGATGAGTATTACAAATTATATAAAAACAGGTTAAAAAAGTATTGACGGAGTTGTAATAGTGTGCTATTATATCACTGTTGCTGATTTAGGCAATTGTAATGCGGTAGTGGCGGAACGGCAGACGCGCTAGCCTCAGGAGCTAGTGGGGGCAACCCCGTGGAGGTTCAAATCCTCTCTACCGCACCATTTTTGTCTATAACGGTAATTTTTAACCACAATGCGGTTGTGGCGGAACGGCAGACGCACCATCTTGAGGGGGTGGCGGGGAGACCCGTGTGGGTTCAAATCCCACCAACCGCACCAAATGAGAAGATAAACGCTTCACGAATTTTCGTGAAGCGTTTTTTATTTGTCAGAGCTGCAGAATTTTTTTGTTTTATTTATTGCTTATAATCATATTCGTAGTATGATATGAATATGATTAAGAATGGAGTGAGATAAAATGATTTTTGGTGTATTGCCACAGAAAAAGAATCAGTATGCATTGCGTATTTTAGGAAATTGCGGTGAATTTACTTCTGAGGAGCTTTTGCGGCTGTCAGAATTAACAGCAAAGTTTGGCAATGGTAAGATTACAGCTACCAGCAGAGGAACTTTTGAATTGAATGGTGTCAGTGAGAGTGAGTTGGAGCCTGCGATTGAGGCAGTACAGGCAGCAAAACTTCGCTTAGGTGGAACAGGTGCGACAGTTCGGGCTGTTGTGGCATGCAAAGGTACTGACTGCCGTAAAGGTATGTTTGATGTGCATGCTTTTGCCTGCAGACTAGATAAAGAATTTTATGGTATTGATGTACCTAAAAAATTTAAAATCGGTGTCTTTGGATGTCTTAATAGCCTTGGTAAGGCTATGGCACAGGATATTGGGGTTATGCCCTCTTTTACAGAACCAGGAAAATTTGAAATATATATTGGTGGATTGTTAGGGAACAGACCTGTCCAGGGAAAGCATATCCCAGTACCTCTAAAGGAAGAGATGGTGGCAGATGCGATAAGATATGTTTTGGATATATATAAGACAAACGGTATTTATCCGCAGCGTCTGCGTACGGTATTAGATGACAAAAAAGAGCTGTGGCAGGAAATCAATTATTATTTTAAAAGCCTGGCAAAATAACAGTTGAATAAAAAGTATGGAAGCTGCTATTTTTAAAATCTTTAAAAATTATCTTTGACGATTAAGTAAGATTATATAACGTCATGTTTTTTCATAAAGTCCTATAATTAGATTCGTAAGCAGTAATGCAAAAAATATTTAAGGAAGTGGACTTTATGAAATTCAAAAATCTTGTATTAACATTAGGTGTATTAATGATGCTGGCCTTTACTTCTATGGCTGCTGCCGCGCCTAGTCAGGTAAACCGCAGTATGACAGCGATTAATGCAGCAAAAGCAGAAATACCTGCTGTATGCGAACTGGTTGGTTATAATGTGGACGGTGATACCAGTATCATAACTTTTAAAGACCCTAATACTTTGGAACGTTATGTTGTAGATGTTAATACAGCGACGGCCAAGGTGCAGGAAATCGAAGTAAAAGGTGCTACATTTGTTATGGGCAGTACTATGGTTACTAAAACTCCGGATGATATAGAAAAAATTGTTTTGAAAAATTATCCTAATGCCTATGAAATCGTTATTACTCAAGGGCAGGATGGAAATAATATTTACTATATTGCCGACTTTTTGACTGATAAATTTGATGGAGAATTAAAGTTAGATCCTGTTACCGGTGCTATCTGTGAACGTGAACTGGAATACTTCTAAACTGAAAATAAAAAGGAGTACATCGATCGATGTACTCCTTTTTATTTTTTAGAAAAGTTTTAAAATATCATTGTTGTTAAAAGCGCTGATCGGTTTTAAAGGACGCGGAGAACCGTCAGGCTGCTGCAGCTGTTTGTCCATCCAGATGATATCCAGCCACTGGTCAAATTTATAGCCGGCTTTTGGATGCGGCCCAAGATTTCTGAAGCCAAAGGCAGCATGAAAATCGATACTGCGTTGGTTATTAGCAGTAATGCATGCATAAACATTATAAAAACCCTGTTTTTGAAGCAGGTCCAAAAGGCAGCTGTAAAGTTTTTTGCCAACACCGCTGTTTTGGGCTTCAGGGGCCAGATATATTGAAAGATCAGCGTCGTAAAGATAAGCGATGCGTTCCTGATAAGGAGAGCCGTAGGCAAAACCTAAGATTTTGCCGTTTCGTTCATAAACTAAATACGGGTATTTACTGCTGATGTTTGAAATACGTTCAGTAAATCCTGCGAGGGTAGGCGGTTCATATTCAAAAGAAATAGTTGTATCCAGAACATAAGGTGTGTAAATATTTAAAATTCCGGTGCTGTCTTTTAATTCAACAAAACGAATCTGCTCCTGCATTTTCAAGCCTCCTGGGTCTATTGACGTTCGTTCAAAATGCGTTTAAAGATTGCAAACATGACTTCTGCTACGTCATCATTAAATTTGATTGCTATGGATTCACCGTCTTTTTTTGTAAAATAAATGATATTTACTGAAAGATTGGCATTATCCAAATCGTTGAGTTCTACAACCTTTGCCATTTTGTTGCTTAAATAAATGATGCGCTGGTTCGTAAAGAAAAGATAGCCGATATCGACAACAGCGGTTACTTCTTCAGTAAAATGGGGATGTTCGATTTTTTCGCCTTTAAAAGAAATTGTTTCGTCTATTTCCAAGCGGCGGGTCAATTCAAAATAGTTATCTTCTTTCTCTATTGTTTTATGTTCGCAGAAACCTGCCTGCTGAGCTGCGGCATGACATATTTCTCCTTCGTTCAGCGGAAAGTCGACTTTGATATCTCCTAAAGGAGCATTTTCGGCTGACCATAAATAACGGTATTTATCTAAAGCATTTTGAATATTGGGTTTGAATTCATAAGGTATATCGAGTTTTGTACAAATTTCCCTCAAAGCGGTTTCTTCATCAGGACTGAACCGCTGCTGCTCAGCTATTTCGTCAAATTTTTTATTCAAGTAGTCGTGAAATACCTGAACTCGTATATCATAGCCATCTTCGTAATCATAACCAAAAACATTATTGATTTCGCTGATTGTTAGAGGTTCTTCTCCACTGATTATTTTTCGACAGCGAGAGAAGTAAGCTACTTTTTTAGCTCCGTTATCAGCTAAACGCTGTAATTTTTCTGGAAGTTCTAAAACTTGAGCGATATGTTTTGTTTCTTCGAAAACGGGGTCATCTTTGCTTACTGCGCTAATATATACATGGTCGGCTACCTTACGGTACATACTGCTGCGGTATTCGATATTGCTGCTGTCAAATTTTGCTCCCCAGTTTTTGATAAAATTGCTGACGATCTCTTCGGTTAATTCAGTAGCAGCAGTACTTTCTGCCAAAAAATTATTTATTTCAACTAAGGCGTTATGACCGGGCTTACTGCCAAAGAGCCTGCTCATCATTCCCTGGGTCTCTAATTCCTGCTTTTCAAATCCGTTCACTGGTGTGCTCCTTTTCTTAGCTAAATTAAATGATATTGTAAATAATATTATAGATATTATACAAGAAAAACTGTAAAAAGTCATTTGCCCAATTTGTTAAGAAAAAATTATAGGCAGTAGTTATTTTGTTGCTACGGCGGTTGAAAAACAGTTTTATGAGTTTTTTTTATATAAATGCTATGATATAATCAAATTAATAATAGTTGGTTTGGAGATGAGTCTATGTCCTTGTTGGATGAGAGAGGCACAGGGGCTATCAGCTGGCAGCGTAATTTAGCCGTATTATGGTGTGGCGTGTTTTTTGCATGCGCCAGTTATACGATGGTAGTTCCGTTTTTACCTGTTTATTTACTACAAGAGCTGCATGTTGAAAGCAGTGAAGTAAATTTTTGGAGCGGTCTTGTCTATTCGGTAACTTTTTTAGGCGCTTCGATTATGGCCCCGTATTGGGGGGCAAGAGCTGACAGGGTTGGTCAGCGGCGTATGGCGATACGTGCAGGATTTGGTCTCGCATTTACCTACTGGCTGGCAGGAATTTCGCAATCGCCGGAACAGCTTTTAGGTGTGCGTATTTTGACTGGTTTAATCAGCGGATTTGTACCTGCATCTATGTCGCTGGTGTCTTCGACACTGCCTGAAAGCCGCATGGGCTGGGGAATGGGCCTGATGCAGACTGCGGTTGCCAGCGGCAGTATTTTAGGACCGATGATGGGCGGTTATTTTAGTTCTTGGTTTGGTATGAGACTATCTTTTTTTGTTGCCAGCTGTTGTTTAGGATTGGCGACAGTAATGGTTGTGCTTTTTGTTCGAGATGTGCCGCACAGCCAGGAAGAACAGAAAACAAAAATCAATTTGTGGCAGGATCTGCAGGAGTCTTTGCATAATAAAGGGCTGCTGTATGTAATGACGATGTTCTTTCTGATCCAGGTCTGTACGATGATCATTCAGCCTTTGGTAACTATGTATGTTTCGCATTTGATGGGTAGAATGGATGAATCGGTCGTTAAAGCTGCCGGTATTATTTTTTCGCTGGCAGGTATAGCCGGTATCATTGCAGCTCCGTTTTGGGGCAAACGTGGTCAACAGCTAGGTTACACTAAGGTGCTCTGTTTTGTTTTATTTTGTGCCGGCGCTATCAACCTGTGTCAGATTTTTGTGCAGGATATCTGGCAGTTTGCAGGGATCCAGTTCGTATACGGTTTATTCCTGGCAGGAGCTGTACCTAATGTTAACGCCCGCCTGGTAGAGGTCACAGATCCGTCAATGCGCGGTAAGGCTTTTGGTCTGGTTACTTCAGCGCAGCAGTTCGGCGGTGTTATAGGTCCTCTGCTGGGAGGTTTTTTGGGAGGCTATATGCTTACACGTCATATTCTGGTCATTACGGGAATTATTTTACTGCTGGCAGGCAGTTATACGTATTTTACGAAAGTAAAAAAGACTGCGGAAGTTTAAGGAACGGTTTAAAAACTTACATTATGAAACTTTAGTGAATTACAAGGCCGGTGCTCTTGACTAAAATTTAATTTGAGTGAATAATTAAGATAGTAACGGATACTGATTATCACATGAAAGTGAGTGATTTATATGTTAAAAGAATTTGAAGGGCAAATGCCTAAAATCGACAAAAAAGCACATGCTTTTGAAAGTGCCGACCTGATCGGTAAAGTAGAAATGAAAGAATACAGCAGTGCATGGTTCAATGTTACTATTCGCGGCGATGTTAATCGTATAGAAGTAGGACGCTACAGCAATATCCAGGATAACTGCTGCCTGCATGTTGCCGATGATTATGCCTGCATTGTTGGTGATTTTGTTACTGTCGGTCATGGTGCTATCCTGCACGCCTGTACGGTGGAAGATCATTGCCTGATAGGGATGCATGCTACCGTACTTGATGGCAGCGTTATAGGACATGGCTCCATTGTAGCAGCTGGCGCAGTGGTGACAAAGGGAACTAAAGTACCGCCGTTTTCACTGGTTGCCGGCATTCCCGCCAAAGTGATCAAAACTCTTGACGAAAGTAATCTGGATAATATTCATGCACAGGCTGTTAAATATAAAGATTTGTGGAGCAAACGCCACAATATCATGCCGGATATTGACGGCGAAACTTATCATGGTGAAAAAATAGTATAAAATATAAGTAAAAGGAGCTGCTGCTGCAGCTCCTTTTTAATTTGCTGTACGGCAGGAATAAACATTTCAGGCGGCGAATATATACGCTAGCTGAATTCGTGAAAGGAGTTTTAAAAATGAAAGATACGATAAAAGAATATTTGGCAGGTCAGTATGACGCTTATGTAAAAGATTTGGAGACGCTGACTAATATCGATTCAGGGAATGGAGATTTGCAGGGAACGGAAGCTGCTAATAAGTTTGTCGCGGAAAAAATGCAGGAGCTCGGAGCTGTTACTGAATTCCGTTATAATGACAGGGCGTGCCATCTGATTTCTCGCCTGAAGGGAAGCGGAAAATTGAGTATTCTGCTTGTTGCACATGTTGACACGGTATTCAACCGCGGTGAAGCGGCTAAACGTCCTTTTAAGGTTGATGAGAATGGATTTGCCTGGGGGCCTGGCGTCGGTGATGACAAGGCTACTGTAGTGGAAGTTATTTACGGGTTAAAAGCTTTGCTGAAAGCAGGATTTTCTGATTTTAAAGAAATTATTTATTATACCAACGGCGAAGAAGAAGGCGGCTCCCCGACTGCCGAAGCGATTGTGGCAGAGCTTTCTCAGCAGGCAGATTTTGCCGTTATTATGGACGTAGCCCGTCCTAACTGGGGCATCGTTACACAGCGTAAGGGTAATGCAAAGTATAAGGTTCAGGTAACAGGGATTGGCGGACATCATGGCAATGCTTCACAGCATTGCGCCAATGCTATTCATCAGCTTGCTTATACAATTACAGAGCTGCATAAATTAGCAAGCCCTATGCCTGGAGATCCGGCAGATTTTACAGCAAAAGCGTTAGCTGATCGCGGCATTGTTGATTCTGGACAGTTTATTCCTCAGAATACTGTCAATGTCGGCGTTATTGGATCGACCAATGACAAGATCAGTGTCATTCCCGGCGATGCTTATTGTGAAGTCAATGTTCGTTGTTTTTCTGTAGCGGAGCAGAAACGGTTGGACAGAGAGATCAAGGCTTTAGCAGATAAAGCAGTTGTTGCCGGAACTAAAGTTGAAATTACGGGCGGTATTGTTACAGGACCGATGGAGAAAACGCCGCAGGTCCAGAAGATGGTTGATGTTTACAGCAGGATCGTCAGGGATGAATTTGGTGGTAATGTTACTGAATGGGTCGCCGGTGGATTGACTGACGGTAACAGAACTGCAAAATATATTCCTACTCTAGATGCATTGGGAGTAGAAAACTACGATGAGCATACTGATCATGAATCCGTTGATTTAAAAACAGCTGTTCCCAGAACTACAGCTTTCGCTCTGACTTTAGCAGAGCTAACAAAAATATTTTAATTTTTTTGTTGCAGGCAGTCGCAGACTGCCTGCAGTTATGTTAAACTAATAAAGATATGATAAATCTGTAAGGTAAGGGATGAAAGCATGGGAAAAAAAGACAATAAATATTCTAACGCAGCGACATCATTGAGTGAAGGTGGTATTTTTGGGTTAGGACGTCCTATTGATTTTACTGATGGGATAACAAGAATAGCACTTATCTGTACTATTTTAACGTCGGTAGCGGCAACTTTTTGGAAAACTATGGGCGGTGCCGATACAGAAACTGCCATGTATTTTGGGCTCAATACGGCTGCTGCGTTTTTCTTTTCCTGGCTGATTGCCCAGGAGCTTGATCCGGATCGCAAGCTGGGTGGTATTATTGGCGGAGGGCTGAGTATTGTCGCTGCTTTGACTCTGGGAGAAGGTAATGTCCTTGTTCTGCTGTGGCTGCTGTTTATCCTGCGGATGCTAAACCGTACTTCCGGTTCGCGGCACAAGATCGGGGATAATGTTTTCTTGATTTTTATTGCCTATTGGCTTGGGAAAGATGGATATTGGCTTTATCCAGTACTTACGGGCACGGCGTATATTATTGAAAGCCAGATCAGGGGCGGATATTACAGGAGCCTGTATTTAGGCGGTTTGGCGTTTGCTGTTACAGCAATGGCCGACACTTCTATGAAAGCGCACAGTCTTTCGATGATTTATGTCTATCTGATGGCGCTTTGTTTTATTTTGTTTTTACCTGAAATAAGAATGGCGGCAGTAACAGAAGCCAAAGGTGATATTGACGGAAAACGTATCAGTCCGCAGAGACTACAGGTGGCACAAGGCGCTTTTCTGATGATAGGGTTTTCAGTGCCGTGGGTACATGGCGACGCACAGGCTGCTGCGCTGACACCAGCCTGGATGGCCGGAATAGGTGTAGGCGTTTTTCTGCTTGTTGATGCTATTCAAAAAGCTATGTTTGAAAAAAATAAACAATAAATTCAGGAGGTTTTTTAAATGAGTGAAAACAGAAAAATCAGATTTACAACTAATAAAGGAGAATTTATCGTCGAAATGTTCGAAGATAAAGCGCCCAAAACGACTAAAAATTTTATTGAATTGACAGAAAAAGGCTTTTATAATGGCGTAGTATTTCATCGTGTTATCGACGGCTTTATGATTCAGGGCGGTGACCCTACTGGTACTGGTATGGGTGGACCAGGGTATAAAATTGATGACGAATTTGGTGAGGGGCTGCAGCATGATGACGAAGGTATTCTTTCAATGGCTAATGCCGGGCCCAACACTGGCGGCAGTCAGTTCTTTATCACTTTAGCACCTACACCATGGCTTAACGGGCATCATGCTATTTTCGGCAAAGTTGTTGAAGGGATGGATATTGTACGGTTGATTGGTGTAGTACCTACGGATTTTCGCGATCGCCCTAAAGATCCTGTAATTATGGAAACTGTAGAGGTTATAAAATAATTTGCCTGCGTATGTTTACATATTACGCTGTCGTGATGAATCACTTTATACAGGCTGGACAAATGATTTGGAAAAGCGGCTTGAAGCGCATAACAGCGGTAAAGGAGCAAAATATACCCGTGGGCGCGGTCCTGTAACTTTGGTCTATAGTGAAACGCTGTCAACTAAGGAAGAAGCGCTGCATCGCGAATGTGAAATCAAAAAAATGACTAAAACTGCTAAATTAGCCTTAATTAAGCAAAATATGAAGGAATAGAAGCAAAAATATTAAAAAAATTACAAAAAATAGCAAAAGAGAGTTGCTTTATTGTAAATAATAGGCTATAATGGGCTGGTGAGTGAGATGTTCTAGCTCCTCATTAAAGTAATTTTTAGGAGGCCCAGAAAATGACTGGCAAAGTAAAATGGTTTAACGCAGAAAAAGGTTATGGTTTCATCGAACGCGAAGATGGTGGCGACGTATTCGTACATTTCTCCGCTATTCAATCCGAAGGTTTCAAAACTCTTGAAGAAGGTCAAGCAGTTGAATTTGACGTTGTTCAAGGCAACCGCGGTGAACAAGCTGCCAACGTTGTTCGTTTATAATAAAAACATCTAAACCCACATAGGAATGCGGGTTTAGTACGACATCAATATATTATTGAGTTTAAAATGAGTTTTATTAAATGAAATAACGAAAATTAAGGAGCGATCGTGTCTATCGTTTGAACTGGTTTTACAGAAAATTGGTTCAGCGCAGATGCGATCGTTTCTTGTTTATCAGGAAATAAATGTGCATAAACTTTGAGGGTGATTTGCGGATTTTGGTGCCCGAGCCGTTGAGCTATCAAAAGAACATTCGCACCCATATCAATTAATAGCGAAGCGTGGCTGTGTCGGAAATCGTGAATGCGAATTCTGGGTAGATCCATCGCTTCGCTTATTTTTTTTATCTGATTTCGTAAAGCGAATGGTCGGCAGTAAAAAAACGGCTCATTATCTTTAACCTTATATAGTTTTTTTAGGTGAACCTGAATATTGTTATAGAGAAATTCGGGTATTGTAACAATACGCCGGGATGAATAGGTTTTTGTTGGTCCAATCTCATATCGCAGCGGATTATGCAGCGTCATAATAGTTTTAGTTATTTGGATAGCTTTATTAGGCAAGATATCGGATGGACATAATGCAAGACATTCGCCGACTCGGCAGCCGGTATAAAACAGAATGTCAAAGGCTAGACGGTATTCTTCGTTCTTTACTTGACCTATGAAGAGATTATACTGGTCAGGTGTCCAGATCTTCATAGTTTCATGTTTTGATACTTTAGGTGGTTTGATATGTTTTAATGGATTATCTTTGTAGCCATAGATGATACGAGCAAAATTAAATGTAGCTCCGAAAGTTGTCATAATAGTTTTTAGGTATGAAGCACTTAGGCCTTCTTTATTCATGGTCTGAGTCCACTCAATTATTTTATCAGGGGTTATTTCTGATAATTTCATTTTGCCAAAGTAAGGGGTTATTTTATCAAGACGTCCTTCTATTGTTTGAGTTGACGAAGCTCTATTATTAAGCTTGTAGTTTTCAAGATATTTGACTACTAACGTGCTAAAAGTTACGTCGTTAGTTGCGATATAGTTTGATTTGTAGTCCACTTCGTATTTTAACGCTTCACTTTTTTTATCAAAGCCACGTTTTACTATATGTCGATTTTTACCAGTCCAATCTTTTATATAGAATTGGCAATACCATTTTTTTGTTTTTTCGTCTTTGTAAGCTGGCATGATAGTCCTCCTGAGTTTATTGTCGAACACATAATGGCGAACAACGAATATATGTTTATGCATTAGTGCCTAAATTATGCAGCCCTAATAAAAGGGCTGCTTTTTTATTGTTTGTTTAATTTTTCCCAAAGAGAATTAAATTTATGTGAAATGAAATTTAAACTTTGTTTTGATAGAATGTTTAATTTCCGTTTATGGTACAGGTTTTTTTCAATACCTTCAGCTGACGGATATTTTTCCAGTATGTCGTATGTGACTAACAAAATAAAAATTTCTTTTGGGTGTGGTACTATTCTACTTAAATTTTTTATAAATTCATCTTCCGTCATTTTATAACTGACATTTAGATCAAAAATATACTCTTTTAATTTATTTGCTAAGTTGTTAGCCTTATTAGCCAATGCTATAAGTTCATATTTTTCAGGTTCTATCCCATAATAAAGTTCTTTAATGTATGGTGGAACGGAGGTTAATATTTCTACGTCATTTGTAGCTATAGCAGTAAGAAGTAAATTTAACAACCAAGTTTCCTCAAGCTGTTCACTCAAAAATTGCTCATTCTTTTTCGTTAATGTAAGCTGGTGAAAAATGGAGAATAATTTTTTTGCGTATTCATAACTACTTACTTTACCTTTATGGGAATGGAATAATTCAAGTGTTTCGTAAAAGATGTCGAAATCATTATCTAAATGAGGATCAAGTGGAGGCGGGGGCATTACTGGCTCCGGTAAACTTTCTTGGACAATCATTTCTTCAGGCTCGTTTGATGTTGTAATGTCAGGCTCAAATTCTTCTGTTATTACAGGCTGCTGTTGTTGTGTAGGTAAGTCTGGTTGTGGAAGTTCACGGCCGCATTGTGGGCATTCTTCCCAGCGTTTTCTCATTCTACGACCGCAGAAAGGGCATTCTTTTAAGAAGCTTGACGCTGCCGACTGCGGACGTAAAGATTTTGAAATTTGTTTGCCGGTAGCAGTAAAAGACATTCCCGTACCTGGTATTCCGAGTGTGGCTCTACTGCCACGACTGCCGATCGTTACCTTAGCACCACGAGGACCGATACTGGCACTGATACCTTTTTTACCGAGGTTTAAACTGATACCTGGAGCTATTTTGATTGATTTTCTAAACCTAAATCCCATTCTGATCATCACCTTTGATGGAGTTATTGGCTAATTAATTCATTTATGATTTTATGTACTATCATTGGATCCGGCCTACGTTCTTTAATTATTGCATTAAGATGTTCAGCATCAAGATCGTGGCTGTATGATAGAAGATGTATCGCAAATTCGTTGGCTTCATTCTCCCGGCGGCAGGGGACATAGTAAGGTTTATTAGTGCTGAGATAGTAACCGTATCCAGAGTGCAGCCGTGCATGACCGAGTTCGTGGCATAAAACTATACGCTTTTGAAGCTCTGATAAATTTGCATTTAAAACGATACATTTTCGTCTTAGTGGGCGAACTAGAAAACCTCTGATTTCTGACGGCAAATCTAATTCAAAAACGTCGAATTTTAAGCATTTGGCAAGCTGGTAAGGATTCGCTGTATCATACTTTAATATGAGGTTTTCTACCCGCAAGGGTATGTTAAACATGGCGCAAGAAGTTTATTGCTTCTTGCGCTTATTTTTTTCTTTAGCTTGCCAAAATACGAATTCAAGAGCATTTTTTAATTTCTGTTTATCTTCTTCGTCCAGGTGATGTACTTCACCATCAAACATAACTTCGGTGTTTTCGAGAAATTTTGCAAGGTCTTTAGGAGTTTTTTTTGCTTCAGTGGAACTAGTATGGCCAAGCAAGTAATCTGTAGTAACACCAAATAAGTTAGCTATTTTTAATAAAGTGTCATTGTCAGGTTCACGTTTATTCAATTCATAATGCGTATAAGTACCACGAGCAACGCCTATAATCTTTGCAGTTTCTTCTTGAGTAAGCTTTTTTGAAAGGCGGAGTTCTCTTAAAGTATCTCCAAACATTTGATCACCTCTTTATGAAATTGTAGCACATAGCGACATATAAAAAAATAAATGTCGCAACAAGGGACAAAACTGCTTGACAATGTCGCGGATTGAAACTATAATAAAAATGTAGCGAAAAGCGACAGGAAAGAAAGGGGGGATATTGATGGAAAAAAGTTTGTGGTTAAAAGATATTAGATTAAAATTAGATTTGACTCAAGAACAGGTTGCTGAGCGGGCGGGTATTTCGAGAACGTTTTATACGGAGATTGAAACAGGAAGTAAAAAACCTTCTACTAAAACAGCAAAAAAGATAGCTCAAGTGTTGAATTTTGATTGGGTTATTTTTTTTGAAGATGAATGTCGCGAAACGCAACAAAATGCTGTTTGATTTGAAGTTTTGAGAGAAAACGGCGCCAAGCCGAATTTTAACGGAGAAAAGAGCAAAGAAGATGGCTAAATGCAATTACTGTGGTCGAGAAAGTGATTCTCACGAAGTTAAACAGGTTGGTGGTTATTACATTTTAGAGTGTTGTACAGACTGTGAAACTGAAATTCTAGCTGATCAGGAAAAACAGGAAGAGGAGTAAGTAACGTGATTGATTATAAAGACGAAATTTTAAGTTTTTACTATGAAAAAAGACAAAACTTTATTGAGGCGGCAGAGAGGCATGAACAGAACAAAACTCATTTTAATTACGATGTAATGCATGAGGCCATGCTTGAGTTAAATACTGTTAAGTTACTTTTACAGCGACTGAATTTCAGTTATGAGGAAGTTGAACATTATATTGAGTATCAATACGCAAAAAGAAAGGTTGAGGCAAATTGAAATTTTATGAAGTAACAACCTGTTTTTATGATAACGGTAAAGTCACCGCTGCTATCACGAGAACTGTTGAATCTGATCAAAAGCCAACAGATACCAGTGATAACAATGACAAATGTGATGTATATAAAGATTGGTTTGAAACAGAGGAAGCAGCAAATCAATTTATTAAAGATGCTAAGGAGGCTTAAACATGAAGAAGTATTTGATCGCATTTTGCGCTGTTGTAGTTGTGGCTTTGATGCTGGTCAGTATTGCAGATGGGAAGAAACCTTTAACAGATGTTCAAGAGGTTACTGTTACTTGTGTCGTCCGGCCAGGAGATACTTTGTGGAATATAGCAGAAGGTTTTTATGGACACGGTATTAGTGCAGAAGATTATAACGCTTTTCAGTACAGAATATCGCAGGATAACAAAGAGCTTTTTGCTGATGGTCGCCAGCTACAGGTAGGGGACAAAGTGAAAATTCGTTACTATACCAAACGGTGAGTTTATGAGTTTATTCTACAGCAGAAGGGAGTGGTAAATGTGCTGAAAGAACTGCTTCAAGAGTGCCATATGACGCAAGAAACCGTCGCTGAACAGGCAGCTATGCACAGATCAACAGTCGCACGTATTATCAATGTTCCGGAAGCGGCACATCCGCAGATGATTATGCGGTTTGCAGAAACTTTCGGAGTTTTGAAAAATCATGTGATGCGGTGGTACTGTTTGGAAGCATGCCCGCTGGGTAAAGCTTGTCAGAGTACAGAATATCGTGAGGTATCACTGGCACAGACGGCCTGCTTTATTTATTCGTCAGTTAGTGCACTAAATACTAAGCTGGCAATCGTTTTAAGTATTGCCTCAGACGAACGGGTAAGTTGCGACGAAGAAAAAGACTTCGCCGACATTTTAAAAAATATCAACGAAGTCAAGCAGGCAATATCCGATATGGAATTATGGGTTTATCGCAATCAGGATTTATTAAGAAAAAGAGAAATCGCCAGTGCGGTAACACTGACGATTAAGAGATAACCACGGTCAAATAGTTAACTCGTATTTTTATTATAGCAAAGTAAGGCAGGTGACGCAAATGGATATTTATACCGTAGAAGATGTTATGAAAATTTTGCATTGTAGCAAATCAACTGCATATAAAATGATTCGGATTGTACGTGATGAGTTAAAGCAACAAGGTTATATTCTACCGCCGGCAGGTAAGGTTCCGAAAAGTTATTTTGACGAACGTATATATATGCCTAACTATCAAAGGGAGCTGGCTTGATGGCTAAAAATGATTTACAGACAAAAATTGATCGCTTGAATGCTGCTGCTGAGATTATTGAAAAAGAACATAAATCAAAAAAGATGTCGGTATCTTCTGAGCAGCAAGTCTTTGCAAGTGTTGATCGTATTAAATCCTGTTACCGGTGCGAGTTTGAATTTTCTTGCTTGGATGCTGGTAGACCTTGCTCAAGATATTCTTATGTGGATTAGGCGGGGAGATATATGTTGAATCAAGCTTGGTTTTTTTATGATGAATTTAAAGAAGTACCGTTAGAAATATATCAAATTGATCAAATGGTTTTGATGGGACATTTGACAGAAAAGGAAGCCCAGGAAAGAGCTTTCTATGTGAATATAGATTATTACTTGCGAGGTGTAAATAATGTTTAAAAAGGCAGAACGTAAAAGAATTTTTGTGAAAATGGCACTGTGTGGAGTATCGGGCAGCGGTAAAACTTATTCCGCATTGTTACTGGCTCAGGGATTGGGTGGAAAGATCGCCATGATCGACACGGAAAATGGCAGCGGTGAACTTTACTCTGATCTATGCGATTATGATGCGGCCCAACTTGAACCGCCATTTTCACCAATGAAATTTATTAATGCGATCAAAGAAGCGGAAGCCGAAGGTTATAACGTACTGATAATTGATAGCCTATCTCATGCCTGGTCCGGGCAAGGCGGTATTTTGGAAATGGTAGACAAAAAAAGTGCTACCAGTAGAAGCGGGAACAGCTTTACTGCTTGGCGAGATGTTACGCCGGAACATAACAAGTTAGTGGATGCAATACTTCAGTGCCGTATGCACGTAATCGTTTGTATGCGGTCAAAAACAGCCTACGAAATGCAGGAGAATGAGAAGGGCAAAAAAACGCCTGTAAAGGTCGGATTAGCGCCGATACAACGTGATGGAATGGAATATGAGTTTACGATTGTATTCGATATTGATCGTGAAAAGCATTATGCCGTAGCCAGTAAAGACCGTACTAATCTTTTTGAAAATCAAATCGAAGTCATTACCCCGGAAACTGGTAAGATGATCCGTCAATGGGTTGAAGGTGGTATTGAGGTTAAGCGGCCTATAAGAGCAGATAAATTTGTCCAAGTCTATAGTGATGATTGCATGGTACTAACAAAAAAAGGCTTTGAAAGTATCAAGAATTTACCTGTCGATACATTGGCACAGATGGCTGCACATCAAAATTACGCCCTTGCCGCTACCGCTATAACAGACTTTCTTGACGCTAAAGCCGTAGCAATGATAGATGATGGATCTGCAGAAGCGACTGAAATTGATGATTTGGTAAATGAATTACCCGATATTGAAGATCAGGCAAGTAAAGTAGATGGTCCGATTGGATAATTTGTATTCTAAGTGTTTACGTTGTGGGCGAGATATAAAACGTCCGGAGAGTATTAAGCATGGCTATGGCCCTTCCTGCTATAAAAAAATGTTAGAAGAAAAAGCGCAGAAAGAGCTTATTTATGACGATGATAAAGTCGATATAGAGCCCTTTAGAGGCTCTATATACGACTTGAAAAATATCTAATGAAAAATCAAGGCGGTATATCATGGGCGGGTATTTTAAGTTGTATAGGGAGTTATTCAAAAAACCAATATGGCTTAATAGCTCAAATGAGCAGAGGGTGATATTGATAACTTTATTAGCTATGGCGAACTGGAAGGAAACTGAATGGGATTATTTTGGTGAAAAAATAATTTTAAAGCCTGGGCAATTTGTTACAAGCCTTCAAAAAATCGTTGAACAGTGTAAAGCTGAAGGCGTAGAGGCTAACAAGCAGATTACGGTTCAAAATGTAAGAACAATGTTACAAAAGTGTGAAAGACTCAATTTCTTAACAGTAAGGCTAACAGGAAAATCAACAAAGAGCGGTAGGCTCATAACCATAGTAAATTGGCGGGTTTATCAAGGTGAAGAACCTACTGTTAACAAAGAGATTAACAAAGAACCTAACAGCCAGCTAACAAACAACCAACAAAGAGCTAACAAAGAACCTAACAAGCACATAAAAGAAGAATATAAAGAACTAGAAGAAGATAAAGAAAGTATAAGAAATGGGGAAGAAAAAAATGCGCCCAACATCCCCCAAAAAAACAGCTCGGAATTGGCAAAAGGTGCTCAATATTTTTCGGCAAAAATAATGCCGATCTTGAATCGTAACCAGGCAGAGCAGATTAATGATTTAGTTGCCGAGTATGGTGCTGATAGTTTTATTTTAGCTTGTGATCGGGCTGTGGTGGATAAAAACAGGTCAATAACACATATTGCCAATTTACTTGAAAAAGCACGCAGGTCAAGAAATAGCGGGCAGTCGGTGAATGTTGAAAGTATTTTAGACGAATTGATTGAGCGGGCAGGTCAATCTTAGAGAAAGGTTGTGGTTTAAATGCCTCAGAGAGCACTTGCATTAACCGATATTTATAAGGGATTTAAGTTTTTTCAGATGTGCGGTCGGAATCCGCCGGTTAATAAAAACTTGTTCGGAAGCGAGTTTACGACAAGTGAGCAGCAAATTAAGGACGCTTTGGCAACAAAAGCGGATATTTGGATTGATATTTTCAAACGGGTTGAGGTTCCTGTTTTCGAGATGGCTATAAAAAAAGTGATTCAGCAGACAAAGTTTTGGCCAAACGAGCAGGAGTTTGCTGCCGCAGTTGATTGGGCACAGGAAGAAATAAGGACAGAAGCTTATCAGTTGTCGCTTGCGAATGATCGTGAAGCCAGGGAACAGTTCAGCAAGTCTTTTTCAAAAGAACAGCGAGATAAAAATAAAAAAGTCATTGCGTATATTATTTCTCGGATTGGGAAGAAAGAGCGATTGAAAGTCCCCTATAACGAAAAAGTTATTGAGTTTGGACGATTGCTTTATCCGGATGCATCCGATGAATGGCTGAAAGAAAATTACAACGATATTGCAAATTTTAAGAAACAAAAACAATTTTGTGATAACTATTGCAAAGGTCGTGAAAATTGCCCTAATAGTGGCCGACAGCCAGGGCTTAGGGTAGATAAACAGTATGGTTACATCAGACCCGTGTATTACACCGGGACCTGTAGCAATTTTTAAATAAAGGAGCGATGAACATGGCAAGAAGGTTCAGGAAAATTCGTTATGACGAGAAGAAAGGGCAGGTAACGCTTATCTGGGAAGATGGTAAGGCACACGAGGATAAATATTCTCTTGAGTGCATGGAATCACCACGCCCGGAGTTTGTTCAAGCATTCAAAGAATTAGCAAAGCATGTTGCTGAATTGTGTGAGTTGCCGGCAGATTATGCGGACCGCATTACCACTCGTAGCGTATCTTTGAATTATGGGGGGGTACAGGAAACGATGGGAGCTGTGCTATCTGCTGTTATGGAGCTTGAACAAAGTAATGGCGTGCTGGTATTGAATACCCCGCATAAAACTGTAGAAATGCTTACAGAAACGGCGGAGCCTAACGCTAAGATGTTACTTACAGCAGAGTGCATTGAAACGCTGGAAATGCTAATTGACGAAGCTCATGAGTATGTAAAGGGTGTTCGGGCGCAGGGTGATCTATTCACCCCAGCGATTGGCGAAAGTGCTTAAAAATAAAATTTAGGAGTGTTGAAAAATGGCAAATAACAAAGGTAATAGAAGCAGCAAAGGCAGTAAAGGAAATACAGCAGTACCGCAAAGTAAAGAGAAAAATATGTCGGTTGATCAAATTTTAGATGTGTTGAGAAGGCAGTCTGGAGATACGATAACAATTTCTGCAAAACGCTTAGAAGCTTTATGCAAGGAAATTAAGTCGTTACGCTCTGAGGTGGAAACTTTAACCGCTGATAAGAATCAGAATGATGAACAGGAGACCCCAGATGCAAATTAGTCCGATTTACAGTTATCAAGATGATCGCCCAGAGATACAGTTTGGACGAGTGAATTTTGAACTTGAAAAAGTTGATGAAGCGTTAAGGGCCTATACTGCTAATCCAAACGAACAAACTTCAGATGCTTTATGTATGGCGATCTATCAAGCTGAAATAATGCTTGAAACTATGGCCCTGCAGGTAGAACCGGATTACAGCAAAAGACACGTTAATTTTCTAAAGACTGTTCAAAAAAATTGTGAGAAAGCTCTTTATAGCGGCAGTCCTAAAGGTTAGTAAAACAAAAAGAAAAAGCACCGCTTTTTACACGGTGCTTTTTCAAAAAAGATTTGAGAGTGGGTTGGAGAGAAAATCAGACGTCCGCCGAAGTCATGAGTTTCACATTGCGGAACTCACAAATAAATTTTAGCAAAGTTGCTGGTCGGACGCAAAAAAAGTGAGGTAGCTATGAGTGTAAATTGGTCGGTTAGAGGACGAAAAAGCAGGGCATATGGCGAGCATTTTGAAAAAATGATATTAGCTTCGTGTGACCATTATTTAGCGGCTCAAATCGCAAAAATAGAAAAAACACCGGAGCCGATGAAGATTATAAAACCTTTTGGAGCAGGTCAGTTTATCGCCTGTTTCGCATCAAAAGCCCAGCCTGATTTTAAGGGAACTTTAAAAAATGGCAGGTCAGTAGTGTTTGAAGCTAAACATACGGATAGTGATCGAATGAAGTATGAAGCACTTCTTGAATGGCAAAGAAAAGCTTTGTGTGAACACGTTGGATTTGGCGCTGCCGCTTTTATTCTTTGCAGTTTTGAGCTGGAACGGTTTTACCGGGTGCCGCTTTTTGTATGGCTGGACATGAAAAGAATATTTGGGCGTAAATATATGCTTGAAACTGAACTGTCAAAATACAAACTTAGATCCTTTGGTTTAAAAATAGCTTTTCTTGAAAAGTTAGGGGGTTCGGATAATGCATCGGAAAACGTGGAAAAAATGGACTCAGCAGGAGATTGAACGGTTAGAAAAAATGTGGCCAACAACTACGACGGCAGAATTGGCTCAAAAATTTAAACGGTCAGAAAAGGCAATAACTAAAATGGCCTATTTACTCCAACTTGGTCCAAAAACAGCAGCAACAGATTATATGTCATTACGTGCATTGTTGAACACTATTTTAGGTTACAGGAGCTATGGCAAGATGCAGACTTGTATTTCTGCCGGCATACCTGCAGTATTGATGTCGATGCATAATAATCGTCCGGTAATGATGATCCGGATTGATGATTTTTGGAAATGGGCGGAAAAGCACCAGGACTTATTAGATTTCTCAAATTTTGAGCTTAATATGCTGGGGGCTGAACCGAGTTGGGTTCCAGTTAAGAGGCGCCGAGATTTTAGAGCGAAGTTAGAAAAGGTGGCTTGTTGATATGGCATTCCCTTGTAAAAACTGTATTGAACGTCATACAGATTGTTGGTCAGGTTGTCCTAAGTATCAAGCTGAGAAAGAAAAATCACAGGCAGTTTTAGATGCCAGGAAAAAATATTACGGTGAAGTCAACGATTTTATTGTTGATATAGCCAGAGCAAAAAAACGTATGAGAAAGAGGAAATAATTATGGAAATTAAAGCAACAACACCATGTTATAAATTTAGAGATGTTAAACCAGAAGAACAGATTGCCAAGCTTAAAGAGGAATTAGCAGAGGTAGAAGAAGCGTATCAGCGTTTAAAACAAAATCCGAATGAATATCAAAAATTAGTTGATTTGCATATGGAAATTATAGACTTAAAGGCTTGTTGTAACACGTTTGTTTTTCAACTGCGTTATCGTTACAGAGGTGTGTCTATGAGCCATGAGTTTGATGCTCCACAAGAGGCTATACGCCGTGTTATAGCTAAAAATATGACCAGAGGATATTATTTGTTCCCGGAAGATTTTGAGAATCTGGACACTAATAAATCATAATCGTTTTGAGGTGATATAGATGGAGCGAGAACTATGGGACGAAATAGTCGTTGATAATTTTGCTGGCGGTGGTGGGGCGAGCACAGGAATAAAAATGGCGATCGGGCGTGATGTCGATATAGCTATCAACCATGATCCGGCTGCTATTGCCATGCACAAAGCTAACCATCCTTACACTGAGCATTATAACGAATCTGTTTGGGATATTGATCCGGTTACCGCTACTGGCGGCAGGCCTGTAGGGTTATGCTGGTTTAGTCCTGACTGTAAGCATTTTAGCAAGGCAAAAGGTGGAAAGCCAGTTGATAAAAATATCCGAGGGCTGGCGTGGGTTGCCCTGAAATGGGCGGCAACAGTGCGGCCACGTGTGATAATGCTGGAAAATGTTGAGGAATTTAAAACGTGGGGCCCGCTCTTGGGTGATCGCCCTGACCCTAATCAGAAAGGGCGCACATTTAACTGTTTCGTTAATGCCCTGCGGCGGCATGGCTATCAGGTAGATTGGCGGGAACTGCGGGCTTGTGATTATGGGGCGCCAACGATTCGCAAACGGTTTTTTCTGATAGCCCGGTGTGATGGGAGGCCTATAGTTTGGCCGAAACCTACACACGGAGATCCGTCAAGCTTAAAAGTTCAGTCAGGAGAGCTGAAACCGTGGCATACTGCTGCAGAGTGCATTGACTGGTCAATTCCCTGCCCGTCAATATTCGAGCGGAAGAAACCGCTTGCAGAGAATACGTTGCGGCGCATAGCAAAGGGATTACAAAAATTCGTTATCGATAATCCACAGCCGTTTATTGTGCAGGTAAACCACGGTGGCGAGAATTTCAGGGGCGCAGATTTTGATAAGCCTTTTCCAACGATTACAGCTAAACACGGTTTTGGATTGGTAACGCCATATGTAACGCAGATTTGCCAAAATGGTTTTGCTGGCGATAAACGTAGCAGTGATATTGACAGGCCGCTTAGTACCGTTTGTACGAAAAATGAGCATATGCTAATAGCACCGAATTTAATTCAGTATCACGGCGAGCAAAGCGAAAAAGAAGTGCGTGGACAGGCTTTACAGCGCCCATTGATGGTGGTTGATGCCAGCAACAGGTATGGGCTTGTGGCAGCAAGTTTAGTAAAACACTACGGCGGTAATTATCAAGGTTCGGGAGCTGGATTAGATAAGCCGCTGCCAACGATTACAACGGTAGATCATAATGCCATTGTAACCAGTAACCTGATACAGCTTAACAATAACAGTATCGGCCAATCTGTGACGTCGCCACTTAATACTATAACAGCAGGTGGCGGACACTTCGGAGAGGTCAGAGCATTTTTGCTCAAGTACTATGGGCAAGGTGGCGGTCAGACATTAGATGAACCACTGCATACGATCACAACAAAGGACCGTTTCGGGTTGATTACCGTTGCTGGCCAGGAGTATCAAATAATCGATATTGGCATGCGTATGCTGACACCGAGAGAGCTTTTTCGGGCGCAGGGGTTTCCTGACACATACATTATCGAATGTGATTATCTCGGCAGGCCATATCCTAAAACGGCGCAGGTTGCCAGATGCGGTAACGCAGTACCGCCGCAGTTGCCAGCAGCTTTAGTAATTGCCAATCTTCCAGAGCTTTGCGGAATGGCTTTGCGGAAAGCGATGTGATTTGATGAAAATAGGACTTGTTGATGGAGATAGAAGATGAAAGACTGGAACGGTAATAAGCAATCAATATTTACGACATTAGGGGCGTCCAATCATGTAGAGCATGAACGGGCTGAATATGACTACTATGCTACAGAACCGAAAGCAATGGAGCTATTGCTACAGGAAGAACAATTTTCCCCTGTAATATGGGAACCTGCTTGCGGTGAAGGGCATTTATCTAAAGTGTTAGAGAAACATGGATATGAGGTAATAAATACTGACTTGGTTTATCGCCGGTTTGGTGCAGAACAGTCGGTTGATTTTTTAAAACTCAATAGGTCTACAGATTATTTTGAAGGGGATATAATCACAAATCCACCTTACAAATACGCAAAGGAATTTATTGAAAAAGCACTTGAACTAATAGACGATGGGCATAAGGTAGCGATGTTTTTAAAGTTGACTTTTTTAGAGGGCAAAGCTAGAAAGAAATTATTTACGAGTGCCCCCCCCGAAAAGAATATATGTATCCAGTAGTAGGCTGAAATGTGCTAAAAACGGAAAGTTTGAAGAAACGGGTAGCAGTGCAGCGGCTTATGCTTGGTTTGTTTGGGAGAAAGGTTATAAAGGAGATCCGACAATAAAGTGGATTAATTAAGTTAAAATGGCCTTTTAAATACAAGGAGTTGGAAACTATGAAACCAATAAATATAAAAATTATGATGGCGTTAATCGAAAAAGAACCAGGCGATCAGTATGTACCAGTATTGAAACCAGTACTTATGCAGATACTGACTGAAATCAAACAACTGCGTAGGAAGAATAGTCAGCTCGGCGGGAAAGTAGCTCGGTATCGGAGAGAGAAGAAAGCTCTAGAAATTATGTTATCGGCGGTAGTAATAAATGACGACGTGGAATGAACTACCAGCACATCTTGTAAGTAAAATACGTTCGGACAGCGTAACGGCGCCGGCGAATTTACCCGGGGCAGAACCTAAATTAAAATATGGTAACTCAATTACCGAAGTAGACGGCATACGGTTTGACAGCGAAAAAGAAGCTGACTATTACTGGCAGTTACACTGGCTTATGCGTGAAGGTATAGTAAAAGAGGTTGAACTACAGCCAAAATTTGTTTTACAGCCTGGTTATAAGAGGGAAGGTAAAAAGATAAGGCCGATCATTTACAAGGCTGATTTCAAGGTGACGGAAGCTGATGGGCATATATATTACGTCGATACAAAAGGGATGCGGACGCAGGTGTATCTGATCAAAAAGAAGATGTTGCTTTATAAGTACCCAGACATTGATTTCAGGGAAGAATAGGAGATGATACTGATTGACTGAAGCTGAACTGCAAAAGCGTATTGCCTATCAATTTGGTTTGATCAATGGCAACATAGTCTTGCCTAATATACTGTTGACCGTTGGTAGGGTTGGTCACTATGAAGCAGATTTGCTTTATATAACGCCTAAAAGATATTGCACAGAAGTAGAAATTAAAATCAGTATGGCCGATTTTAAGGCCGATTTTAAAAAGAAAATCTACCACAATAGCGACATAGTAAGAAATTTTTACTACGCTTTCCCGCATGAGCTATACCAAGAAAACAGCACAGAGATTAACCAAATATTATTGGATTCTGATGCTGGAATAATGGCCGTCAGGGATTTTCAAGGTAGATGTGCAAGAATACTGCGCGACCCAAAAACCAGGCGGAATATAAAGCCGATAACAGAACAAAAACTATACGAACTGCTGCGGATAGGATGTATGAAGTGGTATACGGCAAATAGAATGTAAAGGCGGTGGAGTAGAATGTTAAGTAAATATATACAATATTTTTTAGATGAAAATGATTTAGCGGCAAATGAACCATTTACTATTGTAATTAAAGATACAAATGAAAAAGTATATGAAGAAACTTTTTATATTAACGCAAATGCAACAGATACAACCAACATTTTAATGCGTAGTGATAACAAAGGAGTTTATATTTCTGCTTTAGTGGCTTTATTAAGCGGAATGTGTTTGCCAAAGAAAGAGCCGTGGCAACCTGAAATCGGCGACGTATATTTTTACGTTGCTGTTGGCGACAAAGGCGAAGGGATTATACATGTCGAAACATTGTTTGATAAAAACGACATAAAATTTTTACTTTTAAAAAAAGCAAAAAAATACTATAGAACATATTTGGAAGCGAAAAAACATTTAAAAACGGACTATGAGGATTTAAAGGGAGAATAAAAATGAAAAAATATGAATCAATTAATTGAGATAAAGGACGACATAACCAATGGTTAGATACAGGCGTTGTACCTGCTGTAAAAAGATAAAACGTATAGTCAGCGGCTTTGAAATACCATGTATACATAAAAGCTTTGAGCTTTGTGAGGAATGCAACAAAAAAGTAATGGAAAACCTTAGAAAGACGGTGAAGAAAAATGACTAAAGAAGAACTAATGAACGCTATATCGGGTTTACCTGCTGAAACACAAGTTTACAAAATTGACGACTATACAGACCTTGACCTCTTAAAAAGATGTAGTTTGTCGAGTGTCATAGTCGTTAATGAGCCTGACAATAAGACTATTATTTATTTGAGGTGAAGAAAAATGCGTGAAATAGTATTTAGAGGAAAAGATATTAATAATAAAGGCTGGGTATATGGGGCACTGGTACAACAGCAGGACGACCCTTTAAGAGAAAAGACGCTTATTATTAGTTATTCAAATTATCAATACGGTGATTTTTCAGAAGCTGTTATACATGAAGTTGACCCTGAAACAGTCGGACAATATACAGGCTTTGTCGATAAAAACGGTAAGAAAATATTTGAGGGCGATATATTAAGTGTCTGCAACTCCAAAGCTTTTCTTTTCGTCGTAGAGTGGAACGGTAATCAATATGTTCTGAAATGCACTTCTAACGGCGTGTCTGATAACATTCTTAACGTCATAGAATCGCCAGAAGATGTAGAAGTTGTCGGAAATATCTATGATAATACTAATCCACTAAAGGGTGGTGTTAATGATGGCTGATTATTATAAAGCTATAAGTATGTTGGAAGAGATGAAGCAATATTATTCGGACGATATAAAAAGTAATTTTGATCAAGCGATTGCGGCATTAAGGCGTTGTGAAAATATCGACAAAGCAGAAATAATCCGAATGCCTAAAATTGTAATTCGAGATAAAGGCTACGGTTCGTTTGAATATCCGTTTGGTACTATGCATCATGATAATCTGTATACTGATGGTCACTATATCTATTATAGAAACCTGCAGAATGGGGAAGGTTCTGATCATGCGTTTAGTGACTATGAAATTGTAAAAACAGCAGAAGATGGGTCTTTAGATACTATCGAAGTTATTGCGGTTACTCCTGATATTTTGCCGGAAGTTGAACCAGTACCAGCAGGTGTATGCGAAATTTGTGGAAGTAAAAACGATGTTAGGGATTTTCAATCAAGCTCGGATTTTATAAGGCATTATATTTGCGGTTCCTGTGTTTCAATGTCGGAGGAAAAGCGAAAAACTCTAAAGAAAGATCAACAGAGTGTGGTATTTTTTGCAAAAATACTTTTTGCTGATTCAGAGGAATAAAAAAAGAACCTGCCAGTGACGGCAAGCCCAAAGAATGATGATATACAATTCGCAAAATTATTATATCATCATTCAGGAGGGCTTAGCAAATGACAAATAATGATGTTCAGAAGATTATTAGTGAAACAGCAGAAGCTACAGCAAAAGCCATATATAATAAAATTCAGTTGGAGGCCAAAAAAGCTAAAGCAGAAGCTGTTAGTAAAAAACTTTATAATACAAGGCTGCTTCTGCAGAATTATCGTCTGTTTAAGCAGTATGTAGAAAATGCTGTTTTTGATTTGGTTAGATTAGATGAGGAGCAGGAAACTCCATTAGAAATTTTAGATGCAATGTGGCAGTCATATGGTCCTGGTAAAAGCGAGATTGCAGTTGAGAGCATTAAAATGTCGATGACCAGGACAAAAATCATTATGGCTCACGTAGACGAGATGATAGGTCTTTATGAGGCTTATTGCTATCGCAGTGGGAAGGACGAAAATATGCGGAGACTTGATGTTCTAAAGTCAATGTATATTACTGAAACGGATAAAACAGCTGGTGAGATTGCTGCTGACCTGGCTGATAAATATTATATGGATGTAAGGAGTATATACAGGGATGTAAATGCTGCTATAGATGTTATGACCGCACTTATTTTTGGTATTGATGGTGTTCAGGTTAAGGAAAAAAGAAAATAAGACGAAAAGGTGTTTACTGTTTGGTAAACATCTTTTCTGTTATAATTAAATAAAAAAATGGAGAGAATACTAATGGATGATAAAGCTGTTGACAGCATAGCCAAAACATTTTCTATAGAAACTGCTCATGTTTATTTGATGTTTTTTTTATTTACAATTTTAAACATAATATTCAGTTGGTGGCTTAAGAGACGACAATCTAAAGAATTAGAAGCTTACAAAGCAAAATTTGCAAAATCGACGGCTATAGAAATAGAAAATTTTATGATAGAAAACAAAACTAAAAGATCAACAAGAAGGCTAGTGTTTACTTTGGAAACATTTGCTATAGAATGTAGTATGATATATTTTGATGTGGATTTATTTCTGAGTTCTGGAGGACTAGATGAAGATAATAATGGTAATTTCATGGGAAGATACTATTCACGATTACCTGTACTAACTGATAATTTAGCAAATATTAATTTGGAAAATTTAGAAATTGATTATGTGGATGAGATACACTATATATCAATACATACGATAATGGCACAATCAATAATTGATTTTAATCGGACAGAGTTAATGGAAGAATCGGCTGCTTTAAATGAGTATAAAAAACAAATTTGTTTTATTGGATTTAAGGCACTTAAAGTAAGTGAAAAAATAAGATCTCGTTATAATATGGGAGAACAAAAGTTAAAAAAAGTTCACAGCATTAAAGCCTTTATTAATGAATATAATAAATGGAATTCAGATGGAGCGTACAAAGACTTTTAAAAATCGTGATAAAAATATAGGAGTGTTTTATGGATAATAATGAATTTCCAGAAAAACTTTATCACTACTGTAATATTTCTGCATTTATGAGCATTATAAAAAATAAATGTTTTTGGTTATCTGACACTAAATATACTAATGATAAAGAGGAAATATGTGCCTTTAAGGATGCTGTATGGGCAGCTCTCAATGAGCTAGTATGTAATAAAAAAATTAATGAAGAAATGGCAAATAAAATATGGATAACATATGTTTATAATACATTGCCAGGATATATATCTTGTTTTTCTGAGGAAGATGATTTGTTAAGTCAGTGGCGAAGTTATGGTGATGATGGTAACGGTGTTGCCATAGGTGTTGATTTTAACAGCTTATCTATAGAACGTGGTGGGCCGTTTAGAATGTGTACTAATGAAAAAAAATGTTATGGTCGCCAAGTACTTTATATTAATGAACTTTGGAAAAATGAAATAAAAAATATTTTTAAAAAAATTTTAGATGGGAAAAAAAATATAGAAGAAGTAAGTCCAGATGATTTATCTGGAATATTTAATTTGAGTTATTATACTAAAAATGATGGATTTAAAGAGGAAGCTGAATGGAGAATAACGTATTTACCATTGTTAATGTTTGATCAAAAAACTATGGAAGTTGTAGATAATTTTCCTGCTTTTAAAGAAATCAAGTTTAGATCTACTCGAGATAAGATTATTTCTTATTTTGAGTTTTCTTTTAAACCTGAAAGTGTTAAAGAAATTATTTTAGGGCCAAAAAATAATTTTGATGTTGAAACATTGAGGATGTTCTTGGGAGCTAATGGATTTAAAGGAGTGAATATTAAAAAGTCTAAAATTCCGTATATTTAAAAATAGCATGTCAAAAAGTTGTCACTGACACGTCAGTAAGTCTTATGATATGATTAGAGTGCAAAAATTAGATATAAAAATACCACCTGCAATATAATTATTTACAGGTGGTATTTTTTATTGTAATTTAAGAAATTCTGAACGAATAATTGTGTATGAAAGATTATGTGTATATTCATTGGTTAAAAGAGAAACTTGATTTACCCAATTATAAAATTTCTCTCGTGATACTTTTATAATATAATCGTTACATTGCATTTTCACTATATTATTTTCAATAGAAACTTGTATACCGCATTGTTTTACTAGTTCAGCAGCATTATTAAGTTCATCATCATTTTTATATGATTCAGCATAATAATCTGTTCTCATTAAATCAGTAAACGTATAAAAGTCTATGTTAAGAGCTGAGATTATAGAATTTAAGGTTGAAATAGTAAAATTTAATTGACCACGTTCATACTTGCCTAATTGAGATTCTGCAATATTACATTTTTCTCCTAACTTTTTTTGCGATAGGTTTTGCATAGTTCTTATTTTCTTTATAGTATTGCCGATATGTTTTAGTATTGCTTTATTGTCTAAATTCATTTTACTCATATTATCACCTTCAAACTCTAAATTTTTATTATAAATTCATTATAACATAAAAAATTTTAGAAAGATAAAATAACTCTTTTTGTATGTAATGTGTGGAATAGAAAGTAAATTGTGAAATAAAAAGCACTTAAAAAAATAGACAACACATATCAGGAGTAATAACTCTTGGTTATAAGGAAATAAACATCTTGACATTGGTTGTATAAATGCGTACAATGTATTTGAAGGGAGGTGAATGACGATGATGCGACCTAATACTATGTTTGATGATGAAACAGCCACTATCATCAGATATCATTGCTCCAAAGTAGGATACTCCGTTGCAAAGTATGTCGAGATGGTTGTCAGAAAGGATATAGAAAACAAATATCCTGAATTAATGAATGCAATAAAAAAAGAAACAATCCGCAAATAGCTTGGCAGCACCGGATTGTTTCAGAATGAAAGATGTTCATATGAAGAACTTCTTCATGTAGAAGTATATCATATTATTTGAACATCTTTCAAGTGAAAGAATGGAGATGTTAAATTATGAATGAATTATTAAAAGTTGAAGTAAATAAAAATCAGGAACAAGTTATAAGTGGTCGCCAGTTGCATATGTTTTTAGAAGTTGAAACGCCGTATACCAAATGGTTTAATCGGATGTGTGAATATGGATTTGAAGAAAATCATGATTATTTAGTGACGGACATTTTTGTCCCTAACTCAAATGGGGGAAAACAAAATCAAATTAACCACATCATGAAACTGGACATGGCGAAAGAACTTTGTATGCTTGCCAGAAACGAAAAAGGAAAACAGGCACGCCAATACTTTTTAGAGGTCGAACGCGAATGGAATAGCCCTGAAAAGGTTATGGCACGAGCTTTGATTTTCGCTAATAGCAAAATTGAAATACTAAGTTTTGAAAATACTATACAAAAACAGGTTATTGCCGAATTTAAACCTATTAAAGAATACGTTGATACGATTCTTGCAAGTGAGGATACTTTGACAATTACTCAAATTGCTGCTGACTATGGTATGAGCGCAAAATGCTTAAATAAAATACTTAATGTACAGCGTATAATTCGTAATGTGAGCGGACAATGGATATTGTTTAAACCGCACATGAACAAAGGATATACAAAATCTGAAACGATCGAAGTTACTCGCAAAGATGGTAGTAAAAAAGTCGTTATGCAGACTCGTTGGACACAAAAAGGACGTTTGAAAATCCATGAAGTACTAATCAGTTTGGGCTATAGTGCTAATATGGATAAAGAGCAGACAAGAGTTTTTGGAAAAGGAGGTGCAGCATAATGATCAGAGTAATGATTATAAAAGAAACTTACAACGAAAAGATAATGTTTTTATTCGGCGGAACAAATAGTAAAAGTTGCATAGAGGAAATCCAAAAATTTGTAGAACATAATGATATAACTACTGTTCACTTTAAAAATGAAAATGAATTGTTTGAGAAGTTCTCTTTAGTTAAATAAAAAATATAAAAAAGCACTTACTGTGGTAGGTGCTTTTTGCTATACTTTCTATAGAAAGTAAAAAAGTCATAAAAAGAAATCAAAACATTTAAGAGGTGATTTTATGCAAATTAATTTAATGGAAAGTTTATGGGATAATCTGGAAAAATTTTTGAAAACAATAGATTCGACATACAAACCAAAGAAGGATAGCTTATCTTTGGCAGTGGATCTTGGACTTCCTGCAGATAGTGAAAATGTGAAAGAAAATGCACTTCGTAGAGATTTAAGTAGAATGTTGACCGACTATTATTTTTATCTTAAAAGGCATATTTCTGTAAAACCGAGGGTCGTACGGGTATCAGAGCATTTAAGATGTCCTGAAGAATTAAATACTTATTATGAAGAGTTTAGAAGAAAAGTAGAAGTGGGAGAGAATATAAACCCGTATTTAAGTAAAAGAACTTTGAGATTAAGTAATGATGATAAGTTGTTATCACATTGGGGAATATATCATTTTCATTTAGGGGAAATATGGGATAGAAATGATTTTTCAGAACGTAGTGGTCCTGTTTTATTTGTATATTTTTGTGATAATACAGCGTTTTTTATTGACATACGAGAGCATGGTAGTTGGAGCGATTATTCTTTAATTGAAACAGTATGCAAAGAATTTCCAGAAGGAATGAAATCTCGTAAAATAGAATGGATAAGAATCGTTGAACCGGTGATTAAAGAATCTAATCAGATTGCTGCAATGAGAAAAGTAAATTTAAATATGATTGTTGTAGTTGATGGAATTTGTTATGGCAATATAGGAGTAATGGGAGATGGCACTGACGGAGAATCTTTGATGAGATCTTATCGTATTTTGATGTTAATTAAGAATATAGAAGAGACTATTAAAGAACAAGAAAATAAATTGCTGGAACATTTTAAAACTGATGAACTTAAGGTTACAAGCGATTTGTATAATGATTCTAGAATTTTAAAAATAATTATTAAAGTCAATAATAAGGAATTGTTTGAAGTAGAATTATAGTATGTATAAAATAAATTGAATTGAATAAGGAGTTTGTATCTGTTGGCGTTTACATTTGTAAGCGCTTTTTTATTACTGTTAACAAAAATCTAGGTTCAAACAAAAAGTTTTATCTTAGGAGGTGACAGCCATGACACGGGCGAGAAACCCCGACAGAGAAAAAGCCCGGTTGATGTGGCTGAGAAGCGGCAAAACTCTAAAGTTAAAAGAGATTGCCGAAAAATTAAGTAAACCAGTCGATACTATTTCGAGGTGGAAGCGTGAAGACCACTGGGGCGATAAAAAATCGACGAAAAACCAAACAAAAAAGAAGGACCAGCGAGGAGCACCTCTCGGCAATCAAAATGCTGCCGGGCATGGTGCTCCTCTTGGTAATTCTAATAGGCTTGTCCATGGCCGTTATTCTAAAATGTATTGGGATACTGTTAGCCAAGAGGAATTAGAAATGGCTGAGGATATGCCGTTTGATACAGAAGATATGCTAAAGGATCAGTTGCGGCTGTATTCAATAAGAGAGCGGCGTTATATGCAACTGATAGCTAAATATAAAGGGCTTGAAGAAAAAGCACGGTCGTCTGTAACTACCGACAGTACATCAACTTTTTTATGCCCCGAGAAAGATAACAGTGGCAAAATTATCACTGATGAAAGTGGTAAATTTAAAAGAATTGAACATAATAGTATTATTCGCACTGTACCTATTGACAGCGTTATTCAGAGTTTGGAAGCAGAACTTACAAAACTGCAAGAGAAAAAATTGAAATGTATTTTGGCTCTGCAGGATATTCAGGATAAGAAGAAAGGTGATCAGGATAAAGGTCCGAAAGTTTTGAAAGTTGAGGTTGAATATGTTTAGTATTACCTCACGATTAAGATTCAATCGGATTTTTAAGCCGGTAAATGAAACACATTGCCGGTATAGAGTTGTTTTAGGTTCTGCTGGTTCGGGAAAATCTGTTAATGTTGCTCAAGATTTTATATTAAAACTCAGTGATACAAAATATACTGGTGCAAATTTACTTGTTATTCGTAAGTCAGAAGGCACGAACCGCTATAGTACATTTGCTGAACTTCAGGCTGTCATTTTTCGTATGTGTGGCGAATACTGGGAAGATTTTTGGATAATCAACAGTAGTAGACTTATGATTACTTCTAAAATTACTGGAAACAGTATTATTTTTCGTGGTGTTAATGATAAGAAACAGCGTGAAAAGTTAAAGTCTATCACTTTTCCTAAAGGCAAACTTGTGTGGGTATGGATCGAAGAAGCTACAGAGCTGGAAGAAGCTGATATCGATATTATTGATGACCGTTTGCGTGGTGAATTGTCAAATCCGTATTTATACTATCAAATTACAATGACATTTAATCCTGTATCCGCTTTGCATTGGATAAAGCGTAAATATTGGGATGTTGTTGATCCTGATATTTTTACGCATCGGTCAACGTACTTGGATAATAAGTTTATTGATGCTGCATATTATTCTCGTATGGAGCGTCGTAGGAATGATGATCCAGAAGGTTTTAAAGTTTATGGCCTTGGGGAATGGGGCGAAACATCTGGTATGATTTTGTCCAACTATGTCGTCGAAGATTTTGATACAGATATCGGTAATTTTGACGCTGCAAGATATGGACAGGATTTTGGTTATAACCATGCCAATGCGATTTTGGATGTTCGTTTTAAGGATGATGTTATTTACATTGCTTCTGAAATTTATTGTTATGAAAAACTTGTTGACGAAATTATTCGTATGGCGGAACAGAGAAATTATGATCGAAGTCGTATAATGCATTGCGATAGTGCATCCCCGGAACCTATTAAAAAATGGATAGCCTGCGGCTGGAATGCTCATGGTGTATTCAAGGACAATGGTTGTGTAATGTCGCAGATAGACTATCTTAAACAGCATAAAATTATAGTCCATCCGTCCTGCACTAACACTTTAAAAGAAATGTCGCAATGGAGATGGAAGAAAGATGAAAAAACAGGGCTCTATACGGATAATCCGATAGAATTCTTTGATGATGCGATGGCAGCGTTAAGGTATTCGGTTGAGGACTTCCGCAGGATAAAAACGATCAATAAACCTAATCAAGTTAAAGCTAGGAGGGCGTGATTTTAATATGGCATCACAAGTTGTAAAAATAGAAAAAAGTATTAGTGTTTTAGGTCATAGTTTGTTGAAAAGCGAATCCAGGCAAGTTGCTGATCCGCAGAAGGAAACAGGACAGTCAGAAGGTCGTGTTATTGACCCGCCATATGATCCGGAAAAGATAGCGGAGCTGGTGCAGCTATCTTCGATACTGCCGCAGTGTATTAGTGCCATGGTTATTGGTTGTGAGCGCAAATATATGCTTGAACAGCGAGAGGATGGCGTAAAAACCAGCGATGAAGAATGGTCGAAAGTCGATACATTTTTCAGTAATGTTGATCCGGAAGGTCGTGACGATTTTCTTGGATTGCGGAAAAAATTACGTACTGATCGTGAAACCTTTGGTTATGCTTGTATGGAATTGATTAGAAATATAACTGGAGAGATGATTGGTTTACGTCATATACCGGCGGCTACAATGAAAATGACACCAATAGGAAGCGAACTTGTTGAATGTACTGTAAAAAAAGTTGTTAAAGGTAAAATAATCGAAGAAAAATGCACACGTCGTTTCCGAAAATTCATGCAAGAAGTTGCTGGCGAAAAAGTATGGTTTAAAGAATGGGGAGATCCCCGGACTATGGATTACACGTCTGGCGATTTTTTGAAAGATAGTACGAAATCGGAAACGGCAGCAACTGAAGTTATTTGGCTTGGTAATTACAACCCAGCGTCTGTTTATGGGCGGCCACGTTGGGTAGGCTGTGAATATGAGGTTGCAGGCGTTCGAGCTGCTTCTGAATGTAATTATTCGTACTTTGATAATAATGCCATTCCAGCGGCAGTTATAACGGTGTCAGGCGGTACTGTAGCAGATGAAACGATTGATTCAATCCGAAGTTTTATGACTGATGTCACACAGCAGCGTGGCGGTGCGAATTCTGTGCTAATCATTGAGGCTGTACCGGCGGGTACTGATAATACTTATGGCGGAGTACCAGATGCACGCCCAGCACAAACGAAAATTGAAATAAAATCTTTGCGTGATGTCCAGCAGAATGATGCTCAGTTTTTAGAGTATAACAAAGATGCAAAATCAACTATACGCAGTGCGTTTAGGCTACCGCCGTTGCTGATTGGATTATCTGACGATTACACTCTTGCTACTGCTAAAGAATCTTTGAAACAGGCTGAGGAAAATGTTTTTGCCCCGGAACGGGAAGAATTTGACAAGCAGATGAACAGGATTCTTGTTTATGAGTTGGGCGTGGCCACATGGTCATTTAAAACGGTAGGCATAGATGTAAATGATCCGGAAGAAGTTTCAGCTTTGATTACAGTTGCTGATGCGACAGGTGCGCTTAAAGTAAACGAGATTCGTGATAAGATTGGCACATTGTTGGGCATGGATTTAGAGAAGCTTCCTGATGAATTTGGTGAATTGCCTAGGCTATTTTCGCAGTATGTTGATAATAGTAATGATCTTAATAATTTGAATAAATCACAGCTTTTTAAAGCTTTATGGAAAATCAGAGAGGGCTTGAAAAAATGAGGTTTAGTGAAAATGAAAAGTCTGAATTGCTATTTTTGATCAAGTCCATTTGCTCATTAGAAAAAAAGAAAGAAAATGATTTAGGAGATGCCGAACTTGCGGCAGAGCTTAGGAAACTCTGGCGAGAGAGTTACTCAGAACATCTGAAAAATGCTATTGAATTACTGGAAGATATTGCACCAGAAGCAAGGGAATTCGCTTTAAAGGAACTGGAAGAATATTTGTTAAATGCTTTGGGGCATGAGTTTGCCGAAAGCAAGGCTGTTAGGTCGATAATACATAAAAAAGTTGCTGGCATATATGCTAAGGCAAAGAGCAAATGGGCCGAAGATAAGCCGAAGGTCGTTGACAATACGATCATTGACAAACGAGCGATATCATTCATTGAGAGTAATGGAATTTACTGGTTAGGTGAACATTACAGTAGTGCTATTTCGGAAAAAGTTGTAGAAACAGGTAAAGCAGTTTTGGATATGGGCCTCAGTACAAAAGACTTTACTAAGATGCTTGAAAGTCAACTGAGTAATGTTCTTGATATGACTGATTATAAATACTGGGATATTACAGCTGAAAGTTTGTTGGTTAGATCTAAGGCATTTGGTAATGTTTTTGGCATGGAAGAGGTAGGTGTTAAAGAATATACTATCTTTGCCATGGGCGACGAAAGGACCTGTCCGGTATGTCAAGAATTGGATGGTCGCAGTTTCAGCGTTACTGCTGCTGCAGATGTATGTCGGAATGTTCTTGAGTTAACAGACCCGGAAGATGTAAAAAATGCTTTACCGTGGACAAGTACTCCACCGATAGGTGTTTCAAGTGCGAAGTTGATTTCCCAGGGAAGAATGTTGCCGCCGATACATGGGCACTGCCGCTGTGATGTTGTTATATCTGAGAAAACAACGAAAAGGCAGGTAACAAAACAAATCTTGAAAACACTCAAAGGTACAAAGCAAAATCCAGCAAAAGTTATTTCGCTTGATATGGATACAAGAATAGCTTTAGTATCCGCTCATGGCGCTTCACGACAAGGCGTACCGGGTTGGAAGTATGATTTGATATCATCTAAGGACAATGGTAAAATAAAAGCAAGGAACGTATATGACGGCATGGGGCGACTTACTACAGCGTTTCATTTTGAATCACATGCTGGCTCTGGGCCACATAGTACAAATCCCCATGTACATCGAACAATTTACCATAGCAATGAACCGAACGAAGTTGGGAAACGCTCTGACGTACCCCAGGCTTTATGGTCTTGGGAAAAAGAAGTTATAGCGGAAATGCCGCAGGAAATGATTAAAGGTGGAGGCGTATTATGGCAGATCAAAAAAGCTATTACGCAGATAAAACAGATTTTAAAAACGATTTGACAGGTGCCGATGGCATGGCTCCGTATGATGGACCAGTAATATATAAAGGTGTAATTTATACGGTTAGCAGTGATCCTGGCACAGGTTTTTTTATTGGGCGTGATTGCTCTGGTAACGATCGTAGCATGGATGCTTATTTTGATAGTGTAGATGATATGCTAGATTCATATAGACTTCATGATGGCGCTATACTTGGTGATGTCATTAATAAAGTTGAGATAGTATAAAGCACTTTGCAAACAGCAGAGTGCTTTTTATTATAACCGGCTATAATAGCCGGTTTTTTTATGGCTATTTTACTGAAAGGGGGTGAAAATGTATGGACTTAAAACGTGTGGTAGCTGGCTTTAATGTCGAATGGATTTCTTTGGTTGGGTCTCCTGCAAATCAAAAAAAGATCATCTTAAAGTCTGCTAATGCAAAGCCTTCTGATCAGACAGAAAAACAATGGGATTTTCCGTTGACGAAAGTAGATGTTGAAAAACGCATTGTATACGGCCTGGTGGCTGTGCCGAATGAAGTTGATACTGATGGTGATATGTATACTCCGGCAGCTGTAGAAAAAGCTATGGAAAACTTTATGGCTTGCGGTTATACGCAGTATATTGACAGGGAACATGATTATAATAAACGTGATTGCTTCGTCCGAGAAAGCTGGATTGTCAAAGAAAATGATCCGATGTTTACGGAAGTCGGTGCCTGGGCTGTTGGTATCAAAGTCATGTCTGATGATCTTTGGGATGTTGTTAAGTCGGGTGGCGTAAATGGTTTATCTTTAGCTGGTTGGGCTTATGAAAGTTTAGATCCTGAATCTGCTGCTGAGATTAACGTAACAAAGGCTGGTAAAACCATTAGCGAAAAAACCAAAAATACTTTGGAAGCGGCCAAGAATGCTTTGGTTGATGCTCTTGAGATGATCAGGAATTTAATGCCTGAAAAAAATCAAAAAAATAATCAAGCGGAGGATGTATTAAACATGAAAAAAGAAGAATTAGAAGCTTTGATCAAAACTACTGTTACTGAAGCTGTAAAACCTATTCAGGAAGAAATTGAAACATTGAAGAAATCTGAAAATGATGATACTGCAGGTAAAGGTGCTGCGGGCGATACTGGAACTGGTGAAGCTGATCAAAATGATGGTACTGGAACTGGTGATGATACCGGCGAAGGTGATTTGACTGGTGAACAAATTGCCGAAGTTATCAAAAGTACTGTTGCCGAAGTAGTAAAACCTATTCAGGTAGATATTCAGATGCTTAAATCTGTTGGTATCATGCGAGCTAATTCAGAACCAGGTATTAGTAAAATCGAAAAAGAACAAAGCCCGTTTGACGGTAGCTTTGTACCTGGCTCTTTAGATTAATAACAAAAATAATGAATGGAGTGTGAATAATCATGGTAAAACCTTTAAACAAAGCAAGTGGAGTTACTAGCGGCACGACTTTAGCTGGCGGTGGTAAGCTTACTCCTGAACAGTCTGATAAGTTTATTACTACGGTAGTTGAAAATTCTACATTTTTGAAAAAAGTACAACATTACAAAATGGCATCTCCTGAAAGATATATTGAAATGTTGAATATTGGTAAGCGGATGCTTAGAAAAGCCGGAGAAGGTGAAGAACCTGCTTCTTCTGCATCTATTTCTACTGCTCGCCGTAAATTGTCTACGGTTGAGATTATTCTGCCTATCGATATTTCATATTCGTTTTTAGAAGATAATATTGAGAAAACAAAGGCTGAGCAGACTATTTTAGACGCTATTGCAAAGCAGTTTGCAAATGATACCGAGGATTTGGGCTGGAACGGTGATGATACTAAGAGTGATGAGTTTATTAAAATTAATAACGGATGGTTGGCTATTTCTCGTGCTGATTCTAAGACAAATAAAGTCGACTTAACTGCTGTCACCGATTCTCCTATGAAAATCATGAAAGCCATGCTTGATGCAATGCCTGAAAAGTTTAAAACGAAGGATATTGAATTTGTATGTTCTTCTGAATTTAAAGATGCTTATATCGAAGAATTGACTTCCAGAAACACCGCACTTGGTGATAAAGCTCTTACAGAAGCCGCCGATATTCGTTACAAAGGCTATTTGCTCAATCCGCGCCCGTATCTTTCTATGTATGATATTATGCTGGCTAATCCTTTGAATATCGCTTATGGCGTGCAGCGTGATATTTCTATTGAATTTGTTAAAAATCCCCGTAAGCGTATGATCGAATATACTATTACCGCACGTACTGACTATGAATATGCTGTTGCCGAAGCGATTGTTGTAACAACTGGTACTCCTACAAGTGGTACGGTGGAAAGTTCTGAGGAGCCGGTAGTGTCTTAATGCGTTACTCAGATGCAACAGCTGAACAGTTAAATTCATTGATGTATGCAACGGTGGACGACGTTCGTGCTGAGGGGGTTGGTGATGATGTTTCGAGTGATAGGATTACAAAAGCCATTAATCAGGCTTCTGTGCGAATATCGGCGCTGACAGGCACCGTATTTTTAAAACCTATCCCTGTCCTCATAACTCGTGCCTGCGTGTTGATGGCGATTCGTTTCTACGTTCCGACTGCTGCAGAACTGGTAGAATTGGAACAGGAAAGAAAGATCGTCAAAGAAACTACAGACGGGCATAGTTACGAAATGCGGGACGACGAGTACAGTTATAGTAAAGGGCCTACAGGTGATATGGAGGTCGACGAGATCATTATGCTTTACATGAAAAAGCCGACGGTTGTCGGCATTGGAACAAAGGTGGTGAATCCTATCATATGAAGCCTAAACTTATTCACCCGGTATCCATTGGACTTATGCGCCGGGATAACGATAATACAACCAAACATCCAGTTTATGATGAGGCCGTTGAGCAAAAATATTTGCCAACGGTCTTTTTTGCTGGTCAGGTAAGTTATAAAGTCTACAACGCTTATGTTGCTTCCGGTCTTGGTAATACTCCAGATGCCGAGGGGTATATTTTATGTATGGCTGATGATTGGGATTTGCATAATGGTACCGAAGGTGATTTATTGATTATCCCCGGTGGTACAAAAGTTACTGTTGTTGAGGCTAGACCAGCGGCTCACTACCACGGCAAACATTGGTTTTATAAAGTTTATTTCAAAAGGGAGCGTGGCGAAGTTGGGTAGCCGTTTAATTGGCGACTGGGACAAACTCGAAAACGCTTTGCGAAATGCCGGTAATAAAATTGATGAAGCTGCAACAAAGGCCGCAGGGCAAGCCGGTTTTCTTTTGGTCAAAAGAATAAAAGAAGGTATAAAAAGTCAAGCTCCGGCCGGTCAAAAGTTTGAACCGATCGGAGCTTTAACTGCTTGGAAAAAGGGCAGTACAAAGGCTTTGATTGAAAAAGGTGGTAATGGTGGTCTAATTAGTACAATTACTTGGAAACGTGTTCGTGGTGGAGTATGGATTGGCACAAACTATCGCAGTAAAAAGGGCGTTAATATTGCCCGAGTACATGAAAAGGGCGCAACTATTGAAGTTACAGACGCCATGCGTAAAGGGTTTGTTGCAGTAATCGGTCGCAGGATAAAGAAAACTACAAAGTATATTCGTATTCCTGCCCGTCCGTTTATTTCTCCGATAATGAATGATAAAAAAACTATCCAAGAAGCGAAAATACTGTACTGTAAGGCAATCAAGGAGGTGTTTAGAAAATGATTGCACAGGCCGTCGAAAATGTTATTTTATGGCTTCGAGATTGTGTGACTAATACTAAATATTCTCCTGGTGACATTATTACAGAACTCGAAAAATTGCCGGGCCTTGTAGTTGAAGGACCGATATGGAAAGAGGTTGCTGAGTTAGATGATTCGGCAGTGTATGAATATTATATTGATGAGCAAAATCGTCGGTATAAAAGGACTTGGGGACCGAAGTATTATGATTTGATTTTTACATTAACATACGCAACAAAAAAGCCATCGGAAATGATGAAAGGAGTAACCATACTCAGTGCCTATATCAACGATCAAAAAGAGTTGAAGTGTGGTATAGATCCGAACGGCAATCCTGTGTTTTGCGGTATACGTTTTGAAAATGATTTTTCAAGCACAGGAAACAGTAATTTATCTTCGCTGTGTGAAAGCCAGGCTAAGATTAAATTAGAGGCTGTTCCATTATTCTCTAGGCGTGCTGCGGTTGAAGGTGTATTGAAAGAAAAATTAAATATAGACTTGGCTATTCAAGATGAAAAGGCTGATTCTATCAATATCGAAAGGAGTGAATGATTATGGGACTTGGTTTTAGCAAAGTCTTTGTAAACGAAAATGATATTTCGTTTTATGTGGACAGTTTGCAAAAAGGTTTATCCTGTGTTGAAGGAAAAACAGAAAGAGGCCCGGTTAATAAAGCAATCTATATTTCTTCTTGGCCGAAGTTTGTTGAGAATTTCGGCGGATTGCTTACAGATAGCGATTTCCCGCTGTTGTGTCAGCGTGCTTTAGCAAGAGGCGCCTGCCTATGGGTTGGCCGTGTAGTACATCACAGTGATGTGACAGATCCGTCTAGCATTACTGCAAAATACTCTGAGGTAAAAGCCGGAGATGTTCTTTTTAGAGCACCGTCTCCAGGTGCTTGGGGCGATAGTATGAAGGTTGTTGTTTCTGTTAATGATGATAACAGCGATAATTTTGATATTGTCGTATACGAAGATGATAAATCTGTAACAAGCTTTGAAAATTACACTAAAGATCAGGTTTTAACGATTAAATCTGATTACTTGACAGTGGAAGCTATCGAAGCCGAAGAAGAAGCAATTTTTTCAACTGGAACTTATATTTTGACTGGTGGCAGTGATGGTGACGCTCTTACTGATTCTGACTATATCGGCGACGAAGCAGCTGGAACAGGCTTTCATATGTTCGATGAAATTGACGATGCATCTTTGCAGGTATCTGCTGCTGATACTACGTCTTATGCAGTAGCCATTGCTGGTCATGCATATTGTGAAAATCGGGGAGATTTGATGTATGTATCTGCGTGCCCCAAAGGTATCAAACCTCAGCAGGCTGTTAATTATCGTAAAGGTAAGGGCGTTGACGGAACTGGAAGCAATACTGCATTCAGCACAAGCTATGGTGCTTTGTATTATCCGCATATAAAAGTTCTGGACATCTTAACGGATGATACAAGACTGATCAATCCAACAGGCGATGTGCTCGGCGCATATGCATATAACGATAATACTGGTGCGGAATGGTTTGCCCCTGCAGGTATTACACGTGGCAAGATCAATAATTGCCTGGGTGTTGAATATAACTGCGGTGCTACGGCTAGAGAGGGCGAAGGTAGCCTGCTCATCAATAATCAGATCAATCCGATAGTTTCTTTCGATGATAGCGGTGTTGTATTATGGGGAAATGAAACTCTGCAGCAGGATGCATCTGCATTACGTGAAATCCATATCCGCAGACTTTTGTTGGTAATGAAAAAAGGACTACGTAAATCCTGCCGCATTAATCTGTTTGAGCCTAACGATCCGCAATTGTGGCGTAGCACTTACAGAATGTTGAATCCGTACCTAAACGAATTGAAAGATAAACGTGCATTTTATGATTATCGGTTAAATTGTGATCAGGATGCACAAAGTGTTGATGAAGTGAAAATAAATACTGCTGAAGGTATTGATCGTGGCGAATTCTGTGTAAGAATTTGGATCAAACCGACACGGGCTGCAAAATGGATTATCGTGGATGTTACGATTATGAAAACTGGTACTGCTTTTGCCGATGTTGTTGGCGAAGTGGCGTAAGGAAGGTGAATTAATATGGCGGATAAACCAAGAACCACTGGCTTAACTCAGCGGTGGCAATATCGTGTACGCCTTGGTGCTATGGAGGCAGCATATTTCCAAAAAGGGAATTTGCCGTCTAAAGAAATTGAAGAAAGTACATTCAAGCCAGCAGGTTTGATTTTTGATGAGAAGTATCCAGGCCGGATAAAATATAATGACATTACTCTTGAAAAAGGGCAGCGTATTGGTAGTGATCTTGAAGCTGACGAATGGTTTAATTCGGCGGCAGATGGTCCTAACAATGAACTTGGTTCGGCTTATACAAAACAGGTTGAGCTTGAGCGGCTTGATCGTCGTGGAAATGTTATTGACAGGTTTATTTTGCATGAAGCCTGGTGCAAGAAGATTGAATATGACGACTTTGGTGATGGTTCGTCTGATGTAAATATGGAGAAACTTACTATTTGCTATACATATTACGAAAGAGTTTAATTTCAAAAGGCGGTTTAAGGTGAAGTAATAACCTTAAATCCGCCTTTGATTTTAGGAGGAATAAATATGGAGTTAGTACTGCCGGTATCTGGTATCAGTGTTGAGTTAAGCCCGATGAAATATAAAGACGAAAAAATGTTTACAGATGAAAAACTGGTTAAACAGGGTAAGAACTATGATTATGTCATTATGTCTTGTGCAAAGTTTAATGGAGAATCTCCGAGTGAGCGAGAAGTTTTAAATTTGCACTCTGGCGATCGTAATTATATTTTAGTACATTTGAGGATTTTATCTTATGGCGACGAGTTTGAATTTGAGGTAAAATGCCCTCACTGTGGCAAAAAGAATAATTACATAGTGAATTTGTCAGAACTGCTTGAAAATGGCGGTATTCAAATTATTCCCAAAGGTGAAAGCGATACTATTGATGTTTCATTAGTTGATGGTGGAATTGCTACTATTGGTATTCCGAACGGGCACCGTGAACGTAGATTGATAAATAAAGCTGTCGATAAGGGGCAAGTTGGTAAAACTGATATGACGGTAGTTTTGATTGATCAGATCAACGGTAAAGATGTTACTGCGTCAGCTTTAGAAAACCTTACTGCCAAAGATTTACTGAATATAAGAAAACGATCTAATGAATTGATTTGGGGATTAAAGCCAATTATAAAACTGCCTTGTGATAGATGTGACGAAACTTTTGAGCATATTATTACTTCTGATCAAAATTTTTTCAACCAGTAAGTGACCTATATGGTGACCTTTGTGATCCTGACGAAGAAATATTTTTACTTTGTTATAAGGCTATGTCATGGTCATTTACTGATGTTGCAGAGATGCCCCGCTTACTCAGAAGAAAATTTGTTGATCGTTTATTAAAACAGTATGAAGCCGAAGAAAAGGCTTTGGAAAGCAGGTGATACTATGGAGGCGATGGAATCCGCTATGGGCTTGGGGTTCGTATTAGAATTCAAGGATATGGCCAGTAGTGGAATTGAAAAAGCAAAAGTCAAAATTGATGAATTGAAGCAACATACTGCTGACCTTACATCTGTATTTGATAAGAACTTAACACGTATAAAAAATGGCGCCGCTCAAATGGCTGTTGGTTTTACTATCATGGGATCTATGCTAATTCCGACGATGAATGCTGCTCTGGGGCAGTATAAGATGGCCGAAGTTAGTACTTTGCTTGCTAAAAATCAAATGGGGCTGGTGAGTCAGTTAAGCGATACAGCAAATGCTGCAGCTATGAAGTTCGGGAAAAAGACTGATGAAATGGCGAGTGCAGAATATAATTTAATTTCTGCCGGCATTGATGCGGCAAAAGTAAATTACGCTTTAGATGCTTCTGCAAAATTGGCTATCGGCGGTATAACGGATATGGGAACTGCCTCAAATGGATTAACCTCTGTTCTTAACGCATATAACCTTGCAGCTGAACAATCTGAAGAAGTTACAGACGCTATGTTTGTGGCAATGAAGCGTGGTAAAACTACAATCGGAGAATTATCTGGTGTAATTGGCAGAGTTGCGCCGTTGGCTTCCAATGTAGGCGTATCAATAAATGAGATGTTTGGTTCCATTGCGACGGCGACATTGTCCGGACAGAAAACTGAGGAAGCTGCAACTGGTTTGAAAGCCGCATTGTCAAATATTATGAAACCAACTTCTGAGGGAGCGAAATTAGCTGACAGCTTGGGTTTGGCATTTGATGCTGAAGCATTGAAAGCAAAAGGCTTAAGAGGCGTACTTGATGATGTTTATGCATCAACAAAAGGCGATGTCGGTATGATGACACAGCTGTTCGGATCTGTTGAAGCGTTAAACTTTGTCTTTGCAATTATGAAAAATAATGGCGATACCTTTACCTCTGTCATGAACGACATGAATAGAAAAGGTGGATCTACTGAGGAAGCCTACAGGAAAATGGCTGATACAGTCATTATGCAAGGACGTAGGATCGGTGCTTCTTTCGCTGTTGGCATGAAGCGTTTTGGAACAATATTTTTGCCTGTATTAAGTTTAATTCTTCTCCCTTTAGAATTAATTATGAAAGGCTTTGCTAGCCTTCCTAAACCTATTCTGGGCGTAATAGGGGCAGGATTAGGGTTTGCTTCTTTGTTTTTTATAATGCGTGGTGCAATGATGGCTAGTTATGGAGCATCAAAATTGCTTTCTGCTGGGATTGGTGGTCAATTTGTTGCAAGTTTAAAGAAAGGTACGTTAGGACTTTTAAACTTTAACAGCGGTTTTGCTAAAACATCACTTAGAATGTTTGGGCACATGGCTGTACTTTATGCGCTTTACAAAGCATATGATTATAATTTTCTTGGTATCAAAACAGCGGTTTCGAGGTTGTCTGCAGCGTGGGATATTGCCAGCAATGCTGCTGACGATGGTACTGTGAAAATTAAAAAGTCACTGATTAAGGATTTAGGGTTCAGTAATGTAGAGTATGGCGCCGATGTATTAGAAAGGTTAGGGGCTATATTTTTTAGAGTACAACAATTTGCGAAAAGTTTTGGCCAAGGTGTTGGAAATGAATTTGCATGGCTTGGTAAACAACTGGATAAGTTAAAGCAAGATGGAGGGCCAATTGCTGATTTGCTTAGCGGGTTACTCAATATTGACCGCAGTAAATTAAGCGATTGGAAAGAGATTGGCTTTATGTTTGGTAAGTTGGCCACTTATATTGTACCTTTTCTAATGCTGCAATTAGCATTTTCCGCAATTAGTACTGTTGTAGGTGGTATTATTGCGCCGTTTTCTGCGTTATTTGGTGTACTTGGTTCTTTATATGGGATTATAATGGCAAATCCTATTGCATTGATCATTGCCGGTATTGCGATTGCTGCCTGGTTAATTTATGAAAACTGGGATGCTGTATGTGCGTATTGTACCGATTTATGGAACAGTTTTAGTTTATTTATGACAAGTACCTGGGATGGTATCGTTTCGTATGGTAATGAGCTTTGGACCGGGTTTTGTACATTCCTGCAAGATATGTGGAATGGAGTAGTAAACTTTTTTAGTGCTTATGGGCAAATATTATTCGGGACTATGTTATGGCCATTTAGTATGATCGTTGCATTTTTCACAAGTTTTCGGACTACTTTCTTTACTTCTGGCGCCAGTCTTTGGGACGCATTTTGCGCCGGTATAAAAAGTGCTGTTAATGGACCTATCGATGCAGTACGGGAAGGACTTGCCCGGATACGGAGAATGCTACCGTTTTCGGATGCGAAGGAAGGTCCGCTATCTACGTTAACTCTTTCAGGCAGTAGGTTAATGACTACGCTGGCAACTGGTGTTAATGCTGGAAGTCCAGCTTTGCATAGTGCGGTAGAAAAAGGGTTTTCGTCGATACTTCCGCAGAAAGCAAAGGTTGACGTATTGCCTGCTTATATGGCTACTAAGTTCCCGGTTATGCCTAAGCATTTTGCAAAAGTTGTAAAAGAAAATGATGATAATGAGCCTGTAGGCGGCAGACCTGATTTTATTAGGAATATCACTAATCGTTTTGTATCTGAAAAGAAAACAGTTGTTGATCATATGCTGCCGGCAGAAAAACAACAGGAAAAACCGTTTATTGTTGAAAGCATAGTATATCTTGATGGCGAACAAATTTATCGTGCGGTAAAAAGAGTAGATAAATTTGAGCGATTTAAGGATGGTGATGATCGTGCAGTTTAACGATATAATGCGGTCTTTTAATGCTCTTGCTGGTTCTGCTCCAAAGCCTGTAACTGGGTGTTTGGTTGATGTGGAAAATGGATCAAGATTAGAGTTTTGCTTTAATCCAGGAGAAATTGATGATGATATTCCGGTAAATTATGCTTTTATTAATATACCGGGGCAAGGACATAGTGTTGCTCAATGGAGTAGTAATAGTAGCAGAAAACTGACGTATTCTTTAGATTTCTACCGGAAGAATTCTGATGATAATTATGTCCGTAGAAAAATACAATGGTTGGAAAGAGTAAAGACACCGACATATGATGCAGAAGGTTATTTATCGGCAGCTCCGCATAGGGTATTATTTCTTTTTGGAAATCTTTTTAACGGTAGTAAAAAATGGTTGATAACTCAAGCGAAAGTACGTTATAACAATTTGTGGACGAAAAGTTTAGATCCGCTTTGGGCAACTGTTGATATTGAACTTACAGAATGGCATGACGATAATAATTTCGGTAGGAGGTCATAAATATGGATAAAACATCTCGACATAGATTTGCGGTTCGATATTATGATCAAACCGATAAAGTTGGTTATCGTGGAACACGTCCGTATATAGAATTTCCTTTAAAAGAAACTGATCAATACCATACTGTGGCTGATTACGATCGCATTGATTTACTTGCCTATAAATATTATGGCGATTGTAGTTATTGGTGGATTATTGCGGAAGCAAACGATATTAGTAATCCTCTGCATCTTGAAACTGGTAAACGGCTTCGTATCCCTGCAAAATCTACTGTATATAGGTTGGTGATGGAAGTATGACTGTATATGGTAAACGTGGGGCATATGAGCCGTTTTTTGCTATATTTGCGAATGGAGAAGAATTACCGGATAAAATTATGAATAACATAACTAAAGCAGTACTTGAAGATACTGAGGAAAAACTCGATGAATTATCTTTTACTGTTTTAGATAAAGATCTGACTTTGCAGGATTCGCCGGAGCTGGCTAAAAATGTGGAACTGCTTTTTGTTTTTGGTTATGTTGGCAATTTGCAAAGACGATTATGTAAAATTGAACAGGTCGAATATAATCTGCCTGAAAATGGTGTTCCTACCATTGAGGTAAAAGCATTGGATAAAGGAATTGACTTGGTTAAAAATAAGCCTAGAGCCTGTTATGGTCAAGTATATGGTGCTGATGTCCTAAAGGACATTGCTGCCCGTAATAAATTGAAGTGTGATTTGTCTATTCCTGATGATTTTTATATGGAGAATGTTTCCCAGGGTGGCAAAACTGATATGGATTTTGCCAAAGAGATTGCTATTGAGCGTGGTTGTAGTGTTTGGGTAGAGAATAATACTTTAGTTGTAATGCCGTATGTACTTTCTGAATCAAGCGTGCAATTGGCCTATCGTAAAAATTTATTATCTGTTAGGGCTACATATAATGGTGGACAGGGAGAAGCAGAAAGAAAAGATACTACAGTTGTTGGTATTGATCCCGATAGTAAAGAATTAGTTAATGAAAAAAATACTCAAAACCAAGAGCAACAAAATCAGGAGGACGATGAGGTTATTAGAAATGTAGGTGATTGAATGTCTGTAAATGATGATAGTGCCGGTCGTATAATTAGCACTAATAGAAATAGTGCGAGAAGTCGCAGAAAAGCTGATAATGAAAGTAAACGATCTCAAATGAAAGGTTGGGAAGCGACTGTCAGGATAATTGGTGACCCTGCAATAAAATCAAAGAAAACCTGCACTTTAGAACACTGTGGATCTAAACTGAACGGAGATTGGAGAATATCATCTGTGCGACATGAATTTATGGGAAATCGTTATATTAGTTCTCTAAAATTAGTTCGTCCAGAAGCTGGGCAACAAGCCGCCAATACTTCTAAAACTGATAATGGTAATACTGATAACAGAACTTCTGATAATGGCGTAGCTGTTCCGGAATCTGATAATGATACTGTTGAAATAAATGTGGGGTGATTTTTTGAAAAATCAGCTTTGGGGAACGCATAGAGGGACGGTTATGGAGAATAATGACCCGCAAAAATTAGGACGTATCAAAGTTTATGTGCAAGCAGCTTATGGAACTTCCAGTATAGCGGAACTTCCGTGGGCTTATCCGAAATTTGCAAAACCAGGTGATTTTTATGTTCCTGAAATTGGAGAAGCCGTTTATGTTGAGTTTTTATGTACCGATGGTGAACCGGATTCTAATAATCCAATTTGGACTGGTGCGTGGATTTCTTTAAAAGAGATTCCAAGTTGTGTTATCGGTGACGATATGGCGAATGCACATTATTATCGTGTTGAGCGTACTGCTGGGGGACATTGTATTGAACAGTGTGATAAACCAGGCGGGGAGTATATAAAAATAACTTCGGCTGCTGGTGCAACTATCTTGATGGATTCTTCAGGAAATATAAAAATAAATGGCAAGATTATTTATTTGAATTAGGAGGTAGTTGAATATGCCGGGGGCTGTGAGATTAAGCGATATGAGTACAGGGCATCCGCATTGTTATCCTGCTACTCCTGCGGTTGGAGCAAGTCAAAATGTTATTGTAAATGGTAGGGGACAAAATAGGGTTGGTGATGCATGGCAAACGCATGGTGCTTGTGAAGATCACAGCCCGCATAGTGGGACATCGTCGTCAGGCAGTCAAAATGTTATTGTAAATGGGAAATCTGCCTGCCGCATTGGTGATTCTATATCTTGTGGCGATACTATGGCCACAGGTAGTAGTGATGTAATTATTAATGGTTAGGTGATTGATATGGATAAAGGTATATCAAGTCCGTTCGTCCGTGGTGCTCAGGGGTATTTTAAAGTTGATGTTGGTGCTGATTTAATAAAAAGTAATATTGCTCAAATTTTAGGAACAATTCCCGGTGAAAGGGTGATGTTACCGGAATTTGGTTGCAAACTTCGTAATCTTCTTTTTGAGCCAATGGATACTGCCACATATTATTTAGCAAAAACCTATATTGTAGATGCGATTATTCTATGGGAAAAAAGGATTTCCTTGAATGATGTGGAGCTTGAAAAGGATGAGGATAAAGGAATATTCTTAGTTAGTTTGAGTTGGATATACAATGAAACCGGAACAGAAGAAAGCAGTATGTTTTTAGTTGGAAATATGGGGGTGAAAATCAATGAGTGATTTGGTGCGAATAAATTATATTGACAAGGACCATGACAGTATTGTTTCAGATGTTATCGCACAAATCAAAGCTAAGTATCCTGATACTTGGACAGATTTCGAGCATGATAATGCCGGCAGAATGTTACTTGAGGTTCACGCTTATATAATAGACCTGTTACTGTTTTATCTTGATCGGCAAGCAAATGAGTGTTTTTTAGTTACGGCAAGGGAACGTCAAAAAGCTATAAATTGCTGCAAAGCGATTGGGTATGTATTGAGTAGTGCGGTGCCCTCAAAAGTTACTGTAAAAATTACCTTGAAACAAACTGTGCCAAGTAATGTAACGATCAATGCTGGTACAGAACTAACTACCTCAGAAAAAATTGTGTTTGAATTGGATGCCGATGTAATTATTTTAGCTGGTGAGTTAAATGGATTCGGTACTGCGACACAAGGGAAAACTTATACAGAAATACTTGGTATCTCTGATGGTTCTGCCAATCAGAGTTTTTTAATATCTAAAACAGGTGTCATTGATATAAAACAAATCTCTGTTGGATATGAGAAATGGACAGAGGTTGAAAGCTTTGCTTTTGCCAGTGCTTTATCAAAAAACTATACTGTAGAAATTGATGCGTTGGGACGTGGCAAAATTATTTTTGGCGATAACCGCAATGGATTGATTCCGACGGCAGGAAGCATGGTTAAAATCGTTTATCGTGTTGGCGGTGGGCTAAAAGGAAACATTGTCAAGAATACGCTTATCAAAGTGAATGGTACTGGTTATGATGCAAATGGACAGCCTGTTGCAGTTACCGTCACAAATGAAGAAGCTGCTACGGGTGGCGAAGATGAAGAAACTATTGCTCATGCTCGGAAGTGGGCACCGGTTACTTATTCCCAGCAAAATAGATTAGTAACCGAAGAAGATTATACTGCTGCAGCTAACAGTTTTGCTGATAAAGGATTAGGCAGATTTGCTAAAGCAAAAGCAATTATACATGAGCGATCAGGAGAGGCGAATGTTATCCGTATTTATGCTTTGTGCAGAGATGCTGATGGAGGATTTATTGCACCGTCAAAGGCGTTAGGAGATGCGTTTGTATCAGCTATTGATGATACAAAAATGATTACTGATCATGTGGAAGTTACAGCAGGGACATATCAGTCTGTCGATATATCCGGGACTGTAAAAATGCAGCCGGGATATTTAAAAGAAGAAGTACTTGCTAACCTCAATGAGAATATCGAAATTTTGTTTGATATGGAAAATCGTGAGATGGGGCAAAGTTTACGTATTAGTGATTTATATAAAGCTTTGGATAGTGCGCCAGGTGTAGACTGGGTGGAGCTTACAACACCACAAAATACGGTAACACCAGTATCTGAATATGATCTTTTGACACTTGGAAATGTTAATTTTGAGGTGAGTTGATTATGAATGAAAATGAGATATTACCAAAACTTGTCCCTAGGATTTACCATACTGATGAATTTGTACCATTTTTAGAGGCGTTAGATGCATCTTTTCAATATCTGGAAAAATCTGTTAAGAATCTACCGGATATAGTTGATGTTGATAATTGTGATGATAAATATTTGCCTTATTTAGCTGCAGGTATTAATTGCCCTTTATATGGCTATAATACTAAATTGTGGCGAAAGCAAATTAAAAACTGGCCGTATGTATGCCGTATGAAAGGAACAAAGCGGGCTATTAGGTATTTTCTGAATGCGTTTGGTATTGTTGCCGAGAGCATACCTACATATTGGCGAGATCAGTATGGTAATTATACTGAAGAAAAACCTGAAGGTGATCCTTTTTTTGATGAAACATCGGGACTTTGGAAAAATAGCAAAACACATTATTTTGACGTAATATTATCAGCAAATGATGATGATACTGGAAATATTGAATTTGGTAGTCTTACTGAAGCTGGTAGCATTATACGTCAGTATTTGGACAAGGTAAAACCGTTTCATGCAGAGCTGCTAAGATTGGCCTGGATTTTTAATGCAAATATGCCAGTGAAGATAAAGCATAAAAATTCTTCTATTGGATATATTAATGCCAGACATCGATTTTGGAATCAGGGAATATCAAGATCAACATATTGGGACGGAGAATTTTGTTTTGACGGTACTATCAGGTTTGACGGGATCTATCCAGATGAAAATTACAAGGAACGCCAAGCTCATAAATTTAAGCTTGAACAATCAATTTCAAGTTACGGTCACGTGAATATAAAAAATAAATATGCTTCTAAAATCAAAATAACGCCGTTACAGGCGTTTTTTTATTGCCACAAAGCTACTATCAAAAATCAAATTAATTCGTCTTATAAGCACATTGCCGCTCATAGAATGGCTAATAATACAGAAATGTCTACTATGCAAAATGGGACGGTGATAACAAAGAATACTTTTGATGGGTCGTTTTGTTTTGATGGTACGCATGATTGCGGTGGAAGCTATGAATTTAGAGGTTGTTATGAGCATCTATGTACTTGTGTGATTACAAAAAATAATCAAATTGTAGAAGGGAGTTTTGAAAGATTATGAGTGATGTAAATGTTAGACATACTTTAAATGTGAATGGTGAAGATATCGATGTTTTGGCAATGGATAACAGTTCGTTCCTGGCGTCAAATAAAAAAACTACGGCTGATTACAGAGCGTTATTTGCTCAGGCTATTGGTACAACGGGGACAATTCCCAAAATTGTAAAAATGGCGTTTGGAACAGGTGGAGAGGTTGACGAACAAGGAAATCCAACTCCGCCTAGTGATAATGGTCCGTTGAATAATGTTGTTTTGACGAAAGCTATAACAGCAGTAACTTATCCTGTTGATACTACAGTACAATTTACTGCTGAAATACTGGCCGGTGATGTTACTGCAATAATCAATGAAATTGCTCTGATTGATGAAAACGAAAATACGGCAGCCAAGATGCGACTTTTAACACCAAAAGGTGTTGACGACGAAAGCGGATTTATTTCTAATTGGTCCGTGGAATTTTAAGGGGGAATAAGGTATGAATGTTGAAGAACTTGCAAAAGAAAGAGATAATTTGTTCCCTAAAGAGATTGCAGGATATAAACGTCCGGATGCTTTTTTGGATAAAAGTAATGACTTTTTTGACGAACTGCCGCAATTTATACAGAAGGATCCGGTTTATTTTAAAATCTTGAACTACATTTTTTCTGTTTTAATATCAAATGATGTCAGGGTAAAAAGTTGGGTCGATTCGCTTTCGTCTGATATGAATGAACAGGATTTTAGAGTTGTAACTGAACTTGTTAAGGGTGTGATGACACCTGAAATGTTAAAAAAATTAAATGGTATCGAGGTTGGGGCTCAGGTTAATAAAAACGCATTTGGCAAAATCCAAGTAAACGGAAAAATTTATAATGCAATGATTTTACAAGATGCGATTGAGCTGATTGAGGGGAACAATGTTACTCTAAGCATTGACACTGCTACTGGTGCTGTTACTCTTAATGCCAAAGATACTACATATGCGATCGTATCGACAACTGCAGATGGTTTAGTACCTAAGCGTGATGGTAGTGCGAATAAATATCTTTGTGCTGACGGTACGTGGAAGCAGGTAACTCAGTATATACATCCTGATAGCGGGATAACTGCTGGAACATATAAAAGCGTTACTGTAAATGCACAGGGGCACGTTACTGCTGGCAGTAATCCGACTACCTTGGCTGGTTATGGTATTACTGACGCTGCACCATTAGATCATGGTATTCACGTACCGAGCGGCGGCAGTGATGGTACGTTTTTGCGTGGCGATTTGACGTGGCAAGCTATTAGCGGTTTAGGCGGCATAGTAGCATATTCGCTAAATCAAAATGGTTATATAAAATTCGGCTGTGGGTTAATTGAACAGTGGGGATATGGTAATTCTGAATCAACACAAACATTTCCAATTAAATTTACTAACTCTGTAATTGGTA
>ERZ791802.86-NODE-86-length-113793-cov-3.872927_pt1 | contig 113793 bp, 112 predicted proteins | sample MGYA00510308_ERZ791802 | MGnify/ENA primary metagenome ERZ791802 (study PRJEB30046, sample SAMN00792028) | human gut metagenome | study: EMG produced TPA metagenomics assembly of the A metagenome-wide association study of gut microbiota in type 2...
AGCGCAACCTTGCCAAGGTTGAGGTCGCGAGTTCGAGACTCGTTTCCCGCTCCAGTTTTCAGAAGGAAGCTCGTTAGAGCTTTTTTCGTTTACAGAATTGGTTGGCCGGGTGACGGAATTGGTAGACGTAGCGGACTTAAAATCCGCCGCCAATAAAAAGGCGTACGGGTTCGATTCCCGTCCCGGCCACCACCTAACAAGAGCTAGACAGTTTCTCAGACTTTCTAGCTCTTTCTATTTCTACCATCAAACCCCTGCAATTATTAGCTTCTTTACGCTTTATATATCTTTCTAACTCTTTCTAGTTCTTTCTTTGTCTTTCTGCCGAGCGCATGCAATAATGTGCCTGTAATGTGCCTCGACTTGATGAAATATTCATAAATTATTGTGCCTAGTTTTTAAGGCACATTAAAAGGAACATTCAAACATTGGAGAAATATATGGCTAATAGAGCAGTCCCACTTCTAACAGATAGGCAGGCCAAACTTGCCAAAAAGACAATTGCAGTTGGTGGTGTTCGTGGACTTATTCTAAAAGTCAATGCCACATCACTTGGGAACTTTTCAAGAATCTTTCAATTGAGGATGACTGTTGATGGGAAAACAAAATATTTCTCAATAGGTCCATATCCACAAATTTCATTAGAGGAAGCAAGGCAAACCGCATTACTTTGGAGAAATAAGGTATCTAAAGGTGAAAATCCAAGACAAGAAGCAATAGAAGCTAGAAAAGCCAAGTTGGCAGCTACTGAAGAAAAGAAAACATATTCTGTTCAAAAGATGCTCTTGGATTACTGCGAGTTTGGAGAAGGTCGATTTTGGCAACAACAAACAATTAAGGGCAAACGTATTTCAAGAGATCACTCTGAGATTGTCAACGGTTATATTAGGAATCATATTCCGAAGACAATTCTCTCTATGCCTGCGAAGAACTTGACACCGGAGCTTCTTGCTGAAGCGTTTCATGACAAATGGATTCAGATGGTTGATACGCCGGAGAGGATACTTGGCGAAATTAAAAGGTCTTTTGATTTCGCCATGCGTAGCGGAAAAGTTCCTCCTATGACAAACCCTGCCGATCTTAAAGGACGAGTCAGGGACTTGTTGCCTCCAGATTCAGAGCGTGCACAAAAGACTCATCAGCCCGCCTTACCTGCGGAGAGAATCCCTGAACTTTTCGAGGAACTCCAAAAGCATCCAGGAGTCACGTCTAAACTTATCCAGTACACAATTCTTACTGCGAGTCGCGCCTCTAATGCTCGATTGGCTTTATGGTCTGAAATTTTTTTAGACAAAGAAGATCACCAAGAGGCTCCGATCCAGGTTACAAAACGAGACGAAATGAAAGTCAAGCGTGTCATTAGCTTTGATAGAGAGACGCCGTTATCTACTCAGGCAGTAGAGCTTTTGCAGTGTATTCCAAGGTTTTTAGTTAATGATGGCCTAGATTTTGTTTTTGCTAAGCCCGCAAAGAACGGAGGCATTGAGCCGGTTTCGGACGCTGCCTGCGCAATGATGCTCCGCAAGATCAATGCGAACTATCGAAAGCAAGGGAAAAATCCTTTTGTTGACCCTGATTTATTGAATGAAGACGGATCAGCGAGGAATATCACACTGCATGGTACCGCTAGAGCCTCGTTTGAGTCTTGGGCTTACGATTCTGTACGGTTTAATCACAAGCAGTTTTCAGAGAAGGCGATTGAACATTGTCTTGATCATGTCACCGAAAAATACAATAACGCTTATTTGAGAAAATCGGTAATCGGCGAGATGCGAGAAATTTTGCAGGCCTGGGCTGACTATTGTTATTCAAAAATCGATTAAAACAAACCCCTCGCAAGAGGGGTTTTGTAAATCACTCTTCGTTTTGATCTATCTTTTTAAGCATGCGATATAAATCGTGATCAATTAACGTTAGTGGAGAACAGCTCCATCCAGTTACATTGTGCATGCATACAATTGCGCAGTCTACATCGATAGAGAAAGGCTCTAGGTCAATGTAATAACCATTGTCGTCAAGCCAGTCAATAATGTATTGGTCACCACAATTGAGTTCTACTTTTAGGATATGTTCTTTAAGGATGTTTTCAGAATCATATTCGGCGAATCGGAGTTCAAACTCGTAAACATTGTCGTTATTTTCAGAAGGTTCAAGTTTTCTTAAACCTAGAACTGCCGGCCAATCCAAGCTTTGAATAAAAAGTTGTTTATTGCTCATTTTTCGCTCCGCTTAATTCAGTCCTCCGGTTCACATGGCGGTGGCTTGTTTTTTTAGATATTCCGCGCGTGTTGGAATATCGGAGGGGTGTAGCTTGTTAAATTTTGAAACCCACTTATCGAAAAGGATTCTGTACTCAATTTCGGGATCATCGTCTAAAGTGAACTGCGACAGTAGCAACCGGCCGTTCATCTCGTAAAAGCCCCATCCGTATTCATCTTCTCTATAAACAGCTTTGTACGATTGGACAATATCGGTTAGCCCTGATCTTTCAAACCATCTCAAAAGAACAACTTCCCCGTTAGCGGGCTTTACACGTTTTATTGGACGCTCTGAGTAGAACGTTTTGAAACATGCGTAAGGTCCACGGCTCATTTTTAGCCTCCGGTTTTAATACTTATCGATGAAATTATTAAAAGCGCAATAATCGCTATGAAAATCTTCCATCCTTGATCGATATCTGAGCAAAGCGCGAAACAAGCGATTGCTGCTATTGATACAGACAAAGCAGACACCAAAAGAAAAATCATTGTTTCAAACCCTCTCCCGCTTCCATAAATTCCCTGATAATCCGTTCTTGGCTACGCGATGCTCTTTCAAAGCTTCCTTCAAGAAATTACGAACGTTATCTTTCAGTTTGTATTTCATATCAGCCATCCTTACCAAACATTGAATAACTGCTCTAATTCGTCACAACCTAAGTCGTGCGTTTCAAAGCGCTTAATAAAGTCAATTGCTTCTTGCAAAGAAGTTCCAACTGTTCGAATGTATATCGCATCATCCATATCCCAAACACCGACCTGCATTCCAACATTTGGTTCGATTCTAGACACGAACAAAACCCATGAACTCCCGTCAGCCATGCGCCACGGAGTTGGAAAAACATCGTCATCTTCTAACCGGATACATCCAAAAATTCTTTCTGGTCCTCTATCTCTTAATTCGCTCTCTATGAATTTAGGGTCGCATTCGCGAATGACCTCGGGAGCCAGATTTTCTTTTAATTCTTTAAAGCCAAAAAACATTGCCATTTTTAGTCCTCCCTATGCGTATGGTTTGTTAACGTATGAATAGGCCGGCTTTGTCTGTGCCGAGTATTCACCGCCAAAAAAAAACGTCAGCAGAAACAATCATTTTGTACATGATCTGTTTTCGTATTAAATCGGGAATTTTTAGCGATTCATCACGGCGACTTTTCTTAGTTATATCTAGCGTCATTTTCTCCAGATCACACGTCATCAGTCCAATTTTTTTCTCTTTTTTGTGATCTTTAATTGCTTGTTCGATGTGTTCAATTGTTTTTTTGTCAGAACAAAAATAAAAAGCGTCGCATGCTTTCAGATAATCATTCCATTTGTCGTCTGTGTTGAAATCTTGAACGGATGATTTAACCTCGACGATTGTGATTCCTGAACCATAAGTTCCAATCGCCAAAACATCGGCCCGACGACCGTGTAGATAGTTGACGTATCTCATGCTATCTACATCAAAAGGCTCTAAATCCAGACGCACTTCAAAAAATGGATGTAGTCCTCTTTTCGACAAATTCTTAGCGGCCAAAAATCTAAAAGCATCAGCCTTTTCTTTTCGGGTTAGCGGTTTTGTTTCAAAAAGATTTTTTGTTTCAACTTGATCGAAACCGACTCCAGATCGGATGTAGGCCATTTTTAACCTCTTAATCTTTGAATGCCTTTACAACGTCAAAAACGCTCACTCGTTTAATCCAGTGATTTGCTTTCGAAGTAAGATCTTTCGCAGAATTGACAAGAAAGACATGATGCTGAGAATTTTTGATTAAATAACAGTAAGATGCATACTCTCTCTCTGCATAATTTGCAATTGTTTCGTCATTCAATTTATTCCACGAATCAAAGTCAAAGATCTCGTCATAATCGTTGTACGTTGTTAATTTGATATACAGTGCAACACCAGACTTGCTTTTACAACCAGTAATGTCGACACTGATTAATTCATCTTCAGTCGTTACATATTCAATTTCTTTGAGAACCTCCTCGTAAGCATCGTCTTTTAGTATTTGTCTCAAAAGGTCTTTAGCGTGCGCTTTGAGTTTGTATCTCATTTCGATCTCCTAATGAGGGTTAACTTCACGAATAAGTTGCTCGACATCGACAACCACCGGCTTGCCAACGCGAACATTTGCAGAATGTTTTCGCATAATTGCCCACTCTCTCGTCACCAACGTTGGGCATTTAACAAGAGACTCACGCATAAGATCACCTACCACTTCGATAGCGTCTCGGATCAGATTGAGTTCCTCGGCCCGGCAGACAAATATTCCGTGGTTTTTGCGTCCGCGAACTTGAACCTCAGTAGTCGCTTTGGCTGCTTTGTGCAACAAGTCATTAGCAGCTAGACGCTTGGGCTCGGGTATCCATTCGCGGACGGTGGCGGCTACGATTCCCCAATTGACGAAATCCCTCATCTGGTAGAAGTCGCTATCTGTCGCCTTGCCAAAAGGCAGTCGCATTTCAGTAGCGAGTTCAATTTTTGTGAACTCGTTTTGCAGGTACTCGAGGTCTTCTTTCCTGACCCGGGTGAAATCGATGCCAGTTTTGGGCTTGTACTTGTGTCTCGGTTTTTTGCTTACAGGCATTTATTTAAAACTCCATCAGCTTTAGCATTTCACTTTCGCTTTTAGCTTCGTTTTCAAAGGCCTTTTTGTAAATCGGATCGGTTTCGATACGCTTTTCAATGTAAGCGGCCCGTTCTTCAGGTGTCATCGCCTGGATGCGCTCTCGTTTTTTCAGCCACTGGTAACGGAGTTGCATTTGTCGGTCCAATTCTTCGTTAATGAATGGAGAGTTACGGATTAGCCAGTTCTCCAATTCATCAAGCGAAAGTGCTGGTTTTCGTTCGATTTCGTACTCTGCCAATGCACGCTCTATTTCCGTGAGATCACTTTTGATTGCCTCAATTGAGTAATAGCGTGGCCGTTTGGCGATCTCATCAGCCATAACAGCTTCCCAAAAGAGTCCGCTTTCTTTACGAGACCGCCTTTCTAGCATCTTCAAACGTTGATTTAATCTCCGCTCCGGTGAAGCCTGTCTGTGTTTGCTAGGTGTATCAACTTCAATGCGATAGTTGACATCGATAAGCATTGCTCGCACGCTTAGCGATTTAAGCGTTGCCAAATCCTCTTCGTTGAAATAGTCAATAGAGACCAACACTCTCGGAATGTCAGAACGATTGACACGGTTCGACAGGGCAATGGAAGCGGTTACCATCGTGTTTGCTCCCATGCCCAGTAAACTGCAACGGCCATGCCAATGACCAAGATTGATCCCAGGAGGCCACCGCTCATGCGCTCGGCAGCGTTTAGAAACGCAAAGACGCCGCCGATGCTCGCGCAGTACAGCCAGAGGAAAAGAAAAATGCGAGGGATCATGCTGCTCTCCGGTTAGGAAGATTGGCTACCCACTGCTTAATCTCTTCATATCGCCACAGATTGACACGAACACCGGCATCAATCGGGCGGGGGAATGAGGGATCGAAGTGCTGACTCTTTTTGTTCAGCTTTCGGTAGATTGAAGTTTGGCCAAGTCTGGTCAGTGCGCTGACGTCTTCAATGTCGATCAGCAACTGGAGCTTGTCATCTATTTGCATTACGGCTTGCATGGTTGCCTCCTTGTGTATTGGGGCTTTCGTTTTATTCAGCGTCCGATGCTCTCAGTCAGACGGGATCAAGGAGCACGAAAGCCCCAAAGTCGTTACTTACTTGTCTTGGGTTCCAAGGTTTCCCAGTCAAGCGGCGGTTGATCGAGCGGATTTGCCGTCTTCACTTCGCCAGTCTCGGCGTCAACCGTCTCTCTGTCGGTGATTTCAGGCGCTTGCATTTCAACGCCTTTGTCTGCGTAAACGCCATCGATCACATCATCGGCGCTGATGATTTCGCCTCGATCAGTTCGTTCATCAACTTCGACAGCACGGATCGCTTCAATGCTCACCGGCAGATACTTGAATAATCGGCGAATAACGGTTTTGCGAGCCATTTCGTCAAAATGTGTTACCCAGGGGCCGCTCTTTCCAGCTTTCGATTGACTACGAACCGCCTCGATTTCTGCACGAGACATCACTTCAAACTGAATGCCACCGTCTTTGAGCACAGCAACTGCATAGACGTAAGTCAATGCGCCGCGGTCAGCAACCGAAGCTGGTACGTGGTGAATGTCCGGGCGTAAGCCAAGTTGGTAGCTAAATTCATCAGCCTCTCGCACAACGTAGGCATTGATGCTTTGGATTTGTCCTGAGCGGCGTGCCAAGTCCAGCATGCCTCGATAGCCAATGATTAACTGAGCATTCGGGCGGCCAGTTGTCTTGTCCTTACCGTTGCCGAACGGCAACAGATAACAATGGCCAAGGGCGGCACCCGGCTCAAGGCCTAACTGAGCGCATTGGAGAATTGCGCCATAAAAGCTTTCTTGAGAACAACTCAACAGCTCAGGCGTCTTGCGACACTCCGTCATCACAATGCGAGTCAGACGTTCAGGCGTCATCGTCCTCGGCAGAGCAAGGGCCATTTGAGACTGGAAGGATTTAGAACGAACAACGTCCAGCATTGTTCCGGGCTTCTTTGTTTCGGCAATGGCTTGCTTACGAGCGGCAGCCGGTGCTACGGCTCTCTTTAATTCAGTAGTGGTAGACATAACAATCTCCTAATTAGGCGGCAAGACGGAACACGCGCGTGGTGGTCGTCTTCGTATATTCGTTGTAAAGGTCTGGTTGGGCTTTTTTGAAGCGCGTCGAATCAAAGCGATTTGAGGTTTGGGCCTTGTAAGTACAAGCTTTTTCACCTGCGATCGTGAACCCGGTCTTATCGCCGAGGGCGGCGCAGATGCGGTCTTTGACGACGTCTTGGGCGTCCTGCAAGGTCTTGATTTGTTCTTGCAAGTTGCGAAGCTCGCCGATGTCGGCAGCGACGTCGTTGCTAGCTTCGATCATCTCGCCGTTGTCAATGGGGAAAATTTTTGCAACGTCCTCTTTCGTATCCGGATCCGGAGCTACACGGGCAAGGACGTTTTCTCTCCAGAATTTTCCACAGTGCTCTTTCAACGCTTCGATGACTTCTTCGTCTCGATCAACGCGGTAAATGCGAAAATCCTGACCGCCTAAAAGGGCTGCAACGAAGCAGACACTGGCTCCTGTCACTCCAAGGTACCACTGGACTTGCGTTTCGTAGTACAAAGGAATCTTGTGCTCCGTGACGACCTTGCCGTGGACAATCTCATCTTCTTGACTTGGTCCCCACTGGTCAGCAATGAAGCTCGAAGCGGTTTTGCATTCGAGGATCATGTCAGTTGAAATCTGACGACCCGTCTCAACTTGGCGGGCTTCGTCATAGACGTAAACGCGTCCGGCAATTTCAGGATTGACAATCGCACGGTCAATGTTTGCGATCATCCAGTCGCCTTCACCCATGCGAAGCATCTTGTTAACACGTTGGATTTTCATGCCGGTGCGCTTCGAGAACTCTTGAGCAACAACGTCTTCGAGCGCACTGCCAAAGTAAGCAGCTTGAGACTGTGCGTCTTCGGGTTCGTCCGTGGCAATTTTGTCTTCGTATACATCGACTTTCGTCTTGTATCGGCTAAGGCCGAGGATGGCAGCTACGTCACTGCCGCCGATTCCAGAGCGGCGCGCTTTGAGCCATTCAGCGCGATTGTTTGTCATGTCATTCTCCTTGGTTCTTTTTGTCGTCGATCAGTTCGCCGGATTCGCTTGCCCACATGTGCAAGGTCATGAGCATCACGTTGTGGCCGTCTTTGATGTCGCCGAGGACGAGCGAGTAGTGATGTTCGCCGTCTTCAAATGCCTGAGCGACCTCGCCGAGTACATCTTTCGGGTGGCGAACGCCGCCGGCGTGTGCGCACATTTGCCGCACGAACTGGATGGTTTCGGCGTTAAAAACAAAGCGTGTCATTACAATCTCCTTGATCCAAAACTTATGGGATTAGTACGGGTCTACTACGGAGCCCAGCCACAAAACGAAGTAGAGGAAACCAATGATTCCGGCGAGACCGAAGATGTCAGTTAACCAATCACGCATGTCTTGCTCCGTAAAAGTTTTGAACTGGCACATAACCCAGTCTTTTCAACCAACTCCCGAATGTTCAATTTAGTTAACAATCCAGGTAGAAAGTATATTAAGTAAACTTATTAAATAAGACAAGTACACTTAGTCTGGTTATTGAGATAAATATTGATTTAAATCAAGCGGAATTAAGTATTCTGAATAGTAGGCTTGTATGTTCAGAAAACAAAAGGCCACGGGCAGATAATCCCGAGGCCTTGAGTCGCGTGGGTAGTCCCTCGCCAGGGTCAGATTGTAGTAGTTATTGAAGAAAACAAAGAACCTAATTCAATCTTTCGTGGTAAGTTTTGGAAGATTAACAGTATCAAGAATTAATTTGGTTGTTTTATTAATTTCGTTAATAGAAGTCCTTGGTCCGTATACGGAAAATATCAATGTTTTACTGGCATTGGGACAATAAATTGTTTTTTCAACTTCATTTATCAAAGATGGGTTATCTCCCCAATAGCACAAAATTTTTCTATTGTTAACATAAATTCTAGGTTTGTGTATTCCCATGAAGGCTGCGTAGCGAAGTAAATAATCCTCTTTGTAGTGACTTACTTCATATTGAGAATCCTCTTCGAACTCGTTCAATGAACACATAACCTGCACAGATTTGTCTTGTGTCTTCGCATAAAGAATAACAGCATGTCCTGAGGGATATTCAACTTGCCATCCCTTAGGGATTGAAAATAGCTCTGGCCCTGGCTTCTCATTGCAGCCAGATAAAAACAGGGAGGCTAGAGTTGCAATAAAAATGGCTCGCCAAGTTGACATTTCATATTCCTCTAATAACAAGTAAATTGTAGCAGGGGGTGGAATATGTTTGACTGGCAAAGAAAAACCGCCCGGAGGCGGTTTGACAGCGAGGATAATTTTATTTTGAACAAAACAATGGGATTATTGCTTCCATAAATGTTCCAGGGGCAATATAAATCCATTCCTTGTCTCGCTCGGATAGTGAGGTTGGGAACGGATCACCGCCCATAAAAAGTCACTGTGCGATGAGTATTGAAGGACTCTAAAAGCAAACTTATCGCAGCTTATCTCAGCTAGGGCAAGAGAAGATTTTATATTTTTGTCGTTATCAGCCCCCTTTGGGTAATTAACCATTATCCAAAGCTTGTTTTTTTGTTGAATACTTATCAAACGATGAAGGGTAGATGTTGTATCAGTTAAGAACCAACTTTTTCCCCAACCGCATCCAACTCTTTTACCTTCCTCGTAGTAGCAGTCGTATTTGATTCCATTAATTTCTGTTTTTTCGTATTCTTGTGCTAATGCGATGAGGGGCATTAGAAAAAATATAGCTAAAGTGTTTTTCATTTTTTTGACATGAAATAAAACCCGCCGGAGCGGGTCGGGAATTATTGTTTCATATTCTCAAGTGAAAGCAAACTGTATTCAATAGAAGTCTTTGTTTCTTTAACAAGCAATTCAACCCACACACACTGCCCATCGTCTATGTAAGGGGCAAAATCCACGACACTCTTAAGTGGCGTGTCTGTAAATAGTTTGTCGTAGTTTACCTCAACTGAAATCGTTGAATTATCTTCAAGGGTGGTTAACTCAAGTTTGTACACGAACGGCTTTACTTTTTTTATCCCGGTAACAACACAAGTAAGTCCAATCGTAGAGAATGTTGGTCCTTTGCGTTGGGCTTTTTGATTTAATTGTGCAATCGCCTCTTTATCATAGGAGCGCTGACCAATGCTAACGCTATCTGCATTTGGAGATGATTTAGCAATGGCAGTGGTTCCATTCTCTATGGCGAGGTTTAATGGTTGAACCAGTGTTTGAGCATGCTTAATAAATGCATTATTTGTGCTGTAAGTTTGATATGTTTCAGACGCGAAATAACCTCCACCTAAAACTATTATGGCAGCTAACAGAACCCACTTCTTATCATGTGATTCCATATTTTTAAAGCCTTCTGCAATCTGTTGTAGAAACAAACGAGTGGAAGCTGAGATATCTGACGATCCCTGCTTAACCTCGAAGTTTAATTGTAAGGCAAGTCTTTCTTCGTTGGTTAGTTTCGAAATATTTGGTTGGCCATGCAATATTTCGGCCGCAGCTCTATAAAGTGACTCCTGCAATGTCCACAGACTTCTCGTTAATTCACCTGGAATGGTTCCATGATAATCATCACCTTTAATTAAAATCTTGAGTTTCAATAACTCTTCACTCACATCGGCGATATCGAAAGAATCAGCTTGCGCGAGTTGTTCAATATCAGTAAATCTAAATTCCGAAGTCATTAGTGTCTCCAATTAAAACGGCCCGCTGCCGGAGCGGTCAATTACACGCCCAATAAGATAGAACTGAGACATTTCTTCAGGAGAAATTTCTTCGTCCTTTTCCTGAGGATTTTCACTATGGACTGTTAATCCTCCATTAAGTTTTGTGTACAAGCGCTTGACTCGTACAGAGTCCCCGAAGCAGAAGGCGTAGATTTTGCCGGAGACAATTTGTTGAGGAGCGCAATCGCACAGAATAGAGTCTCCATCGAACAAAATGGGGGCCATGCTATCTCCGGTAACCTTTAGCCGGCGACAGTTTTTGGCACTAACTGCATGATCGACAAACCAGTCAACTCGGTAAACTGCTCGTTTTGCGTCTGAAACTTCTTCAAAGGTTGGTGTAGCACGATCTCCGCAGCCGCATTCAACTCGATATTCAGGAATTTCAATAAAGCCGGTTGGTACATCATCTTCATCGTGCAAAGCAGAAACACTACCATTATTCATATTTCCCTTGCCGGTCGTCAGCCATTCTGTGCTAACACCCAGGAAGATGGCAGCCTTAATTGCATTGCTTGCAGCCAATTCTTTTGTTTTTCCGCTTAACCAGTAGTTAACTGCAGCTGTTGATGTATTGCAAAACTGTGCAAGGGCTCGTTGTGTTTTTCCAGATTTTTCTAGCGCTAATTTGAGCCTTTCGGCAAGCGTTGTATTACTCATAACTTAACTCCTTGAGTTAAGTAATTTTAAGTCTAAACAAGAAAAAAGACTTGCAACTTACTTTAAATATACTTAATATTGAGACTAATTAAAATTAACTTCATAGACTAAGGTGAGTTAATCGTGAGCTACCAACGAACAAAACCACTTAATCCCAAGCTCTCTCAAGAAGTTATTGAGGCTTTGGGTGGAACAACACTCGTGGCCTCAGTCTGCTCAGTCAGCACTCCGGCTGTCTCTCAATGGAAAAAAACAGGAATTCCATCAGCTCAAATTCGCTTTTTACGAGAGAAATTTAAAAGGGTGCCAGTAATGAAGTCTGAGGAAATCAAAAACTTTTGAGGCATGTCTTATGGCCAAGTACAGAAAGATTGATCCAAGAATTTGGAACGATAAAAAATTTCGTTCTTTATCGGCAGAGGGTCAACGGCTTTTTCTTTACATCCTAACTCACCCGTCCATGACTTCTCTGGGTGCGTTTCGAGCAACGCCAGAGGGTCTCATGTCTGAGATAGGTATCGAACACACTAACGAACACTGTAAAGAACAGTGTTGTGAACAGTGTTTCAATAAGTGTAAAAACCCGTTCGATGCACTAAAGAAACTATGTTTGATCAAGTATGACGAATTTAGCAAGACCGTATTCGCTCCTAACTTCATTAAGTACAACCAACCAGAGAACGCAAATGTTGTTATCGGGTGGAAAAACGCACTTGATCAGATACCCGAATGCTCTTTAAAGCTAGAGGCATTACTGCGTGCTCGTGAATGTGTAGCTGTCCCTAAAGAACGATCAAAAACAAGCGATAACAAGTGTTTATTGGCCTTTGATAAGGCCTTGAAAGAAGAGCTTTTGAAACTTAAGAGCGACTTCGGTGAAGGTATCGACAGAACTCTTAATACTGTATCGGACACTGTAAAGAACACTGTTAGAAACACTGTCGCAATACAAGAACAAGAGCAAGAAATATCTACTAACGTAGATAAAAAGAAAAATAAAAAAGAAAAGTCTCGGTCTTTAGAAAAACCCGAAGACGTGACCGACACCACCTGGAATGATTTCTCGCTTTTGAGAAACAAACTCAAAGCACCTCTTACACAAACCGCCTTAAACGCAATACGCAAAGAAGCTGAGAAAGCAGGAATTTCTCTTGAGGATGCATTAAGCACTTGTTGCATGCGTGGTTGGAGAGGTTTCAAAGCCAGTTGGCTTCATAAAGACAATCAAACAAACCGTCAAGCCAGTTCCGGTCCCAGAGACTTAGAGCCCGACTGGAGTCAGATTGACTATGGCGAGAGCGGATTAATGTAGGAGGAAAGCATGAGCATGTTACCGAAACTTCCAAAGTATTATGGCCGAGCCAGTAATGGGAACTGGACGTACAAAGGGCGTCCAATTGCCGCCACAAGCACGTGTTCAATACACGGGACATATCCTGCCTTGTACATCGCCGAAGACGGTCGTTACGTTCCAATTGACGGCAAACGTTGCCCGTATTGTCATGCCGCTGAACTCATCGAACGAGAACTTGGCCAAGCAATGATCCCGCCTCGCTTTCTGTCGAAGTCATTTGACTCGTTCGTTGTTTCTCAGCCGTGGCAACAAGCTGCCAAAGAAGCGGTCATGCAATACGCTGAGAATTTTGAAAACAACCTGAAGTTCGGCACCAGCATGATCCTTCTCGGCGGTGTTGGTACCGGCAAAACGCACCTTAGCGTAAGTCTTCTCAGGCACATCATCTCCGAAGGTCATTCCGGCATGTTCATCAGCGCCTCTGATTTGTTCATGTCAATCAGAGAGTCTTGGGGAGACAACACAACTCGCGAGACTATCGGGAAACTGACTGACCTTGATTTGCTCGTTATCGATGAGGTTGGCGTTCAACGTGGCACCGACAACGAGCGAGAAATCATGTTTTCAGTGCTCAACAGTCGCTACAACCATATGCGGCCAACAATCCTGCTCTCAAACAAAACCAAGACTGAACTCAAGCAATACATCGGCCTTCGCGTCTATGACCGCATGAAGGAAGGCGGTGGCAATGTCTTGATCCTCAATGGCGAGTCACAACGGAGGTAAGACTATGGCTGATTACACCGTTTTGTACGACAAAGATAATCTGAGCCTGCAGGAAAGCGTCTACGCATCAGAAAAGACCGCTACGGCTCGTGTGGATGCTCCGTACTATGTCAGGTCCAATCTGATCTGTACAGAAGCAAGAAAGAATGTTTTAAGAGCTCTCAACAGTGTTCTCACTCCAGGGCGAGTTGCCTCAAATGTTCGACTCGAGATTCTGATCACTGGAACGAATGACGACTTGATTGACTTCGGTCGGTATTCAGTCGTGCTCAATCAAGTCCGAAAGGCTCTGGAGAATGCCGGGCTGCCAATTGTCTCATTCAGCTACAGATTCAAGCGGGGAGACAAGGATCAATGGACCTTCTCAATGAAATTCTTTGAAGTCGAGAAGGCGGTCAACGATAAACAATGGAAGCGATATCAATGAAAATCAAAAAAACGAAAACATTTGAGCGTTGTGTTGTTGTGCCATGGCCTCACCAGTACCTCTCTCCAAATTCTCGCGTCAATTGGGCTGCTAAATACCAAGTCTCAATTCGAGCCCGAAAGATGGGTTGCCTTTTAGCAAAAGAAATTTTTGGCTGTGGCTTTTTCGCTAAACCAAAGGGAAATCGGATTTCTGTCAGGTTGATTACGCATGCCTGCGACAAGAGGCATCGTGATGAGGACAACATTATTGCGTCTCTTAAGTCCTGGCTTGATGGTATCGCTGACGGCATCCACGTCAATGACGCGGCATTTCATTTCTTACCTTTGGAGGTTGGCTCAACCAAGCGGCCTCCAGATATTGAAATTTGGCTTACCTGGACTGAATAGTGGAGGCAATCGTGAATGAAAGACAACTCGCAGACGTACTCCCAAGACCGGCAGCTGTCGCACTCGCAAAAGCAGCAGAGCACGCAGCACAGTTCCCGGTTGATTCAGTCGACAGAAAGCTCACCATCGACAGAGCAATCCAAAAAGTCCGAGCCGAGTACCCCGAATATTTCAGACATGACGCGGGAAGTTCTCGTCTCGCTTGGCGAGTCAGGCAGGCCAGTCGGGGAGTCAGCCCCAAACGCTAAATACACCGACTCAGAGATCGATTTGGTTTTCTTACTGCGCGAGCAAGGCTATTTCTATCGTGAAATATCAGAAATGCTCGACATGCCTGTGCGAACGATACGAACGGTTTTAGACGGTACCCGGCGCAACAAAGCTGTCGTTGGTTGGAAAAAATTGCAGAGAAAAGCGAAAAAATGACAGAAAAGTTGCAAAAAAAGCCAAAAAAACCGCCATTAAGGATGAAAAAAGGCGGAATAACTGCAAAACAATTGCGTTTTGCCCAAGAGTACGTTGTTGATCGAAATGCTACTCAAGCTGCAATCCGAGCTGGGTATACAAAGCGCTCTGCCTGCAGTGTTGCTCATGAAATCTTGCAAAAACCTGAGGTTCAAGCAGAGGTTGATCGCTTGACGGCTGAACTCGCTGAGAAGGCAAAGATCAAGGCAGAGGACATTGTTCGTGACCTGATCGAGGTTAAAGACCGTTGCATGCAAAAAGCGCCGGTCCTGACGATGACCAAGGACGGATTAGTGCAGGCCGTTGATGAGGAAGGCCGCAACGTTTGGAAGTTCGACGCCAACGGCGCTAACAAATCGCTTGAGCTTCTTGGCAAGCACATCGGCATGTTCGTTGATCGAAAAGAGTTGACGGGTAGAGGCGGTGGGCCTCTGCAGGTTAATGCCGCAGGTGTGCTCTTGGTGCCGGCGGAAGTCGCGTTGAAAGATTGGCAACGCTCGGCGCAAGAGATTGCCGACAAACTTGAGGCTGACATGATCAAGGCATTGTCTGCCGAAAAGAAAAAGGGGAGTAAGTAATGGCTGAGATCATTTGGGCCCCGCACTACGGATCGCAAAATCTTTTTCTGACTTGCCCGGTTTATGAATGCTTAATTCATGGAACTCGAGGTGGTGGCAAGACGGATTGCCTTTTAATGAGCTTTGCCAAATATGTCGGTCGAGGCTATGGCTCCGCTTGGACGGGAGCATTGTTCCGTCAAACCTATCCGCAGTTGGCTGACGTGGTGGCCAAAAGTAAGCGTTGGTTCTATCAGATTTTCCCTGGTGCCAAGTTTAACGAGAGCGATTACTTTTGGACGTTCCCGGGCGGGGAGCGTCTTTATTTCCGTTATGGCGATAAAGAGGACGACTACTGGAACTATCATGGCCACGAGTATCCCTTCCTTGCTTTTGAGGAATTGACGAACTGGAAGGACGACAAGTTCTATACGGCCATGCTTTCAACGTGTCGTTCGTCTGTTGACGGCATTCCGCGCATGGTGAGAGCAACGACTAACCCCTTTGGTAAGGGTCACCAGTGGGTGAAGGACCGGTACGAAATCGGCATGCACAAGCCCGGTTATGTCATCGGCAATCGGAAAGGTCGCACTCAGATTTTCTCGTCCATTTTTGAGAACGAACATTTGCTCAAGGCTGACCCGGATTACATCCAAACCTTGATCGACCTTAAGGATCCAAACCGCCGAAAGGCCTGGCTATACGGCGATTGGGATATTCACGTTGGTTCGTTCTTAGAGGAAGTGTGGGACCCAAAAAAGTGCATCGTCGAGCCCTTCACGATTCCGGGCAGCTGGGAAGTTTGGCGTTCTTTCGACTGGGGCTACTCGGCACCGTACGCATGCTACTGGCTCGCCATGGACCCCGACGGCGTTATTTATGTTTGGAAAGAGTTGTATGGAGCAGGCGAAATCCCTGGAACGGGGACGAAAGAAGACGCTCGTGTGGTTGCTCGGAAAATTGCAGAGGCAGAAAAACATTTTGAGCGCCTCGGCTACGACATTCGGCTTCCGCTTGCTGACCCGTCGATATTCTCAAAAATAGGCGTCGAGGAAACTGTTGCCTCAATCATGAGAGAAGAAGGCGTGCGGTTCTATCCCGCGTGGAATGCCAAGGGCAGCCGCGTCAATGGCGCGCAAAAGATTGTTCAGCTTCTGGCCGACGGCAAGCTGAAGTTTTTCAAGACTTGCAAGCACGCTATCCGAACAATCCCGGCGCTACATCCTTCGGAGACCGTCCCCGATGACGTGGACACCACAGAGGAAGACCACGCATGGGACGCGATCCGATACGGAGTAATGCGCAAGCGCCGTTCGCCTGACGATATAAAAGAGACTACAACGCCTGAGAACGACTTTGAACGCAGTCGGGACGGCATGACAATGAGGGTAAGCAATGTTTGATATCACAATTGATCCAATCGCCGATGAGCAAGCTGTCACGGATCCCGTGGATAAATCTGACGTGATTGACGAGAATCCGGAGCGTGATGAGCTTGCGGCCAAGTGGAAAAAGCGCATTGAGTTCGCGCGGAAGCACTGGAAGACTTATCACGATAGATGCAAGTACAACCGTGAACTTGTGGCCAACATCGACAAAGAAGCCAAGCCCGATTCTGCCGACTACAACAAAGTCCAGGCTAATCTTATCTTCGGGACAATTTCGGCCCTGGTCCCCGTCGTGTACGCCCGCGCGCCTGAGATTTCCGTTGTGCCCAAATGTCCGCATGAACATGCCAAGGCCTTTGCCAATACGCTCCAAGAGCTGATCAATGCACAAATCAAGGAAGCCAATCTGAAAGAAATCGGCAAGGACACTGTGCGCTCGTGTGTGACCACGTCCATTGGCTGTGTGAAGGTTATCTGGCAAGACAGCTACTACACAAACCCGATGCTCAAGAAGCGCCTTGACGATGCTCAGGACAACTTGCAACACATAGACAACCTACTCACGCAACTTGAGGCTGACGACACAAACTCTCTCGAAGAGTACCAAGCTAAGCGCCAAGAGCTCGTTGACTCAATGACCTCAATCGAGCAGCGACTTGAAGCGAGTGTGGCAAGCGGCGTCGCGATTGATCATGTCCTTATTGATGATCTTTTGATTGATCCGACAGTGCGTGAATTCTCCGATTATCCGAATGCAAACTGGATCGCTCAACGTATTCCGATGATAAAAGCAGACGCTGAAGCACAGTTCCACAAGCGCTTGAAGTCAGCCTCTCTCTATCATCTTGACGGGGATAGCAGCCGAAAAGATAACGTAATTACTCTGTCTGATGATGCCCAACAAGTAAAAGACGATGAGGCCCAAGTCATCATTTGGGAAATTTGGGATAAGCAGAACATGACTGTGTACACAATCGCGGAGGGCTGCGACTATTTTCTTCGTGAACCGTACTCGCCTGAATACGTTGGAGCTCGCTTCTATCCCTTTTTTCTATTGCCGTATGCCAAGGTTGACGGGCAGTTTTACGGCCCCTCAATCGTGGATTTGACGGAGAAACTGCAGAACGAACACAACGAAATCCGAGAAAAGCTCGTGGATCATCGATCTTTCGTTCATCCGGGCTACTTTGTTGGCGCAGACATTAAAGAAAAAGATATCAAGCAGATTGTCAATGACAACGAAGTGGGTTCAATCACACAGTTAAGCGTGCCCAGTGAGAATCTGCGCAACGTCTTAATGCCAAAAACATACCCGCCGATTGACGCCACGTTGTATGACACGTCTCAGCTTCAGCAAGACTGGGAGCAAACAACGGGTCTTCAGGACGCTATGCGCTCGTCAATTAACCAAGCCAAGACGGCAACCGAGGCACAAATTCTTCAAAACTCGCTCACCGGTCGCACGGCTGAGTTCATGGACACGCTTGAAAGTTGGATCACTGACATTGCCAAGTATCTGGCTCAAATCTTTGTGACCAATCTTGACGCGGTTCAAGTAGCTCAAATGCTCGGCAAAGATGATCCGGCTGAAGTGACATGGGAACAGATGGACCGTGATACTGCATTCCAACGCATGACAATCAGCGTTGTAGCCGGTACCTCGGGCGCTCCGAACAAAGCCACCGAACAACAAGTGTGGGGCCAACTGTTGCCTACGTTGACTCAGTTACTCGGTCAGATCATGCAATTGCAAATGTCGGGCGGCGATCCGACTCCGTTTGTCAATCTGATGAAAGAGACCGTTCGCCGCTTCGATGACCGCATTGAAGTCGAGAAATTCTTACCGCCTCAATTGGTCCAAGGCCAAACAATGGGTAATCCAATGGTGCCCGTTGCGGGGCAAGCGGCCATGGCAGGACAACAAGTTTCACCGCAAGGTATTGGCGACATCATGGCCATGCTTGCGCAACAACCTCAATAGGAGAGACACATGAGTGAAAAGTTAGAAACCTTAGGTGATTTGGTCGAGATCAACGGAGCGGTGAATGAACCGAAGGCCCAAGATCAAGAACCTCCGGTAGCCCAAGATCAAGTTTCGTCTAATGAAGATCAGGTTGATACTAAAACTGAAGAAGGAGCCGCCGAAGATTCTCAGTCTGTCAACGAAGATGACGCATCTGCAAACGATGGTGAAGGCGAGAAGGATATCAAGAGTCAGCTTGATGAAGCCTTTGATGCGTTAACGGAAGGAGTAAAGCCCAAGAATGAAGGTCAGGATGCGCAACCGAAGGATCAAAAACAAGATCAAATTAAACAACCGGAGCCAAAGACTGAACCCAACAAGACGAAAACGGAAGCCGAGGAAGACGCCGAGATTTTGGCAATGGCTGGCAACGAGCGCTCCCGTAAGCGCTTTGAGAAACTTCTTAACGAACGAAAGGAAGCCCGCGAAATAGCCCAAAGCTTTGTCAATCAGATTGAAAGTGCCGGGTATGACCAAAATACTTTCGCTCAAGTGCTCGAGTTCGGACGATTGATTAGCTCGAATGATCGCAGTCAGAAGCAACATGCTATGCGTATGCTTGACCAAGTTCGTGCCAACTTGGCTGCCGAACTCGGAGAGGAAGTGCCGGGTGTAGACCTTCTTGCTGCTCATCCTGACCTGCTCAAATCGGTCAACGAAATGTCGATTGACCGTAAGCACGCCATTGAAATTGCCAACGCTCGCCGCATGGCCAATGAACGTGCTCGTGCTGAGCAAATGGCTCGGGAAAATCAACAATTGCGCTCCCGCGTCTCGTCTGCCGAAGTTCAAATGCAACAAGCATTGCTCTCTCGCAAGGATGAACCCTACTTCGCTGAGAAAGTTAATGCAGTGCATGAATGGCTCAAGACCGGTGACAACATGCGCAACTTTGTTATGTCCACGCCTCCTGAGCAGTGGGGTGTCAAAGTGCAGCAATTGATTGACCAATTACCGGAGCATTTCTACAAAAATGCATCTCTCACTGCGCAAGCGAAACCAAGACCCGCTCAACCTACCCCGTTGCGCTCACGCTCAATGAATACGGGCGTTAGAGACACATCGAAGATGACGGTTGGGCAGGTTTTAGAAGACGCTATGCGTGATATGTAACTTGAAAATTTCCTTTGCTTAGGAAAAAATTGACTTTGAGTGAAAAGTCTCTCTATCGAGGAAAGAAACGGTGAAAGCGGGGGCTCACCTCCCCGCACTTTCTAAAATAGAACTCTGATCCTCACACTTCGAAATTCGCAGTCACCTCGGGGGTCGCGTCCCGAAGAGCCGGTTGCCTGGACGATTTGCCGTAAGAACGTTTCGCACCGTTCACGTTCAGAACAACGAAATCAATCAACAGTGTGGCTTTCTGTTGCGAGTGGAAAAAAGACGTTTTTAATTTTTCCAATAGGTGACTGCTATGCCCATTGCATCTGAAGACCTGGCTTATCTTGCCAAGTTAACGTTATCTGAACAACTCTCCAAGACGCCTGTCGATCAACTCAAGCGTGATCGTCCGTTCCTCGGCATGCTCTTGCGTGATCGCAAGAATTTCCTCGGTGGTAAGTCGTTGGCTCAAACCGTTATGAAAGATTACGGCTCGAACTTCACGAACGCCAAGGGTGAAGATCCGATCACGTTCAACAAGCGCCGTCCGACTGATATGGCCGAGTTCGACTGGACGCGGGCCACGGACAGCTTCTACATCAGTCACGACACGCTCAAGCAAGCTGGCATTACCGTCAAAGAGGGCAAGCGCGGCGACTTCCGCATGACCTCGCACGAAAAAGTGCAGCTGTCCAACATTCTCCAAGACACTACCTACGCTTTGCGTGAAGGTTTCTTTGAGAACTTGGATTACCACTTGCACATGAACGGTGCCCAAGGTGCCGACTGTATTGCCGGTCTTGACGCTTTGATTGCTACCGATCCTTCTACAGGTACTGTGGGTGGCTTTGACCGCGCTACGGAAACCTGGTGGAGAAACAATGCCGACACGGCTATTGATCCCACCACGATTCGCAAACAAATGGAAGCTCAATTCCGTTTGTGCGTGAAGCACGGTGGCCGTCCGAACTTCATCATTGCCGGTGGCAACTTCATCGATGCTTATGCTGATTCGATCACGTTGACGCAAAACACCGATGCTCGTTCTCCGGATCGTGTAGATATCGGTTTGGCTTCTCGTTCCGGTACGGACACGGGCTGCTTCTTCAAGGGTATTCCCATCGTCTATGACCCCTGCTTCGACATTTTGGACGAAAAGAACCCGAGCGAAACCGTTAAGTGGGCTGACCGTTGCTACATGATCAACACGGATTGCATTAAGTACCACGATGATGGCTTTGATCTTGTTGATCCGGTGCGTCCGCACAACGTCTTGGCTTACTACCAAATGATGATTGTTCGTTACAGCTTGTCGCTCAAGCGTGCTAACGCACACTCCGTCATGTCGCTCAAGACTGCTTAACCTCGTGACCAAGTCGGGGGCTTTGGCTCCCGACAAACTTTCCTTAGGAGACTTTTATGAAAATCGGTGTTTACAAGTACACGGTCCATCTTTCTGCTCGTTCAGTCGTAAACGGTGTGGCTAATTCCGCTGAAATCTACGCTAAGAAATTGATGTTTGGCGAAGAATCTATCAAGGTGGGCGATTTAGTACGTACTGATGATGTTGATTCTGTCGAAGTGGCTGAACGACTCCGCGTTGTTCTTCCCAGTGATCTGCACGAAAAGATGCTTGGCACTTTCAAGGAGGACTGGGAGGCCAACATGAAAAAGTTTGAATTTAAAGAATCGAAGTCCAAGAAGTCCGCCAAAAAGTCTGATGATGACGGCAGTGACGCCTCCGAAAACGGCTCTGAAGAGTAATTAATCAGCCGGGGTGAAGTATGGCTCAGCCGCAAAAATATGAACGTCAGCACAATTTTGCCGCTGACGATGAAATTAATAAAAGCGCTCTCGACACAGAGTTCGACAACGCTAGCCAGTCCATCAATGAAATTAGAGACAAGATCGCTCAAATTTTCACTGATGATGACAAAATTCAACCCGGCCTCATCAAAGCTGAAAACCTCGCTGATAACGTCTTTGATCGTTTCCAACAGGAAATGGTTGAAGCCGGTAAGCAAGCGCAAGAGTACGCGGATTCTGCAGCCAGAGCAGCAGAACAAGCCAAGGCCAGTGAGGAAAATTCAGCAACGAATAGAACAGCAGCAGAGGCTGCAGCTCAGGCCGCTGAGCGCTCTTATAACAATACAACGGCCGCTATCGAACAAAGTTTAGAACAGTCCCTGTCAGAAGCTAAGGTATCGTTGCAAGAAGAAGCCAATATTCAAATAGACCGTATTCAAAGTGCCGCTGAAAGCGAATTAGTCAAAGAAGGAATTAGTTGCGCAGAGAAAACGTGGACGGCAACTAGTGACATTGCGGCCGGCACCGAAATCGTAATCCCAGATGACCTCGTTTATATAGTTGGTCATCATCACCTTCGAATATCGTGGAATAGCTTGGTTTTGTATTCCGGAATTAACTTTGAAGAGGTTGGGGTTACAGGATCAGAGTCCAAAAAATTCAAGATGACATTCGATGTCAAAGCAGGAGACGAGATTAATGTGTGGATCGGAGCTCTGGGTAGCGGAGATGTAGGCGAAGCGATTAGAGCTGCTACGTTGGCGTCCGATTCAATTGCTGATCTGTCTAGGAAAGTGGTTTACAAAAATGAGGAGTCGGCATCATGAGTTCTGTAAATACAACCTTATACGGGAAACAGGGAAACGAAAAATTCTCTTTAAATCCCAAAACGGTTGCTGAACAAGTCGAGATTGCCGATGAGTCCGGTCAGACCTCGAATGTCGAGTCCGAAATCGTAAAACTTCGTCAGCAAATTGCCGCTGCAGTAAATCAAGGCGTTCACTTCAAAGGCGTAGTTACTCTTGATGAACCATTGCCGACAGTCTCGTATAAATCCGGATGGCAGTACTCCGTTGGCGAAGCTGGAGCGTATGCCGGAGTTTATTGCGAAGTCGGCGATTTCATCATCTGTATCCGTGACTATGCCTCTGGCAGTGCATCGAACGCGGACTGGTCTGTTTTGCAAGCAAACTTGACGGGCGTGGTTCAAGGACCTGCAACTTCTGTTGCGGCGCATGTCGCAGTGTTTGATGGAACGGCCGGCAACAAAATTAAAGACAGTGGATTCACTATTAACAAGTCCGTCCCCGCAGACGCTCAGTTTACCGACACGACATACTCACCAGCGACTGGTCAAGCTGATGGCCTAATGACGGCTGCCGAGCACACGAAGCTCGCGGGTGTCGAAGCAGGCGCTGACAAGACTGATGCAACCAATGTGGCCGCGGCCGGAGCTTTTATGAAAGGCACTGACACTGCCGACAGCATCAACGATGGTACTAACAAAGTTCTGATGACATCAGCAGAACGCTCGAAACTTTCTGGTGTTGCAGAAGGTGCTGAAGTCAATCAGAACGCATTCTCAAGCGTCAAAGTTGGTGATACGACAATCGCTTCCGGTGGGAAGACTGCAACGCTTGAAATCGCCGCAGGAGAAGGTGTGACGGTGACGCCTGATGCGACAAGTCGCAAAGTGACTATCGGCGAGCAATACGTGGACAGTTGTGTTGTGACTGATTTGGAAAGCGTCCCGGAAAACCTCCGAGATGGTGGACTCATTATTTTGAAGTCTTAATGCTATGGCACGGCTTTATTACAAAGACCTCGATGGAGTTATCAAACCGGTGCCGCTTTACGATGCCGGGGCTCTAAACGTCAACACGCTTTACAGTGTTGATCGCGCTTCAGTGCATCCAACTGGGACGGCGTTTGATGTTCCGGAATACACCCTTGGTAGCGGTGAGCTACAGATTTATTTCAACGGTGTGCTTTGTATTAAAGATGAGCAATACGCCGAGGATACGTCAACAACGATCAAATTTAAGTTCGATATCCCGACTGATGCAGAAATCTGCGCCGTATCGACTACGAGCGCAGATGGCTCGGTAAACATCACCACACAAACAAGCGAGAGCCGTTCTGGCGTTTTGACAGCGGGCACGCCGTTTGCAGTACCAGCTCATGCGATTGGTTCCGATCTGATCAAAGTGTGGCTCGATGGTCTGTTATGTCTAGAAGGCGAGCACTTTAATGAAGTTTCGTCCTCGGCAATTACGTTCACCAGTGATATCCCTGCGGATATGCAGATTACGGTGACAGTGACAACGATTTCTTAACGGGAGGAATGATGGCATTTCCGAAATTGTGGGAAAAGTTATTTGGTAGTAACGGTGGCACTACGCTAACGCCAACGGTTCTGCCTGACGCAGAGGCCGAAACGAAAGGAGCTGTCACGCTCAATGACGTAGTTACGACTGGTGAGCAAACGTTGACTGAGGCGGTTCAGAACGTTGTTTTGACAAAACTTGGCGTGTTCTCAGCCCTTGAGTCTCTTATTACCGAGTACGGAGGCACTGTGCCTACGGATGAGTCTGGTTCTTAAATAGGAGAAACTGAATGCAGTTCTATGACAATATCGAAGCCGTGCAAGCGGTCTATTTGGCTAAGGCTTTAGCGTCTGAGAGCCCGAGACAAGCCGTCAAAATTGGTGGCAAGATCGTGGCCTCTAGCACGGCGCCGGCGGGATTTAAATACGCTGAGTGTTGCCCTGTGGAGGTCACTGCCACGGTATCCAATAAGTACATTAAAAATGGCAAGGTGACAGACGAAGCTCCGATTACGATCACTTCGGATACTGGTGATTTCCTCGGTGGTGCTAAGGAAGTTTTGGCGTTTGTTACGCCAGCTTTGGGCGAGGATAGTCTTAAACCTGTATCGATTGATAAAGGTTTGTTGGAGTCAACGATCACATTCAAGGCAGGTCACAATTTTGCGATTGTGTCTGAGGCCGTAACGGTGACCATGTACCAAAGCGTCTTCGGTGGTTACTACGTTGAAAGCGAGTTGCCAGAACAAGATCAGACAAAATGCCTTGAGCGCTACAGCAATGCCGTAAAGGCTGAGCGCAATGCACGTTTGGCCGATACGGATCCTTACGTTCAAATCAGCGATATGACCGTCAAGAAAACTAAGGATGCTCAGCGATCCGCCTTGACTGATGACGAAAGAGCTGAAGTTACAGCCTATCGTACAGCTTTACGTGACTTACCAGAGGCTGAAGGCTTTCCATTTGTGGCAATGCCTGAAATTCCGAGCTGTATTCAAATCGAAGCTCAGGCGAAAATCGGTCAACGTCAAATGATGGAGGCTATGCAATGAACAAGTTACTGAATTATTTGTCGGCAATGTTTAGTTGCCTCGTACCCAAGCAAGGGGGGGGGTATCCGATAGCGTAACGATTTACGGTACACGGGCAACGGCTCTGTGTGTGCCCGACTTTGCCAACGCTGTAACGATAAGCCGTACAGATCAATCGCAAACGTATGTAATGCCGTCTGACGGTTGGCTTTCGGTCTCGTCCGACTCAAACCCAGCAGGCGTTGTTTATTCGGGTGTTCGTGTTGGATCGATTTGGCAAAGTATTTTTAAGTTCGCTTCAGGAGCAAATACCGCAAGTTCTTTTGTGTTTTATGAAAGAGGACAATCGGTAATCATCCTGTCGGAATCCAACAATAAGGTTGACATTTACTTTATACCCGTGAAGGGTGCTTCATAAAAGACCGAAGCATTTTCGCTTCGGCAAGGAGTGAAAATGCAAAAGCTAATTGATTACATACGAGCCTTATTTAGGCTCAGTGGTGGACAGGCGATGCCGACAGGCTCGATTTCTCACACGTACTACAGCGACACTGATACTACTTCTCATAGCTTTGTTGCCAGTGCTGACGGATACATTCAGGTGTCTGCATCTTCTAACACAACTAGCAATGAACTGATGATCGGCACTAGTAACGGCGTTTATATCACATCCAACGCATCAACTAGTGGTTGGGGTTGCTTCGGTCTTTACCCTGTTAAGAAAGGGCAAAGCTTTAACGTTCGTGGATCAGGTATGGCAAACATGAGCGTTGGTCACGTTCTCACGGTTGGGGGGGGGCTAATTTACTTCTTGCGCTCGCTAATCAATACGGGAGGGCTCTGCTATGTCTAAGCTTCTCTCGTATTTACAAGCTTTATTCAAGCTTACGAGTTCACAGTCAATGCCTGGCAATGAGTACATCAGTTTTACGCAACAGATGTCACCAGATTCTACTTTCGATTGGCTTGCGCCAACTGACGGACTTATCACTGTATCGTGCCCTCCCATGTATATTTGGGTATCTGTTCGATCCCTATGTAACGGGAATTACGTTGATAGATTCTCGTTCTACGCGAACAATGGAATGTTCCCGTGCATCACAATGTCGTGTGCTAAAGGCCAGTCTGTTCAAATCGCCGTTGGTCAGCCATCTGGGAACACCGGTAATGAAGAGGTCTACATTCGATATACATCTACTGTGGGCGCATCGTAACGATTTAGTAGGAGGTGTAGCATGACAAAGCTTACCTCCTTACTGAAAACCTTGATCGGACGTTTCTTGCCACTTTCCGGCGGAACAATGACAGGCATTATCAAGTTAGCGAATGGTGATGCGCTTACAAACGAAACGACCGAGGTTATTTTCACAAATAACACAAGTGTCGAAACAAAAGGTTTGGATATTAGCTTTGGTCAATGGAATGAGAAAGGGGCCGCGTTTGCGCTAAAAAGAAAAGAAGCCTATCTAGAGCCCGGTCACTTCGTTCTATCAGCAAGTGACGGAGAAAACTTTACTGAATTTCGAGGGAAGCCTGAAGGAGATCTATACTGGCGTGACCGTTCAATCCCTTACGTTCCACACAATCGCTCAACGAGATTAACCCTACCCCAATCCGGCGGTTCTTTAATTATGCCGTGTAATGGTTTCCTAGTCGCTGTTATTAATCCTATAAACGCAAGCAATTATTTGTTTTTAGAACTTATTAACGTTACAGCAGGAATATCAACATCAACAACAAAACCCCCCTTGAGTGAAGGATGGAACCGAGCATTCTTGCCGGTGTCAAAAGGCGATAATGTTGAGTTCTATTACGCCAACGTGAACGTAGTTTCGCTATACGTTGTGAATTAACTATGAAGCCCGCTCCGGCGGGCTTTTCTTTTCCCGTCCACAAACCATCTCTCACTGCGCAAGCCGACTAAAAGCTCTCCGACAATAAGCAAAGATACAAATAGGAGAGTCTTATGGCTTACCTCAAGTGGTTCGCATTACTTATCCCTTCTTACGCGATGGCGATCATTGGTCGCCTTATTGCTCCGATATTACCGTTGTTCGTCCAAGAAGACGGCTATTTACCAAAGTACTTATCGTGGTTCCAAACTCCGTTCGACGCGTGTGACGGTGATGAAGATCACATGAACAAGTGGCCTGGTTCTGATTGGTGGTCAACCTACAAGCGCCGCTTAGCTTGGTTCCTCAGAAATGTAGCTTATGGCTTTGATATGCGTGTTTTAGGCGTTGAAGTCAAGCCGGATAGTGACGTAATTGAGACAATCGGGAACCCTGACGTTAGTGACCAAAATGGCATTTCTGGTCTTTGTCGATGGCGTGTTTACAGGCAAGGAAAGCTAGTTGCCTGGCAGTGGTACTTCATTTATCACTATCAAATTTTTGGATCACTTCGATGCATTCGTATTGGAGCAGGTTGGAAAGTATGGAGTATTGAGAAGCTCTACACAGAACCTGCACAGTATTTCTCTGTTTTAAACCCTTTCAAATCAGCATTCGATCAATAGGAGGACTGCTATGACGTATGACGAAATCAAACGCAAAATCCGTGAACTCGGCACTGAGGCAGCTCAAGAAATCGAGCAACGTATTGAAGAAGAGAAAGCCAAATTAGATACCGAAACGCGTCGAAAGGTTCGCGCCTTCTGGGCTCCTGTCGGCTTTGTGACCGGCTTCTTGGCGGCCTATTTGGTTCAGCTCTTATCATGATCAACACACTCTCAAACTGGCTGGGCCCAGGCTCTGAGCGCCCGCTCATGGCTATCGGCGGCTTCGTTGGTGCCGCGTTTAGTTTCGCGTTTGGAAACGTCGCGCCGTTGATGATGTGGCTTGCCATTTTCGTCACCTTTGACTTCATCACCGGGTGGCTCGCGGCGCTCAGGAATCACAGCTGGTCAGGCTCTAAGCTCTTCTACGGCGTTCTCCGAAAAGTCACAATGTTCTGTATTGTGGCGCTGGCTCACGGGCTCGACGTCACGATCTACGATTTTATTCACGTCAATTTCGTACAGAGCATTGTCATCGTCGCTTACACCGCCGGTGAATTCGGCAGCGTCATTAGAAACCTAGAGAAAGCAGGCCTTGGCGGTATCGTGCCGCCGGTGCTCCGCTACATTCTCTACGCGCTGAATCAATATTTAGAAGAGCGCGCTGCCAAAACTCTCCCCATCAAGCTTCATAAGCCGGACAAAAAGGATCAATAATGCGAATCGGATTTTTTGACACAAAAGAGTTTGAATCTAAAGACGGCAAGCCGTCTCCGTTTGACGATACTGTTGTTAAACGCGAGCTCATCGTAATGCTCAACGCGATCCGTTCGCGCTATGGACGTCCAATTGTTGTCACGTCTGGTTATCGATCACCTGAGCACAACAAAGCTGTTGGCGGTGTTGCCAACTCTCAACATGTTCTCGGTACCGCCGCGGACATTCGTCCTCTTTCAAAAAACATGGCGGACCTGCCAGAACTCCAATCGATCTGTGACGAAATGAACGTCCATGGTGGCGTTGGTTTTTACGACACGTTCGTACACGTTGACGTGCGCGGAGAGCGTGCGCGTTGGGATAACAGAACTAAGTAAAGGAGAAGCTAATGATTTCTAAAGAAGATTTGTTGGCCCGTATTGATCGAACCGAGTATTGGCAAGTACCTGGGACTGCATTAACTGTTTGCTGCTTAGTTTTCAAAAATGGCTTTGTGCAAACGGGCGAAAGTTGCGCAGCCAATCCGGATGAGTTCAACGCTGAGTTAGGTAAGCAATATGCGTTCGAAGACGCTATTTCAAAGTCTTTACGATATCTCGCGAGGGAACAAGCGAATGAGCGTCAATCGTAAAACAGGAGGTGTTCATGGCTCAAGCTCCTAAATACCAACGTACAAAAAACTTCACTGAAAACAGTGGCAATTCAACTGACCATTCTGCGTTGAATAAAGAGTTTGATGCTGTGGCCAGTAGCGTGAATGTACTTCGAGAGAACCAAGCGAAGTTACTGACAGATGATGGGAAGTTGGCTACCGGTGTTATTCGTGCCGAGAGTTTAACTGCAGAGGCCATTGAAACCTTGCGAGGCCCTCAAGGGGGAATTGGAGACCCCGGGCCTCAGGGGGACCCTGGCCCTCAGGGTGACCCGGGGCCAAAAGGCGAGACCGGGGCTTCTTTTACTGCGGATGCGTCAGATTTAATTGCTAATCGTAGTTTGTTTGACTTTCTACCCAAAGGGTTTTCATTTTTAGCCATTGATGAAGGCAAGCTGTATTGGAAGTTGTCAGGAAACAGTGGTGATTGGTCTACAGGATTCTCATTCGGCCAAGGGCCAAAGGGAGACCCCGGTCCTCAAGGCGATCCAGGGCCACAAGGCGAACAGGGCTTGCAAGGCATTCAGGGTCCTAAAGGCGATCAGGGAGAGCCTGGTGAAGATGGGGCAAATGGTGTCGTGGTCTCTGTGGACGAGTCCGTTAAATCGGCAAGTTTGATTGGACGCACAACGATTACAGCACAACTAGTAATTTCCGCAGAAGGTCAGCTGTCAATCAAAATCACTACGGAGTAAGCCATGGTTACGAATCCTTTATCTCGCCGCCAAAAGACGATGGGCGAGTTGCTGTCGGAACTTCGCTCTCGCTTGGGCTTTATTGCTCAAGGTTCTTCGTCCATGGCCAATGACCAAATCCTTATCTCATTTTTGCAGGAAGCTGCAGAAATTGTTGTTGCAGATTTGGGCATTCCTTTCTTCAAACGACTTACAACCATTCAAGTGGTTAAGGGCTCAAAGCTTTACGACTGGCACGATGACGAGAATGACGAAGATATCAATCCTCAGGATGTGCGGGCGCTTTACATTGCCGATGGTGTAGATCAACGTTACCGCTTGATTGAGGGAATTACAGAAGGCATGCGAGCTGACATTCAGCAATCAATGCCCTCTCATTTTGATCGTACCGGTGGGCAAATCGAGCTTTGGCCTGTTCCTGAACGCGACTATGGTCTTGTTGTTGAGTGGGATAGCACACATTACAAATTCACGGAGAAAACGGATCGATGCCCAGTTAGCTCTAGGCTTATATTCTTGCGCGCATTGGCAACGGCAAAGGCCCACTACAGAATGCCTGACGCACAACAAACCGCCGCTTCATACAACGAGTTACTGAGCTATGAACGAGGCCGTAATGTCACGGATAAGCGCTACAGCTTGTCGAATAAGCGTTCTGACGGCGGGTACCAAGTTGCGGTTGGGGCCGATGGAACGTTCTTTGCTAAACGCTACTAGTAGGTGACTATATGCCATCCATCACCTTTAATAGATTCGATATAGGTTTAGATTTGCGTAAAGCGGCTTCAGTGTCGGACGCTAACCGCTTGCGTCAAATGAAAAACGCCTATGTGACTACCGGTCTTGCTACTGCCAAGCGTCCAGGCTTTAGAAAGGTAGCAGAGATTGAGCCAGGCACCAAGGGCCTGTATTCGGCCAACGGCAAACTCAATACGTTCTATTCCAAGTCTGCTGCCGTGACACATGCCAACACGGACTTTGTTGCCAACGGCCTCGATACAGGCGGAAAGACTATTAAAGACATTTGGTATACCGACGTATTTAACGGCTATCTGTACGTCGTTGCTGAATATACCGACGGGACAACCGAGCACCATTACCTTGATAGCTCCTCGAGCACGAAGGTAACAGATTCAGAATGTCCGCACACCAAAGCCTGTGTGAAGATTCAATCGAAGATTTTTGCAGTTGGTACTGATGGCTCGGTTGTCCGTTATTCAAAAACAGGTGATGCTCGTGACTGGTCAGCTACTGACGATGCGGGATTTTTGCCGACCGGGCTTAATGCACGTGGGGATAAAACGGCTAACGCATTGGGTATTTACAAAAAGAACCTTGTTGTGTTTGCCAAGGACAATGCTCAGATTTGGAGTGTTGACCCTGACCCGACTGCCATGGCTCTCTATGAACTTGTGGAGAATGTTGGTACTTCGTTCCCAAGGACGGTGGCAAACGTTGGCGGTGATATTTATTTCCTCGGCGACTACGGTTTCCGCTCAATTACAACCGTACAGTACACGGAAAATCTAGCTGATGTTGACGTTGGTTCGCCGATTGACTCATTAGTGCGCCGCGCGCTTCAAGAAGAAAACGTCAATCCGCGTTCATTCTATTTCTATGGTACCGGGCAGTATGTCTGTGCTATGGGCAATCACTTATTTGTGTACTCATTCTCTCGCACAGCCAAGATCGCCGCTTGGAGTGAATACTTCTTGGCATTCCCAATTGACGCAGTAGCCGAAAACAATCAGCGTCTCTATGTGCGTTCCGGTGATACGGTTTATCAACTCGATGACGAGATGCATACGGACGATGGTCAGCAGTATGAAATGCTGGTCGAGTTGCCATATATGGATTTTAAAAAGCCAGGGATTTTGAAGCACGTTCGGGGTATTGACGTTGTTTTTGATGGAGAGGCCTATATCTCTTTGGGTTACAACGTACGTGATCCAGATGCGTTCACTCCTGAGCTTTTGGTTTCTGGGAACACAAGACCGTTAGGGCTTATTCCTATTGAATGTATCGGCACGGAGTTCGCTATCCGGGTGCGTTGCTACAACAATAAGCCCTTCCAACTAAACGGTGTCACTGTCTATTACGAAAACCTCGATGTGGTGTAGGCATGAAGTCCGACATTGTTTTCCTGACCAACGATCAAGACTTGAAGGCCTATTGGCCACTGGCAAGGCCTTTATTAGAAAAGTGTGTCTTAAAAGCCGTTCACGGCGAGTACACGGTCGATGACATTAAAGAACTCGTATCGCGTCAAAGAGCAATGATTGCCATGGGTTTCCTTGATGGAAAACCTGCCGTTGCGCTTGCGATTGAATGGCTGATTTATCCTCAACTCAAAGTCGCAAACATTATGGCTCTGGGAGGCAGGGACCTGATGGTGTTAGCCGATATTTACTGGGACGACATTCTAAAAATGCTCAAGTCTATCGGCATGCAGGCCGTCCAGTGCTCATGCTCTCGCTCTATGGAGCGTTTCTTGAGGCCGTTTGGTTTTGCAGAAGTGTACAGAGACTTACGGATTAATTTATAGGAGACCTTGATCATGTGCCTGTCTGAAGTCGGGATTATCGGAGGTGGCGATATTCGTGCATCTATGAAGCGCGCGCCGTTTGGAAAGCTTGGTCCAGTGTTCAAAGGTGGTGGCGGTAGTGATGCCGATGATCTCGAACGAGAACGCCGCCGCATTGCAGAGGAAGCGCGAAACGCTATTTTGCAACAGTTCGAACTCGCTAACCGAGAGCAAGCATATGACCAACATCGTCAAGCCGTTTATGACCTCAATACACAAGAGGTTAACCGTCAAGCTGAGGAAGCTGAGCGCGCTAATCGTTTTGCTATGGCACGTAATGGCTTGCTGGGAGGCTCTGTCAATATTGACGCCAACGAAGAACTCAATCGCCGAACCAATGAGGGGTTGATGCAGGCACAAGGTCTTGCCGATGATGCAGCTGCTTCTTTGAGATCTCAAGACGAAAGCACGAAGAACTCTTTACTCAGTATGGCCAGTAACGGCATTAACTCCGCTCAGGCCACTGAATTGGCTACAAGTGGTTTGAAGAGCAATCTCGCAAATGCGGCAGCTAATGAAGCAGTTGCTCAAGTGGGTAACTTGTTCGGTGATATGCAAAACGCATACCTGTACAACACGGCTGTAAAGAACACGCTGGGTTCCTCCTATAACCCGTATGCACAACAACAAAAGGACCCGACTGCGCCGCAAAATTCTTACGGCGGTACGGTGTCTTAATGGGGAGTTGATGTCATGGGCACCGCTGCCATTATTGGATTAATCGCTTCAATTGTTGGTGCGGGGATTCAGATGTATTCCTCGTATCAAGCCAACAAAGATGCGCAGGATATTATCAATCGTGCTCAGGAGCAAAACTCTGAGGATCACAAGAAGTTGATCGACAACATTAATGCCGAGACAACGAATTACGCCGCAGAGAAGCGCAAAGAGCAACAAGACGCATTGGCTTTTGAACTGGAATCTGGGTTCAAGACCCCTGTAAGCGAGTCTCAAGCCGTTCGAGCACAACAACAAACGACTCAAGGCGATGTGTCAGATGACTATTCTCGCGCCAAAGCTCAGTCTGATGAACGTACTCAAAACACGATTAACACGTTGGCAAACTTAATGGGCCGTGTGAAGTCGTCTAATCGCTTGCGCATGAATGAAGGAATCCGTCTGGCAGACATGGCAAGCGAGAACGATTGGTTGTCGAGTAACGCTCAATATCGTACGAAGGCTGCCGAAATTAGTGCTCAAGACGCCCTGAACTCCTACAACAATCTCAAGGCATTGGGTCAAGGCATCGGTGCTATTGGGACTGCATTATCTCTTGGTTCCAGCGCCGCAGGTAGTGCAGCTGGCAGTGCGGCAAGTAATGCTGCTTCAACTGGAGTAACCAATACAGGTGCTCAGTTGGCAGCTTCTAACGCTCCTAACTATGCCGCTTCGGCTGCCGTTTTTGGTGCTAAGACTGCAGGTGCAAATCCCTCTTTGTGGTTCAACTTTGCTGGCGATACGACAAAGGCGGGACTAAATGATGCCTGGCGCAAGGCGTTCACTTCTGGCAATTTCGCAAAGGTGATGTAATGGACTTTCAGTTGACTAATCAAGGCAGTCAATCGCTTGGTCGCCTTTTTAACAATATGGCCACATTACCGGCACGAGCAAAGTTGCTTGAGCAACAAACGCGTGCAAAAGCGTTGCTTGATCAGGCAACGTTGGACAATCGTCAAGCGTCTGCAGAGTACGAACGAGCACGAACTGCTCGAGCAAATCGTGAAATGGAACTGATTAACCAAGCCATTGACACGTTTGCAAAGGACCCGAACACGGCTAACTTTTTGGCGCTCCAAGGTGGTGGTAAACAGTACTTGCCTTATCGGCAAGTTGGTAACACTGGCTTTTCAATTAACGAGGCAACCGGTGCTCAAAATTTGACTAATCCTACATTGGCCAAAATCTTTGCGATTGATAAGTTGGGAACTGGGACCGGTGGTTCTGGGGCAGGCAGGGAATTAAGTCCCTCTCAAATTAGAGAGTCGTTCGTTAAGTTTGTTAACGGCACTGATATTTACGGTGAACCGCAACTTGTCAAAACGTTTGATGAGAAGGGATATCAAGACTATATAACTCAGTCGGCGAAATACCCTAACTACCGTCACACGATCAGCAACCTCACTCGATATTTGGGCGGGGTAACACCATGGGCCCCAGAAACGCCAACGGCTCCGGTTGCGTCTTCTCCTGTGGCTAGAACTTTTGCTGGTGTTGAATCAATGACCCAGCCTACTCAATCGGGCAATATCGATCTCAGCAATCGACCAATTGTGCAAAATCTACACGAGCAGCAAGCGGAATATGCAAAACAGGCAATGCCTCTTGCCACACGCCCGATTGAGCAAACGTTCAAACCCAGAGAAAAGGCTATTGCCGAAATTCATCGTATGTATCGAGCGGGCGAACTCAGCCGTGAAGACGCCAAAATCGCACTGAACACCTTAGGATTAGAATAATGCGAGCTGAAGACTTACTGAATGCGTGGGACCAAGGACTTGATCAACCTTTGCCGGTAGAACAACCGAAAACTCCTAAAACGGCAGAGGAACTGCTTGATGATTGGGATGCCGAAAACGCAGGGTTCCTGAGCGGTATCAAGGACATTGGGGCTTCTGTTGTTGCTTCGCTACCAGCAACGGCTCAAGGTATTGTTGACGTTGGCCGTATGGTGACGGGTGATCCTGTCTGGATGGAAAATGTCAGCGAGTGGATCGGCGACAAGACTGAGAGTCTTAAGAACGCTACTTTATCTAACGCTGCTTTAGCACAACAACGCCGCATTCAACGTGGTCTTAACGATCCCGCATTCAAGGCCTCGGACCTGCATCAATTGCTTAGTGATAATCCTCTCGGTGCTTTGACCATGGCGGGTGAATCTGTCGGCACGATGGCGGTTCCTATCGGTGCCGGTGGAGCCGCGGCAAGAGGTGTTTCTTGGGCATCACAATTGGCCAAGGCTGGCCGTGGTGGAAACGTTGCAAGGATTATCGGCGGTGTCAATCCAACGGTTGCAGCCACTGTCGGTGCCAATACAGGTAATGCTGCGCTTAATGCAGCCGACACGTTCACTTCTCATGAAATGGACGGGAAGCCCATGTCTGATCGGTACACTGGCGCAGGTGTTAGCGGTTTGGTTTCACTTGCCGCTGGCAAACTTACAGGTGGTGGTGCCGAAGGTATTGTGGCACGCCGACTGGCACAGGACATTGGCAAGAATGCGGCTAATAATGCAGTAGCTCGTGTATTAGGGCAAGTGGCTATCGGTGGCGCCAAGGAAGGCCTTCAAGAGGGGATTGAGGAAAGTGGCAATGTACTTGGTGAGCATGTCGGAGCCAGCACACCTGTCGATCTCAACCAAGATGCTAAGCGCGTAGGTTTGTCTGCCGCATTAGGTGCCTTGATCGGTGGTCCTGTCAGTGGCATCTCTGCGTACTCTGAACGTGGCGGTAATCAGCCTGTGGCTGCCAATACTCCAACTCAAACTCAGGCCCCGGCTCAAACTTCTGAAGCTGATGCAAATGCGGCCATAGACGCATTGAGTAAGTTAGCGCAAACGCTTTCAAATACTGAGCAAGTACCCGCACAAGCACAAACACAAGTACAATCGCCGGCTCCGACACCTATTTCGGCTCCGGCCCCAAGTCAGCCGCCTGTGCAAGTTGCGTCACAAACTGAAGCGCCAGAACAAATCCGTATCATGCCTCAGGCTCAAAATCGTGCTACAGATACCGCCGATAGATCACCAGTCTTGCAAAACCGTGATCGTGACAACAAGGCTAGTATTGAGCAAATGCAAAGCATTGCCAACAATCCTGACTATGGTCGCGTTGGAGTTGGTCGAGAGTTTGCTAATGGCGCTCCGATTGTCGCTTACGGATCGATCCCTGAAAACCAAAAAGGCCGTGTTGACTATGCGGCGACTCATACCGGTGAGCGCATCCCGATTCAATATGCAGTCGTTGAAGCAGATACTGTGGCAACGTCTCATAGCGATATGGGTAGCGCAAACACAAATTACGGCTCCACGGATAGAGTAACCGCCATTGCGGGTAACGGTCGTATTGCAGGCATTACCGCCGCTTATCGCCGTGGTACCGCTGACACGTATCGTTCCGAAATGATGGCAGACTCTGCCATGCACGGCGTTGATCCCCAAGTGATCAGTGGCATGAAAAATCCCGTGCTGGTTCGCATCATGCCCAATGAGCGCGTGACGGGTAATATCGGCGACATCAGTAATACAACGGGCAACCAATCGCTCAATGCCGTTGAAAAAGCACACAATGATGCTAACCGCATTGATTTCGCCTCACTTCAATTCAATGAAGACGGTTCGCCTACTCAAGAAACGATTGCTGGTTTCATTCGTAGCATGCCTGCAGCCGAACGTGCTGAATTGATTGACTCGCACGGCAGAGCTAACAGTCAAGCTATTGATCGCCTGAGCAATGCCATTTTCGCCAAGGCATACGGCAACGATGACGTGATTGCCATGTATGCGATGGCTGTCGATCCGGACGCAAAACTTGTCATCAATACGTTAAGCGCTCTCGCTCCTAAGTTGTACCGATTGGAAGGTTGCGGTGAGTTGGATTTCCGTGAAGTATTGATCCAAGCGGCCAATCAAATCATTGAAGGCAAGCGCAAGGGCCTCAAAATAGCCGACATTGTTAAGCAGGTCGATGCATTCTCTGATCCGGATATCGCGCTCTTTTTGGACTTGTTTGCCCAAAATCCCCGTAGCAATAAGCAAGTGATCGAGGTATTGAGTGATGCCGCCGACTTCGCCTACAATGAAGCTACTCGAGACACGGAAACTGCTGACATGTTCGGTGAAGTTCCGCAGGCCTCGCGCGCTGATTTGATGCAACATATCAGAGATACAAACGGACAATTAACGGAGTTACGCAATGCCCAACGAAGGACAAACCGAAACCAAACGACGCCCGATGTTCAAAACTCAACGCGGGGCGTCAGTCCTGGCCAAGATGTTACAGGGCGGGACGCCGGAACAAATCCGAGCACGGATGACGCAGGAAGACTTGGAAACGCTCAAGGAAATGAGAGCTTCAGTCTCCAAGGACAAACTCAAGAAGAAGTAGAGGCTGAGGCCTTGGCCCGTGAACAAGCCGAGGCCGATGATACTGTCGGCGCCGAAGACGCCTTGACGAGCCAAGAGGGCTTTAAGTTCTCCCGTTATGGCGTTGTTCAAGCAAGCGAGTCAGAAATTTCGGCTGCCAAGGAAAATAGAAAGGCATTCCGTAACGAAGTTAAAAGAAAAATCGACGCACAATACCCTGCTGGTACGATAGTTACGGTTGAAGTAGAATCTGATGGAAGACAAGTTTTAATTAGCAAGCGCAGTGCTATTCATTCTTTAGGACATAGAGCAACATGGCGTACAATGCTTGCCGCTTTGCATCTGCAAGACTTAATTCGCACTTCGGTACGTCAGACTGAGTTTGAAGCAAACCCTCATAAAGAATCAGGCCGTTCGGATTCAGATCAAATCATTGGTGGTTGGGAATATTTATCTAAGATGGCAATCGACGGACGCGAACATAATGTCCGCATTAGAGTTGCCTATCACAGCGATGGGAAAAACAGACTTAGGAATGCCAGAGTAGAAAAATCCCCTGATGGGTATATTGAGCAACTGCCTGAAGAATCAGGTGTAACCGCTCGGCCTCTGTCAGGGGATGAAGGGTCTGAAAACAGATCAGAGCCTCTTGACAGTATTGTATCTCAACAAGAATCTGATGACAACGAGTCAGAGTTGAAATTCTCGCGGGCCTGGCACGGTTCAGGCGCTCGATTTGATCAATTCTCTACGAACTACATTGGTACAGGCACGGGCCGCAGTACATATGGCTGGGGCCTGTACTTTACGAGTGACCGCAAGGTTGCTGAAGGCTACCGCGATAAGCTCAATGCCGACGGCTCTCTGTTTGAAGTCGAGGTGCCTGAAGACAACGAACTGCTTGATGCAGACAAGCCTTACTCTGAACAACCGGCTGAAGTCAAAGCTGCCATTGACCAACTCTTCACGGAAGAGTATGGGCAGCCTGTGCCGCCAGCGCACTGGACGGGTCGCCAGGTTTACCAAGAAATCATCATGCAAGAGGAGGGCTATGTTGACCCTGATGATGTTCCGCCTGATTACGAAGTACTTTGGGAAAGGGACGAACTTGCGGGCAATCAGCGCCTGGCTTCTGAAAAGCTGAACTCTATCGGTGTTAAGGGTGTTCGATTCGAAGGCGAAGACAACGACACGGGCTATGTAGTCTTTGACGACAATGCCATTGAGGTTATTGAAAACCACACACGCAATGTTAACGAGTCCGACGGTTATGCACAGAGCCGCACGCAGCAGCAACAAAAAGGCTCGACGATTGACGAAGTTAATGACATTCTCGGCAACGACGCCGATATTGGCGAAACGTTCAACACATTAGTGAAGCGCCAAAGTGTTGTCGTCGTTCAATCTGAAAACGATATCCCCGGCTTCTCTATGACAAGCCGCTCTCCCATGAAGTCGGTTGAGGCGAATATTAAGCGTGGCAAAGAAGCCATGGCGAAAGCCTTGTCCGAAAAGACCTCTGTGCATCGTGCTATGTTCCGCACAGGTATGGGCTGGGTTGATTTTGTCTGGGGTGATGAGGGTGGAACTGTTCGCAATGATGGGAGGCGGCCTGGTGAAAAGGGCATTGCTCACATTATTGAGGCCAGAATGCGAAAGGACAACCTGAGTAAACCAGAGGTTTTTAATTTACTTAATAGAATTGTTGAAGCAATAGCCAAAGGAAAAGAGGTATACCGAAAGCAAGTAAAAAGCACTGCTAGAGTAAATATTGAGCACAATGGTGTTCAGGCCTCACTTGTGAAAAATCCCGCAAGCAACACATGGCTACTGACGGGATTTGAAGTTCGAGACTCGGGTGATAGCCGGGTTGGTTATGATTCCCCGTCCTCTACTTCCAATGCCCCTCACTTGCCCGGTGCAGGGGAAGTTGCCGAATCTCTGCCCCCTAGGACTGGGATCGAGCGCCATACCTTAGCAACGGAAACCGTTGGGCTGGGGGAACGTCCCTCCATGGGTGTTAATTCTAGTTTATGGCCTGATGGCATCATTGTCAAGCGTTCTGCTGACGGGGCAATTCAGGGCGCCTATGACCCGACAACGCAGAAAGCATACCTAGTTGCGGACAACCTGAATAATGACAATGCTCGCTCTGTCTTCTTCCATGAAGTGGGGGTGCACATGGCTGCCGACGAAGATATGAAGCCCGTCTTTGCACGCGCCAAACAAATTGTGTGGAATGGCGCAGCCAATGGCGACAAGGTTGCCAAGGCCGCCAAAGACAGAATGGACGCTGCCGGCGAAACTTCGCCTGAAGAGGCAGCCGGGTATCTCGTTGAGGAATACATTCGAGCGAAAAACGATCTACCAGAGTCTCACCCGATTGTGCAGTGGTTCAAGGACCTTGCAAGGAGAATTCGCTTGTGGGTCAACAAGAAGTTAGGGACCAATGTCCCCGGTTTCCGATTGACCACTGAAGACATTGTGGCCGTGGCCAAGGCCAACGCCAAAGCCCTGGGCCAAGTGCAGCGTAAGCCGTCCAACGGCTACACCACTTTTGACGATGAGTACCGCGGAGAATGGCGAGAAGGTAACGGCTGGCTGCGCACAAGAACAGGCGGCGGCAATACCTTTACCCGCAACTTTGGGCCGAATTCCGGTTGGGGCTCGCCGCTTCAACGTGACGATATGGGCCGCTGGAAATTCGGCTGGGGCGCGCACGTTGCTACAGGCATTGGCAATGTCATGCTCGACATTGCCGAGGCTGCTGTACCGGCTTTACGAACAAAATATGCAATGCGTCCTGCGCCGAAAGAAGTGCGCAAGGTTTATCGTGAACTGCGGGCCGGCGTAGATAACGCGCGCCGTCATGCTGCCGAAGTTGCCAAGGCAATGTCTAAGTGGTCCGACAATGACCGACGCATGGTATCGGACTATATCGAGGGCATGCTGGATGCCAATGCTAGGCCGCCGGAACACGTTATCAAGATTGCTGACATGATGAGCAAGATGATGACCGAACAAGGACAAGAGCTCGTCGACATTGGCATGCTCAGCCAAGAGTCCTTTGACCGTTGGCGCGGACAATACCTGCCGCGCTTCTACAACCGACGCAAAGAACTGGAAGGTGAAAAATGGTTTAAGCGCGTTACGCGCGGCGCTGCGCCGATTCGCGGCGTTGGTGGTGGTTCACTCAAAGGCCGCGGCAATTACGTACCAATTGAAGTAAAGGACCTTGATCTTTATTTACGTGAGGGCTGGGAAGTCCGCGATGAGCGCTACACGCTTGAGCAGCAAAAGAATGCTGCACAGCCTGAGCTCAAGTTCAAAAACTTCCCGCAGCGCACTGTGGACCCGAACATGTCCGTCATTGTCTGGCGCGACTGGACGCCAGAAGAACGTGCCAAGATGGGCGAAATTCGCGACGCCGCTTACCGGTTCACTATGGGCTACATGCAAATGCAGGAAGACTTAGCCCTTGGCAGACTATTCAAGCGCGTTGCTGCAAATCCTGAGTGGACGCGTAACACTCCTTCGGAAGGTTACTCGAAGGTGCCCGAGGATGTTATTCCTGAAACCGGCGGCGTGAAGAAATTCGGCGCGCTGGCTGGCAAGTATGTCAAGGATGAAGTGTTAGCTCAATTGATTCCACAAGCTGATATCAAGACGGGCTTCATTCGCGCATGGCGCAACTTGCTTGCGTATTGGAAAGAGGGCAAAACTGCGCTCAATCCCGTATCGCATATGAACAACACGGCAGGTAACGTCATCATGGCTCACTTTGCCGGCGTCAACATGTGGGACGCTAAGGCATACTTTGAAATTGCGCACGCGTTCAAGACAAACGCAGCATGGATCGAGACGGCAAAAAACGAGGGGCTCTTTAGCGATTCGTTTGTTAAGAGCGATCTCGTGGAGATGCTGCCCGATTACATGGAAAAGTATGAGCAGGCGCAGCAATCCGACGGCAAGAGAGCGTTTGAGTTTGTGTTTAATTACCTGCTCAACTATGGCCTGCGCAATAAGATGCGCAACCTGTATGAAGCAGAGGACAACTTCTTCAAGGCACTGATCTACAAAAAGGCCATTGATGGAGGCATGTCGCCCAAAGATGCAGTTGATTACGCACATAGATTTATCCCAACGTACGACGATTTGCCCGGCGGCGCTCGAGCTATTCGCGATACAGTCTTGCCGTTCTTTGCCTGGACGTACAAGATCATCCCGACAATTGCCTATACATTTGGCGCCTATCCTTGGCGAGCCGTGGCCCCGGCTATGATGTTGCACACGCTCAACATGCTGACTTACGCAATGTCTGCGGGCGACGATGATGATGACTGGTTGACGCGGATTCAAAAAGGCGGCGAACTTATGGAAGCTGAAGAGGGGTTACTGCCTGAGTACATGGAAGGTACAGGCGCGTTGCTCAATCCGAAGTTCATCCGTCTTTGGAATGATCCGACTACAGGGTTGCCGATGTTCTGGAACGTATCGAACTTTATCCCGGCAGGCAATATGTTCGACTTCAAGAATCAGGCCGGCGGTATTCCGAGACCCGAAATGCTTGCTATCGGCTCTCCGATCTGGACTATTGGCGTTGCCATGGGCATTAACGTCGATACGTTTACCGGCCGCGAAATTGTGAAGCAAAGTGACACTGGAGCGGAAGCCGCTGTAAAACGCGCGACTTATTTGTGGCGGCAGCTGGCCCCGGCCATGGCCTATGGCGGCTGGCATGCTGAACGCATTATGAACGCGGCAGCCAACTACACTGGCGAACCGATTGCCGGCTACACGGGCATCGGCCGAAGCGGCCAAGCCGTAACGCCGCTTAGTGCGTTGATCAACACTGCAGGCATCAAAGTTCGTGACGTTGATTTTGATAAAGAGTTCCGGTTCCGGATTTCCGATATTGAGCGGGAAGATCGTGAAATTAAAACTCAAATCAGATCGATGGCTCGATATATGAAATATGGAGCGGTCACACCGGAACAAGGCAAGAAGGAAATTGATTATCAAACTAACAAGCTCATTAAGAATAAAGAGCGCAGGGATAGTCTTGCTAAACAAAACGCTGAACGCCGCCGGTTGACAGGAGGACGTAATGATCGATCTATTGAAAACCTTAATTAGTTTTGTGTCATCAGCCGATTTTTCGTCCGTGAAAAAAGCCTTAGTTTTAGCAGTAGCAATCCTGGCCGCAGGATGGTTCGGATACAACTACTGCTACGACAAAGGCTATGACGCGGCAATGACAAAGATCGCAATTGAAAAACAAGCAGCTGAGAAGGCCGCTCAAGCCAAGGCAAAGGAGACGTATGAAAAACAAATTGCACAGCTTACAGATGATCTTGCTCGCGCTCGTGAGCTTAACGCTAACCGCATGCGCCAGCTCGAACGTTTCAACAACACCAACCGAGACCTGGCAGCCTGTACCCGTGACAGACGCGACTTGGCAGAATTGGCAGTACGAGGTGAACGACTACTCAAAGACGCTGAGTCATATATTAGAGCGCTCAGGGAATGATAAAATGAAAAAATAGTTTCGTTTGAAGGCACTTGTTCTCATGCCATTTGAATTATGAAATAATGTGTCCGCCAATGTGGTCGTTAATGTTTCCTTGGTTGAAACCGTTGGGAAATAAGGCAGTTAATTCCCGTCCCGCCACCATAATTTAAGAGCTAGAGAGTTTTGAGACTTTCTAGCTCTTTGTCTTTCTACCCCAGATGTTCGTGTTAGCCTATAAATTGGATGCTTCAAATTATTCAGCGAACAGATTATCGAAGAGTCAGTAGAAAAAAGAAACTCTTTCTGACTTGAAAAGAAGAAATTGAACCATTGAAAGTCGTACGCTAGGTCCAATTCCTTTGGGAACCTCTTCAGTATTCGCAGAACTATGATAAAAATGAAAAACAATCCTCTCAAGTTGAGTGCAAATTCTGAGTTGTCAAATGGACGAAAATAGAGGAGCAAGACCATACATTAATCTTCCTAATGGCGAAAAACCTATTTGGCAGGAGTAACTTGAGGAATCTCACATGTAGTCGATGTTATCTCCAGAGGAATAAAAATATTTTAAGCAGCGATTCTAGCTTCTCTTGCGAGAGCAGAGCTTTGGGCTTTTTGTCTTATGAGGTTTGAAGGTGATTAGTACAAAAATCGACCCGAAAAGACAATCCTGTCGGGACGAAGATTAAAACGTCAAAAGATTATCGATGTCCAAGAAACAATCTGATCGTTCGTACGCTTTTCAGTATCGGTACAAGGCATATCGTTTGCATAACACAAAATAAATTCACCGTGATTTTTCTTTTGTCAATTTCTTACCTAGTTCATCTAAAAACGCGAGAATCCGGTGCATTTGCTCGATGTGCTCATGCGCTTGAGTACGTATTGATTCGATACGCTCTTGGATGTTATCGGGCGTTTTCGAAATGTCATCTCGGCAGGCTAAAAGCTCTTCAATGCACGATAACTTCATCCCATTTGCCCGGCAATCGGCAATGAATTGCAAACGCTCAATGGCCACTTCATCGTAGACGCGATAATTAGCAAAGTTGCGTTTTGAGCAGATCAATCCTTTTTCTTCATAAAAGCGAATTGTCGGGGCCGAGCAACCTGTTCGAGCAGCGAGTTCTCCAATTTTCATGTCTTGACCTTCAAGTAACTTGAAGGTTCAAACTGTACATCAAAAGATTCCTTTGATGTTGAATTTAGGAGATAAATCATGAAAATACATCAAATTCGCAATGCAACGCTCAAACTCACCTACTGTGATAAGGTGTTTCTTATCGATCCTTGGTTAATGCCCAAAGGAGCATTCGGTACTTTCCAAATGTTGCCCTGGTATCGATGTCCGGATCCCGCCATGGAAACTATTCCCATGCCGATGTGTGATTTACCAATGTCGGTCGAAGAAGTACTCGACGGCGTAGATGCTTATATCATCACGCACGTACATCCGGATCATATCGATATGAGTCTTGATGGAATAGTCGGTACATCATTGGATAAATCGGTAACAACATTTGTGCAAAACGAGTCCGACTGCGCTGTGATGCAGCAAAACGGTTTTAAAGATGTTCGTGTTTTAACGCAAGAAACACAATTTGACGGGGTGAGTCTTTGCAAAACTGAAGGTCTGCACGGCACGATTAAGCCTTGTGGCGACAGTTGTGGTGTCGTTTTTAAAGCTGACGGAGAAGAGGTGCTTTATGTTGCGGGCGATACAGTTTGGTTTGAGGGCGTTGAAAAAGCTTTAGTCAAGCACGCGCCCGATGTGATTATTGTTAATGCTTGCGCGGCGACGCTTATCGATGAAGGTCGATTAATTATGGATGTTGGCGATATTGAGAAGGTACGGCAAGAGGCACCTGACGCTGTGATCGTTGCCTCGCACATGGACACGGTTCCACATGCAACGCTTACACGTAAAACCTTGCAAGAGGCTTTGGCAAAGCGAGCAGTGCAGGACGTTATCATCGTAAAAGACAACGAAACGCTCAGTTTCTAATCGCTACACAAAAAAATCGACCCGAAAAGACAATCCTTTCGGGTCGAAGATTAAAGCGTCAAAAGACTATTGATTACCAAGAAGCAATCTGGCCGTCCGTACGCTTTTCAGTACCGGCACAAAGCACACCGTTGTCATCGCGCAAAATCACTTGACCACGACCCATGTGATAGGGATCTGGTTGCACAACGATGTTGTGACCCATGCGTTGCAAGAGTCGGATGATGTGATTGGGCGTGTCTTGTTCGACTTCCACCTTCTTGCCACCGATCCATTGCCAACGCGGAGCGTCCAAAGCTTGTTGCGGGTTCATACCGAAGTCGATCATGTTCATGATCACTTGCAAGTGAGCTTGCGGTTGCATCCAGCCGCCCATAATGCCCAAAGCACTGATCGGCTTATCGCCTTGGCTGATGAAGGCCGGAATGATCGTGTGGTACGGGCGCTTGCCACCTTCGTAGGCATTGGGATGCGTTTCGTCAAAGCGGAAGTTTTGAGCGCGGTCATTCAAAGAGATGCCCGTGCCCGGAATGACGATACCGGAGCCGAAGCCGCGGAAGTTACTTTGGATCATGCTCACCATATTGCCTTCAGCGTCAGCGGTTGCAAAGTAGACGGTGGAGCTGTAGCGCGGATCGCCCACTTCAGGCATCAAAGCGCTATCGGGTTTGATGAGAGCACGGCGATCATCAGCATACTTTTGCGACAGCAATTGTTCTGACGTCACGAGCATGTGAGAGGGTTCAGCCACGTATTCCATCGTGTCAACGAAGGCAAGCTTCATGGCTTCAATTTGCTTGTGCATCGTATCGACCGTGTCGCGTTCGCCGAACTCAAAGCCCTTCAAAATGTTCAGGGCCATCAACACCGTGATGCCGTGGCTATTGGGCGGAATTTCCCAGACGTCATAGCCGCGGTAGTCGGTCTTGATCGGTTCAACCCATTCGGGATGGTAAGCAGCCAAGTCTTCATAGCGCAAGAAACCGTTGTGCTCTTTCATGAAGGCGTCCATCTTCTTGGCAAGCTCGCCGCGGTAGAAGGATTCGCCCTTCGTAGCAGCGATTTCGCGCAACGTCTTAGCCATATCCGGGCACTTGAAGACTTCACCGGGACGGTACCAGGTGTTATTCGGGGCGAAGGTGTCAAACCAGCCCTTAAATTCCGGACGATCCTTAAATTTGCCGTAGATGCCCCAAGCTTCTTCCCACAAGCGGCTGATGTTGGGCGAGACAGGGTAGCCATTTTCGGCGTACTCAATGGCAGGCGCCATCACTTCTTCTAAGGGTAAGCGACCGAAGCGCTCATGCATAGCCATCCAGCCACCAACGGCACCCGGAACGTCGATCGGCTCCACGCCATAGGGCGGAATGGAGTCAAAGCCGCGTTCTTTGAGTTTGGCAATGGAGGCCAATTTGGGCAAGGGACCGGAGCCATTGATACCGTAGAGCTTGCCTTGGTACCAAATCAATGCAAAGCAGTCCGCGCCTAAACCGTTACCCGTCGGTTCAACAACCGGTTGAGCCGTGGCGACTGCAACGGCTGCGTCAATTGCGTTACCGCCTTTTTGTAAAACGCGAAGACCTGCGGCGGCACCGGACGGGTTACCCACGCAGCTCATGCCGTTTTTCGCGTAGACGACGTGGCGCTTGGAAGCGTAAGGATAGTCTTGAGCGTCAAATTTAAACATAGCGTCAAATCCTCATAATCAAGTAACGGTTAGAGTAATTTTTCGAAGAAGCCGGCAATAATCACCGAGACCGAGGTCACGGTTGTGAAGCCACCGACCAAGTACTTCGACATAATGGCATCGAGTACCACTTGTTTTTCTTCTTCGTTTTCAGCGGCGGCTTGTGCCACTTCGTTCGCAATCAAGTACGTGGCGGGGAAGCCCAACAATTGAGCGGCCGAAACGCCCAAGGCAACGTTCTTGTGACCTTGAACTTTCCACAAGGGCAAGATGCCAAAGAAGACGTAAAGCAACACGAGCGTTACGACGAAAATAATGGCGGTATTTAAGCCAAGCGTGACCAAGTCTTCGAGTCTGATCTTCGAGAGAGCCGGAATGATCGAAGCAAACACAGCGATATTGAAGATACCGGCAGCGTTGGCTTTAACAAGGATATTTTTCGGCACGTAACCCGTACTGGCCATAAAGGCGCCTAAGATCAAGCACCAGATGGTGTAACTCAATCCCGTCAAAGAACCGATGCAGGAAGCAACCCAAACGAAGAAAGCGGTAATACCCAGGCAAACAAATTGACCGTAGAACTTCTTGTTTTGTTCCCAGAACATCAATTTCGGTTCTTCACCGGCTTTCGGTGCAGGCTTATTGGGATTGATGCCCGTGCGGCGGTACTCTTCGAGCACGATGCGGGCTTCTTTTAAACCGAAGTAGGAAGCAAAGGGGGTACCGCAGAACTTTTGCACGGCAAAGACGATCGTACCTAAAGCGGCGGCCATCGTCAGGCCTTGCTCCATCGCGGCAGAGGTCATCACTTGAGTGGCAATAATGCCGCCATTTAAAATCGGCAACACAACGATGGCTTCACTGTAACCGATAATGGGCGTCAAAATGACAATGGCCACCCAAAGGACGGCCATAGACAGACAGGCAGTGACCACCGTGCGCCACTCAGCCATCAATTCTTTCATGTTGATCGTGGTACCCATGCCGAAGACCACGAAGCCCGCAGCCCAGCGACCGATTTGCGACAAACCGGCACGATTGACCGCATCATCAGGAATCCAGTCAAAGAGAAAGAAGGTTAAAAAGAGCATCAAACTGACGAAAACGGCCGACAATTTAGCCTTGGTGGCTACACCAAGGAAGTCGCCGATCGCAAAGAATGCCAGACAGATAAATAAATACCAGAACATGCTATCAAACATGATTGTCTGCCCTCATTTGTATAAAAATTAAGAAAATGAAGCGGTTAAAAAGCCGCATTAAATTTCATGGTATTAGAGTTTGGCAGATCGATCAATAGGCAGATTAAGCCTCTCTAAGCTTTGTCACTTAGAGCGTTTTTCCTGATTGCGTTATCTTTTGTCGACAAAAAATGTCTATGAATGACAGCGGCCGCTCGAGTGGAGCGGCCGTGAGGATGGAGGATTGTTATAACAATTTAAGCCTTGGGCTCTTGCGGCGTGGCTGTCGTTTGCTCGGTGGCTGGGGCCGCAGCAGTAGCCTCTGTCGTAGCCGGCTGAGTCACTTGGGTAGCGGAAGGTTCATTGCGCTGTTTGCGAGGACGACGCTTCGGTGCCGAGCTTTGAGAGCGAGCCTTTGTCGTCGGCGTGGTTGTCGTCTTGGGTTTATTTTTGCTTCCGGGCTTTCTGCCACGACGAGGAGCGGTCACTTCGGCGACTTGAGCCGGTGCAGGGGCTTCAACAGCAGCTTTCGCGTTTTCGTTAGCAACCGCTTCGAGAACTTGAGCTTCCGGGGCTGCCGATGTCAACACCTTGGCTTGTTGGCGAGGGCCGCGTTTGCGGGGAGTGCGAGCAGGCGTAGCCTTTGCGGCGGGTTCTGCTGAGCTTGTTTGCGCTTTAGCCTTTGCTTTCGTGCTCGTTTGTTTAGCAGAAGTTTTTGTGCTTTGCTCAGCTTTAGTTTTATTGGTACTGCCTTTAGGACGGCCGGGGCGGCGGTGAGCGGGAGCAGGTTCAGTGGCTTGAGTTTGAGCTTTTTGTGCCTTTTGAGCTCGAGCGGTGCGTTCTTTGTGAGCAGCTTTTTGGCTCGGTGAGCGATCATCGGTTAAAAGCAACACTTGTTCGTTTACTGTTTCGGTTGAGCGTGCTAAATAAAAGATAACCGCGGCGGCGATAGCAACAAGCAAAATCCAGATGGAATCGGTCGGCATTAAAAAGCCGATGGCAAAAAAGGCCAAAGCACCCCACAAGGCCCATTGCCAAGGAATGCTCTTTTTATCGCGATGATTTTTTCTGGATTGCCAGGCTTTCATGCCGAAAATGTCGTCAAAGACACTGGAGAATTGGGCGCGACTTGCTGGCGCCTTGGAGGATTTTTTTCGCATGATGATTCTCCGACTTGAATTCAACTACTGAATATATCACAGGGTCGCGGCGATTGGTGAAAATCTTAAAGTGAAGCAAGAGATTGTTCTTTGTGTTGCCAAAGAGCCAAGGATATAATGCTCAGCACTTTTTTCAGACTCTCCCATTAAAAAACATGCTCTCTTACGCGTTCATTATCCTTCATGTCTCCATTTTGCTTGCAGGGTTTACGGGCGTGCTCGGCCGTTTAATTACGGTCAATGAAGGTCTTTTGGTGTGGTATCGGGTGATGATGGCAAGTTTCTTTTTCTGGCTTTATCTATTAGCCACCAAAGGAAAAATTCGTCTGCCGATTCGAGACGTGTTGCGCATTGCTTGGGTCGGCTTTTTGCTGGCGGTGCACTGGCTATTTTTTTACGGCTCTATTAAATATTCCAATGTCTCCATTGGCGTGGTGTGTTTCGCCTCCTTGGGCTTTTTTACAGCAATTATCGATCCAATTTGGAGTAAACGTCCGTTCTCCGCACTTGAGATTGGTCTCAGCTTATTGACTATTTTAGGCATTGCGCTTATTTTCCATTTCGATACGCGCTATCAAACGGGGATTATTCTGGGGGTGCTGTCAGCTATCGTTGGTGCGATGCTAACGATTGAAAACCGTCGGGTGGGCTCAGACTATCCTTTGATGACGTTTCTCTTCTATGAGCTCTTAGCAAGTTTTGTCATCATGAGTTTGATTCTGCCCATTTATCTGAAATTCTTCCCCGTGGCCACAATTGTTCCCGATACGCGGGACTTCTTCTATCTTTTCTGCTTGGCGAGTTTTTGCACGGTGGGGATGTTCTCGCTTCAGGTTGAGGCTTTGAAACGCTTGTCGGCTTTCACGGTGAACTTAAGCTATAACCTTGAGCCCGTCTATAGCATTGTCTTGGCCATGATTATTTTCCACGAAGCCAAGGATCTTAATTTCTCGTTTTATATCGGCTTGGCGCTCATTTGTGCTTCGGTGGTTTTGCAAAGTGGCATTCATTACGTAAAGCATAAGCGGGCCAAATTGCAAAAAGCCGGCGAGCCTAAAAAGTTTTAAGGCACGCCGGCTCTTAAGCGGAAACGCTAGTTAAAGCGCCTCTTGAAGTTGTCCTCTAACCTTTAACGCACACCAGTTGCTTAAGGCGGACAATGACTTTAGAGAGGTCTTGTTGATTTTCAATGACTGCATCAATGTCTTTGTAAGCCGCGGGTATCTCATCGAGCACAAACGCATCCTTGCGGCAAACCACACCTTCGGTTTGCGCCACAAGGTCTTCAACCGTAAAGGCGCTTTTTGCCTGAGTGCGACTCATGGTGCGGCCTGCACCGTGCGAGGTGCTCTCAAAGGCCATTGCTTCGCCCAAGCCTTCAACAATATAAGACTGCGCGCCCATACTGCCCGGAATAATGCCTTTCTCGCCGATCCCGGCTCGAATCGCACCTTTGCGCGTTACCCAAATGTCTTTGCCGAAGTGCTTTTCTTTGGCCACATAGTTGTGATGGCAATTAATGATTTCAGAGCTAATGTCGACTGCCGGCGCAATGGTTCTTAGCGCCTCAAGGACCTGCTCCAAAATCGCTTGTCGATTTTCAAATGCGTAGGCCTGCGCCCAATTGACTGCATCCATATAGTCATCAAAAATCGCGGTACCTTCGGTGAAGTAGGCAAGGTTAGAGTCGGGCAGTGTTTCAGCCCGAGCGGCGCACGCTTCTTTAGCCTTAGCGATAAAGTAAGACGCCATGATGTTACCCACACCGCGAGAGCCCGTGTGAAGCATGATCCAGAGTTTATCCTCGGTGTCATCCGCAATCTCGATGAAGTGGTTGCCACTACCTAAGGTGCCGAGTTGAGCTCGCCAATCCGCCGAACTCATGCGCGACAAAATATTGGGATGACGCCGCTTGATGGCTTCCAACGGCTGAGCGAAAGGCATGCATCGAGTCATTAAGACATCTTTTTGCCGATATTGGCCACGGCCTAACGGCACACGGCGCGTAATTTCGTTGAGCAATCGACCGAGGTCGCGGCTGTCGAAGGCTTCGCGCTTTAAATTCGTGGGGACGGCTAACATGCCGCAGCCAATATCGACGCCAACCGCGGCCGGAATCACTGCTCCTTCTGTGGCAATGACGCTACCGATCGTCGCGCCCATTCCTGCGTGCACATCGGGCATCGCTGCGACGTGATGAAAAACGAAATCCAGTTGTGCAACGTTTTTGAGCTGTTCAATGCTCGTATCATCGATGTCCTCGGTCCAAATGTGTATGGGAACTTTGAGGCCATCGGTCAAAATAATTTTTGCAGGCATACCTGTTCTCCTTAATTTAAGAAGCCCTTGGCTTCAGAATGAGCAAATTACATGGTCATGCATCAGTTTTTGATGTATAAAAACCGAAAATCGTTGACAATAAGAACATTTAGTCTAAAAAAGAACGCCCGGAGGTGTGTTTCCGAGCGTTTCTCTTTTCAGCTAGTGCTGATTATTTCTGGCAAGTGCAGCGTTTTTTCAGGATCCCGCTCGTCAGATCCTTAACGCCGACCATTGAACAGGCCATCAAGAACGTCAATTGCGGTCCTTGATAGGCATCTTTATGTTCATAGCCTTCTTCCAGCGTATGCATCTTCCAGTTGCGTCCGCCGCCACCCATGGCCAAAGCGGGGATACCCATGCTCAAAGGCACGTTGTGGTCACCCGACGTAGACACATACTTATGAAGCGGCAAACCTAAGGCCAAAAGACCAGCGCGGATCGATTGGCACACCGGGCTTTCGTAGGGTTGTTGGCCGGCCGGACGATCGCCGATCTTTTCAACCGTCACTTTTACCTTGTTGGCCTCATCGGTCACACCCCAGTGTTGGTTTTCTGCATCAGCGGCCTTGTCAAAGCATGACATAACCTTGTCACGCAATGCCAAAAGGCTCGTGTTGTCCGTGCTTCGCATGTCGATATCCATCGAGGCGTGAGCGGCGATGGAGTTGACGGTCGTACCGCCGCGAATCACACCCACCGTGTACGTGGTCTTGGGTTCAGCAGGCACTTCAAGATCGGCCAAGGTTTCGCTTGTGCGCATCAAAGCATGAATGGCCGAGGGTTGACCGAAGCCCAAGTAGCTGTGGCCGCCCGGGCCGTCAAAGTGCACGCGATAGCGAAGGCTACCCGTTGCGCCCACGATAGCATCGCTTGGATCCGCCCAGTCGATCGATATAAACGCATCCACGTCAACGTTCGGGTCACGGAACAAGTGCTTGACACCGCGAAGGTCACCTTCGCCTTCTTCACCCACGTTCGCAACGAAGATAATGTCACCCAAGGTTTCGATCTTGAGTTCTTGGAACATGCGGATCACTTGTAAAAGAGCAGCCAAGCCGCGGGAGTCGTCACCGATCGAGGGGGCGTAGTAGCAGTTGCCTTCTTTGCGCACCTTGAAGTTGCTGTCTTTGGCAAAGACCGTATCCAAGTGAGCAGCAATGACAAGCTTCGCACGAGGCTCAGGTCCCGTGCCCGGACGCGTACCGATGACATTACCGACTTCGTCGATATGAACGCCTTCAAGGCCTAAGGCGTTGAAGCGCTTTTCAAAGTCTGCTGCACGCAACTCTTCACCAAAGGGCGAGGAGGGGATTTCAGTAATCGTGATCTGTTCTTGCAAGCACAGCTCGTCTTGGTCAACGGCTAATTGCAACGCCTTTTTGATGACTTCAGCAGCCATCAAGGTGTCCATCGTTTGGGTGGTTTCGGGTAAAAGGGCAGGAAGGCCCGGCTCGAGGTTTTTGACTTCAGCGGTCATGGTTCTTTTCCTTTCGAAAAGTACGAGATAAAACAAAACTATTTTAGTTCAAGTGTTGGTTTACAATAGTGAGAATTGTCAACAATTCTTATTTGCAGGACATCCGTTATGCTCAACTTCAACTACCGCAATGCCACTCGCGTTTTATTTGGCAAAGATGAACATCGTCATATCGGAGCAGAACTCCAAAAACTCGGTATCGGCAAAGTATTGATTGTTTACGGTGGCGGCAGTGCCATCAAAAACGGCACGATTGCCGCGGTACAAGAGTCGCTCGAAGCGGTCGGCATTGAGTATTTCACGATGGGTGGCGTGCGCCCTAATCCGCAGTTGTCCTTTGCACAAAAAGTCAAAGAAGTCGCCGTGCGCAGCGAAGTGGATTGTCTTCTTGCCGTGGGCGGCGGTAGCGTCATTGATACTTGCAAGGTAGCAGCCGCTGCGGCTTACTACGATGGTGATCCGTGGGACTTTTTCACCAAAGGTGTTGCCATTGAAAAGGCGTTGCCTGTTGCAACCGTCTTGACGATTCCGGCCGCTGGCAGTGAACAGTCCGTTCGTATTGTGATCAATCACCAAAGTCTGAAATTGGGTACCGCGTCAGAGGCGATTCGACCGGTGCTCTCTGTGGTCAATCCTGAACTTTTCTACTCATTGCCTAAATATCAAATTGCCGCCGGCGTTGTCGATATGATCAGTCATATTTTCGAGCGCTATTTCACCAATACGCCTGCCGTTGATGATGTTAGCGCACAGTCAGAGGCCGCTATTCGTACAGCGATGACTTTTGGTGTGAAGTTAATGGACGATCCGACCGATTACGATGCTTGGTGCCAAGTGGCTATGGTGGGCAGTTGGGCGCATAACGGCTATTTTGGACTGGGACGCGAAGAAGACTGGGCATGTCACGCCATGGAGCATGAACTCTCGGCCTATGATCCGACGATTGCCCACGGGGCCGCATTGGCCGTACTCACGCCTTGCTGGATGCGTTATGTGGCCGATGTGAATCCCGAGCGCATGCTTGCATTTGCCCGCAATATTATGGGCGTGGAAACGGTTGAAGCCGGCATTGAGGCTCTGGAAGCTTTTTACGCCAAGCTTGAAATGCCCAAGAAGCTCTCTGAGTTCGGCTTAACTGAAAAAGCGCTTGAAGTGTGCGCCCGAAGCGCTTGTGCACGGACCGGCACCGTGGGTAAATTCAAAAAGCTCACGAGCGACGATGTTTTGACTATATATAAGGGTGCTTTTTAGTTCTAGGTGCAAGAAACTACCTGCCTGAGGCATTTTGCTTTACAAAGCGGCTGAGGCAGGACTAAAATAAGCGCATCTGTTAATTAACATTATTTTGAGCAATGAACAAGCGATTCGATTCTCGAACTACAACAACTCGCTAACAATTCGTTAACGAGCCCGCTTGTGTTGCCTAAAAAATTAATGATTTTTCAAAAGTGTGGCTTATAAAAAAGCCGCACTTTTTTTATTAGCTTAAAGGAAAAGAAAATGTTATCCGTAACGCTTCCCGATGGGTCTAAACGTGACTATGAAGCTGCTTTGACGGTTGCCGAAGTCGCCCAAAGCATCAGCCCGAGTTTGGCCAAGGCGGCCGTGGCCGGCCGCGTGGACGGCAAGTTGGTGGACTTGTCCTACACAATCAATGCCGACGCTACGGTAGCTGTGATCACAGACAAAGACCCCGAAGCGCTCGACATCGTGCGCCACTCGACGGCTCACTTGATGGCGCAAGCGGTCAAGGAGCTCTATCCTGAAGCTCAAGTGACGATTGGGCCGGCGATTGAAAACGGTTTTTACTATGACTTCTCCTACACGCGTCCCTTTACGCCCGAAGACTTAAAGGCGATTGAAAAGCGCATGGATGAGTTGGCTTCGAAGAATATTCCGGTAGTGCGCCGTGAAATGAAGCGCGAAGAAGCCATCGACTTTTTCCTCAAGATGGGTGAAAAGTACAAGGCTGAATTAATTGAAGCCATTCCTGAAGGCGAAACGATTTCGCTTTACGAACAAGGCGATTTCATCGATCTTTGCCGCGGTCCTCACGTGCCTTCGACGGGTAAGTTAAAAGTTCATAAGCTCATGAAGGTGGCCGGTGCCTACTGGCGTGGCGACAGCAAAAACGAAATGTTGCAACGCATCTACGGCACGGCTTGGTTGAAAAAGGATGATCTCAAGGCCTATTTGACGATGTTGGAAGAAGCTGAAAAGCGTGACCACCGTCGTTTGGGTAAAGAGCTCGATCTTTTCCACTTGCAAGAAGAAGCCCCGGGCATGATTTTCTGGCACGCCAAGGGCTGGGCCTTGTGGCAACAAGTCGAACGCTACATGCGCGGCGTTTATCAAGATAACGGCTACGATGAAGTCAAGGCACCTCAAGTGCTCGACCGCTCTTTGTGGGAACGTTCCGGTCACTGGACGAAGTATCGTGAAAACATGTTCACGACCGAGTCCGAAAACCGTTACTACGCCTTAAAGCCCATGAACTGCCCGGGCCACATCCAAATCTTTAATTCGGCGCTTCGCAGCTATCGCGATTTGCCGATGCGTATCGGTGAATTCGGTCAATGCCACCGCAATGAACCCTCGGGCTCTTTGCACGGCTTGATGCGTGTGCGTGGCTTCACGCAAGACGACGGTCATATTTTCTGTACCGAAGACCAGATTTTGCCCGAATGCGAGGCCTACACCCGCTTGGTCATGAAGGTTTATCACGACTTTGGCTTTGACAATATCGCCTATAAGGTTGCAACGCGTCCTGAAATGCGTATCGGTGAAGACAGCGTTTGGGATAAGGCTGAAGCCGCTTTGATGAAGTCTTTGGAAGACTTGGGGCTTGAATATGAAGTGTTGCCCGGTGAAGGTGCCTTCTACGGTCCGAAGATTGAGTATCACTTAAAGGACTGCTTGGGTCGCTCTTGGCAATGCGGTACGATTCAAGTCGACTTCCAAATGCCGGGTCGACTCGGTGCCGAATATGTGGCTGAAGATAATTCCCGCAAGGTGCCCGTGATGCTTCACCGCGCCATTATTGGTTCGATGGAACGTTGGATCGGTATGTTGATTGAACACTACGCCGGTGCCATGCCCGTGTGGTTGGCTCCGATTCAAGTGGCTGTGGCCAATATCACCGAAGCCCAAGCTGGCTACGTTGATGAAATTGTTGCCAAGATGAAGGCAGCAGGTCTTCGCGTGCAAAAAGACGTACGCAATGAAAAAATCAACTACAAGATCCGTGAGTTGAGCCTTCAAAAGTTGCCCTACATTGTCGTTGTCGGTGAAAAAGAACGTGAAGCCGGTACCGTGGCCGTGCGCGCTCGTGGCGGCAAGGACTTGGGCGTGATGAAGGTTGAAGACTTTATTGCTCGCGTTGTTGAAGAAAACAACAATAAGGTCAACGCCTAGTTGAACACTGGTTTGATTTGATATTGATAAGGGAGTCTAGGACACCGGTTCTCGGCTCTCTTTTTGTCAATTGTGGGTGAAAGCGCTCAAATTTTTGTTGTTTTTACTCCAAAAAATGACATTTTCTTGACAAAAAGTGGTAAAGTGAGCGCTTCTTATGTCTGGTAAGAAGACACTCTTTTTGCAGTTTTTAGGAGAAGCATCATAGCTCAGGAACGTTTGCACCGAATCAACCGTGAGATTCGTGTGCCTGAAATTCGTTTGACGGGTGTCGACGGCACCCAAATCGGTATTGTGCGCACCTCGGAAGCGCTTGCTATGGCTGAAGAAGCTGGCGTGGATTTAGTGGAAGTGGCCGCTAAGGCTAATCCGCCGGTTTGTCGTTTGATGGACTATGGCAAGTTCCGTTATCAAGAACAAAAGCGCCAACAAGAAATTAAGGCCAAGCAAAAGGTCATTCAAGTCAAGGAAGTGAAGTTCCGTCCTGCGACTGACGAAAATGACTACCAAACGAAGTTGCGTGCCTTAACGCGCTTTTTGACCGATGGCAACAAGGCTAAGGTGACGTTGCGTTACCGTGGTCGTGAAATGGCCCACCAAGATATCGGTCAAGACGTCTTGGCCCGCATTCGTGATGATTTGGCAGAAATCGCCCAAGTGGAATCCTTCCCGAAATTGGAAGGTCGCCAAATGATCATGGTACTTGCGCCGAAACGCAAAAAGTAATAGAATTCGCAGCTTCGTACCCGATTGATTCTGAAGGGTTAAAACCAACCCGCCGAGTTTTTTTAGTGCGGGCGTTCCTTTAAGGCAGTCGGGGACAATAACAAGTGAGACCCGGTTAACAAGTCTTTTGCAGGGTGCAAAAGCACCGGCGATCATCTAATAAAAAAGGAAATCGGTCAAAATGCCGAAGATGAAAACTAAGAAGGCTGCTGCCAAGCGCTTTAAAGTGCGTTCCGGCGGCTCCATCAAGCGTGCTCACGCCACCAAGCGTCATATTCTCACCAAGCGTACGACGAAGAACAAGCGTCACCTCCGTGGTATGGTCACCATCCACGATTCTGACACGAAGTCTATCCATCGTATGTTGCCCTACGCTTAATTAGGAGGAGAGAAAGATGCCCCGAGTAAAACGTGGTGTTACGGCTCGCGCCCGTCATAAGAAGATTTTGAAGCTCTCCAAGGGTTTCATTCTGCGTCGCAACAACGTTTTCCGTGTTGCCAAGCAAGCGGTCATGAAGGCCGGTCAATACGCCTACCGTGACCGTCGTAACAAGAAGCGCGTGTTCCGCCGCTTGTGGATTGCCCGTATCAACGCAGGTGCCCGTGCTAACGGCATGACCTACAGCGTGTTTATGAACGGCTTGAAGAAGCTCGGTATCGGTTTGGACCGCAAGGTTCTCTCTGATATGGCTATCTTCGACAAGGCCGGCTTCGCCTCGCTCGTTGACAAGGTCAAAGCCCTCTAATTCCGACTTTTAGGAATTGAGCTTAAAAAACCGACTTCCTTTGGGGGTCGGTTTTTTTATGGTTGGCATCTGCAGTGCTATGGGAAAAAAGTTGTCCACATTTTTTGTGGACAACCTTGTGGATAGTTTGGGAACAGATTTTGAGTTAGTTGAGATTTTGCTTAATCCTGTTTAGAAAACATTGACGTTGATTGCTTGATATTACAGTTCTCCCACGGCATAAAGCGGCCAGTTAACCATCCAACTTTCTTCTCGATAATTCGACAAAGAAGTGCGAATAACCGTAGTCGGTTTGAATTTCTCGCTATAAACCTTCAGACTTTTCGATTTGAGATTTTCCTCAGCCTTGACTTCAATCGGGATGATTTGATCGTCTTTTTGAATTACGAAATCCACTTCAGCGGTACCGCTTGAACTGCTCCAGTAGTGAGGAATACCGTATGGCGTTGCGCTGATGAGTTGTTGACAAACATACTGTTCGGTCAGTGCGCCTTTGAAGTTGGTCATGAGGGCATTTCCTTCAATAAATGTTTTGGGTGACATCTCAGTCATGGCACAAAGCAAACCGACATCAAGAGCAAAGAGCTTGAAAACTTCTCTTTCTGCAACGCTTTTGATCGGGTATTGAATAGTTGCCAAGCAATGCACTTGGTAGACCAGGCCGCAATCGACTAACCACTGTAGAGCAATTTCGTAGTCTTTGGCTCGTGCACTTTTTTGTAGGGCCCCGTAGATGAACTTACGATTTTCCTTAGACAATTGCGAGGGGATGGAATTCCAAATGGCTCTGATTCTCGGAACGATTTCCGATGGGGCATGTTTGGAGAAATCCTTTTCGTAGGCTAACAGGATTTGTTTTTGAACTTCTTGAGCGGCTCTCAAGTCACCGGTATCTCGGAAAGTCATGACAGCTTCTGGCATTCCGCCGACGAAATAGTATTGTTTGAGTCGTTCGGTTAATTGGGCTGAAAATGCAGTAATGGACGGCCAGTCTTTGGTACGCAAAAGGGCCAGTAGTTGCTCGGAGGCTGTGGCTGCCAAGAACTCTCTGAAATTTAACGGATAGACCGGTAAGTACTCCACTTTGCCCACAGGGAAAGAACTATGGCGATGTAATTCAATGCCCAGTAAAGAGCCTGCAGTGCAGATGTGCAGTTGTGGAATTTGTTCGTGGAAATATTTCAGAGCAGTCAAACCACGTCCGTCATTAGTACATTGAATTTCATCAAGAATGACTAAAGTATCACCGGCTGTGATATCAACGCCGCTTGCAGCACGAAGAGAAGTCAGAATTCTTTTGGTGTCATAGTCAGCATCAAAGACCGACTGCAAATGAGGCATTTCTTCAAAATTCAAATAGGCTGTTTTGGTAAAAACTTGGCGACCTAATTCTTTCATCAACCACGTTTTTCCCACTTGTCTTGCACCGGCAAGAATCAAGGGTTTGTGAACTGTTTTGTTTTTCCAATTGATAAGATGAGTAATGAGTTCACGTCTCATTTTTTAAGCCTTTGAAAAATAACGCGTTATTCTCTATTGTACATTTATTAGTGGGGAAAATGTGTTATAAACAACACTTTTTCATTGGGAAAAATTGTTGAATTTCACACTTTTTCAAAGGAAAGAGTGCAAAAGAGTTATTTTTTATATTTTAAGAAACGCTCAGTCGTCAATTAGCTGCTTACTGAGCACCTCTGTGGCGCGTTTGGAAATAACAACTTTTAGAGCAACACTTGGTCGGGTAAAGCCAAGGTACAAAAGCCTGCGCTCTACTTCGCCTAAGTCTTCAAAGTCAACCTCGGTCAAAATAACGCAAGGGGCTTGCAGACCTTTGAATCGCCTGACGGAGTCGCAGAAAAGTTCGCCTACGGTGAAGATTTGTTTTCCGAGCTTAAACTGATCGGTGGGGCGTTTGAGGCGATATTTGCGTTTACCTAATGTTTGGCAATTCAGTATCTCGGAATGCTCTCTACCCTTGAAAGTCAATATGGCAATTTGCTCGTCTTTGAAACCTTCGTCGTGCGCAGCATCAACCGCGGCCTGTGTTTGCTTCAGTAGCGAGCCTTTTGTTGTGCCGTATTCTAAAAACTGCGGCACGTTACCTTCAAAGTCATTGACAGAAACAAAGGGTGTAGAGGATAGGTGCAGGGCGTTAATCGCTTGCTCAATTTTCAGAGGCACGCGGCCACTTTCATAGGCAGAAATTTTGACCGATTCGGAATACTCCACCTTCTGCTCAATCATGTTGGGATCCGAGAGCGCATAAAGCGTTCCGGAAGGAGAAAGTGCAGCGTATAGCGCAGAGATGCGCTCCACAGGAAAGTCATGAGCATCATCAACAATAATCGTGTCAATGGAGAATTTGCCGCTATTGAGTAATTTAATTAAGTCTTGTGAAGTCTTTTCAAAGTAAGCGCCACGGGCTTCTTTGTCGATTTCAGAAGGATCCACGGCGTTGAGCTTATCAAGGGCCAATTCGTGCCAAGTGCCGATGAAGTCAACTTTGGTGTTGATGGGAAGCTGTTGCAGTCGCTCCACAATGAGTCTTGTCGAGTTAATGTACCAGACGCTTTCTTTGAGTGTGACGGCATTTTCCAGTAACTCGAGCGCAAGTTGCGTCTTGCCGGATCCGGCCGGAGCGGAGACTTCTACAACCTGTAAGGGCGAAGAAATTCTCGGCACCCAAGTTGCCAACTGCGAGACCGTATTTTTATTTCTCGCATCGATCACATCGCAAATGGAGGCAATGGAGTGCTTGACGGTCAGGCGGTTTTCCAAAAAGGCAATCAGGCGATCGTGATCAATATTGTCATGCAGTGGAGTTCTTTTGAGATTACAGTCTCGGATGATTTCAGGCAGTTCCGCAATGCGGTCGGCGTCAATGACGTGCGAGCGATCAATGCCGATGGCCGAGCCGATCACTTTTCCCTGCGGCAAAACGAGGAAGTGAAACATGTTGAGTCGCCCTGAGAGTTCAGAGAGTCTCATACGAGTGATCATGTTTTGCCGGTGAATCTGATGCGTGATGCTTTTTGAACCATTGGCATAGTGGCGATTGAGTTCTCCTTGGTCATCGGACTGAAGATCGCCCGCTTTGACTTCAAGCAAAACGAGAGCTCCGGTCGGCGTGACGACGGCAAAGTCAAGTTCCGTAAAGGTTTCTCCGGTGCCTGCGTCAACATTCTGAAAGACGCGATAGCCCTTCGGCAGGGATTGTAATTTGGTGCGTACAACTTGCTCTGCAACGGCACCGGCTGAGTAGTAGTTCGTATGAGCCATGAGTCATTGTCCTTTTTTGCCTGCAATTACGGGCTTTCGTAATGGCAGTCTAACGCGAAAAGTCTTACAATGTTCGAGTTTTATTACTTTGTTGATCCTTCATCAAAATTATGAAAGAAATTCGCACTCGTATCGCGCCGTCTCCGACGGGCATGATGCACTTGGGTACGGCCCGTACGGCCATTTATTGTTGGGCTTATGCTCGCCACTTCATCGGCGGCAAGTTCTTGCTCCGAATTGAGGACACCGACCAAGAGCGCTCCACGCAAGAAGCCGTGGATGTTATTTTGAACGGTATGAAGTGGTTGGAGCTTGACTATGACGAAGGCCCCATCTACCAAATGGATCGACTCGAGCGCTACAAAGAAGTCGTTGACATGATGCTCGAAAAGGGCTTGGCTTATAAGTGCTACGCCACCAAAGAAGAGCTCGATAGCTTGCGTGAAGAGCAAATGGCTAAAAAGATTAAGCCCCGCTACGACGGTCGTTGGCGTCCGGAAAATTGTGTCGGTCGTCCGATTCCGGAAGGTATTACGCCTGTGATTCGTTTCCGCAATCCTGATACGGGCACGGTCTCTTGGGACGACTTGGTCTACGGCCCCATCAGCTTTGAAAACACCGAGCTCGATGACCTCGTGATCATGCGCGGGGATGGCATTCCGACCTATAACTTTGCCGTGGTCGTCGACGATATCGACATGAAGGTAAGCCACGTTGTGCGTGGTGCTGACCATATCAATAACACCCCGCGTCAAATTAACCTTTATCGTGCTTTGGGCGTTGAGGTTCCGGAATTTGCTCACTTGCCGCTCATTAATGGCCCCGATAACAAAAAGCTCAGTAAGCGAAACGGGGACGCGAGCGTGATGGATTACGAACGCAAGGGTTACTTGCCCGAAGCGTTGGTGAACTACTTGGCTCGTTTGGGTTGGGGTCACGGCAATGACGAAAAGTTCACGAAGCAACAATTGGCCGAATGGTTTGATCTTCGTCACTGCTCGAAGTCGCCGGCTTGTTTGGACCCGAAAAAGCTCAATCACTTAAATCACCTCTATATCGCTGAGGCTGATAATGAACGCTTGGCCCGACTTGTGGCCCCGCGTATTGAGGCCCGAGGCGGTGTGATTGACGGCAACGCTGACTTGGTCCGAGTGATGGAAATCACAAAGCAACGCCCGGAAACGCTTGAAGCGTTGGCCGATGCTTGCATGATTTTCTACCGTCCTTTGACCCGTGATGAGGCTCTCGTTAAGGAAGTTTTGGCCAATGAACAAAGCTTGGCTGCCGTGAAGCTTTTCGCTGAACGAGCCAAGGATGTCACCGAGTGGACCGCGGAAAATATCTACGGTGTCTTAAAGGGCATCATGGATGAAATGGGCATCAAGATGCCTGTGGTGGCTATTCCGATTCGTGTGTTAGTCTTTGGTGAGAAGATTTCGCCTGTCTTTGACAAGACGCTTGAATTGTTCGGCAAAGACAAAGTGCTTGCCAATATCGAAAGTGGTTTAAAGATGCTTTAATGCACTTTTAAAACCTACAAAGAAAGTCCGCGGGCAATACGCTTGACGGACTTTTTTTGTTATTTGCAAGGCAGTGCGTAACGCACCCCTTTGGCATCAGGGGCACTGATCATACCGCCTTCAACCAATTCCTCAAAAAGAGCTTGGGCCCGTTGTCGATCAATTCGAAGTTGATTTTGCAGTTTTTCAATCGTGCGGGCTTCGTCGACGACAATGAGCGCACGCGCAGCCGATAAAAGCGAGTCTGATGTTTCGTTTAAGTCAAAGCCGACCTGTGTGAAGCATTGGCGAATCGGGGCGGATAATGAGGCCACGTATTCATCGGTCGTGTTTTTAGAGGGAGTGGGTAACACAATAATGTGCGCATTTTCAAACTCTTGATGCAAAGCCTTTAATCGCATCTGTGTGATGCGATGTGCGGGCATCTTGGCGCGGCCGATCACGGATTGAATGGCTGGGGCCACCGCTTCGCTGGCCATAGCTTCAAAAAGATAAGCACTGAGCACAAAAATAATTCGGGGTCGCAGTCGCGTGACTGCATCAGTGACAGCTTGAGCATTGTCGGCATAGTATCGAACCGTTTGCGGTCCGTGAAGGTGCTCGGGGACTTCTTGGCACCAAGGGACTTCGTGGACGGCCTTTTCAATGGCATTGGGATGATTGACGCTGTGCGTTAAGGGAATCCCCCAAATCGAAAACCAGTGCGATAGCGCATCACGAATCTTGCCTTGTTTGGCATTGGGGTTGAAATAATGCGTGTGCAACTCGCCCACGGCGCCTTGCCCGGGAAGTGTGACGACCAAGATCGTGCCCGTTAAATCAGCGTTTTGCATTCGTTGCCCTCAGATGAAAGAGACATCATTGTAACAATTCCCATTTTTTAATACGTCTAAGCCCAAAGCAGAACATTTTTTCTACGAAGTGTTGTCAATTGAAAAAATTGAGCGTAAAGTTTGCAATCGATAATCATTCTCATGGAGAAATCATGACAAAATCTCGTTTAGCCGCTGCAACGGCCGCGGCATTCTTGGCCGGTACCGTCCAAGCTGCCGATCTTCAAATCTATGGTACCGTGGATACAGGTTTGACCTATGTTCATGAATCGTCAGAAATTAAGCAAGGTGGTGTAAAAACCTATGACGAGAGCGACAACAGCTGGGGTTTTGAATCCGGTTTGAATACCTCGAGCGTTTTCGGCATTGTCGGTAGCGAACAAATCACGGAAACGTTGACCGTGGGTTTCCAACTCGAAAACAGCTTTGCTTCTGATTCGGGTGCTTTTGACGATCCGGACCGTCTTTTTGATAAAGAGTCTCGTTTATATGTGACGGGTACGCTCGGTACGTTGTCGTTCGGCCGTATGGGTGCTTTGAACGCCGGTGAAGGTACGTATGACCTTTTTATGGCCACTGGTGACGCTATGGACGGCGGTTACTCTGACTATATCGGCGCAGGCTACTGGCTTGATCGCGGCATCTATGACAACACGATCACGTATCAATCGCCGGAATTTGCGGGTTTGACGCTTTATGCTCAATACTCTAACGGCTTGGACGGCAATGATTCAGTCTCTTCTCGCGACAAGGATCGCTACGCTGCCGTTGGTTTGGGTTACACCGCCGGTAACCTCTCGATGGCTTTGGTGGTCGACACTGTCATGAAGAACCGCTCTTTTGACACTGTCTACGTCAAGGACGTCGATGATGCCACGAGTGTGAGCTTCGGTATTAACTATGACTTCGGTTTTATGAAGCCCTTCTTCGGTATCCAATACGGTCAACATGAAGACACCTTTGCCGGTGCAGATTTTAGTGACTATGCAGTTGACTTCGGTGACTTCGATGGTTACAGCGTAGCTGTGGGTTCTGCCTTCCCGATTTGGGGTGGCGAATTGCAAGTGAGCGCCTACTATTCTAACGGCGATGGTGATGTTTATGCTGCTGTAATGCCTGAAAACAATGTTGGCATTGGTGTCGATTTAAAGCGCTACGGCGTTGGCGTGTTGCACAGCTATGAATTAAGTAAGCGCACGAGCCTTTATGCTGGGGCTGGCTACAGTCACCAAGAAGCTGACGTGAAATCTGTGCAATATGAAGAAGAGCTCGATGCTTTCCAAGTGATCGCCGGTCTTGTTCATAACTTCTAATAAGTCTTTTTTTATTGCAGTACCTGGGGGCGGGGTTGGACAACCAACCTCGGCCCTTTTTAATTTTTGCCCCTATGGTGAAAAACGCACTAAGTTATGAAGGATGACTTTGGTTTGAGTCATTAATGATAGGTATTAAACGATTTTTACTTAAGTCTGCTATGCAATCAAGCATCTATTACTGATCGTTGATTACGCAGCAGGATGTGGTTTTATCGTTCAGAGTCATGAAGTGTTTAATATTTTTGATTTTTCTGAGTGCATGTTTGTTATGTTTGAACTTGTTGATTGGAATTTCTGACTTCCTTGCGGTTAACCCCAATAACGTTGAAAGCGTAGGCAATCTCGCTTACAATGGCGACAATTTTTCTGTTAAGCCATTTTAAATTCACGGTTTTTTTCATGGACATTGCAGCTACGCTTGAAGCCTTTATCGATAAGGTAGATCTGCTTTATCTCACCGACGTGATCGGGATTGTTGCGTTTGCGTTTGCCGGTGTTTTGATCGGCATTCGCATGAAGTGTGATCCGGTGGGTATTTTCGTTTTAGCTTTTTCCACCGCATTTGGCGGCGGGATTATGCGTGACTTGTTAATCGACCGTCGTCCGATGTACTGGATTGCCAATCAAGAGCTCGTTTGGCTGGTGCTCTTGATCACGATTTTTACGCCGATGATCTTTCGCTTTTACAAAAAGCACCTCTCCTATGATGTCTTTGTCTGGTGCGATGCGATCGGGTTGGGCTTTTTCTCCGCAGTAGGGACTAGCCACGGCGTCAATTTAGGTGTGCCCTATCTTCCGGCCGTGCTCTGCGGTGTGGCTACGGGGGTCTTCGGCGGCCTTTGCCGTGACGCGTTCTTAAATATTAAACCGTCGCTCATTTATGACCATCAGCCCTATGGATCGGTCGCTTTTGCCGGTTGCTGGCTTTTTATTGTTATGATTGCCTTGGGCATTGATAATACTTTAAGTATTTGGGTGGCCTCGCTTTTTATTACCTTTTTCCGCATGTGGTGCTATTACCGCTCTTGGCGCATTGCGTATCACGATAACTTTATTCATGAAGATCCGTCACCGGAGACCGATCGCGATCGCCGTCAAAGCGCGGGCAGTTAGTCTCTTTGTTGACATAACAATTCGCTACAGGTGCCTTGGTCTTGCCAAGGCATTTTTTTTTCTATTTCCGCTAAGATAGGACCCTGCTAAAAATTAAAGATATTCAAGATATTCGATAGAAGGAATTCGAGTGCGTTTACGCCAAATTCGCATCAGCGGTTTTAAATCTTTTGCCGATCTCACAACGATTGAAATCCCGTCTTCGATCGTGGGTATTGTCGGCCCTAACGGTTGCGGTAAATCTAACGTCATTGAAGCCGTGCGTTGGGCTTTGGGTGAAGGCAAAGCTAGTGATCTACGCTGCAAGAGCATGAGTGAGCTCATTTTTGCGGGTGCCGATAACCGAAAACCTGCCGGTCGTGCCATGGTGGAGTTAGTGTTTGACAATAGCGACAAAACGCTTCAAGGTCCTTGGGGGGCTTATACCGATATCTCCGTTAAACGCATTTTGACGCGAGACAATACGAGTTCCTATCTGATTAATAATCAACAAGTGCGCGCCACCGATGTTCGTGAGCTTTTTATGGGCACGGGGCTAGGCGCTAATTCTTACGCCATCATCAGCCAAGGGATGGTGACCGAATTTGCCAAAGATTCGCCCGAGAAGCGTCGCGAGTATTTGGAAGAAGCGGCCGGTGTCTCTAAGTATAAGAAGCGTCGCAAGGAAGCGGAGAATCGCTTAGCAACCACGCGCGCTAACCTTGAGCGCGTCACGGACTTGCAAATTACGCGCAAAGAAGGTGTCAAGCGATTGGAAGAAGAAGCGCAAGTAGCTTTGCGTTACCGCGAGCTTGAGTCGCGTCGCACCGAGCGCGAGTCGCTTTGGTGGTTTACGCAAATGGTGGAGTCGCAAAACTCGATCGATAAAATCAATTTGCAGATTAGCCAAGCGCAAGCCGAGATTTCGAAAAACGATGAAGACAGCCGCCAAAAGCGCGATGCATTAGCTACGCTTCGCAATCAACACAATGCGGCCAACATCGAAGTGTTGGGTAAAACGCAAGCACTTGGTGAAGTCGAGCGGTCAATTTCAGCTGTCGAAGGTTCCATTCGTTCCATCATTGAGCGTCGAGCTTTGATGAAAACGCAATTGGAGAGCTATCGCACGATGCTTGCTTCGCGAGAAGCGGAGATTACCAAGCAGGCCGAGCGCATGAAAGAGCTGGCGGCTCGACGTGAAGAAAAAGAAATTGAAGTAGAAGGATCTGGAGAGCGCGAAATGGCGCTTGAAGAGGCCTTAGCCGTTGCTGAAGAAAAAGCCGACACAGCACGAAGCGAATTTGAGCGCTTGCAAGAAGCCGCTCGTGGTGTTGAGCACGATGCGCGAGCATTGTCGCTTGAGATGGCCAGTCTGACCAAGTCCCGTGAAGAAGTATCGGTTCGGTTGGAGAAATTTCGCCGTGAGGCCGCTCAAACCGAAGCGCCCGATGAAGGCCGCTACGAGGCTTTAAAAGAAGAACTTGAAGCGCTACGTGAAGAAAGCGAGGGGCTGGCTATTGAGCGCGAAGAGTCTCAAGCGATGCTCGAAGATGCGCGAGAAAAACTGGCTGCCACGCAGGGCGCCATTCACACGAAAGAACAGCGGCAAGCGGCAATTGGCGCTAAGTTAACCACGTTGCATGAGCTTGAAGAAAAGACGCTCGGCGCAGATAAATTAACCGAGTGGTTAGAGCGTCAGGGGCTCACGAGCTTGGCGCGACTATTTGAAAAAATTCACGTTGAGCCTGCTTGGGCTCGTGCGCTAGAGGCCGTCTTAAGAGAACGCGTTAATGCGCTGGGAGTTTCAAGGTTGCAGATGGCCGCAGGCTTTGCACTTGTGCCGCCGCCAGCGAAACTCACGTTTTATCTTACGCAAGGCACGCAAAACGAAGCGGTCCTTGTGCTGCCCGCAGGTTTGACCGGGTTAATTGACAAGCTTACCTTTGATCACCGAAACGAAGACACGAAAGTAGTGCTCTCGGTGTGGTTGTCGCGCTATGCGGTTGCCGACAGTATTGAAGACGCGGTGCGTCGTGTTGGAGAGCTTCCCGCAGGTTGCCACTTTGTCACTCCCGAGGGCCACGTTATTGACGCAATGAGTGTCAATTATTGGGCCGATGATGCCACGGGGCTTTTGTCGCGTCGAGCAGAGATTGTCACACTTGAAGCTCAAGAAGCCACGCTTCGCGAAGAACTCGAAGTGCTTCATCGCGACTTGGGTACGGCACACATGAGTGTGTCAGAGGCAACGTCACGTTTGCAGAGCATCAACACACGTTTTGAGATCGTGCGCAAAAAAGAAAGTGATACGGCGCTTGAGGTCACACGATTGTCGGCGGCGATTTCGGCCTACCGAAACCGAAGCCGTGAGTTAGGGCAGTGGATTGAAGAAGCTCAAGCTCAACTTGAAGATATTGCAGCGCGCTTGACTGAAGCTGAGGAAGACTTTGCGGCGATTGACGAGCGTGTTGCTGCCGCACAGCAAAAGTCTGAAGACGCGCGTCTGTCTTATGAGCGAGCTCAGCAAACGGCCAAAATGGCTGCGCAAGAGAAAAATGTGTTTGAGTACACAAAGCGAGAATTGGCTCTTAGCCTTCAGACGATTTCGCAACAAATCACGGACGCCGGTCGTGCGCAGCAACTCGCCCAAAACGAAAAAGACGATCTGACGCAAAAAATTGAAGAAGTCACCGCCTCTTTAGAAGAGTTGGATGAAGATAGCGCTCGGGCGGGACTGACGCAATTGACGCAGGCGCGAGAAGCAGCTCAAGTCGCTCTTGAACATTCTAAAGCGGTACTTGAAGACATCGCTCAACAAGTTGCTACGCTTGAAGCCGGATTGGGTGAATTTGAAGATAAAAAGCGTGAAGCCCAAAACCGTGTAAGCGAACTCTTCGGTCGTCGTCAGCAGTTTGAAATTGAGCACGAAACCGTCAGACGCCGATTAGAAGAGTTGGAGCACGATGAAGAAGCTTTACGTGTGCGCTACGAAACCGAACGCCCGAAACTCAATAGCCTTCGCCGCGAAGTCGAAGACATTGCCAAACAGATGGCTGAGCTTGGCGCCGTCAACCACGCCGCTCTCGAACAGCTCAAAGTGCAAACCGAGGAAGTCGAGCGCATCGATCGCGAAGTGGCCGACCTTGAGCAAGCCATTGTGACAATCGAAGCGGCCATTAAAAAGATTGACCATGAAACGCGCGCCCTTTTGATGGATACGTTTAATCGTGTTAACGAAGCGTTTAATCAAAAGTTCACCCAACTCTTTAAAGGCGGTCATGCACGACTGGAAATGACAAGTGATGATGCGCTTGAGGCCGGTCTTGAGATGTATGCCAATCCGCCGGGCAAACACAATCACTCCATCCGACAACTCTCGGGGGGCGAGCTGACGCTTACTGCCATTGCGCTTGTCTTTGCGTTCTTTACGCTCAATCCGGCTCCCTTCTGTCTATTGGATGAAATCGATGCGCCGTTGGATGAAGCCAACCAAGAGCGCCTGTCGCGTTTGGTCGGTGCCATGAGTGAGAACACGCAATTTATGATGATTACGCACCACCGTGTGACAATGGAGCACACCAATCAATTGGTGGGTGTGACGATGAAAGAGCCCGGGGTGTCGCGTGTCGTGAGTGTCGATATCGCTGAGGCAAGCCAGTACGCACAAAAAGCACCGGTAGCGGCATAAAAATAAGCACGGTTCAATACGTGAAGATTTTCTTGCGCGAAGCGCTTTTGATACGCCGAATCGTTTAGAATTACGTGATGTTGCGCAGCGAAATCACGCGTGGCGCACCAGGCGGGTGTGTGCCGATGAATCATCGGCCAAAAAGATTTTAGATTCAAGGGCTTAGTATGAACGAAACCGTTCTCTTTCTCATCATCGGTGCGGCTGTTATTTTAGTCGGTCTCTTTTTGTGGTCTCGTATGGAAGCGAAAAAAGACGGCGACGGTCGTGTGGGACTTCTCAATGAATCCAAGAAGATGTATGAGAAGATGGCCGGTATTAAATCTCCCATCCATGAAAGAAGCCGTGTGTCGTTAGTGAACATGGCCGGCAGCGTCGAAGAGAAAACCGAAGAGCCCTTTGTGGTTGAAGAGGTGGGCGAGGCCCCTGCTGAACAAAACGTTGTCGCACAAACCGTGGCGATCGCTGAGCCCGCACCTCAAATCAAGCCCGAACCCATCCCGCAACCGGCCGCTCCTGTCGCGCCCGTTCAACCCGTACCCGAACCCAAACAAGAGCGCTTGGACTTTGTCGGTCGCAATGATCCTGAGCCTGAACCCGTTGCTGAAGTACAACCCGAACCCATTATTCCCGTGGTGCCTAAAGAAGGCGTGTTGCATTTCCACTTTGATCCGTTAACCGAGACGGTGGCTACGATTCAAGCTTCTCGGCCCTTTAAATCTGATCGTTGCCGTGAAATGATGGCTCTGCTCACAAAAACGGGCTTGGGTCTTCGAATCTATGCCAAGCGCTCGGATAATAAGCGTTGGTATGAAGTGATTGTCGGGGAACATCAATACACTGAAATTTCTGCCGTGATGCTCTTGGCTAACCGCTCGATGTGCGTCTCGGAGATGGATGCTAGCCGCCTTGCCATGGCCGTGCAACAAGTGGCCATTGCGCTAGAAGCCGATTGCGAAACCGAAGCCGCTCAAGATATCGTTGTGCGTGCTCGTCGCCTTTTTGAAGCGATCCGAAGCTTTGACGTGCAACTGTCCTTTACGTTGGCGTCTTCTCAACCCCTAAGCCCCGTGACGGTTGCCGAAGCGGCTCGTTTAGCGGGCTTTACGCAACTCAATGCCATGCGCTACTTCTATGGCACCGTTAAGCACTTGGGTGACGCGACGCTTTACTTAACGCAAGACGAAACCGATCGCCATTACTTGATGCTTTCGCTCGATGCTCCGTTGATGAATCCGGGCAATCGTCCCTTGCATCAACTCTTCTCTGTGGCCAACGACTTAAGTGCTCGTCTCGGATTGCAATTGCAAGACTCTCGCGGCATGCCGATTAATACCGAAGCGGTACAATCGATTAATAAGCAGCTTCAGTCATACTATGATCAAATGAAGCTGGCCAATATTGAACCGGGTAGCCCCCGCGCACGATTGCTCTTTGCACGTGATTGATTTAAAACGAATTTATTGAGAGAGCGACCGCAAGGTCGCTCTTTTTGACAATGACATCAAAACACACGACAGACACGGCCACGTTAGGACTTTTCGATGAAGTGACGCAACCAGAGTCCGCTGTAACGGAAAAAGAGCGTATTGCGGGCCAGATGCGAGCGATGGCTCGCGACTTGGAGCGCTGGAACTACGAGTATTACGTATTGGATAATCCGAGCGTACCCGATAGCGAATACGACCGTGTCTTTAAAGCATTAGGGGCGCTTGAAAAAGCCTATCCGCAATATAAGCTCGCCAATTCTCCTACCGAGCGCGTCGGCGGAGAGGCAAGAAGCGATTTAGTCAAAATCACGCACGCCGTGCCCATGCTCTCCATTCATACGGAAACGGATTTTGAAGCCGCTGGCGCTCAAGCGTTTGATGAACGTGTGAGAAATGCTTTGGGGTATACGACAGAAGCAGGGCCCGTTGAGTACGATGCTGAACTGAAATTTGACGGTCTGGCGATTAATTTGCGCTATGAAAACGGAGAACTTGTCTCGGCGGCAACGCGCGGAGATGGACTTGTCGGCGAAGACGTAACGGCTAACGTAAAAACCATTCGATCGATTCCGCTTCGTTTGCCCGAAGCGGCCCCAGAAGTTCTCGAAGTGCGCGGTGAAGTGATTATGCATAAGGCGGATTTTGAGCGCTTAAATGATGAGCAGGAGTTAGCCGGTCTTAAACGATTCGTAAATCCCCGAAATGCAGCTGCCGGGTGTCTGCGCCAGCTCGATCCTAAGGTCACGGCCAAACGCAGACTCTCTTTTTACGCCTACGGTGTGGGGGAGGTGAGCCGTGAGCTTGCCTTAACGCACAGCGGCATCTTGGATCAGTTGCAGGCTTGGGGGCTACCGGTGGCTAAAGAGCGTCGCGTAGTCAAAGGTTGGAAAGCGTTGGCTCAGTATCACGATTGGGTTAAAAGTATTCGTCCGGAGCTTCCCTTTGAAATTGACGGTGTTGTCTACAAAGTCAATAGCCTGGCACTGCAGTCTGAATTAGGCTTTATCTCACGCGAACCGCGCTGGGCCTGTGCACACAAGTATCCGCCTGAAGAAGCGCTTACAGTCGTGGAGGCCGTTGATATTCAGGTCGGTCGCACGGGTAAATTAACCCCGGTAGCAAGACTAAAACCTGTCTTTGTAGGTGGGGTGACGATCTCTAACGCTACGCTTCACAATGAAGATTTCATTGCCCAACTGGGGCTCATGGTGGGCGACACTGTAGTGGTACGCCGAGCCGGGGATGTGATTCCGGAAGTGGTGCGCGTGGTTACCGATCGTCGCACGGGAAAAGAAACGGCGTTTGAAATGCCGCACGTGTGCCCGGTTTGTGGTTCAGAAGCCGTGCGCGATGAAGAGGAAAAAGATACGCGTTGCACCGGTGGACTCTTTTGTCCGGCTCAACGTAAGCAAGCCTTGGTGCACTTTGCCTCGCGTCTGGCAATGAATATTGACGGGTTGGGTGACAAATTAATTGATCAGCTGCTTGAAGCGCATCTTATTGAAACCCCTGCCGATCTCTACCGTTTGGATAAAGAGGCACTTTTGCAACTTGATCGTTTTGGAGAAAAAAGTGCCACGAACCTATTGGCCGCCATTGAAACGAGCAAAAAGACCACGATGGCTCGATTCATTTACGCGCTAGGGATCCGTCACGTGGGCGAGAGCACTGCGCGGGACTTGGCACTTTTTTTTGGAGATCTTGATCGCTTGATGGCAGCGGATACCGATGAACTTTTAAAGGTCAATGACGTGGGTGAAGTGATTGCGGATTCCGTCAAACACTTTTTCGCGGAACCTCATAATCGTGACGTCATTGCTTCGCTTCGAGCGGCCGGTGTTGTTTGGGAGGCTCCTCAACTGCGGGCACAAAACGAAGCCGTTACAGGTAAGACTTTTGTGTTGACGGGGACGTTGCCTTCCATGGGACGTGAAGAAGCCAAAGCACTCTTGTTGGCTCAAGGCGCCAAAGTGGCTTCCAGCGTGAGTAAAAAAACGGACTACGTGGTAGCCGGCTCTGAGGCCGGCAGCAAATTGGAAAAGGCGCAAGCGTTAGGCGTGACCGTGATCGATGAAGCCCAAATGCTCGCGTTACTTAACAAAGGACAATAATCATGTTTGGTTTGTTACTGGGAAGTGGTTTAGAACACTTAACGCTTAAGGCGGGTGAAGAGAAGATTGTTAAGACCCCTTATGGTGAACAAGAGGTTCTGCTTGGACGCCTTCAAGGGCAAGATGTAGCAGTGATTTTTCGCCATGGAAAGGATCATCGTTTTGCCCCGCATCAAGTTCCTTCAAAAGCACAACTTATGGCCTTTAAAGCGATCGGTGTAGACCGAGTCATTGCCACCGGAACGGTCGGGGCCATGTCGGCTGAAAATGCACCGGGTCACTTATCCATTCCGGACCAGATTGTGGACTATACAACCGGTCGAGACTCGTCTTTTTGGGGAGACGGCGTTCTTGCCAATACTCATATCGACTTTACTTGCCCCTTTGATCAAGATTTGCGAAAAGCATTATTGAATGCTTCGCACAGCGCGAAGATTTATGTTCGTGATCGCGCAGTGTATGCCTGTACGCAAGGGCCACGATTGGAGACCGCTGCTGAAGTTCGCCGCATGGTCATGGACGGCTGTGAGGTCGTTGGGATGACTGCAATGCCTGAGGCGGCATTGGCGCGTGAGTTGGGCATCCGTTATGCCATGATTTGTGCCAGCGTGAATTGGGCGGCGGGTTTAGCTGATGAAGCACTTGACTTTGAAGCGATCAAGGAACACATGACAAGCGTCATGAAGTCAGTGTGGCGGCTACTTGAGGTAGTGGTCTCTCAGGATTGATAGAAAAATTTTAGTTTCTTGACTCGGGCAGGTCTGTTGACTTGCCCGAGTAATTTTGAAGTTTAGAACAGATAACCTAAGCGAGCTTGAGCGTACCAAGTATTTTTCACGTCGCCCGCGAAGTCTTTAGAGACTTGCACTTGTAAATTAACTCGATCTTGGATTTGCATGTTAGCGGTCAAACCGACATTTAGCCACGCATCGCGATCGCCCCAGGTGACGTCAACGGTGTTGGAACCATCTGTGTAGCTTGCATCTTGACCATCGGTAAATTGATAGAAGACGTTGGTGGACAAATACACTTCACCAGCCGTTTTTTCACCGCTCCATTCTTTACCGGCTCGAACACCGGCGCGCGCCGTCAGCACATTAGCCGAATCAATATCAGCCCACAGATTACGATTGGTTTTGTAGCTCTCGGACTTGATATGAGTGTATTGCAGTTGCAATTGAGGCTCAATGAAAACGTTATGCTCATCGGTGTAGCGGTAACCGTATTCTCCGGACAAAGCAAAGTAGTTTTGTTCAAAGTCTCCGCTGGTCATTAACGTACCGATTTGATTGATAGCATCGAATTCAGTATCCAATTGGCCGATTCGTCCGACAAGATCAATGTAGTGAGAGCCGAGTAACCAAGTGTTGTACAACATCACTTCGTAGCCGTCAGATTCACCGGTTCCTTCTACATCCACTAAGTCGACATCAGAGTTATTGAAAGAGACTGCGATACCGGCGGACTGATTCTCATTGTGAAGCAATTGTGCTCCCACGGTTAGTGTGTCATAGTCTCGACGGTACTGATTGTCGATACCGCCGTGACCGTAGCGGTAACGCACCCAAAGCCCGTTATCAGCACGGCTTTGTCCATCAACACGATCATGGTAGCTATCCATTTGTGTGATAGTGTCATAGGCAGCATAACCAATTCCGGTCATTGCAAGGCTTGCCGCTGAAGAGGAGCGAATCACTCGGGTGATAATCCAGTTGGTGTAATTCTTATCAAATTCAAGGGCGTTTTCACCATCTTCAACCACACGTTCTTCATATTGAGCATTATTTGGATCATCAGGGTTGTAGGTTTCTGAAGCGATCTCAAGCTCATAGTCATAAAGAGATTCTCCGTAGAAGTTTTGTTTGTCCGCGAAAGTGACGCCGGAATCTGTTTTGACAGTAGCAAAACGCAATGTGTTTTCCGGTGTAATGCTTGAGAGATTTTCTAAGTTATAGGGCTCAATGTAATGCATTCCCGGGTTAGAAGACCCTTCGATGAAAATCATGTCGCTATTGGAGATATCTTGTGCGTCTAGGTCGAGACGGAAAATACCGCCTGATCCCTTGAGGTCGCCGATACGAACATAATTATGCTTTACATCGTAGTGCTCATTTTGTCCGCTGATTAGGTCTGTTAGACCGGTTTGATCAAGAAGCCAGTCAACGTGAGCGTCATAAAGGTTAATGATTCCACCGTTTTGCAGTGTAATTGCCGATATGCGTTTAACAATTGTGTTGGCTAAATATCCAGCGTCACGATCTGCATCGAAGCCAAAATAGACCCATTGTGCCCCGTTTTCAAAAGTTAGGTTTAGTTGATCTTTGTTTTGCGGTAGGTCTTCATAAGCAACGGTATTTCCGTCTTTAATGATATCGGCATTTTGCCAAGACTGCTCATCACCAAACCAGTAAGAATCATTACCACTGAACGTGATCGTGACGGTTGATGGATTATTATCAAAAGATTGTGCCCCAAGAAAATCAATTGAACCAACTAACTGATTGCGTGTGGAGTAAATCGTTACGCTACCACCATCTTTTGCGGAGATAACATCAGGTTGAGAACTGATAACCCAAAGTTTTGTAAATGAATCCGGATTTCCAATATTGATCTGAGAGTCATTATTTCGAGAATATATGGCATTGCCACCAACATTAATAAAATCAAGATCTAAGTCTTGTTTGAGGACAATCTCGACATTGTCAAGTAAGTTGATAGATGAAGATTTACCAGCGTAGAAAATATAGTTACCGAAGTTCTCTTCAACCTCTGTTCCTTCAAATACAGCATCTGCAAAAATTGAAGTATTTCCATTAATTGTCAAGTTTCCACTTTCGACATGTACGACATATGAATTCCACTCTAAGTAGGGTTTGATATCAATAGTGACACTATCGTACGATACGTCGTTGTTGTTTACGCGAATTAATGGATTGCTCATCAAATGAATTGGTTCGTTCTCTACTTTAGTGAAAGGTTTAGCAGACACATTTGGAGAAGTCATCGCAGATAGTGCGAGAGCAATTGAATTGATAAGGACTAACTTCTTGAAATAATGGTTGATTTTATGGGGGGGGTAGTGGTTTCATTTTTAACCCTCTACTAATAACGTAAAATAAATTATTTAGAAGAGGTTATTTTCTCATATATAGAAGATTTTCACAAGAAGTTTAGTGGAATGGCAAATTGGTAGCGTCTTAAAATGATGCTATGCGACTAATTTAGATAAACTTGAGCGCTTGGTTAAAGTCATTCAATCGATAATCAGCCAGTCGATTGAGTCCATCACGGTCATCATCGGAATATTGATCATAAATGACGGCGCACTCAATGCCTGCTGCATGAGCGGCCTGAGCACCGACAAGAGAATCCTCAAAAATCAAACATTCCTGCGGCGTAACGTTAAATTCACGCATCAGTCTAATATGAATTGCAGGGTCAGGTTTAATGCGTTCGGCATCGTTTCTCGAGTAGATGACCTCAAACATCTCATCAAAAGGCGCCTTCTCAAGGAGGTGACGGTTTTTGGTTCGATAGATTTCGATATTTTTGCCCCGTGTGGTACTGGCTACGGCAAGTTTTAGCCCACGAGCTTTCAGCGCTTTTAAAAATTCCGGAGCTGCGGGCTTATAGTCGACGCGGTTAACGAGAAAATCGTCAGCAATGCGGTACCGCTCATCGTACAAAGACTGAGCATCGAGAGTTGCTGCATAGTGCGCTTTTAAGTATTCGCAGTAGGCGATGTAGGGGTGTGGATCCTGAGCGTTATTAATAATGCGGTCTCGCTCTGTTTGAATTGTTTTTAGGTCCGGAGCGGGTTTGGTGCCAAAGGTTGAGATGATTTCTCGATCAATCTCGTTCCAAAGACCGACCGTGTCAAGAAGTGTGCCGTCTAAATCAAAAATGATGAGTTTTTTACCTTTGAGCATTATTTCAACACAGGAGTTAAGACTTGCATGAGTTCTTTTTCAATGGCAACCGTTGTTGCAATGTCACGCAACGCTTCGCCGTCAATCATAAAGACGTCTTCGACTCGTTCACCCATTGTCATAATTTTGGCCGTTTGAAGGTTCACGCCGTAACGGTTAAGAACCTTAGCAATATCGTAAAGTAGGCCGATTCTGTCCATACAGGTCACAGACAGAATGTGGTTGCGCCCGGATTCATCGGCCTCAATATTAACAATCGGTTGAATCGGGAAGTGACGCGAGCGTCTGGAAAGGCGCCCCACTTTGGTTTTGGGAAGCTCGGGCGGATTTTTAAGCCACTCGGTCAACTCTTCTTTTACGGTTTGAGCAAGTTCATCAAGATCTCGCCCGCCGTTGTCACTCACACCGAAGGTGTCAATCGCCTTTTTGTCTCGGGACGTGTAGATACGAGCGTCCATCACGGAGAAGCGACTCTTTTGCAGGTAGCCCAAAATGCTCGTAAAGAGTCCCTGGCGGTCGGGGGTGTAGACAAGAATCTCAAGGCCAGCCTCTTGCGGCAACACTCGTGTTGCCACATAAGGTTCATCGGTGGGAAATACTTTGGCAATCTCGATACTTTGCCACGCGATGCTTTCTGCCGTATGGCGCAGGAAGTATTGAATGGACAGTGTTGCCCAGAGCTTTTTAAGCGTCTCGGCAGACACTCCGGCTTCTAAGATCAGTGCTTGCGCTTCACTTTGGCGCGTTAAAAGCATGTCAGCGGGGGCAAGCGACTTGTCTCTGACCAAGGGCAAGGTTTGCCAGTAGAGATCTTGCAAAAGCTGACTCTTCCAGTGTGTCCACACTTTGGGACCCGTAGCACGGATGTCGCAGACCGTTAATAGGAACAGGGCATTTAATCGTTCTTCAGTCTGCACCACTTTGGCAAAGCGTTCAACGACAGCCGGATTGGAGATGTCTTGCTTTTGAGCGACAAGACTCATCGTGAGATGCTCGCGAACTAAGAATGCCAAAAACTCTGTCGTTTCACGATCCAAGTCGAATCGGCGGCAAAAGTCTCGTACGATGTCTTCCCCAATGATTTCATGATGACCGCCTTGGCCCTTGCCAATGTCATGGAAAAGGGCTGCAAGAACCAAACGCCAGTTGTTCGGAATCGTTTGCATGATGCGGGTGCAAATCGGGTATTCGTGAGCGTATTCACTTCGGGTGAAATAGCGCAGATTTCTCACAACACGCATCGTGTGCTGATCGACAGTGTAGGCATGGAAAAGGTCGTGTTGCATCTGACCTTCAATGCGACGAAATTCCGGTAAGAACAGTCCCAGAATGCCCCATTGGTTAAGGTCTAAAAGAGCATGCGAGACACCGTGCGGCATCTTGATAATTTGCATGAAAACGCTTTTATTGCGCGCATCTTCACGGTATTCCCGGTTAATGAGTTTTTCCGAGCGCATGAGCGCACGCAAGAGGCTTACACCTAAACGCTTCAGTGCTGCAGAGCTTTCTAATACGTAAAAAGCTCGCAAAAGCGCATTGGGATCATCGACAATGGCATCTTCGTGTGTGATATCAAGTGTATAGCCGCGCGCAATGAAGGTGGAATCAATGATCGTTTCTTTAACACTGCCTTCATCAAAGAGATGGTCTTCGAGCAGTTGCAAAAAGATATCCGTTAATTGTCTGACGGCTTTGGCTGTCAGATAGTAGCGCTTCATGAGCGCTTCTTCGGCAAGGAGCAGTTTTGTTTTCTTGTAGCCAGCCGCCTCTGCCAGAGGGCGCTGAAGATCGAAAATCAATCGGTCTTCGTGTCGCTTTGCGATTAAGTGCAAAGTGATGCGAATGGAGCTTAAGGCTCGGTAGACTTCTTTGAGTTTGTATGCCTCGTCAAGCGTGACTGTGCCCGCGGCAAACATCTCATCGGCTGTGGCACCGAGCCCTGCCGCATGCGAGCACCAAAAAAGCACATGCAAATCGCGCAAGCCCCCGGGGCTTTCTTTCACATTGGGCTCAAGCGCGTAAGGAGTGTCTTCATGGCGTTGATGGCGTTGACGCATCTCAAGCGCTTTGGCTCGGAAAAACTCTGCCGCATCCAATTCATTGAAAAATGCTTTTTGCAGTTCGGCAAATAGCAGTCCGTTACCCGTAATGAGTCGAGCCTCGAGAATGGCGGTTTGTACCGTAATGTCTTTTTGAGCTTCGGAAAGTGCAGAGTCCAATGTTCGGACGCTGTGACCGACCGTTAGTCCTAAGTCCCAGAGCGCAGTCACGAAGCGCTCAATGGTTTCGGTTTGTGCTTCATCGGGTGCTTGGTCGGTAAGCACCATCACATCGATGTCAGAAAAGGGGAAGAGCTCTTTTCGGCCGTAACCGCCGACGGCCACGATTGCCCATTCGGGGCTCAATGATAAAGCAGCTGCCATGGACTTCACGGCCGCATCAACTGCTGCCGTGTGTCCCATGAGGTAAGTGCCCACGCGGGCGTTTTCTAAAAACGCCTCACCTAACACCTGTCGTTGTTTTTTATAGCGTTCGATGATCTCTTGCATGGTGCACTAATCTTAAATTAAAGCGATACTTTATCTTTCACGAAGTCGGGCAGGGCCGGGTAGCCTTCCGATAAGGTCAAGACTTCATAACCGTTCTCGGTGACTAAAACCGTGTGTTCCCATTGAGCCGAGAGACTGCGGTCAACGGTGACCACGGTCCAGCCGTCAGAGAGTTCGGTGATGTGGCGACGACCGGCGTTGAGCATCGGTTCAACGGTGAAAATCATGCCCGGTTGCAAGATGATGCGATTGTCGCCCGTGTCGTAGTGGCACACGAAAGGATCTTCGTGGAAGTTGCGACCGATGCCGTGGCCGCCGTACTCGTGGACTACAGATAAGCCTTCGGCGCGTGCAACGCGCTCGCAGGCAATACCCACGGCGTTAAGCGGTTTGCCCGGCGCAATGGCATCAATGCCTCGCCACATACACTCGTAAGTCGCATCCACGAGATGTTTGGCGGCAACCGAAACTTTATTGCCGACCGTAAACATTCGGCTCGTGTCACCATAGTAGCCGTTAAGAATCACCGTGACGTCAATATTAAGAATGTCGCCCTTTTTTAACGTTTTTTCACTCGGAATACCGTGGCAGACCACGTGATTAATCGAGATGCAGGTGGCGCCGGGGTAGGGGGTGAAGCCCTTGGGGGCGTAACCCAAACAGGCAGAGACGGCACCGTTGGCTACGATAAACTCATTCATCTTTTGGTCCAGGTCAATCGTTTTGGCGCCTGCGACAACAAAAGGCGTAATGTAATCAAGTACTTGACTTGCCAGCTGGCAAGCTTTTCTCATTCCTTCGATTTCTTCGGGTGTTTTAATTGTGATAGCCATAATAAGTTGCGAAAAATCTTGAAAATTTTTGCGATTTTAAAAAGAATTTCGCATATAATAGCGAGCTGAAAGAAAAAAGGCACTGTTAGCGTCAATTTTTTCGAATCCGAATGCAGGGCAAAGTTTCCCGACTGCATATCGGATTTTTATTGTTTTCGGGAAACAAATAGCGCAGGGCATCATCTTAGGTTGTTCGGCATCGTGTTGATAATCCGAGATTTTCTTGGATCGGCCGGTCGAATCGTGGTGCACTGTCAGACTAAAACCTTAGAAGGAAAATTACCATGGTTAGCATGCGCGAAATGCTCGAAGCCGGTTGCCACTTCGGCCACCAAACCCGTTTCTGGAACCCGAAGATGGGTCAATACATCTTTGGTGCCCGCAACAAGATTCACATCATCAACCTCGAAAAGACGGTTGTGAAGTTTGAAGAAGCGGTGAAGTTTGCCCGTCAATTGTCCGCCAAGGGCGGCAAGATTTTGTTCGTTGACTCCAAGCGCGGTGGTCGTGAGACGATCGTTGCCGAAGCTCAACGCGCCGGTTGCTGCTACGTTGACCAACGCTGGTTGGGCGGTACGCTCACCAACTTCAAGACCGTCAAGCGCACGATCAAGCGTTTGAAGGACATGGAAGCCACGATCGCCGAAGGCGGCTTGGAAAAGATGACCAAGAAGGAAGCTCTCGACTACACGCGTGAAGCTGAGAAGTTGAACCGCTCCATCGGTGGCATCAAGGAAATGACGAGCTTGCCCGATGCCTTGTTCGTGGTCGACGTCGGCTACCACAAGATCGCCATCCAGGAAGCCAACAAGTTGGGCATCCCTGTGATCGGTGTGGTTGACACCAACTGCAGCCCGCTCGGTATCGATTATGTTATCCCGGGCAACGATGACTCGGCCAAGGCCGTTGCCATCTACGCCGGTGGCATTGCCGATGCCATCATCGCCGGTCGCCAAGAAAGCGAAGAAAGCTTGAAAGAAGCCGCCGGTGAAGAAGAATTCGTCGAAGTTGCCGAAGAAGCCTAATTCTTAGCGATTTCTCGTGTTTTTCTCAGGGGTACGGTTTTCTAAAAAGTAAGCTGTGCCCCTTCTTAAATTTTGAAACCAAACTCTATTTGGAGATTTTCATGGCCGTTATTACTGCCGCAATGGTTAAAGAATTGCGCGTCAAGACCGACGCTCCGATGATGGAATGCAAAAAGGCATTGACCGAAGCCGATGGCGACATGGCTCGCGCTGAGGAAATTTTGCGCGTCAAGCTCGGCAACAAGGCTAGCAAGGCTGCTACGCGTATCGCCGCTGAAGGTGTCGTGAGCATTTACATCGCCGAAGACGGCAAGACGGGTGCGATTTTCGAAGTCAACTCCGAAACCGACTTTGTGGCGAAGAACCCCGAATTCCAACAAATGGCTGCTGATGCTGCTCGCTTAGTGGCTGAAAACAATCCTGCTGACATCGCTGCATTGTCCGCTATCGACTGCGGCGGTCAAACGCTCGAAGCTGTTCGTACGGCTTTGGTCGGCAAGATCGGTGAAAACATGACCTTCCGTCGCTTCCAACGCTTCGAAGCTCAAGGCAAGTTGCACCAATACATCCACGGTGGCTCCAAGATCGGCGTGTTGATCGACATGGTGGGTGGCTCCGATGAACTCGGCCACGAAATCGCCATGCACATCGCCGCTATGAAGCCGAAGGCCTTGGATGCTTCCGGCGTTGCTCCGGAATTGTTGGCTACCGAACGCCGTGTGGCTATCGAAAAGGCTCGCGAAGCCGGCAAGCCCGAAGCCATGCTCGAACGCATTGCCGAAGGTACGGTTCAAAAGTACTTGAAGGAAGTTACGCTCTTGTCTCAACCGTTCGTTAAGGACGACAAGAAGAGCGTGGGCGAACTCTTGAAGCAAAACGGTGCTACGGTTTCTTCTTTCGTGCTCTACGTCGTGGGCGAAGGCATCGAGAAGAAGCAAAGCGACTTTGCTGCTGAAGTGGCCGAACAAATGGCTGCTGCTCAAAAGGCCTAATAGCCAAACCGCTGAGTGCGAATCATTCGCACTCTGGTAACAAAAGGCAGTGTGAACTTTTATGTTTACACTGCTTTTTTGTTACTCTGTCTAATCTGAATTTACGGCCGGTCGCGATCAAGTTGAAGCAGTGGGCGGTTTGGGTCGTGCCCGAATCGATACCACGCGCGGCAAGCTCTCCTACATCCATGCTTCAGCTACCGACGGTCGCTATATCTTTACCGCCACGGTGCCTGATAACAAAAATAAGACGAAGTTCGTGATCTCCAAGGCCTTGATGGCAGACTGGACCTTGTCGGGCGAATTTGAACCGGTAGCCGAGGCTCTTAAGGATGGCCGCAAGCTCGGTGAACTCTATGTCACGGGTATGGTTTACGAAAACGGCAAGCTTTATGCTGTCTCGAAGAACTTCAACACGTTAATCGTTATTGACATCGCGTCCGAGAGCATCGAGGCGGCTTACGGACTGCCGGCTGAATTGACCGACATCCGCGGCTTAGTCAAGAAGGGCAATACGTTTGAGGTGGTCGATCACAACCGTATCGTGACCTTGCAAATGAACTAATTTGCATCAACTTTCTCAATTGAGAGATATCTTTCAATTGAGTCTAAAAGCGCGTCGGGGAGAGATCCTTGGCGCGTTTTGCTTTCAGTGTAGGGAAAAATCACAATTTTCCACACGCTTGTCATCGCTTTCCTTTAGAATTGTGGAAAATCGCGCGTAGTGCTCGTGACGGTTCGTTCGGTTGTGCCTGTAAGGTTAATCTCGACGGGTACGGTTTTGTGCGGCCATCGGAGACGGAAGTTTGCGCGACTATTCACGTCAAATCCAATGGGAGTGGTGAGAATGACTGAACAAACGCCGGTGAAATACAAGCGAGTGCTCTTGAAGCTCTCCGGAGAATCGTTGATGGGTCCTGATGCTTTCGGGATTAACCGCGAGACGATTCAATCAACGGTTGAAGATATCAAAGAAGCCTATGAGATGGGCGTTCAAATCGGTATCGTGGTGGGCGGCGGCAATATTTTCCGTGGAGTTGCCCTTGGTTCGACCGGGATGGAACGCACGCAGGGCGACCACATGGGGATGCTCGCCACCCTCATGAATGCATTGGCGTTGCAAGACGCATTGCGTAAAAACGGCGTGGAAACACGCGTACAAAGCGCTTTGAATATTGAACGCATTGCCGAGTCTTATATTCGTGGTAAGGCACTTCGCCATTTGGAAAAGGGCCGCATTGTGATTTTTGCTGCCGGCACCGGCAATCCCTACTTCACAACGGATACGACGGCGGCTCTTCGCGGAGCAGAAATCGGTGCTGAAGTGGTCTTAAAGGCCACGATGGTCAACGGCATTTATTCGGCTGATCCTAAGAAAGATCCCAACGCCACGTTCTACAAGTCGATCACTTTCGATGAAGTCATCAAGCGTGATCTCAAGGTGATGGACGCCACTGCGTTTGCTCTGTGTCGTGAACAAAATCTCCCCATCAAGGTCTTTAACATCCGTAACAAGGGTTCGATTGCCCGAGTCTGTCGCGGTGAAGAAGAAGGCACCTTGGTGTACAACCCTTAACATACCATTGACGATTGGAGTTTTTTATGTCAATCAGTGAAATTCAAAAGCAAACTGAATATAAGATGAACCGTACGGTTGAAACCTTGCGTGAAGACTTCCAAGGTATCCGTACCGGTCGTGCTTCCACGGGTTTGCTCGATCACGTGATGGTGGACTACTACGGCACCATGACCCCGATCAATCAAGTTGCTCAAGTGGGCGTGGCCGATGCCCGTACGTTGACGGTTCAACCGTGGGAAAAGAACATGGTGGCCGTGGTGGAAAAGGCCATTCGTATGTCTGATTTGGGTTTGAATCCTGCTACGAGCGGTATGTTGATCCGCATTCCGTTGCCGCCCTTGACCGAAGAACGTCGTCGTGAATTGACCAAAGTGGTCCGTCACATCGGTGAAGAAGCCAAGGTTGCCGTGCGCAATTTGCGTCGTGATGCCAACGAACAAATCAAAAAGCTCACGAAGGCTAAGGAAATTTCGGAAGACGATGAAAGCCGTGCCGAAAAGGAAATCCAAAAGTTGACCGACAACTATGTCGCTGCAATTGATAAGTGCGTTGCAGAAAAAGAAAAAGAAGTGATGACGGTTTAACTTCTGATGAGCACTTCAGTTTCTATGAAAAAAACTGAATCGGGCAGCGTGGCGGTCCCCCGTCACGTTGCCATTATTATGGACGGAAATGGCCGATGGGCCGAGCGTCGTTTTATGCCTCGGGCTGAAGGCCATAGACGCGGTGTGCAGACCGTGCGTCGCGTCATTGAAGCAGCCGCTGCTGCTGGCGTTGAATACCTGACGCTTTTTGCTTTCAGTAGTGAAAATTGGCGACGTCCGGCCGACGAGGTCTCCGCTCTCATGCGTTTATTTGCCACGGCCTTAAAACGTGAAGCCGAGGCGATGCGTGAGCATGGGGTAAGACTGCGTGTCGCGGGTGACTTGTCCGCTTTTTCCGACGAAATTCGAACCAGTATTGCCGCTAGCGAAGCTCTAACCGACCACTGCGACAAGATGGTATTGACCATTTGTGCTAACTACGGTGGTCGATGGGATGTGGTTGAAGCCTTTCGCAAGGTGCTTAAAAACCATCCTGAGGTGGCCTCTGATCCGTCGTTAATCACCGAATCGATGATTAGTAACAATCTGGCGTTTGACTGGGCACCTGAAGTGGATTTGATGATTCGTACCGGTGGTGAGCAACGAATCAGTAACTTTATTTTGTGGCAGGCCGCTTATGCCGAGCTTTTTGTCTCTCAGGCGCTTTGGCCTGATTTTGACGCCGCTGACCTTCAGGCCGCTTTACAATGGTACCAAGGTCGGGAACGGCGCTTCGGCATGACGGGCCGACAAATCAAAGGACTTGACGAGAAGTAAAGTAGGAGAGAAGTGATGCTTAAGCAGCGTGTCATTACGGCAATTATCCTTTTGGCTGTTTTGATTGCCTCGTACTTGGCAGGCCCTGTGGTATTTGCCGGCGTGATGGCGATTGGTTTTGGGTTGGCGCAATGGGAATGGCTCCGTTTGGCGGGCTTATCCAATATGGTAAGCGGCGCTGTGGCATTAATCGTCACAGGCTCAAGCGCCCTGTTAGCCTTTTTGGTCTATCAAGACATCCAAGTTCTCTCGCAAGCGGCTAGCCAATACCAAGTTCTCTACGCCAATCTCTCTACTCTCTTTGTTTTGTATCTTGCCGTGATCGCACTTCTGTGGGTCGGCATTGCCATCCGAGTGTTTTTTGCACGTCATTCGGGCATGAAGGTGGCTCGTCCCATCGTTGGCGTGACGGCCGTTTTCTTTGCTCCGGCTGCTTGGTTAAGCTTCGTGGCCATGTATGGTGCCTTGGGCATCACGATGGTGATCTCGCTATTGATGATCGTGTGGGTGGCCGATATCATGGCGTACTTCACCGGTATGGCATTTGGGAAAAACCGTATGGCCCCTGCCATCAGCCCGAAAAAGAGCTGGGAAGGTGTCGCTGGTGGCATGTTAAGTGTGATTCTCTTGGGCCTTCTTGCCTATTGGATTGCGCCTGATGTGCAAACCGTGCCTTCGGTGATTATCGAAAAAAGCGGTTATATCGCTTGGATTGTGATTGCTTTCGTGCTTGTGTCCTTGTCGATTGTCGGCGATTTGTTTGAAAGTGCCTTGAAGCGTCAAGCCGGCATTAAGGATTCGAGCAATTTGTTGCCCGGTCACGGTGGTTTTTATGATCGGCTCGATGCCATGATGCCGACTTTGCCCGCAGGCTTTTTAGTGGTCTCTATCGTGATGGCCAATGCTGCAGTGGCCGTTGCCGGTTAATCATTCGATTTTTTGAAAGTTTATTTGATGAAAAATGTCGCCATTTTCGGCGCGACGGGCTCGATCGGTGCATCGAGCCTTGATGTCTTAGCGCGCCACGCCGATCGTTTTCAAGTCTTTGCGTTAACGGCCAATAGTCGTGTTGAAGCGTTGGCGGATCTTTGTGCCAAGCATCATCCTAAAATTGCGCTTATAGCCGATTTCACTAAAAAAGATGCATTAGCTGCTGCCCTGGCCTCACGTAACCTCTCCGATATCGAGGTTTGGGCAGGGGAGGCAGATCTTGCGAAATTGGCGGCGTTACCTGAAGTTGATATCGATATTTTGGCCATTGTCGGCGCGGCAGGTTTAACCCCGACTTTTGCGGCAGCTCAAGCCGGTAAGCGCCTGCTTCTGGCTAATAAAGAAAGTGTCGTTTGTGGTGGGCACCTCTTGATGCAAACGATTGCCGACAGTGGTGCTGAGTTATTGCCTGTCGATAGCGAACACAATGCCATTTTCCAATCTTTAGCCGGTGCTTCCAAAGCCGATCGTCAATCGTTGCGATTGATTCTCACAGCTTCTGGCGGTCCTTTCCGCCACCGACTCGACTTATCTCAAGTAACGGTTGAAGAAGCTGTAGCGCACCCCAATTGGAGCATGGGCCAAAAGATTAGTGTCGATAGTGCGACGCTCATGAATAAAGGGCTAGAAGTCATTGAAGCTCGATGGCTCTTTGATGTAACGCCGGATCGCATCGATGTGGTCGTGCATCCGCAAAGCTTGATTCATTCAATGGTGCAATACGCTGACGGTAGCGTCATTGCTCAGTTAGGCAGTGCCGATATGCGAACACCGATTGCCTATAGTCTTGCTTGGCCGGAACGCATTGATGGGGGAGCAAAACGCGTGGATTTCCCGGCTATCGGCCAGGTGACATTTGAAGCGCCGGATTTTGATCGCTTCCCGCAATTGGGTTATGCCTATGAGGCGCTACGCGCCGGAGGCGGTGCTTCAATTGTGCTTAATGCTGCCAATGAAATTGCTGTTAACGCGTTCTTAAACCGTCGCTTGAAGTTCTTAGACATTGCTCGAGCTTGTCGAGTAATGCTCGATACGATGGTGCAAAGTGCGCCGATGACGCTTGAAGCAATCCTTGAACTTGATCGCGCGGCTCGCATTAAAACGCAAGAGGTGATTACCCAATGGTAACGCTTCTGGCTTTTCTTGTTGCGCTCGGTGTCCTGATTACGTTTCATGAACTCGGTCACTATTGGGTGGCTCGACTTTGTGGCGTGAAGATTAAAACGTTCAGTTTTGGTTTTGGACCCAAGTTGTGGTCTAAACGTTTGGGACCTGATCAAACCGAGTGGTGTATATCCGCTTTGCCGTTGGGCGGCTATGTCGCCATGCTCGATGAAAGAGAAGGGGAGGTGGATCCAGCCGAAAGGCATCGTGCATTTAATACTCAGTCTGTTTTTAAGCGCATTGCCATTGTGGCTGCAGGTCCCATCGCCAATCTTTTACTTGCAGTCTTTCTGTTTGCGTTTATGGCCTGGATGGGGCAACCCGAGATTGCCCCTGTGATGAGTCAACCTGTGGCCCACTCACAAGCGGCCGCCCACGGTATAAAACCCTTGGATAAAGTGGTCTCAGTGGCCGGCAACGACATTGAGGGGCTTGAGGACTTCAGTTGGACATTGCTGGAAAACGCCGGTCAGAGTCGTGTGCCCATTACCTTTATGAGAGACGGTGCACGGTTTACGGCCGATTTTGATCTTTCTACTCTTAAGCTTGAAGAAGACGCTGCCTCGCCTTTTGAACAAATCGGGATTCGTTTCCATTATGGCGATCCTTGGTTTGTCGATGTTGAACCCGGTTCTGCGGCTGACGCTGCCGGTGTTAAAGCCGGTGATGCGGTTCTTGCCGCCGATGGCATTTACGGTTTGTCGGTCCAAGAATTAATCACTCGTATCAGTACTTCGGGGGCAAATGGCGTGCGTCTCACGCTTGAAGATGAAAAGGGTTATGTCCGTGATGTGCACGTGGTTGCACGTGTGCAAACGGTCGATGATGGCCAAGGCGGCCAAGTGACTAAACCCGTGATCGGTGTTCGTGTCGGAATCAAACCCGACATTATCTGGATTAAGAAAGGGCCGATCGAAGGGGTAGTGAGCGGTGTGGATCGCATGGCTTCCATAACGAAAACTACCTATGTCGCCATAAAATCGATGCTCGTTGGTGAGGCCAGTACGAAGACCATTTCCGGCCCCATTACCATTGCCGACTACGCGGGCAAGTCCGCACAGATGGGCTGGCGCGTGTATTTGTCCTTTTTAGCGATGATTTCCGTGAGTTTAGGACTTTTGAATTTGTTACCGATTCCTTTGTTAGATGGTGGTCACCTGCTGTATTATTTGGTGGAAATTGTCCGCGGGCGGCCCGTTTCTGACAAATGGATGCAAGCAGGGCAAAAGCTCGGTTTGCTAATTGTGCTTGCATTGACTGCTTTAGCGTTAACCAATGACCTGTTAAGACTGCTAGAATAGGCCAACCGCTCAACTTGTGAATAAAATGAACGTCAAAGTTTCTCCCGTTTGCCGCTCAGTTGCGGCAGCTCTAATGATGATGACCGTTGCCGCAAGCGCCGTTGCTGCGCCCGGCGACTTCCAAATTCGCGATATCCGCATTGATGGCATTGCCCGAACGGAGCCCGGTACGGTGCTCTCGCATTTGCCATTTCAAGTAGGCGATACGTATACGCACGAGTTGGGTAACTCGGCCATTCACTCGCTCTACGGCTCTGGTCTTTTCCGTGACATTCGCCTAGAGCGCGAAGGTGACGTGCTTGTTGTGATTGTGCAGGAACGCCCCGCTGTGGCCTCCATCTCCACGCAAGGTATTCGAGCCTTTGATAACACCGCCATTGAACAAAGTTTCCGTGATGTCGGTTTGGCCGAAGGTCGTATTTTTGACCACGCAACGCTTGATCGCGCCGACCAAGAAATCCGCCGCCAATATTTGGCTCGCGGTTACTACGGCGTGGATGTGAAGACGACGGTGACGCCGTTGGATCGCAATCGCGTGCGTTTGTCGATGGTTGTGGATGAAGGTGAAGCCGCTAGCATTAAATCCATTCGTTTTGTGGGCAACCACATCATGAGCGATGATGATTTAAGCGAGCAGATGTCGCTCACCCCCTCGGGCTGGATGACTTGGTACACCAAGGGTGACCTCTATTCTCGTGAAAAACTCGCTGCCGACATTGAATCGATTCGTTCGTATTACTTGAATTCCGGTTATTTGGATTTCAAGGTCGATAGCGTGCAAGTGTCCATTGCACCGAATAAACAAGATATCTTTATTACGATTAACGTGACCGAAGGGTCGCAGTATCATATTTCCGGCGTTGAGTTGACGGGCGACATGTTAGGTCTGCAGTCTGAGCTCGAATCGTTAATCGAAATTGAAAAAGATTCGATCTATAACGCTGAAGTAATTAATAACGCATCGACTGCTATGGTCGATAAGCTCACGACGTTGGGCTACGCTTTTGCTACAGCCCGTCCGACCCCTGTGGTAACTGGGCTCAATGAAGCCAAGATCGTTTATACGATTGACCCAGGTCGTCGTGCTTATGTGCGCCGTGTGAACATTTCCGGCAACAGCAAGACTCAAGACGAAGTGATTCGTCGTGAAGTGCGTCAATATGAAGCCTCTTGGTTTGACAGTGATTCCGTGAAGCTTTCGCGTGACCGTATTGACCGTTTGGGTTTCTTTGATTCCGTGACGGTTGAGCCCAAGCCTGTGCCCGGTACGCGAGACCAGGTGGACTTGGAAGTTGTGGTGAAAGAGCGCCCCACGGGTAGCGTGAGCTTGGGGGCAGGTTACTCCACGAGTGACGGTGTGATTTTGTCGGGGGGCTTCTCGCAAAATAACATTTTCGGTACTGGTAAGGCCTTCAGTGCTGAAGTCAATACGTCAGACAGCTCTCGTACATATGCAGTGTCATTGACCGAACCGTACATTACGCCCGAAGGTATTTCCCGCTCCATCAGCGTCTACGACAGACGCGTGGACATGGACGAATTGGAAATTGCCGATGATGTTGAATACGAAACGCTCGGTGCCTCCATTAACTGGGGTATTCCGTTTACCGAGTACGATCGAGTGTTCCTCGGTTTGAAGTGGGAAAGTACATCTGTTGATGCAGGTACCGGAGCACCTAGACGCTATAAACAATATGTAGACGATTTTGGAGAGGATCCTCATGCAGTGGCCGCGACGATCGGTTGGTCACGCGACAGTCGTGATAATGCCTTGGCGCCGACCCGCGGTACTTACCAACGCTTCTCCGGTGAAGTAACGTTCCCGGTGTTGGATCTTCGCTACTATCGTGCCAGCTATCAATTGCAACACTACTGGCCCATGACCAAGGACTTAACGCTTGCCTTTAATGGCGAGGTAGGTTACGGCGACAGCTGGGGTGGTAAAGCCTATCCGTTCTTTAAGAACTTCTACGCCGGCGGTATCGGTAGCGTGCGTGGCTTTGAAAATTCCAGCTTGGGTCCGAAAGACTATAGCGGCGGAGATGATGATTCAAATGCCGGTGGTCAAGCGTCGTTAAACTTCTCAGTTGAACTCTTGATGCCGTTGCCGGGCGCCGACCGCACCTTGCGCTGGTTCACTTTCTTGGACGGCGGTTGGGTCTGGGGTGACTCTTATAACCAGGCCGGTCGTGTTGAAGACAGCATGAAGATTGATTTTGGTGATCTGCGCTACTCCGTCGGTATCGGTGTAGCCTGGATTTCGCCCTTGGGCCCGTTGAAGTTCAGCATCGCGGCTCCGCTCAATGATGAGGAAGGCGACGAAGTCGAACGCTTCCAATTCCAAATCGGTACAGGCTTCTAAGTCTGACACCGAGAGGGCGTCAAGCCGAACATGAACAAAGGGAAAGGGGTTGAAGATTCGCCCGCTTTCCCTTGTGCGTACATGGAGAATAGTACGAGATGAATAAAAAATGGATTTTTACCTCCCTTTGCGTGTTGGGTATGGCCACTCAAACAGCCATCGCCGACACGAAAATCGGTGTTGTGAATCCTGATCGGATTTTGCGTGAAAGCGCGGCTGCGATTGAGGCACAAAAGAAACTTGAAAAGGAATTTTCCTCGCGCGAAAAATCGCTCTCGATTTCCGCCAAAACGCTTAAGGCCGATGTGGAAAAATTCCAAAAGCGTGCTTCTAAGATGAACAAAACGGAGCGCATTGCCGCCGAACGAAAGCTCGCCGACAGTGAACGCCAGCTCAAGCGCCGTGAGCGTGAGTTGCGCGAAGACTTGAATCGTCGTCGCAACGAAGAGCTGCAAAATATCTTGATGCGCAGCAACGATGTTATTCGTGCAATCGCTGAAGAAGAAAAATATGACCTCATTTTGCAAGAAGCCGTGTATGTGGGTCCCAATGCCGACATTACCGATAAGGTCATTAAACGTTTAGGGAAGTAATCGATGCAAGTTCGTCAAGCCTATCCCATTGAAATGCTCGTGGCGGCCGTCACGCGCCAAAGTCATGGCCGTTTGGCCCAAGAATTGGTTGGTCCCTATCAAGGAGTGGCGGTGCGATCCGTGGGATCACTTTCGCACGCTAAACCCGACGAAGTCGCCTTTTTAGCTAATTCCAAATACATTGATGAAGTTAAAACGTGTCAGGCCGGTGTCGTTGTTCTTCGAGCCGCGGATAAGGAAAAGCTTTTCGGGGCCGATAATCCCCGTGCAATGATCATTACGCCGGATCCTTATGCCTGGTTTGCCTTTGCGCTTCAAGTCGTACAAGCGATGTTGGAGACGTTTGAAAGCGGCATTCACCCTCAAGCGCATGTGGCCGTGACTGCTAAAGTCGATCCCACTGCGCGCGTTGATGCAGGAGCCGTGGTGGAAGATCACGCCGTCGTGGGCGCTCATGCTTGGATTGGTGCCGGGAGCGTCGTTGGTGCTCGAACCGTCATTGGAGAGTCGACTCGATTGCATCCCAATGTGACGATTGCGCATGACTGTAAAGTCGGGGCTCGTTGCATTTTCCAACCCGGATGCGTGATCGGTGGTGACGGGTTCGGTTTTGCGCCGTTTGAAGGCACTTGGGTGAAGATTCCGCAAATCGGTGGTGTGACGATTGAAGATGATGTAGAAATCGGTGCCAACACTTGCGTGGATCGCGGTGCACTGGAAGATACCGTGATCGGAGCGGGCTCCAAGATTGATAACCTGATTCAAATTGCGCACAACTGCAAACTCGGTCGTCACTGCGTGATGGCAGGTGCTGCCAGTATCGCCGGCTCAACGACTTTGGGTGATCATGTGATTGTCGGCGGTGCTGCGAATATTAACGGTCACATTAAGATCCCGAGTGATACAACGATTGGTCCGGCCACCACTGTGACCGCTTGGCCTAAAGACGATACGAAACTCATGATGGGCTTTTTCCCTGCAATGCCCAATCGTGACTATGAGCGTGCAGCGGTGCTCGTTCGCCGTTTGCCTGAGATAAGAAAACAAATTAAGGCACTGGAAAGTGCCGTTGAACAACTCAAAACCAAAGAAGAAGGTCAATAATGAAGTACAACATTCATGACATTATGAAGTTTTTACCCCATCGCTATCCGTTCTTGTTGATCGATCGCGTGGAAAGCATGTCCGAAGACAAAACGACTGCGGTGGTGATTAAAAATGTGACGGCCAATGAACCCCAATTTACCGGTCACTTTCCGGGCTGCCCTGTGATGCCCGGCGTTTTGATCATCGAAGCCATGGCTCAAGCTTGCGCCATTTTGGCATTGGATCGTTTAAGCGAAGAAGAACGCAACGACGGTTCGCTCTTTTACTTCGCTGCAATCGACAATGCTCGCTTTAAGCGAGTCGTGGAACCGGGCGATCAATTGCGCATTGCTTGCAAGTACATTCGCGACCGTGCCGGTATCGGCAAGTTCGAAGCCGAAGCGACCGTTGACGGTCAATTGGCTTGTCGCGCTGAAATGATGTGCGCTCGTCGTAAGCCCAATTAAGCTTAGCCACGACGATCGGGTAGCGTTTGGGCCGGACCCGTAGGTGCCTGAACGCTACGGTAGTACATAAACACTGTAAAGGTCATCCGACATGGCAAAAATTCATCATTTCTCACTCGTTGACCCGTCTGCTCAATTAGCCGATGACGTTGAGGTAGGCCCGTTTTGTGTCATCGGCCCGAACGTGACGCTCGGAGCCGGTTGCAAACTGCTCTCGCACGTCAATATCAACGGTCATACGACAATCGGGGAGCGAAATATTTTTTATCCGAACTCAAGTATCGGATGTGACCCACAAGATAAAAAATATAAAGGTGAGCCCACGCGTTTGGTGATCGGTGACGATAACGTCATTCGTGAACACGTCACGATTGCGACCGGTACCATTCAAGACCACGGCATTACGGTGGTCGGTAACCGTAATCTTTTCATGGCCAATGTGCATATCGCCCACGACTGTATCATCGGTGACGATACGATTTTGGCCAATAATGTCGGTTTGGCCGGGCACTCCACAGTGGCCAATCGTGCCATTATCGGCGGTCAAGCCGGTGTGCACCAATTCTGCCGAATCGGTGAAGGCGCCATGGTGGGCGGTGGATCCATTCTCTTGATGGACGTCCCGCCCTTTGTGATCTGTAACGGCAATCCTGCCGAACCGCACGGTTTAAATATTGTCGGTCTTCGTCGTGCCGGTTATGACTTAAAGGCTTTAAATGCCTTTAAGGCCGCCTACAAGATGATCTATCGTGACGGTTTGCGTATTGCCGAAGCCATTGTTGCGTTGGATACGTTGATTGCCAACAATCCGAAAGTGGCTCGTGAATTGCAATTGATGCGCGACTTTATCGCCACGAGCGAGCGCGGCATCATTCGTCCCAAGAGCGGTGAATAATGAGTAAAGGCATTGCCTGGTTAGCGGGGGAAACGTCGGGCGACTTTATCGCCTCGCTCGTCTTACCCCACGTTCGCGACCGATACCCCGATGAGCTCATGGTGGGTATCGGAGGACGCCGTATGGTCGATGCCGGCCTTGTGGCCTGGCACGACTCCTCGGTCTTGTCCGTTCGCGGTTATGTGGAAGTATTAAAGAAACTTCCCTCGCTACTGAAACTTCGCAGTGAAATGAAGCGTCGGGTGCAAGAGATGCAACCGCGCGCTTTTATCGGGGTGGATGCGCCGGACTTCAATCTCGCCATTGAAGAATATCTGCGAGGTCAAGGCATCAAGACGATTCATCTGGTCTGCCCTTCGATTTGGGCTTGGCGGCCTGAGCGCATCCATCAAATCAAGCGTGCGGTCGATCACATGTTGCTCATCTTTCCTTTCGAGAAGAAGTTAATGGATGAAGCGGGCATTGAGTCGACCTATATCGGTCATCCGCTGGCTCGAGAAATACCGATGTCGCCCGATAAAGCTCAAGCTCGAGAAAAGCTTGCGCAAGACGAGCATATGACTGCCTTCATCAATGCCGAAGGTCCGTTATTTGCTGTGTTGCCAGGTTCTCGAGAAGCAGAAATTACGTGGTGCGCGCCACTATTTTTTGCTGCCTGTGAGCGTATTCTTGATTTTGATCGACGTGCTCGCTTTTTGATTGCCGCGGCCGATGAAACTCGTCGCGCGCAAATTGACACGATTCTCAAGAAATTCCCGCGTGCTCGAGAAGCCTCTCGAGTGCTTTTGCGAGATAGCTACGGCGCGATGCAGGCCTCAGATGCCGTATTGGTGGCTTCCGGTACCGCAACGTTAGAAGCGGCCCTTTTTAAGCGGCCGATGGTGGTTGGTTACGCCATGCCCGGTATCACCGGTGTGCTGATGCAGAAAAAGGGGATTATCGATTTTGTGAGCCTGCCGAATATTTTGGCCGGTGAGCGTTTGGTGCCTGAGCTTTTGCAGTACTACTGTAAGCCTGAGGCCCTGGCTTTTGCCCTTTGGCAGGCCTATGAAAAGCGTAACGATCAAAAGTTATTGGATCGGTTTACCGCCATTCATGAGTCGCTACTTCGTGATACGCCGACGTTGGCTGCTGAAGCGATCGGCTCGGTGTGCGGTTAAGCGTCAACAGGGGAAAAGAGTTCACAACCTATGGCCGTTGACTCCTTTGATCTTTTCAATGCAAGTGACTATGACATTGTGGCCGGCGTGGATGAAGCCGGCCGCGGTGCATTAGCCGGTCCCGTGGTGGCTGCGGCCGTCATTTTGGATCCCTTCCGTCCTATCCAAGGCTTAGCCGATAGTAAGCAGCTGTCGGAAGCCAAGCGTGAAGCCTTGGCGCCGATCATTCGTGAGCGAGCCCTGGCATGGGCAGTCGGTAGTGCCGATGTGCACGAAATTGCCAAACTCAATATTTTGCAGGCTACGCTTTTGGCTATGTGGCGCGCGGTCGATGCGCTCAAAAAGACGCCTGATTTTGTTCGGGTTGACGGCAATCAGCTCCCCAAGTGGCCCTATCTTTGCGAAGCGGTGATTAAAGGCGACAGTAAAGTTGACTGTATTTCAGCGGCCTCCATCATTGCAAAGACCACTCGAGATGCCATTATGCGCGACTATGCGCTCCGCTATCCTGAGTATGGATTCGAGCATCATATGGGCTATGGAACCGCTGAACATTTAAAGGCCATTGAAACTTGCGGCGTACTGCCCATTCACCGAACCACTTTCAAGCCCTTCCGAGTCGAGGCCGATGATGAGTGAGACGATTCAAAGTGAAGCCAATGCACGCTTTAAGCGTTGGAAGAAGTTAGTTGATAACGCCCGCCACATCAAAAAAGAAGGCGTGACGTTAGCCGAAGGGGCGCACTTGGCGCAAACGATTTTAGAGCGCGGAATTGTGCCCGAAGCCATGATCGTGCGCGCGGCTGGATTGAATGCCGAAGCGTCCGAGCTCTTTGACAAGTTTTCTGCCAAGCGTGTGCCGTACTTTGTTTTGGATTCGCGTCTTTACGATGTGTTAAGTCCCGTGGAGCATGGTTGTGGCCTAATGCTTGAAGTCAAAGTGCCTTCTGCGACCTTACCTCAAGCGTTGCCCGTTGATGTGTTGTATTTAGACGGTGTGCAAGATCCTGGCAACATCGGCACGATGATCCGAACGGCCGTTGCGGCAGGTGTCAAGCATATTGCGGGATCGGCCGCATGTGCGAACTTCTGGTCTCCGAAAGCGTTACGAGCCGGTATGGGGGCGCACTTTGCCGCAACGCTTTACGAAAACGTGCCTGCGAATTTACTTAGCGAAGCCTTTGCCGCCAAACGGTTCGCTGCGGATGCCCGAGGCGGTCAGGACCTCTACCGAGATACTCAATGGCATATTACGCCTTGCGTTTGGATGATGGGCAGTGAAGGGCAGGGGTTGGGGGAAGTAGCCTTATCCGTTGCCGATGCACATTACTACATCCCGATTACCGAGGGGTGTGAGTCGTTAAATGTAGGCGCGGCCGCCGCAGTCTGCTTGTTTGAACAGCGCAGACGTCGTCTAACGGCGACTTGTTGATTTGGAGCTTACCAAGATGCAATTTTTCGAAGTTGCTCAGGCAGACAAAACCCAATACATGGACTTACTGTTGCTTGCCGATGAGCAACTCGATATGATTGAGCGCTATTTGCAAAAAGGCAGAATGTATGCACTCGAAGTTGAAGGGGTCGTCGTCAGTACTTGTGTAGTATTGTCAGTTGATGATGACATTTTTGAAATCAAAAATATGGCTACTCGTCCGTCATATCAGCGGCAAGGTTACGGTAGGCGATTGATTGAGTACATCATCGACCAATATCAAGACTGTGCAAAATGCTTTTTAGTCGGCACGGGTGATACGCCTTCAACATTGAATTTCTACAAGGCTTGCGGATTTGAGTATTCGCACGTGGTGAAAGACTTTTTTCTCGATCATTACGATCATCCGATCATAGAAGAAGGGCATCGACTTGTGGATATGATCTATTTGAAGCGATGCCTCTTTTAGCATCGGCGGCGTTGGAGTACTGGCTTCAAACCCGTTAAAATCATTTTTTGGGTTTTTCTTTAAGAAGGCTTTACTTTGAAAGTTTTCAACTGTGTTTGCCAATACGGTCATGCCTTTGAAGGTTGGTTCGACTCCGTCGAAAGTCTCGATGAGCAAATCGCCGAGGGGCTTGTTGCCTGTCCGTATTGTGACACGACCGATGTTAAACGAGTGCCGACGGCTTCTTACGTGCTTGCCTCGCGCGATAAAGAGAAAACCGATTACACGCAACGAGAGTTTGAAGATATGCTTCGTCATAAAGCGATTGCTTCGGCCAGAAAATTGCTCAAAGACAGTGTCGATGTCGGAGAGCAATTCCCGCAGGAAGCTCGCGCGGTGCATCAGGGCAAAAGCCCCAAGCGAACCATTCATGGTCGTTGTACGGCCGACGAAGCACTGGAACTACTCGAAGAAGGTATACCCGTGTTGCCCTTGCCCGAGGGCACCGTCAGAACCACCAATTAAGGGAATAGCATCATGGCTTTATTCGGTCAATTGACCCGCCCGGCAAAATCCTTGCCGCTCATCGATATCTCCAACGCCGACATCATGATGGAGCTCTTAGAGGAGCTTGCTATTACGGCTTCCACCAGCCAATGGATCGAAGCGCATGAACCGTATCATCCCGAGGCTCAGGAAATTCACGAGCAGGCCAAGGACGTCTACGAAGATTTGCTCTCGATTATGCGTGGCAAGACGCGTGATAAGCGTGTGAATCGTCGCAACAGCTGGTGCGGCGATGAACTGCGTGACCATTTGGCAAAGAACGAAAAAAATGTTGATGGTGACGTGATCGAATTTGCCTTAAAGCGTTTCTTGAACCAATTCATGGAGCATGCCCGTGCTCCTGAAGAAGGGCGCGAGACCATGTCGCGTAAAGACTACTATGCATTTATGAGCGGATGGGCTCACTATTTTGCAGGCCTTGCCCCCGATGAAACGCCGCCCGTCGATCCTGAGCAATGAGAAGAGTCATGACTGCTGAAAAAATCAAAAAGACAATCCGTTTAATTTTGAACATCCTGTTTGCGATTGTTGTGATCGCGGGGATCTATATCGGCTGGGGTCGAGAAGTTGACGATCCTGATGCGTGGTTTCCGGAATGGAAGGATGAAGTGGCTGCCGAGCAAAAAGAAGCTGCGCAGCCCACTGAGCCTGCGCAGCCTCAAGAATCTCAAAAACGTTAATCGTTACGGATTCGTGTCCTGACTCGGCGTTTGAGGTTGACCTAAAACGCCGAGTTTATCGCTCCAAAGCACTGAGATTGGAGCATTCATCACCAAGTAGTTGATCATGGGTTCTTTGCTGATCTTGGCAGCCGAGACCGTCAGAGGCGTTGTACTCGTGATGCTTGTTTGAGCCGAAGTCCACATGAGGCCGCAAAAGCAACACAAAACGATCAGCCAATTAATCCAACCTTCGGTATGCCATAGGCTCGAAGTGCTGAAAATCATTGTCAAGCGCTGCCACAAGCCGACAAATAAAATCGTCACAAAAAGTGTCATGATCACATCAAAGAAGATGGGAAATTTCGCCAAGGCCGAGGACGGGTCTGCAAAGAAGGCCTGAACTTGATCCAAGGTGAGCGGATAGCCGTAGGCACCCAGGCAATTCATGTTGGCTAACGTGAGTGTCATCATCGTAAAGGCACAGACGCCTACCCAAGCAGCGATGATTTTAACGATGGGGCGGTAAAACACTTCGTGCACGAGTGCAAAAAATGAGATCGCTACGGCTGGCAACATCATAAGGTAGGCCAGTTTAGCATCAAAACGCAGGCCTACCGTATAGATATCGATGTATTCATCTTTGTGAGCGGTGGCCGCTAAGGCCGTTTGACTGATGAATCGGTCAATATAAAACTCACGGAAGACGAAGTTAAGCGCACAAAGCAACACGGTAAAGACCGCCAGACTCATAAAGAGTACGAGCAGTCGGGCAAACGGATACTGAGGGCACAGTATCTCGGAGAACGCTTTGTAGGTGACGGTTTTTTGACTCATCGGAAAACCTTTCAAGATCAGAGCAATTATTCAATCGATTCGAGTTGTTCGGAGATTTCAAGCCACTTGGCTTCGAGTTCCTCAAGCTTTAGGGCTGACTCTCCACGTTTTTTAAGTGTAGTGGCCACTTCATCCGGATCGCCCTCGGTATAGAAGTGCTCATCGGCTAACTTGGCATCCAAAGCCTTGAGCTCCATATCCAGAGGTGCCATGGCTTTTTCTACTCGTTCAAGCTCTTTTAAAAGCGGTTTTTTGAGGTTAGCAATGCGTTGACGCTCCAGCGCGGCGGCTTGACGCGCTTCTTTTTTATTGACGTTGGTACTCGGCTCGCTGTCAGACTTGGCTTTTTCAGCCGCTAGGCTTGCTTTACGCGACTCCAGTACCAAACGAGCGTAGTCATCCAAGTCGCCGTCAAACTCCGAGACCTGCGAGTCATGAACGAGTAGTAGGCGATCGGTGGTGGCCGCTAGTAAGTGCCGGTCGTGAGACACGAGCAAAACCGAGCCTTCAAACGAGGATAGTGCCATGGTAAGCGCTTCGCGCGTTTGCATATCCAAGTGATTGGTCGGTTCGTCTAATACGAGCAAATTGGGTTTGCCCCAAGCTAAAAGAGCCAATGCCAAACGCGCTCGTTCGCCACCAGAGAACGCCTTGACAGTGGCGTTGACCATGTCGCCGGAGAATTTAAACCGACCCAAAAAGTCTCGAAGAACTTGTTCGCGTTCGTCGGGAGCAAGGCGTCTCAGGTGCATGAGCGGCGTCTCATCATCTCGCAGCTGTTCGAGTTGGTGCTGAGCAAAATAGCCGATCGTTAGCCCTTGACCGAATCGGAATTCGCCGGCTTGAGGGGTGAGTTCTTGGCAAATTCCTTTAATGAGTGTGGACTTGCCGGCCCCATTAATGCCTAACACACCGATGCGCTCGCCGGCTCGGATTGAAAACGAGGCCGCATTGATGACGCGTTTGTCACCATAGCCCAATGAGACGCTTTTGGCTTCAACTAAATGCTCAGGCAAGCGCTCCGGAGTCAAAAATTCAAAGCGCCACTGTCGGGTCGCACGCACGGGTTCGACCGCTTGAAGACGTTCGAGCATTTTGATACGCGATTGCGCTTGGCGGGCTTTGGTGGCTTTGTAACGGAATCGATCAATGTAGGCTTGAAGGTGAGCGCTTTCTCGTTCATAGGCTTTGGCTGCAGCATCTTGCAGACGCAGACGTTCGATTCGCATTTGTTCAAAGGCGCTGTAGTTACCCGCATAACGACGAATCGTATTGTCTTCAATGCTCCAGATCGTGGAAACGGTGCGATCGAGAAACTCGCGGTCGTGGCTGATAATGACAGTCGTGGCTTTTTGACGTTTAAGCCAAGCTTCAAGCCAAATGACACTGTCCATGTCTAAGTGGTTCGTGGGTTCGTCCAAAAGCAAGAGCTCAGCCGGACACATCAGCGCACGAGCCAACGCCAAGCGGTTTCGCCAACCGCCAGAGAAGTCACGCACTTTGTTTTCTGTCATGGCTTCGGTAAAGCCGAGGCCGTGCAAAATGATTTTAGCTTGCGCACTGACGGCGCCTTCATTGATTTCGGCAAGCGTTGCATGTGCCATGGCAACGGCCATGTCATCATTGGCTTGCCGAAGGGCTTGTTTTGCAGCGACCAATTCGGTGTGGCCCGAGAGCACCCAGTCAATAGCCTTCTCATCGATCGCCTCAATGTCTTGGGCAACGTGGGCAATGCGGGAGGCTACAGGCGCTTCAATCGTGCCTTCTTCGGTGGACAGCTTACCGAGAATGGCTGCTAGCAGTGTGGATTTGCCGCAACCGTTTTCACCGACTAAGCCGATTCGCTCCCCGGGCGTTGCTAAAAGCGTGGCGTGCGAGTACAGCATCCGCACGCCTCGCATCAAACTGACATTTTGTAGTCGTAACATCAGGCGAGCTCTTCTCGGCGCAACAAAAAGACCATTTCGTCTTCGTTTTCGGTTGCCAACCAGGTAAAGGGAGTCTTGGGATAGGCCGCTTCGCAGGCAGCTCGACCGTCACCGACTTCGACGACCATGACACCACGGGGTGTCAGGTAGTTTTTCGCATCACTCATCATACGACGGACAATATCAAGTCCGTCGGCGCCGGCGCCTAACGCCAAGGCAGGCTCATGGCGGTACTCTTGTGTCAAGTTTGCCATGGCCTCATCGGTTACGTACGGGGGGTTGCTGATAATGACATCATATTGACGACCGGCCAATTCATTAAAGAGGTCGCTCTTAATCAATTCGATGCGATCTTGCATCCCGTAGCGCTCAACGTTGATTTTGGCCACATCGAGCGCGTCTTGACTGATATCGACGCAGTCGACTTTGGCGTTGGGGAAGACTTCGGCCGCTAAAATACCCAAGCAGCCCGAGCCCGTGCACAAGTCAAGCACTCGGGTGACGTTTTCGGCATCAGAGACCCACGGTGCCAATTCGTCTTTGAGAAGTTCTGCAATGTAGGAGCGGGGAATGAGCACTCGTTCATCACAATAGAAGGGATGATCAACAAGCCAAGCTTCTTTTAAAAGATATGGCGTCGGGACCTTATCGATGGCGCGGCGCTCAATGCGTTCGAGCAACATCTTTAATTCGGCGTTGGAGACGCGGGCGTCCCAGAATCGCTCGGAGTCTTCAAAATTTAATTTCAGAGAGCGCAATACGAGGAAATACGCTTCTTCATACGTATCCGCGCAGCCGTGGCCACAGAAAATATTGTGTGTTTCAAACTGCGTCATCGCATAACGAATCACATCACGGATAGTTTGCAGACGGCATTGGTGAACATCTTGATCAGTAATCACGGCTAAAACCTCTAAAAAAATCAATGACAACGGCAACGTTGTCAGGTATTCAAATAAAGCGCTATTTTAACAAATGGGCTGAAAGTCGGGAACTTGTCTTCAACCGAAATGCCACATTGAAGTGAGCACTGCTGTAAATTGTTGCCAACAGCTACAAAATTGCCAAAAAGTCTCGCCGATGCTCTTTCAGCAACATTAAAAATTTCAACGCAGCAGGCGACAGATTGGCGTTTTCTCGATAGATAAGATAGTAGCCGGTGTTAAGCCTGAAGTCTTCGACTTCAATGTCCACGAGTTCGCCACTGACAATTTCATCGCGTGTAGCCAATTCCGGTAACGTGACAATACCCAGGCCGGCTAAGGCACAATGTTTGGCCACGGCCATGGAGTCCACGATGAATTTGCCGCTCGTGCGTGTCAGATCGTGCTCTTCAAACCAGCGACTAAGCTTAGTTTGCATCCGCGAGCCTTGTTCCCGAGATACGATACTGCCTAAGGCATACTCTTGTTGCGTGAGTGGTCGGCCGAGTCGAGCCCAATGTGAGGAGGGGCTTGCTACCGGACGAAATGGTTCATTTAAGAGCTGGTACTGCACCAGATCGGGCTTATTGTCGATTCGGCCGCACAAACCTAAATCGACTTCGCGGTTAAGTACCCAATTGCTCACAAAGTCTGAGTTTGCCACCCGCAGTTTGATGTCAATATTGGGATAGCGCTGATTGAAAATAGCAAAAATCTTAGGCAAAAAATACGTTCCTACTAAGGCTGAGGCGGCTACCGTCAAGCGACCGTGAGTCAAATCATTGAAGTCCTGAAAGGCATTTTCAATGTCGCCAAACAGAGCGAAAAGCTCTCGGGTGTAAGAGAAGAGAATATTGCCTTGTTCGGTAAGCTCAATTTGACGCTTCGTGCGATCAAAGAGTTGCACTTTCAGATCGTGTTCTAAGCCCTGAATCTGTCGGGTGATGGCCGGTTGTGTAAGAAAGAGTTTTTTAGCGGCTTTGGAAAAACTCTTTTCAAGCGCGACGTGGTGAAAGGTCTTTAAGTGTTCAAGTTGCATGGTAAAAGCCTTAACAAACGATCTATAAATATCCATTATAAAACTAATAGGCAGTATTCATTTTATTTATTGGTCAAATGCGCTCACAATAAAAGTGAGTCAAAACTCAATAGGTTGCTTGCTGAACAAGAACTCGGCATTCAATCAAGATAGTTTCCCCAAGGAGAGCTGTGATGAGCAAGGAAATTGAAAGAAAATTTTTAGTCAAAGGTGATGCTTGGCGTCAATTGGCCACGCCGGTTCACTATCGCCAAGGCTATCTCAATAGCCAAAAGGAACGCACGGTACGTATCCGCACGGTGGGCGAGAAGGCCTTCATGACGGTGAAGGGCCCCACGAAAGGCGTGACGCGTTTGGAATTTGAATACGAAATTCCGTTTGCCGATTGCGTTACGATGCTTGAAAACTTGGCCGAACAACCCATCATCGAAAAAGCCCGCTATAAGATCCCGATGGGGGAACTCGTGTGGGAAATCGATGAATTTTTCGGCGTTAACGAAGGCTTGATTGTGGCGGAAGTGGAATTAAAGAGCGAAGATCAAGCATTTGAAAAGCCCGAGTGGGTTGGAGAAGAAGTCTCCAGCGATCCGAGATACTTCAACAGCAACCTCGTTCGCAATCCGTACACGACCTGGAATAAATAGGCCGAATCGTTTTAAGGAGAAATATCATGGTTGACACATATGCAAAAAACGAAGCGATTTCGGCCGCTGATGCACAAAAATTGGCCGCTCGTGCTGAATTTCGTGTATTTGGCCAAGGCATCATTGATGTCGTGACGGAAAAAATGTGGCCGGCTCATGCCACGCTTTTCAAAGTTCGTGTGATGCCGCCTGAAACCTATATTTTGTCGAAGAAGACCGACGAGGCCAATGTGAAGGTGCGTGACGGTTTGCTCGATATCAAAGTCAAAACCGGTCAGACGCCCGAAGGCTATGAAATCTTTCAACCGCGTGGCAAGTTCCAATTTCCCGTCAAGCGTGACGAATTGTTGGAAATTCTGTCGTTTTTGAAGGTGGATCTCACGATTGAAGCCGAAGAGATCAGCTTTGATGAATTCAAACGCTTAGCGGCCGATTGTCCCGATCTGGCTTTTGTCACCGTAGAGAAGAAACGTTACGGTTTCTCTGTCAATGGCGTCATTTGCGAATACGCCTATGTGTGGCTTAACGGTGCTCAGATTGAGTCGGCTTGCTGCGAAAGCGAAGACTATGGTGCGATGCGCGCAGCCGTTGAAGCATTAGGCATTGCCGAGATGCCCAACGTTAACTATCTTAAGGCCATCAAGCGCGTGATCGGCTTTGGTCAATAACCGACTGATTTTAAATAAAAAAGGTGTAGACAATGGCTGTACAAGTTAAAGTAAATGTCAAAGAGGACTATGATCCCCTGGACATGAACAGCTACTCTCTTAATAAGCTGCCCAAGCGGCCGCTCTCGAAAGTCGGGCAGTTTTGTCAGATTTGGGGCCTGCCGATTGCTGCCATCATCTTTGTATGCTGTTCGTACATTTTCGATTTTGCAATTCTCGATGATCGTCAACAGATCATGTTCGGGCTTTTTGCCACGGCACTTTTCTTGTGGATTTCGGAAGCCGTTCCCAACTACGTGACCTCCATGTTGTTGATCTGCGGCTTGATTCTGACAGGAATTCTAAAAGCCAAACCCGCCATGGCCACTTTAGGGGACCCGACGATTTGGTTGAACGTGTCGGCATTTATCATGGCCAGTGCCATGGTTCGAACGGATTTGGTCAAACGGGCGGCCCTGTACATGATTTTGCGATTTGGCAAAAACGCCTCGACAATTTTCATGACGTTCTTGGCCATTAACATCATTTTGGCTGCGTTCATTAACGCCACGGCCGCTAAGGCTGCGTTGATGATGCCGCTCTTTATGGTGGTTAGTGCCGTTTATGGTGCTCCGGGTACCGATACGACGAATAACTTTGCTCGCAACCTCGTGTTACACAACTTGCTCATGATTAACGCAAGTTGCAACACGTTCATGACGGGCTCGGGTGCCAACCTTTTGGGTGTGGCCATTTTGGCCGGCGCCGGTGTTTCGATCTTCTACTTCGATTGGTTCGTGGCCGGTTTGCCCATAGTGCTTGTCTTCGGTCTTTTGTCCTATGCAATCGGCGTTCGTTTCATCTTCCCGCTCTCTAAGGAAGACCGTGAACCGAAATTGTCAGGGGGTCGTGAAGCCCTGCAAAAGGCCTATGATGATTTGGGTCCCGTGAAGAAAAATGAGATCAAAGCGGCCATTATCTTTATGCTCGTTTTGATTGTGTGGGCAACCGATAAACTTCACGGTTTGAACTCCACCGTGGTGGCCATGTTAGGTGCCGTGGTGATGTTGCTGCCGCAAATCAAACTTCTGAACTGGAACGACGTGGATATCCCCTGGCACCTCATGCTGTTCTCGGCAGGTGCCTACTCCTTGGGTGCCGGTTTGACCGCCACGAAGTTGATGAATGTGTTAACTGAACAGCTCATGCAAGCGCTCGGCATGGATACGATGAATTACATGACGCTCTTTGGTGTACTGACGGCCATCTTTATCGCGAGCCACTTCATCTTCCAAAGTAAGAACATGCGCACGCTGATCTTTATGCCGATTGTGATCGGTATTGCGCAAACGCTTAACATGGATATCTTGTCGTTGGCGATGCCAGTGGCATTGTGCATCAACTGCTGCTGGTCGTTACCCTTTAACGCCAAACCCAATGCGATGCTTTACGGTACCAACAAGTACACGATGGGCGAATCGTTCAAGTACGGCTTTGCCATGAGTGTACTCTACTGGGTGCTCTTGATGATCGCAGGTGCTACGTACTTGTGCTGGCTCGGTATTACTCCGGGATTCTTCTAAGAATCTCACGTTTGAGACAATGAAGAGCTTTGCTTAGAATAGGGTAAGGTAGTGCGCCTGCTGTGAAAACGGCAGGCGCACATTCGCTAGGATTTATAACGAAAGGACCTTTTGATGGGTGCAAACGTTTTGAACCGTTCGACCGAGATTTTGAAAGGGGTTGTGCTGACGCTGGTTTGCGCGCTGGCGTTGTACTTCCTCTTTCAAAATGCCGGTGTGATGCGAGTATGCGCAGGCGTGTGCTTATTTCTTTTTTCCATGTTGTTGCTCGAGCAATGCTTTAAGCTTCTCTCGGGCGGCATTTTGGATCACTTTTTAAATCGTGTTGCCGATAAAAATTGGAAGTCGTTTACGTTCGGCTTTGTGCTGGCAACGCTAGTGCAATCAAGCGGGCTTGTGACCGTGATTGCCGTCTCGTTTCTCTCTGCGGGGTTGATTACGCTTGCTTCTGGCGTGGCGATGGTCTACGGCGTTAATCTGTCGGCCGCATGCACCACTTGGATTGTGGGCTACTTCGGTGTTCAAGCCGAAATCTCGTTGTATTCTATGCCCTTTATTATCGTGGGTGTCATTTTTTATCTCACGAAAAGTCCTCGTACAAAGGGTGTTGGCCTCTTCTTTTTGTCGCTCGGGTTACTGTTCTTGGGCATTGCCTGGATGAAAAGCGGGTTTGAGACGTTTAAAGACACATTAAACCTAGCCGCTTACGCCATGCCCGGGCTAAAAGGGTTGTTGATTTATGCCGTGATCGGTCTTTTAGTCACTGCGATTACTCAAAGCTCTCACGCAACGATCACTTTGGCCATTACCGCTTTGACGGTGGGGCAGATCGACTACATGACCGCTGTCGGTATTTCAATCGGTGCGGCGGTCGGTAGCACCATTTTCACGGTCATCGGGTCTTTTAATGCCAATATTGAAGGCAAGAAGATTGCCGCTTCACATGTTATTTTTAAATTAATTTGCGCCTTTTTTGCGATCTCGCTTGTGAATCAATACCTGTGGTTAACCGATTGGATTGCACCGCGAATCGGGATCGCTGATGACGACTACGTCTATAAATTAGCGATTTTCATGTCGCTTTTTAATCTCTTGGGCGTGTTGTTGCTTACTCCTTTTATCGCGCAGATGTGCCGTTTTTTAAACCGTTTGATGCCTGCGAAAGCATCCGCGAATGGTGTAGACGGTCCTCGATACTTAAACGATGATGCACTGGTGTATGCCACGTCGGCTTTAAAGTCGCTTGAAATGGAGATGGGACATCTTTTGGATAACACGCTGGAAATCATCGCTCGGATGATCGGCTTTACGCCTGAAGAAATTAATTCTGACGAGCACGCGCATATTATGGTGCAAAATCAGGGAGCGCCTGCGCCGATCGACTTCCAAGAGCTCTACATCACAAAATTTAAACTCCTGTACTCGGAAATTATCGACTATGGGGTTAGAGCGGCCCAGGCTCAGGGCATGACCGATGACCGTGTGGTACTGCTGTCCGATATGCGACGCGCTTGCATCATCATGGCCGCCGCCGTTAAAAAGTCTCAGCAACTGCAAGAAAACATGTTGCGTTACGGCTACTCATCTAATGCCTTGATTCGAGAAGAGTACTCTCACATTCGCCGCAATTTGATCCGCGTGATTCGATTGGTCAAAGCGATTCGTGATGCGAAGACGCCGCAAGATAAAGAAGCTTCAATTAAGCGGTTTTCAGAACTGAAAAATAAATTTGACGCGATTGGCTCAGACTCGATTGATACGCTCATTCGCAACCGATTGGTGACCGATATTGTGGCCACCTCAATTATGAATGACAACGCTAATTCGCGAAGCATCGCCAAGAATTTACGTCACGTTACTGAAATCATGACTCGAACGCAAGAAAGCGTTGATGAGTAATATTGGGAAGTTGGAGGATAAAAATGCCGAGCGCGGGGCTCGGCATTTTTATGATTGAAAGCCGTTTGTGATTATTTCTTCACAGCCTTCAAAGCGTTTTTCACGCTTTCTTCGCTCGGGCGGAAGCTCGTCAAGCGTTGTTGAATGATGGCCGGGGCTTGAGCAATCATCGTGTTGTAACGATAGCCGCCGCGCACCAAGGTCTTTAACACTTGAGCAAAGTTAAAGAAGCAATCTTCGCGCTTGATTTGAGCGGAGTGTTGCAAGCCCATGAAATCCACCCAAGTGACGGTATAGGTAATGCCCTTGTCGCCCACATCGCAGTGCGTCACGGCCACGGGGTCACATACCCAAACGTTTTGTTGAGTGTTTTGTTGAGCGTTTGCTTCTTGGCTTTGTTGAGCTTCAACCACGGGCGTTTCTTGTTCTGCCATTTCAATTTCCTTTGTTTATCAAATGATGGGTCAAATATTACGCAGACTGCGCCTTCTGAGCCTCGCGAGCTCGGTTGGCGGCCTCAGTTCTTTTAGTATAAATCGTTGCGAATACGCCTGCAATAATGATCATGATCATACCGAGTAATCCATTAGTGCTGACTTCTTCACTAAAGAGAATGAAGGAGACAAGCGCTGAAATCGGAATAGCAGAAAAGCCCAAGCAGGAGCTCAAAAGCATATTGCCATAGGCGTAGGAGCGAGTCGTGCAGATTTGTCCCAGTGTGGCGCAAATACCCATCCCGATAAGGTAAAGGCCGGATTCCCAAGTCGGCATATGCATACCGTCGCCGAAAATGTAGCTACCGATGACGCCAAATATGGCCCCGAACATGGAGAAGTAAAACACAATGCGCCAAGAGGGCTCTTTGAGATTGCCGAGCTCCTTAATCTGCCAGTAGACAACGAGATCGATGAAGGAGACAAATAAGCAAATGAGCGCCGGCACCATGTAGCCTTGGTTAAAGGTCGGCTGCAAGACGGTGGTTACCCCTAAAAAGCCAAATGCAATGGCGGCAATCACGCCCCAGGGGGCGGATTCCTTACGGATGAGTGCCAAGATGATGAAGTTGACTGCCATGAAAAGGGGCGTCGTGTAGATCAAGGTCATGTTGGTACCAAGCGGCATGGCCCCGATTGTGAAAAACCATAACCCGACCGAAAGTGTTCCTAAAACTGCACGTTTGATATGCCCGCCCAGGTAGGGAGTTTTTAAAGAAAGGCCTTGGCTTCTGACGAAAAGAAGAATGGAGACAACGCCGATAAGAGAACGGTAGAAAACCAATTCAAGGGAACCGAAATAGCCGCTGCAGAGTTTAACGAAGACAGCCATCAGGGAAAAGCAAGCAGCGGCTGCCAGTGCCCAAAGTGATTGTTTCATCATGATGAACGAACCTGAGCAATAGACAAAATTCTGAATACTTTAATGAAACGATTATGAAATTAATATCAGTAGTAACCCTATTGATAGAAGGACTTATAGCGAGAAATGTGATTGGTTCCTAAACGAAATACTTACAGAAATGGGTTTAAAGCGTTTGGCATTTTCTTCAAAATGTAGCAGCCTTTTGAGAGCCGATTGATGGGGATCCTCGTAAGTTTAGTTTCGGGGACGCTTTCAGTGTAAGTAATTGCCCGCACAGAGCGTTGTATTTAACGAAAAATATCGACAGCTACGGTCAAAAAACGCTATCATCAAAGAATAAGCCCAAGCTCACAGCAGATGAGCTCAAGTACTTGTTACCGGAGAAGAAAAATGCACGATCAAAGCTTTTTAGAGAAAGTGCTCGACTTTTTTAAAGCGATCGGCCGTCGTGAAGCGAGCGGTGAGCCGATCGACATCGGTCGCGGTAAACCTGATGAGGACACCGATGACAAACAGATTGACTTGATTGTCGATTTGCACAATGATGAGGCCGATAAGAAGAACGCAGAGCCGTCTGAAGCCAAGGCTGATGCTAAGCTCCAAGCCAAAGCAGAACCTAAAGCTAAGCCCGTTGCTAAGACCCGCACGCGCAAAGTTCCCAAAGCCGCTCCCGGTCTTTTGACAAGAAGTGCAACGCCCGAGCAAACGCAAAGTGCGCTGGCCCAGGCCGGTCTTGAAGGCTCCTATCCGCCCGTGGTCGCTGAGCTCATTGTCCGTTATGTTTGGAAGGACTTAAAGAGTAAGACGCCGTTACCCGTGCCCGTTGTCAACGAACCCTTCAATTTCGTGGGCCCGGATAAAAATCCCGTGGCTGCTAACCGTGCAGAAATCTCCTTTGTGAAGGAATTGCTCAAGAAAGCGGCTGAAGCAGGCCTTGAAAGCAAGTTTGCCTTCTCACTGTTGCCCACGATGGAGTTGGTTGTTAAGTACCGCAACCGCTTGGTAGGTCGTGTTTTCTTGCACGGCAGAAACCACCATATGGTCTTTAGAATCGATCGTAAAGCCATCCGAGTGGATAATTTGAGCTTGACAGAATGTAAGAAGCTGACCGTTGTGTGGATCGGTCAGATTAAGGATTCTTTGCAAGCGAAGGCTTAACGTTTCATCGCAATACTCAAAAGCCGGAGTTCGTGTTTAAACGGGCTCCGTTTTTTTGTTGCGAGATAGTTGAAGATGTTGTATCCAACATTGATTTGAAAGAATTGTTGTTTAATCTTTAAGTGATTCTTATTTAATATTAAAATAATATCAGTCAAATATTAAAGAAGATTAAGGAATTGTCTCTCGGATCGATGTGATCATCGTAAAGATGAAAGCAGATGTGGCTATGCACTGAGATGTCATCGTTTTGCCAAACAGATGTGCTAATGTATGGCGCTAAAGCCAATTTGCAGAAAATGATTGACCTGCAAGGCCAAAAAAGGCGCACAATAATAAAAAGCGACTGTGTGGATTTGCGCGTGGGATGTATAGGAGATGGTGCCCGGGATCGGACTCGAACCGATACGTCTCGCAACGCCAGCACCTGAAGCTGGTGCGTCTACCAATTTCGCCACCCGGGCTTGTCGCAAACAGAGTTCTCGACAGAGAACGCACATTATATACGAAAATAAGTGAGTAGAAAGTTGACCAATTTAAAAAAGACTCGACGTCCGAAAATTGTGAAAGAAAAGCGAGGCGCGCAGAGTAAGAGCTCCGTGAGTCGCGTTAAAAATTACGTAATTCAAGAGCTCGTTCAAAAGGCTATTGCCATTTTGCAACGTTCTGCCAGCGATCTTGATACCGAAGAGCTCTATGTTCTTTTGCAGCAAGAGTATCGTAAACTCAATCAAACACTGTTTGCATCCGTCTTAGATCGATTGATGAAAGATAACCGCGTGGCTTTTGACGGAGAACGCAAGACCCTCAGGCACCGTGATAATAATGTCTCGGAAGGCATCATTGTGATTAATCCCAATGGGTTGCCTGTCATTATTGATAATAAGAGCGGGGAGCGGTACACGATCGATGACTACGGGCTGTATTTTCCCGGTGATGTGGTGCGCTACGCGGAGCACTACGGCGAACCTAAAGTATTAGAGATTCTTGAGCGACCTTTCACGGAAGTGTTGGGGCTTATTAAAACGAAACCACGCACAAAAGGGCGCACGAAGATTGTTTTCAAAGCGTTTGATCCGCGCTTGTCTGAAATCCGATTTGAAGTTTTTGGCACGGATGCCGAGTTAGCGGCATGGTCCGGCAAGAAAGTGGTCACCACCATTGAACGCTATCCCGATGAGAATAATCCGGTGGCAGGCCTTCGCATTGAGCGTGAACTGGAAGTCTCCAACGACAGTGAGCTTGAAATCGAAATTGCCGTGCGCCAGTTTGGGATTCCGGCAGAATTTTCTCCCGGCACGATCCGTGAAGCCGAAGCGATTCCCGATAAAGTGAAAGCCCGCGACCGTGCTCGCCGCGTGGATTTGCGCGATGTGGCGTTTTGCACCATTGACGGGGAAGATGCCAGAGACTTCGATGATGCGGTGTATGCTGAACAGCTCGATGAAGAGCATTTCCGACTGCTTGTGGCTATTGCCGACGTCAGTCATTACGTTAAACCGGCCACCGACCTTGATCACGATGCGCAGTTGCGATCGACCTCTGTTTACTTCCCGCGACGCGTCGTGCCCATGTTGCCCGAAAAGCTCAGTAACGGCATCTGCTCACTTAATCCTGAAGTCGATCGCCTGACAATGGTCTGCGACATGGTGATCGATCAGTTGGGAACAGTAAACGCGTACCAGTTCTATCCCGCAGTCATCTGCTCTAAGGCTCGCTTGACCTACACCTCCGTGTGGGAGTATCTCTCGGGCGTGACCGAGAAAAATGTGCCCGATTTCATGCGTGAGCGATTGGACCATTTGTACGCGCTCTACAAGATTTTGCATAAAGCTCGTGGTAAGCGTGGCGCGATTGACTTTTATGCGCGTGAGACGCAGGTGCTCACCGATGAAAACGGTGAAGTGGTTGCTATTACCGCAAGAGAGACTAACGATGCGCACCGCTTGATTGAAGAGGCGATGCTTGTCGCAAACACCTGTGCGTCTGACTTTATCGGGCGGCATAAAAAGACAAGCCTGTACCGGATTCACGATGCGCCGGTGGCTGAGCGCTTGTCGCAGTTGCGTCAAACATTAGCAGGCTTTAACCTGTCATTGGCCGGTGGCTCAAAACCCAGCGCCGCTGACTACGAAGCGGTGGTGAAGGCCGTTGAAGGAAAGCCCTATGCCGAAGCCGTGCAGATGGCTCTTTTGCGCTCGATGCAGCGCGCCGTTTATTCGCCGGACAATATCGGTCACTATGGGTTGGGTTACGATGCGTACACGCACTTTACTTCGCCTATTCGTCGCTATCCTGACTTACTCGTGCATCGCACAATTCGCGGCATTTTGTCTCGCAGAACGTATCGACCGACGGTATACTCGGCTAGCACGTCAGTGCTCGCAACGGTGTCCGGTCAGAATGTGGAACGAACGTTTGAAGCTCAAAATACAAGTAAAGATCCGGCAAAACGCGATCCAAGTTATGGAGACTGGACGCTTCTGGGCAAAATCACTTCTGCCTGTGAACGCCGAGCCGATGAGGCCAGTCGTGATGTGACGGCTTGGCTAAAGTGCCGCTACATGGCAACACACGCTGACTATAAGAAAGAGTACTCGGCGCGGATTACTTCGATTACGAGTTTCGGAGCCTATGTGGAGCTCGATGAAATCTTTGTGGAAGGTTTCATCCATATCTCTAATTTAGGTGTTGACTACTACGATTTCACAGAGTTCGGCACACTTAAAGGTCGAGACTTCGGTGATGAGTTTGCAGTGGGCGATCGCGTGAAAGTTCGTCTGATGGGCGTTGATGAAGAGCGCCGTCGAATCGATTTTCTCATCAGCTCAACGGTTGAAGACAAATCCCAAACGAAGAGACGGTAATGTCACACGAGAGCAACCGACTTGCGTACAATGTGCACGTTAATTTGTAGGAAATAGCAATAATGTCTAAGAATGTGATTTTGGCCGGTTTCCACGCTGTGGGAGCTCGTTTGCGTAAAGATCCTGACTCTATTATTAATGTGTACGTTGACGCCTCGCGGCGCGACAAGCGAATGGTGCAAATGCGCCAAGAGCTCGAAGAGTTGGGCGTTCGCGTGATGCACGCCACACACGATCGACTCAACGGCATGGTCTCGGGCGACATCCCTCACCAAGGGATCGTTGCCATGGCTCGTCCCCTGGAAGTCGCCATGAGTTTTGACGAGCTTTTGGATTCGATTACTCCGAAGACCTTGTTATTAATATTAGATGGCATTACCGATCCGAGAAATTTCGGAGCGTGTTTGCGCTCGGCCGATGCTGCGGGCGTTCAAGCCGTGGTGATTCCTAAGGATCGCTCAGCAAGCGTCACACCGGCTGCTGCCAAAGCCGCCGCCGGTGCAGCCGAATCCGTGCCAGTTGTGACCGTTACGAATTTAGCCTCTGCCATTGTTGAGTTGCGAGATGCCGGTGTCACGGTAGTGGGGGCGGCAGGGGAAGCCACAAAAACCATTTATGATTTTGACCAAACCGGTGCTTTTGCATGGGTGATGGGCGCAGAAGGTCCGGGGTTACGACAACTGACTCGTAAGCGTTGTGATGACTTAGCTAAGATTCCTTTGACGGGCTCAGTTGAAAGTTTAAACGTGTCGGTTGCCACCGGTATTTGTCTTTTTGAGACAGTTAGACAACGTTTTGTAAACAACCCGCGACAGAAGTCGCAGGCTTTACAGCTATCACAATAGTGATGCTGCATTAGGCCTGTTTAC